>Ga0187803_10000261_pt1 | contig 21620 bp, 15 predicted proteins | sample NC_wetland_sal_i_2_FD_132425 | JGI IMG/M metagenome (GOLD analysis project Ga0187803, IMG submission 132425) | Wetland sediment microbial communities from Neuse River Estuary, North Carolina, USA - Control_3 | ecosystem: Environmental > Aquatic > Freshwater > Wetlands > Sediment | place: USA...
GAACGCGGTTCCCATGATCCTGCTGAGGTCCACAACTCCGGCCGACATGACCGGCGCGATCGCACACAACGCATCAGGAGGCCACTAGCGTGAGAGAGCGAATTCTCGGACTCCTGCTCCTGTCCTCTTCGTTGTTGGCGCAAGCACCACCGGCTTCGCTGGCGCAAGCACCACCGCCGAGCGTACCCAGCACGATCCGATTCGAGGATGCTACCGCCAAGTCGGGCATTCAGTTTACGCACAGCTTCGGTGCGGAACGGCTGGGATCGTTGCTCGAAAGCACTGGCTCCGGCTGCGTCTGGTTCGATTACAACAACGATGGGCTGCCCGATCTCTATGTGGTAAGCGGCAAGCCAATGGAAGATGGGATTCATCCGTATCCACTCAAAACGCCGCCGGCAAGTCCGCCCCACAACCATCTTTATCGGAACAACGGCGACGGCACCTTCACCGATGTCACCGACAAGGCGGGCGTAGCGGCAAACATTTATGGAACGGCCGCAATTGCCGCCGACTTCGACAACGACGGTTTTGTGGATCTGTTCGTCACCGGATATGGAAAGGCGATTCTCTACCGCAATAAGGGCGATGGAACGTTTGAAGATGTGACCGCAAAGGCGGGCATCAAGGTAGACGGCTGGTCGATCAGCTCGGCCTGGCTCGATTACGATCGCGACGGGTGTGTGGACCTGTTTGTCGGGCGCTACGTGAAGTTCGACCCGAAATACCGCAACTACTATGCTGCCGACAATTACCCCGGCCCACTCGACTACGCCGGGGACACGAATCGTCTCTACCACAACAATTGCGACGGAACGTTCACGGATGTGACCGACAAGTCCGGAATCGGCGCCTACAAAGGCCGCACCATGGGCGTGACTGCGGCGGACTTCGATGGTGACGGCTATCCCGATATTTACGTGGCGAACGACAAGACCGAGAATTTTCTCTTCCACAACAAGCACGACGGCACGTTCGAAGAGGTCGCCGCCGACCTGGGCGTTGCCTATGGACAGAACGGAGAAAATACGTCGGCGATGGGCCCTGTGTTTGCCGACATCGCTGGCGATGGCCGCATGGATCTGTGGGTCACCGACTCGAAATACAACCGGCTAATGCGCAACACCGGCCAGAACGGCTTCGAAGACATTGGCCCGAGTTCAGGCATTTCGCAGGCGACCGCGCAGTACACGAGTTGGGGAAGCGGCGTCTACGACTTCGATAACGATGGCTGGCTGGACGTTCTCATCTTTCACGGCGGGCTGATCCACATGGTGCCGCAAGAGCAGTCGCTGTTTCGCGGCCTGGGAAACGGCAAGTTTGCCGATGTCTCGCGGGAGGCAGGCCCGGTGCTCGACGTGAAGACGGTTTCGCGCGGCGCGTGTTTTGCCGATTACGACAATGACGGCAGGATGGATGCTTTCGTCGTGAACCTGGGCGCACCCGGCACACTGCTGCACAACGTCTCGCAAAACAACAATCACTGGTTGACCGTGAAATTGAAGGGAACGAAGAGCAACCGCGATGGAATCGGCGCGCGCCTGGAATTGCTGGCGGGTGGGCGCAAGCAGATCGCCGAGCGCGTCGCGGGCTCGGGCTATTTGTCGCAGGACGACGGGCGCGTGCATTTTGGCCTGGGCGCGGCCGCAAAGGTGGACAAACTCACCATTCATTGGCCTAGCGGGCGAGAGCAAGTGCTCGATAACTTGGCGGTGGATCGCGTGCTGACGGTGCAGGAGCCGTAGATGCCGAGGAGGAGCACAATTTCGGAAAATGCGAAGGTCGCGGCAAAACTCGCGCCCATTTTCGCTCTGGTCTTGATCGCGGTAGCGGCTCGCCCTGCTGCCAGGACCTCCGCCTCCGGACTTGTTGAACAATACCTCTCACCGATCGAGATGGCGCTTTCGCCGGACGGCCAGCGCCTTTACGTGGTCTGCCAGAGCAGCGGCGAAGTGCGTGTCGTTGACACCACTAACAACAAGGTGATCGCGACCGTCCCTGTCGGCCATATGCCACGCGGGATCACGCTTTCGCCCGATGGCACGCAGATCTACATCAGCAATGCAAATGACGACACGGTTTCCGTTGTCGATGCCGCCACGCTGAAAGTCACGCGCACACTGGCTACAGGATTTGAGCCCGCCGGGATTGTCACAGACCGAACGGGCGCGACCCTCTACGTCGCCAACCGCCTGAGCAACGATATTTCGGTAATTGACCTCAAGAGCGGCGAAGAAACGAAGCGCTTGCTCGCTGGGCGCGGCTCGAGCTATCTGGCGCTTTCGCCCGATGGCACGCGCATTTACGCCACGCACATCTACCCGAATCCCGGCGCGTTTCGAACTCCTCCGAAATCCGAGATCACCGTCGTAGGTACCGCGCGGCAATCGGTAATCGAGCGCAAGCCGTTGCCCAACGTGGCGGGCGTGTTCCACGTGGCGCTCTCCGCCGACGGTAAGCTCGGCGTCGCCGCCCAGCTCCGGCCCAAGAACCTGATCCCGCTGGCACATGTCGAACACGGGTGGGCCTTCGGCAACTCGCTGACGTTGTTCGGCGCAGACGTCGGCAATGAGATAGTTCAAGTCCCGATTGACGAACTTGACCGCTACTACTCTTTGCCGTGGGGCGTAGTCATAACTCCAGATAAGTCGAAGATCTTCCTGACGACCGCCGCTTCGGAGAGCGTTACTGTCATTGACGTGCATAAACTACTCAGCTACGCGCGCGCGCGCCGTGAGTCCTTCGTCAACGATCTCTCAGCCTCGGCCGGCTATGTCGTGGCAAGAATTCCCGTCGGCCACAATCCTCGCGGCGTCCTGCTGTCCAAGGACGGCAAGCTGCTCTACGTCGCCAATCGCCTCGATGACAATATCTCTGTCATCAACACGCAATCCAATCGCGTTGCCTCGACCATTGACCTGGGTGGTCCCAAGACCATCAACGCGCTCCGCCGTGGCGAGCGCCTCTTCTTCACTGCGGACTTCGCCTTCCAGGGCCAGTTTGGCTGCTCCAATTGCCATTTGGACGCAACGATTGACGGCTTGCAATGGGATCTTGAACCCGACGGTTTCGGCAAAGACATCGTGGACAACCGCTCTCTCGAAAACCTTGCGGGAACCGAGCCGTTCAAGTGGAACGGCGGCAATCCCGATATGCCCACCGAATGCGGTCCGCGCACCGAGAAGTTTTTCTTCCGCTCGCAAAGCTTTACTGACAACGAACTCACGGATCTGGTGACCTTTGTCTACTCGCTACCGTATCGTCCTAATCGCTACCGGCCTGCCAACGGCGAATTAACACCGGCGCAAGAACGCGGCAAGGCAATCTTCGAGAGGAAGACATATAAGGACGGGAGACCCATTCCGCAGACGAACCAGTGCGCCTATTGCCACAGCGGACCGAAGTTCACTAACCAAAAGCAGCTTGACGTTGGCACAGGCAAGGAGACTGACCGCTCACCGTTGGTGGATGTGCCGCACCTGCGGAACGTTGTGTATTCCGCACCCTACCTGCACGACGGCTCGGCGCGCTCGCTCGAAGAAATCTGGACCGTGTTCAACCCGAACGATACACACGGCGTAAGTAACGACCTAACTAAAGACGAACTCAACGATCTGATTGAGTATTTGAAAACGTTATGAATGCCAAGCTCAGGTTCGCAGCCATCACGTTGCTCGTTGTTGTGGGGCTGGCGTCGGCCCAGGACATGCCACGTTTTCGCTGGGAGAACTTCACCACCGCCGAGGGTCTGCCCGACAACCATGTTTTCTGTGTGCTCGTCGACGGCAACCGCATTTGGGCGGGTACCGAGAACGGTCTCGGCTTGTATGAAAATGGCGCGTGGAAAATCTTCCGACCGGCCAAGAGTTCGGAGCAACAGGGCATAGCACACCAAGCCGTACTGTCGCTTGCACTCGATAAGCGCACCGGCGATGTGTGGGCGGGCACGATGGGCGGGCTAAGCCATATCTCCGCCGGCCGCATTGATAACTTCACGCAACTGAACTCCGGTTTGAGTAACGACATCGTGTACGGAGTTGCCGTGCAAGGGGACTATGTCTGGACGGCTACCGCCGCGGGCGCGAGCCGCCTCAACACGCGCACTGGCGAATGGGCGCTGTTCAACGAGCGGAACACGCCCATGTTCGAGATCTGGACGTACGGCGTGAGCGCCGCGCCCGACAAGGTATATTACGCGGTCTGGGGAGGCGGGGTGCTCGAATACGACGTAGCGAGCGCTCACTGGAAAGACTACAACGATCCCGATGGCGAGACCGAAATCGTGCTCATGAAAGATCAGGGCCTGATCCATGAGATCACAACCTCGGTCAGCTATGTAGATAAGATTCTGTGGGTCGCAACTTACTTCGGTGCCAGCCGATATGACGGACGTTATTGGCATAACTTCCTGACCAAGGACAGCGGGTTGCCCAGTAACTTCCTCAACCAGATCAAAGGGGTTGACGCTAACCGCGCCTGGTTCTCGACCGACAAGGGTCTGGCCTACTACGACGGCACGAACTGGGCTGTGTATCGGCCGGCGCTCGACACCCACAAGCCGGAGATGCTGGTGCGCGACGCGGCGGGTAAGACGATGCCGGTCGCCGTCAGCAGCGCTCCGGCTCACAACTATATTCTCGGCGTGGACTTCCAGGGAGACGACATCTGGGTCGCGACTGCCAAGGGCTTAAGTCACGGGATCCGGCAGCGCGATTCAGCTAGAGTGTGTTTCATGAATGCCTTTCCGCCCGGACGGCTTTTCCCTCAGGGGCTAAAGCCCGCATTCTTTCTCGGCCTAAACGGCACGGCTGAAGCCGTGCCCTACCCAAAACCTATTTATGAAACACGCTCGAGTGTGGTGACAAACACTGGGACAAGTTCGGGGACGGGCGTCTCGCAAGCCTGCCCTGAGCGCAGTCGAAGGGTCCAAGCCGAGCGAAATTTGGCAGCCGCGGATACAGCAAAGGGTAAGACAGCAGATTCTCAGGTGGACCATTAATCAAGGAGTTGTCATATGAATGTCGCCGATTTACTCGCCGAAATAACAAGCGGCCCGGTCACTAAACGCGCGATCACCAACCGCGAGGTGCTTAATGAAGCCTACAGTTATGGCAGCGCATTTTCGCGAGGTATGCGGATTGACTTGAAGGGACTTACCATCCTTTTGATTTCAGGCACCGCGAGCATTGACGAGCACGGCAACACGGTGCATGCCGGCGATTTGCGCGCCCAGGTGCGCCGCACCTTCGATAACGTCACTGGCCTGCTCGCCTCCGAAGGCGCGACCTGGCATGACGTCGTCCGCACCACGTGCTATCTCCGCGACATTGAGCGCGATTATAAAGCGTTCAACGAAGAGCGGGCTGCGTTCTACAAAGAGCAGCAACTTGATCCGCTCCCGGCCTCGACCGGCATCCAGGCGATTCTTTGCCGGCCCGATCTGCTGGTAGAAATTGAAGCGATCGTCATGTTCCACCGGGAACCGCCCAGGGAGTAGGTTATGCGCCGTGCGTTCGTTGCTCTAATTATCGCCGTAACCGTGTTGGCGCGAGTCCAGGCACTCGCGCAATGCAGTTGCGGGAGCAATCCTCCGGGCCGACCGGCACCGCGATCGCTCAAGCCTTACACCGGCGCGCCAGAGGACTTGCGTCCCTTCTCAAAGTTCACAACTTCCTACTACGAGTACTATCAGGACTTGATCGAATACAACGGCGCCGCTCGGGAGATCGCCGACCCCGACCTTAAGGACTTGAACGAGATTCGCATAGGATTCCTCGCTCCCCTCTACGACCACCCCGACCAAGTACCTGGGAACCGCATGCTGAATGGAGCCACCATGGCGATTGACGAGGCCAATGCTGCCGGCGGTTACTGCGGTAAGCCTTTTCGCCTGGTGACCCACAACGACTATGACAACTGGCAGATGAGCGGGGCTGCGGCGGCGGGCGTTTCAAGAGATTCCACCATCTGGGGCGCTGCCTCAAACGATGCCGTCCGGATGATCTATGACGACAAGGTGTGGGCCATGTTCGGCTCCATCAGCTCGGAATCCACGCACATCGCTCTTCGCCTGACGTTGAAGGCCGAGACCCCGCTGGTGAATAGCGCATCCACCGATCCCACGATTCCGGAAACCGGTATCCCCTGGTACTTCACTGATCTTCAGGACGACCGCGTGCAGGGCTACACGCTGGCGCGGCACATCTACACGGAACTGGGCTTGAAACGAGTTGCGATTCTGCGAGTGAACGATCGCTACGGGCGCTTCGGAGTCCTCAAGTTCCGCGACGCGTCGCGTCGCCTCGGTCATCCCGTCGTGATCGAGCAGAAGTTCATGCCGGGCGACAGCGATTTCCGCCGCCAACTTCAGGTCATCCAGGATTCGCGCGTCGACGCTATCGTGCTCTGGACTGACATCGCCCCGGCTGCTGCCATTCTGCGGCAGATACGGGAACTCGGCATGAAGCAGCGCGTATTTGGCAGCCATCGCACCATCGGCGACGAACTCATCAGACTCGCTGGCCCCGCGGCCGACGGCTTCGAAGCCGTCTATCCCTACGATCCCACGCGCTCCGATCCGCGCTGGCTGGAATTCAATGCCCGCTACGAGGCCCGCTTTCACGAGAAGCCCGATCACTTCGCTGCGCTCGCCTACGACGCCATGCAGATTCTGCTGAACGCGATCTGCCGGGCCGGTTTGAACAAAGGCCGCATTCGCGACGCGCTGACCGGCGTCACCAGCTACAAGGGGGTCACCGGCGACATGGTGTTCGATCCAAACTGCAAGAACATCGCGCCTCTGTACCTGGCTACCGTGCACCTTGGAAACATTGAATACCGGCGCATTACGATGGAGAAGCCGGGCATTGCAACAGCTTGTGTGGGGACGGGGCTGTGCCCCGTCCCAGCGAGGCAGAGCCCCGCGGCCACACGATCCGCTGCCACACGATCCCCAGCCGCACAATCTCCGTATGCTCGGGTTGGCGAAGATGGAGTCGAGTACGCTGGCCCGCCGCTTGCCGACCAGCCGGGTGCGGAGATACGCATTGGCGTCTTCGGCCCGCAGGCGGACGAAGTCATACGCTTGGCCGAGGTCGCACGCGAGCTCAGCGCTATCAACGTAGGTCAAAAGCACGTTTCCCTGATTCCAATTCCCTCGCAGCTCTCGTGGGGAAAAGCCTCGAACGAACTGGTCAAGGCTGTTTACGAAGAGCACGTCCTCGCTTTGATCGCGCTGGACCGCGCCTCCAGCCACCTTGCGGAGCAGATCGGTGTGAAAGCGTTCGTGCCCGTGATCGCGATTTCGTCCGATCATGCGCTCACCTCGACCAACATTCCCTGGATCTTCCGTCTCCCCGAAGGCACGCCTCTTGCGCAGGCCCTGCGTTGCCTGACGGCAGCCATTGATCAGGCGGGGCCGAACCGGGCCAAGATCCGGGAAATACTGGCGTCGGGCGCACCGATTGCCGGGGTGCGCTTCGAATCAACGGGCGAAGTGATGAAATAGAGCCGGGTTCATAAGTGCCTTCTGGATCCATGAGAAGCGTCCCTCAGGGGCTAAAGCCCACATCAGTTGCCGTCCTGGACGGCACGGCTGAAGCCGTGCCCTTCCACAAAGCTTATTTATAGAACCAGTTTCGCAATGATCCCGGGTTGAAAAGAAAACCTTCAAGCCAAGTTGGAGGACGTACTTTCGGATCTAACTACCGCGAGAGCGCGCTTGTAGTTCTCGACCAGATCTTTGCGCAGTTTGGCGGTTCTCTTACCAGTGGAGCACTCGGCGGGCGAATTTCGGCACTGCTCGATGGTGGCTTCCAGCGTGGCCAGGAACGCCTTGCACGGCCCACAGCCGTCGAGATGGCGCTCCAATTCCGCACAAAGCGAGTCATCCAACTGCTCGTCGAGATAGTTGGAAAGCTCGGCGAACATTGCCTTGCAGCGGGCGGGCCGTGGAGGTTCGGCGGCCGCGACCGCCGGCAGAGGCTTACCGCGGCGCGTTTTCCACGCCTTCATCAATTCTTTTCGCACGAACAGCCTCGCGCGGTGGAGACGCACGCGGACGGTTCCGGAGCGCAGCCCGGTGATTTCTGCGACTTCCTCGTCCGTGAGCCCTTCCATGTCGCGCAGCACCAAAACGATGCGATACTGCGAAGGCAATTTTTGAATCGCTGCGCGCAAACGCGCCGCCTCTTCGCTGCGAATCGCGTACGCTTCCGGATTCAGGCTGCCGTCAGCGGTCAGCTTTTCCAGTTCTTTTCGGTCGGGCATCAGATCGTCCAAGGAGAGCTCTTGCTTCGGCGCGAAGCGGCTGCGACGGCGGCTCATCAGGCAGCGGCTCTTGGCGACCTTGTACAGCCACACCACGAGCGCCTTCGGACTGTCGAATTTGGGCAGGTGCGGGACAGACCGAGCCAGGACTTCCTGCATGGTGTCTTCGGCGTCTTCCCGCTGGCCGCAAACGCGCATGCTGAAGGAGAAGACGGTGTTTTGGAGCAGGACGAGCGCTTGCTCCAGTGCCTGATCATCTCCTTGCTGAAGCAGCTGAACGGCTTGTTCTATTTCAGAGCGCATGTGACTAAGTGTAGCTTTATGGGCGGTGTCATCGGCAAGGCATCTGGGAACGGCAGGGCAAAACTCATGAAGGAGACAATGAAATCCAGCTTTCCAAAAGCAGTGAAATGACAAAGTGAAGCGTGCAGATTCGAATCGTGCGGCTGTTTACCAATTAGTACATTCCACCCTCCCTGAGTGGTCATTGAAAACAAATGGGTTATCGGCGAAATTCAGCCAGGTCTTTGAGAATAAAGGAGTTACGGTATGGGTGATTGGAGACTCTTTCGATTTTGTCATTTTATCACATAAGTTATTGATAATAAAATATTTACATGAATTGCCCCGAGCTTGGCTGCCAGCTTCTCGGAGGCTCGTTCTTGAGGGAATTTTACTTGGTCTTTGAAAACAAAGGGCTTATCGGCGTAATTCGCGCTTCGTCTTTGAAAAATAAGGACTTACGATTTCATTCGCAGACCGTGTGCGCATGGTCTAGCTGTTAGCTAAAACACCCTAGTGTGCGAGCAGAACTTAGATGTAATAGCTTGGAACTCGACCTTGCGAACAACATTGGCGAGACTCCGCGTATCGGGCACAGACTGGTATCTGACTGGGGGATTTTGAGCGTAATCGCGATGTTTCGACAGCTAACTTGTGACGGAGCTACTTTTTCGTGATTACGCGGAACGAATCCACGACGCGCTTGAGTTCTTTCGGCTCTGATTCACCGAGATTCCAAGCTGATGCGAGTACATACAAGCGGTGTGGGCCACAAACCCAACGTTCGTAGTCGATTTTACCGGTCGGCACCCGCTGAACGAACTCGACTCCGGCGTATCCACTGCCCGTGACCTCTCGGAACGAGATCGCCTTAAAACCACTCGACTGGGCAGCGGCGGAATCAGCCTTATTCTTCGCATAAACGTCAGATTGATTGCGCACTGCGTCCACACATCTGTCGTTCGCCTCCATCGTGTGGAGCGAAAAGCCTGAGCCATTAGACAGTTGTACTGAGTAGGCCGTGCCATTAGGCATTTGCGAACTCTTGTGCGGATGGGGATCGCCCGGGAGTGTGATGGCGAACTCGTTCTCTGAATACACGTACTCCTTCCATCCCGATGACGGCTTGTCATCTTGTGCTACTCCGACTATCGACACTTGGAGAAGAAATACGGCAATGATCCCGAGTTTCATGGCATATCTATATATCACTAGATGGCTGTTGCAAACAGGCGATTTCACTCAAAATTTCTCACCGAAGCGTCTGCCTGACAGTAGCGACCCCATCCGACAACAGGGCGTGCAAGGTCAAGTCTTGGCTGTCACAACTTAGATTAGGCGCGGTTCCCGCGCATAGTCGGGCTGCAGTATGCCGGGGAGCCCTTCCAGTCCGGCTTTTTCGCCTTCGCGCTGGGCGAAGGCAATCAGTTCCTGCTCGCGGTCGGACGGCAGCGCGCGGCGTTCGTAAGCCGACAGTAACTCCTCGACTCTTTGTTGTGCGCGCTCCAGGATACCGGGCGCGCCATCGCCCGCGTCCGCAAGCCCGCGATCAATGAGTGCGGACGGGAAGTACTGCTCCTTGCGGAACAGTGTGCGCGTCTCTTTCAATTTCAGAAAGTCGCCGTGCAATCCGGTCTGCGCGAACACGGCTGTGGCGAGCGATTCGGTGCGAGGCTCGACGCCCTCGAGGAGCCGCTGCGCCGAAGCGATGGCCTCGGCGTCAATCACCAGCTTTTCGATGCTGTGGCAAGCAAGAAAATCCAGCATACCTGCGCCGGAGATCATGTTGATTCCGGCCAGCGCTCCCAGCACGGCTGAGATGCCGCTCTCCATCTCGACCTGGGCATCAATGACGCGGCCATCGCCGGCGACCAGGTAGGCGTGCGTGGGCAGGCCGAGATGCTTCCCAACTTCCGCACAGGCCACATCGAGCATCACGGTTTCGATGGCGCCCATGGGAGTTTTTCCGGTGCGCATATCGAAGATAGCAGGGGCGCCTCCCCAAACGATGGGCGCGCCCGGCTGCGCCAGTTGATGAATCGTGATCCCGCTGATGCATTCCGCGGCATGCTGAACCACCGAGCCGGCCAAGGTCACGGGAGCCGTTGCCCCTGCCAGCGGCATGCTGACGATCTCGGCTGGCACTCCGGCTCGCGCCAAGTCCACCAGATTCTGGGATGCAAATTCCGACCAGTTCAGCGGCGGTGAAGGGCACACGTCGAAAACCGCCCGCGGTTTGTTGCGCAGCGCGTCGGCGCCGCCGCTTTCGATGGCCAGAAGTTCAAGCAGGGTATGCAGACTTGAGGCGGAAAAAGCGCCCGTGACCACCGGCTTTTCCGAATACCAGAGGACCAGCAGCAACCTGTACCAGTCGCCAATTTCAGGCGGCACGTCGTTGCACACCATGGCCGTGGATTGCGCGGCCAACTGGGGCAGCATTTCCGCGACCTGCACCAGCCGCACCAGGTCAGCCGACTGCGCCGCGCGCGCCTGCTGGGTTTCGGGATCGAGAATGTTCAGGCACGACGAACCGGGATCGAAGTGGACGCTGTCTCCGCCATAATGGACCGCCGGTCTGCCGCTGCGGTCATAGAGGAAGAACTCGTGGGGAACGGAGCCGAGCGCGCGGCGCGCCACCGCATCAGGAATGTGAGCGATGCCATCTTCAATCTCTATGCCGGCACCGCGCAGCAGTTCAACCACGTAGGGCGCAACTCGCACCCCGGGATTCTGAATCAGTTGGAAGGCTTCCGCGAGGATGCGCTCGACGAACGCGCCGTCGAGCAGTTGGAATCGCGGTCTCATGACGGCTCCTTCACCGCGCTTTGTGTCTTCTGCTCCATCAATTGGCGCGCCAGGGCGACTGCGCTCATTGCATCTTTGGCATAGCCGTCGGCGCCAATCTCGTCCGCCCAACGGCGCGACACTGGAGCGCCTCCCACCATGACTTTGACCTGAGAACGCAGGCCGGCTTTTTCCAGAGCCTCAATAACGCCTTTCTGGTTCTTCATGGTTGTGGTCAGCAGGGCGGACACGCCGACGATATCGGCATTGAGTTCGCGCGCTTTGGTCACAAACTTTTCGCCGGGCACGTCCACTCCCAGGTCGTGTACAGAAAAGCCGTGAGCAGTCAGGAGCGTTCCGACAAGAGTCTTTCCGATTTCGTGGATATCGCCCTTGGTGGTCCCGAGCACAACCACGCCGGCCATGGTGCGTTGCGTGCCCTGCTTTTTCAGTTCCGGTTCGAGCACAGCCAGCGCTGCACGCATGGCCTCGGCGGAGGCCATCATGTCAGGCAGGAACATCTGGCCGTGGGCGAATTGATCACCCACGTCCTGCATGCCGGGAACATATCCGTTGTTGATGGCGTCGAGCGGCGCCATGCCCGTCGCGACGGCTTGCTGTGCCAACTCGGAAGCCGTTTCGGGCGCGCCATTGATGATGCTCTGCCGCATGGCTGAGAAAGTGTCGTCTGGCATAAAACCCCCTTCAGCATGCTGCCCGGTTTGCCGCCCAGAGTCAGTGATTGGGATCACGATAGGGCGGGCTTTCGTGGGTGTTTCCCGAGGGTGTGACCAGGAGACGCAAACTCGGGAGAGTGCGAGGTGGAAATGAGGTTAGTGTCCGAATTTACCTTCTTTTCACCACGGAGACACAGAGACACGGGGAAAACCAAATCCTTAGCAAAAACCCTCGCCCTTCCGGTTTTACAGGCTCAAGGTTTTCTCCGTGACTCCGTGACTCCGTGGTGAAAAAGCCAGGCTAGGACACTACCGACTGCCATACTTGGCGCTAACCAGAACGCCGCTTCGGCCGTGCAGCTTGGACCGACTGAATCTGGACCGAAGCGGATGCGCCAATCTTAGGGATCGCGGCCAGGTTCGCCAACGACTCGTGGGCTAACTGCGCAATCGTGGCGCTGGCCAACACCCGTTTCAGGGCATCCTGAGCTTCGCTCCAAATCGGATGCACCCCACACCAAGACTTCCTGTCACAAGTCTCTTCTCCCGGCAGACACAGATTGATCTGCATCGGCCCTTCCACCATCTCCACCACATCCAGCAGGGAGACGTTTTCGGGCTCGACGGCAAGTTGGAATCCTCCGCCTGCCCCCCGGCGCGAGGTCACCATGCCACGCTGTACAAGTTGCTGCAGAACTTTGGATATGAAACTCTCGGGAGCCTCGATTCCACGCGCCACTTCCGACGCCGAAACCCTCGCGTGATCAGGCGATGCAGCCAGATGAATCAGGATCCTCACCGCATAGTCGGTTGCGCGTGTAATCTGCATGGTGATCGGGGAAAATCGGACTGTTCTTGTCCAATTTTCTGGACAGTAGAAAGCAAGGGCAGGTGAGGTGTCGGTGACGTATGCCCGTGACCTTCGTGACCTACCTCACGCACGAACGTGATAAGGAGAGGGGAGTCTCCAGTCCCGTGACTGCAGGATTGTTACCGCTCTTGGACGGTGCCGAGGGCGGGGCGCCCTCGAAACCGCCGGCAAGGTGCCGGCGCCACGCTCTACGCACTGCTTGGCAACCCTTCCTCTCTTAGCCTGCAACTAAAGAATTAGTTACCTTTTGGGGTGAGAATCGTCCAAGGCTTTAGGAGGGGATGCGGTGCCACCGAAACAGTCGGGAATCTTGACCGAAGCCGAGCTGCGGGTGATGAAGGTGCTCTGGGAAAAGGGCTCGGGAACAGTCCAGCAAGTGCTTGATTCCATTACCGAAAAGCCGGCCCTGGCCTATAACTCCATCCTTACCACCATCCGCATTTTGGAACGCAAAGGCTATCTGAGGCACTCCAAGGATGGGCGGGCCCATGTCTACGCTCCCGTAGTGCGCCAGGAAGAAGCATCCCGGTCGGAAATTCGCCATCTGGTGACTCGCTTTTTCAAAGATTCCCATCAAGACCTGGTTCTGAACCTTCTCCAAGACCAGGGTATTGAGCCAGAGGAACTGGTTCGCCTGCGCGGCATGCTGGATCAGCGCAGTAAACAAGACCGGAGCGGCGCGAAATGACCCCGCTTCACATCCAGCCCCTTGCGCAGGTTGCCGTTTCGAGCCTTCTCAACTCGCTTCCGGAAGGATTCCTGGTCGCAGTGTTTGCATGGGCTACGCTGCGCTTGCTACCCAGGCAGAACTCGCGTACTCGATTTGCGGTGTGGTTCCTAGCGCTTCTGGCAGTCGCGGTTCTTCCTATACTCGGAGAGCTCTCGGGCGGACTCAGCCAAGGGCGGAGTCTCGGCACATTAAAGGGAGAGAGGAGCGCCCTAGTGCATCCGTTTGCCTCGACGGGCATACCATCCGCGATCAACCTGCCCGTTGATTGGGCGCCATACATCCTTCTTATATGGTTGTTGGTCGCGTTGGCGATCATGACGCGTTTGGCCGTCGGCCTTTGGCGTCTGCGACAACTGCGGCAAAGCTGCGCTCCGGTTGATGTGGCGGATTTGGACCCGGCCCTCGGCAGGACCATTACAGAACTCACCTCAAAAGCAATGTTCGCCGGTAGACCAGTAACCATTGCTACGTCGGGGCGCATCCATGTGCCCGCCGCGCTCGGCCTTTGGAAGCCGATAATTGTGCTGCCGACATGGGCGCTCGAAGAACTTCCCCCCTTGGACCTCGGCATCATTTTGCGCCATGAGTTCGCCCACCTCGAGCGCTGGGACGACTGGACCAACCTCGTCCAGAAAATTGTGCGCGCGTTGTTCTTCTTTCATCCTGCTGTGTGGTGGATTGAGAAGCGCCTGTCGGTGGAACGCGAGATGGCCTGTGACGATGTCGTGGTTGCCCAGACCGACAACCCGACAGGATACGCCAGTTGCCTGGTATCCCTCCTGGAGAGAAGTCTCACCGAGCGCGGCTGGACCATGGCTCAAGCCCTGGTCCACCGCGCTCGCGAGGCCTCGCTCCGCCTGGCGCGGATTCTGGATGGAAATCGGCCAACAGCAACGCAGTTGTCGAAGTGCACCCTCGGCATGGTTGGCGCTTTCACGTTGCTCTGTCTCGTCGTCCTGCCGTATGCGCCGCAGGTGGTAGCCTTCGAACAAAACCCGCAGCGAATCACGGCCGATCATGAATACTCGACCGCACTCGCACAGCCCTCGATGTCGCGGTCTTCATATACGCTTCCGGCCACGTTTCTTCAGCTCACAAGCACTCAGACTTCTGTTCGTCCAGTGGCAGTGGTTCCTGCGTCACTGAGCGCCAGAAACCCAGCCCCGAAGGGGGAGGATATGTTAGCCCAGGGCGTAAGTCCTGGATCAGCGCGGGAGACGATTGCGAGTCCCAGAGAGACGGCACGAACTCTGGCGCAGACGCGAGCGACCTGCGATCACGGCGCTGAAACCTCCAGCGGCTTTAGCGGCCGAGGTGACGCTCGCCGAACTATCCCAGGCCGCGAAGGTGCTGACAGCTCGACGATAGCTGCAGCAGCCGAGGCGGTGATCGAGGCGAATGCCCTGGGGCGGAACATTCAACCAGTGCTGCCGACGCTGGTGTTCGTTCAGGCAACCCAGTACGTCGAGTCCGATTTGGGATCTCGTTACATGGTGTGGCGCATACAGGTGTGGCGCCTGACTGTGGTGAATCAGCGCAAGGCGCAGGCGCCGGTCGCCCATTCCACATAGCGAAAAAATTTTGCGAACATCAACTGGATATTTAGTTGTAAAGGAGAAAGAGAAATGAGGATGTGGGTAGAAAAATTGAAATCAGCGAGCTTCAAGTCAACCATGACAAAGCGCCTCGCAGCGACCGTAATTGCGGTGGCAGCGGTCGGCGCCCTGGCAACGTTTAACTTTGCGAAGTCGGCAAACGCGGCCCCGTCATCTGCCTGGGCGAAGCCTGCGCCTGCCGCAGCGGCGCTCGATGACAATAGTGTCGCCGCGCTGCTGACGCTCGATCGCGCCATGGAGACCCTGGCTGCGCGCGTCACTCCAGCAGTCGTCAACGTGACCGTCGCGTCGAAGACCAAGGTGCAGGCTGGCGGCGACGAGGACATGCCCGACATGCAGCAGTTCTTTGGTCCGGACGGTCCATTTGGCCAGTTCGGCAATCCGTTCGGCGGTCCATCGGGTCGGAATCGTCAGTTCCGGCAATTCCGCTTCGGGCCGCAGAACCGCATCGAGCACGGTCTGGGCAGCGGCGTCATCATCTCGCCCGATGGCTATATCGTCACCAACAATCACGTCATTGACGGCGCAACCGATATCCGCGTCACCATGAGCAACAAGGAAGTCCTGCCTGCGAAGCTCATCGGCGCGGATCCGCTCACCGACCTCGCGGTCATTAAGGTAAACGGCACGAACTTGCCGAGCGTTCCGTGGGGCAACTCGGCCAATCTGCGTCCTGGGCAGACCGTGCTCGCCTTCGGCAATCCTTACGGATTCCAGTTCACGGTGACGCGCGGCATCATCAGCGCGCTCAACCGTCCGAACCCCGACCCGAGCGACCGGCGCAAGCCCGGCGAGTTCATCCAGACCGACGCGGCCATCAATCCCGGCAACTCCGGCGGAGCGCTGGTAGACGCGCGCGGCGAGCTGATCGGCATCAACACCTTCCTCGTCTCCGGCTCCGGATCGTTCGCGGGCATGGGCTTTGCCATTCCTTCGCAGATCGTTCAGCCCACGGTCGATACGCTGATCCGCTACGGCAAAGTCACGCACGGCTTCATCGGAATTCAGATCTCCGACGTGACTCCCGACAACGCCAAGTTCTTCCACCTGCAGAACGCTGCGGGAGCGCTAATCAGCGACGTGCAGGCGGATTCGCCGGGCGCGAAAGCCGGTTTGCGCGCGGGCGACGTGATCACCGAGCTCGACGGCAAGAAGATCTCCGATGCCGGCGAACTGCAGATGCTGGTGGCAGAGAAGCGTCCCGGCGACACGGTTCATCTCGAAGTGATGCGTGATGACAAGCCGGTGAGCATTGCCGTGACGCTGGAAGAACTGGGCGGAAAGAACGCGACCGAGACCGCAAGCACCGAACACGGAAAAGGCCGTTGGGGGCTGAGTCTGGGCGATCTGACTCCCGAGCTGCGCGATCAGCTGCAAGGCGAGGAACAAGGCTCAGGTGGCGGATCGGTTCGCGCCGCGAACCTTCACGGCGCAATCGTGAACGACGTTGTGCCCGGAAGCCCCGCCGATAACGCAGGCATCAGCCGCGGCGACGTGATCATGGAAGTGGACCGCAAGCCGATGAAGTCCGCGCCCGACGTGGCGGAAGCTCTCGGCAGCGTGCCCAAAGGCCAGGACGCGCTGGTGCTGGTCTGGTCGAATGGAGGAACGACGTTCCGAGTGCTGCGTTCGGCGGAGTAAGGGCAGCTGTCAGCTCTCAGCTCTCAGTTGGAGCGTTGTGCTGCATTCGTCGGAAGTGAAATTGTTGAGTTGTTGTTGCGGCGCGCTGCGCTTTGCTTGGGGTCGAGTGAAGCGCAGCGCTTGTTTTAGTTCTCAGTTCGCGCGGTTCCCAGAAAGAATTTTTCTTATGGGACGGTGATGAAAGAGTACGTGTGGTTCCGGATTCGCTGCTGAAGAAGACTGGGGAGTTGGCGGGGTGGCTGGAGATTAGCTATGCGTATGCGCAGACGCTTCGGCCTAAGGCTACGAAGAAGAAGCGGGGGTAGGGCGCCGGGGCTTTGGACGTCCGTGGTCGTGTAGGCCGGGGCTAAAGCCCTATACAAACATCGCCGCAACGCCGGCCTAAAGGCCGGCTCTTCCACCAAAACCGGCCGCAACTGCTTGTCTCTAGGCCGGCTCGGCTGAAGAGGCTGCGGAAGAGTCAAAATCGTAACCCCAGCCCCTAAAGGGGGGGTGATGATGCTCGACTTACGGCATCGCTAAAGCGATGCCCTGATACAAAACGTGGCTTTTTCTGCGGCCTGTGAAGCCGTGCCCTTCCCAAAACCTATTCATGAAACCAGTTGTAGTTCTCCTACTTCTCAGTGCCCAATTGCTGGGCTAGATAGGGGCCGATACCCATTTCTTTGATGGCGCTTAGCTGGGATTCGAGGAAGTCGGCGTGGCGCTGTTCGTCTTTTAGGGTGCGCTCGAACAGGGCTCGGGAGCCGTCGTCTCCGGCTTTGGTGCAGACGTTTATGGCTTCGTTATAGGCGCGGATGGCATCCAGCTCGTCTTTCAGGTTGATCTGCATCTGCTCCTCGACCTTGGCGCCTAGCTGCGGCTTCAGGCCTACGTTGACGGCGGGCAGAGCGTCGAGAAAGATGATGCGCTCGATGAAACCTTCGGCGTGCTTCATCTCCTCGATGGCGCGGGCTTTGGTGAGGTCGCCCAGGCGCTTGTAGCCCCAGTTCTGGCACATCTCGGATTGCGCCATGTATTGCACGATGGCGGTGAGCTCGGAACTGAAAGCCGCGTTCAACTGCTCGATTACTTTCTTATCGCCTTTCATGGTTGTCCTCCGTGGACTTTATGTGGACTTTATATGGATCGGAGAGGCGGGACGCTGTGACGTGGCGCACAGGCGGGGGTTCACTAGGTCAGAGGTCAGAGGTATGAGGTTAGGTCCCCTCGGCTCCGCTCGGGGCGGGCTCTTCGCTTCGCTCAGGATGACTCACGGTTTTGGAGGCGCTTCTGTTCTGGAACCCCTCGGGCCAATCGCTTGAATCACTTCGGGCGGAGGCTGGACACCATAGTAATCTGCGATTCTCAATATGGGGCGCGGAGGCTGTCGGTTCTCCCGATAGAATAGAGACACGCGGCAGAATCCCTACCCTAGGGTCGCAAAAAGGGGCGACGATAGGATGGGGCACCTGCAGTTCCTCGGATCTCCTCGGGCGGGGTGGGAATGGATAAAGATAAAGAAGGACAAGGCCGTGGACGGAACTAACGGAGTGGATCGAACGAACGGGGCGGGTCAGGGTCTCGAACACGCGGTTTGCTCGCTTGAGGCTAGCCACATCGTGGAGTGGGACGAGATTGCTAACCTGACCGCGGAGACCGGGAAGCCGGCGGAGACGCTGATTAACGTGGTCGCGCTGATTGCGCGGCGGTTCGGGACCGACGTGTGTTCGGCGTATCTGCTGGAGCCGGACCGGGCGAACCTGGTGCTGGCGGCGACTCTGGGGCTGCGGCGGGAGTGCATAGGGAAGCTGAGGATGGGGATCCATGAAGGGCTGACCGGGCTGGTGGTGGAGCAGGTGCGTCCGGTGGCGGTGGAGCAGGTGAGGAATCATCCGCGGTTCAAGTATTTTCCGGAAGCGGGGGAGGATCCGTATCAGTCGTATTTGGGAGTGCCGCTGATCGATCGCGGGGTGCTGCAGGGTGTGCTGGTGGTGCAGACGGTGGAGGCGCGAGGGTTTCCGCAGAACGAGGTGCAGCTATTGCAGGAGGCGGCGAAGCGGGTGGCGCCGGTGGTAAGTGAAGCACGCATGCTGGACCGCTTTGTGGCGCCGGTGCAGGAACGACTGTGGGCGCTGGCGCGGAATTTGTGGTGGAGCTGGGATTACGATTCCGGGGGCTTGTTCCGCGATTTGGATCCGCAGCGCTGGCGGGCGCTCAATCACAATCCCATTTCGATGCTGAACGAGTTTCCTCTGGAGAAGTTGGAGGCGCGGGCGACCGAACTCGGGTTGCACAGCCGGGTGAACTACGCGTATCGGCGGCTGCGCGAGTATGAGGATACCGAGCACACCTGGGCGGCGAGGCGCGCGGGCGTACTGCGGCCGCGGCCGGTGGCGTATTTCTCGGCGGAATTTGGGGTGCACGAATCGTTGCCGGTGTATTCGGGCGGACTGGGGGTGCTGGCGGGCGATCACTTGAAGAGCGCGTCGGACCTGGGGATTCCGCTGGTGGCGGTAGGACTGTTTTATGGGCAGGGATATTTCCGGCAGCGATTGGATAAGGACGGGTGGCAGCCGGATGAGTACATCGACACCGATCTCAGCCAACTGGCGATGGAAGCGGCGATCGGAAAGAACGGGCGGCCGGTGGTGGTGCAGGTGGATACGCGGCATGGGTCGATCCGGGCCAAGGTATGGCGGGTGAAGGTGGGACGGTGCGATCTGCTGCTGCTGGACTCGGACGTGGAAGGGAACGCGCCGGAGGATCGGGAGCTGACATCGCGGCTCTACGGCGGCGACGGACGGGTGCGGGTGCACCAGGAACTGCTGCTGGGAGTGGGCGGGCTGCGGGCGCTGACGGCGCTGGGGATCACGCCGGGGGTGTTGCACCTGAATGAGGGACACAGCGGGTTTGCCGTGCTGGAGGCGATCCGGATGCGGATGGAGGAAGAGGGCATCTGCTTCGAGAAGGCGGCGCCGCGGGTTTCGCGGGAGGTGGTGTTTACCACGCACACGCCAGTGCCGGCGGGGCACGACCGCTTCGATGCCGACATGGTGGAGGAGCATCTGGGACCGCTGCGGGAAGCGCTGAAGGTGTCGAGGGAGCAGTTCATGGCGCTGGGACAAGAGCACCCCGGAAGCGACGAACGCTTTTGCATGACGGTGTTGGGGCTGAGGCTGTCGCGGCGGGCGAATGCGGTTTCCTCGTTGCATGGGGAGGTGTCGCGGGCGATGTGGACGGGCCTGATGGGCAAGCCAGAAGACGCGGTGCCGATCGGGCACATTACGAACGGAGTGCATGTGCCGTCCTGGCTGGCACCGCAGATGTTCCGGCTGTACGACCGGCACTTGGGGACGGGCTGGCACCTGAAGAGCAGTGAGTCGAAGATATGGGACGGCATTGAAAGCGTGGACGACGGCGAGCTCTGGGAGACGCACCTAAACCTGAAGTCGCGGATGATCGACTTTGTGCGGCGGCGGGCGGTGAGGCAGGCGGACCGCCGAGGCGAACCGCGGGAGGAACTGGAACGGCTGAAGCGGGTGCTTAGTCCGGATGCATTGACGATCGGGTTTGCGCGACGCTTTGCCACGTATAAGAGGGCGAACCTGATTCTGGCGGACATTGAGAGGCTGGCCACGATGGTCAACGACCCGCAGCGGCCGGTGCAGTTCGTGTTTGCGGGCAAAGCGCATCCGAACGACGAACCGGGGAAGCGCGTGCTGCAGCAGGTGTCGCGGCTGACACGCGATCCGCAGTTTGCCGACAAGTTCGTCTTTGTGGAAGACTACGACATCAACGTGGGTCGGCATTTTGTGCAGGGCGTGGATGTGTGGCTGAACAATCCGCGGCGTCCGCAGGAGGCGTCGGGAACGAGCGGGCAGAAAGTGGTGTTGAACGGCGGGCTGAACCTTTCGATTCTGGACGGCTGGTGGGCGGAAGCCTACGACGGGCTGAACGGATTCGCGATCGGGAGCGGACGGACGCACACGGACATGAACGTGCACGACGCCCGGGACGCGGAAGACTTGCTGCGGGTGCTGCGGGAAGAAGTGATTCCGCTTTATTACCATAGAGACCGGGATGGGCTTCCGCGGGGCTGGATCAAGCGGATGAAGCGGACGATCCGAACGCTGGGGTGGCGTTTCAACGCGGATCGGATGGTGATGGACTACGCGCTGAAGTGCTACGTGCCGGCAGCGGGGGGGACGTCGAGCGATCTGCGGGAAACTGCTGGGGGCTAGGGCGGTTTCAGAGTTGGTATGACCGCAACGCTCATGATCTCAGCGGCTGAAGAGGCTGCGGAAAGAAGCCCTGAGAAGGTCCAAAACAACCACCGGGGCTAAAGCCCGTGCTGATTCGACGCGACTTACGCGGCCCTGAAGGGCGGCTCTTCCACGGTCGCGCTAACTTTCCTGACTTTTTCCGCAGCCTGTGAAGCCGCGAGGCTTATTGGCATCTCAATCGCAGCGCTGAAGCGCTGCGCCACCCAAAATCGGGCCACAGCAAAGGCGTAACTGCGGAACATCTTAGAACGAGAACATGGCCTGCAATTCAATTTTGCGGTTGGCGGCTGCGCTGGAAAAAGGACCGCCTGCCAGGGCGTCGGATTGTCCGAAGAGGGGTGAGGTCAGCACACCGATGGGGGTCGCTGGGTTCACGCGGTTGAGGATATTGCGGGCGTTGACGCTGAAGGTGAGGTTGTAGCGCCGGTTTGTAGACGGAGGGCCGAAAATGCCGCCCGGACCGCCGCGTCCATAGCCACCGCCTCC
>Ga0187803_10000262_pt1 | contig 21613 bp, 18 predicted proteins | sample NC_wetland_sal_i_2_FD_132425 | JGI IMG/M metagenome (GOLD analysis project Ga0187803, IMG submission 132425) | Wetland sediment microbial communities from Neuse River Estuary, North Carolina, USA - Control_3 | ecosystem: Environmental > Aquatic > Freshwater > Wetlands > Sediment | place: USA...
GCAAACGTACCGAGCAGGGCCCGCGCCGCGGCGCGCTCCGCCACGTCCTGAATGCTGAACGCCGCCAGCCACGTCGTGGCCTCGGGAAAACTCTCAACCAGATACGGGCTGCCGAGCCCCACCATAATCACCGGCTTGCCTGCGCGCAGCAGCGCGTGAATCATCCCAGTCTCGTTCGCGGGGAGGCCGATGGTGCCTTTCCGGTCAGCGGTGCGGACCGTCACGGCGCAAATCGCCAGGTCGTAGCTCTCCGGCGACGGCAACGGCGTCTCTTCTACGCGGAAATATTTCGTATCCACGTGCAGCGAGTCGAGCGAATCGAGCTGCGCGCGCAGTTCGCGCTCGAATGGCTCGGCCGGAATCGTATCCGGGTCGGCGGAGACGGCCAGCAGGAACACCCGCTTCGTTGTCCGCGGATCGAGCGGCACCAGTCCCGCATCGTTCCGAAGCAGCGTCACCCCGCGCGTGGCGATGTCCTCCGCCGTGGCCAGAAACTCCGGGCGCCCGAATACGCTGCTCAGTTTCTCTACGTTCACTTCGCGCTGTTTGTCCAGCCCCAGCCGCGCTTTCGCTTCCAGCAGCCGCCGCACCGCGTCGTCCAGCCGCGTCATCGGCACACGGCCCGAACTCACCGCGTCTCGCACCGATGCCAGCGTCGCATCCGTCACCGGCGACATGAGCAGCACGTCTGCCCCGGCCAGCAGCGCGCGAACGGCCACCTCGCCGGGCGGAAAGCCTTTTGTCACTCCGCCCATGTCCAGCGCGTCGGTAATCACCAGCCCTTCGAAATGGAGTTGATCGCGGAGCACGCCGGTCAGCACGCGCTCGGAGAGCGTTGCGGGCGTGTCCGGGTTCGGCTCCAGCGCGGGCACGGCCAGGTGCGCCGTCATCACGGAGCTGGCGCCCGCGCCGATGGCCGCTTCAAAGGGCACAAAATCCACCGCGTTCAGCTGCTCGCGGCTCGCGGCAACCAGAGGCAGCTCCAGATGCGAATCAATGGATGTGTCCCCGTGCCCGGGAAAATGCTTTGCCGTGGCCATCGCGCCATTCTCTTCCACGCCGCGAACGAACTGCGCAACGTATTCCGCCACGCGCTTCGGGTCTTCGCCGAACGAACGGATGTTGATGATGGGATTGTCGGGATTGCTGTTCACGTCCGCCACCGGCGCGAACACCCAGTGCACGCCCATGGCGCGCCCCTCAATCGCCGTGACGCGGCCCATCGCGTAGGCGTCCTCGGGTCTCCCCGTCGCGCCCACGGCCATGGCGTGCGGAAACGCCGTGCCCTCGTCCACGCGCATCACCGTGCCGCGCTCGAAATCTGCGCCGATGAGCAGTGGAAGTTTTGACGCCGCCTGCAGCTCGTTGGTCAGCACGGCGGTTTCGTATACGTGGCTCAGTTCGATGCCGCGCGGCCCGCGCCGCGTTCCCAGGATGAATCCGCCGATGTGGTCCCGCTCGACGCGCGACATCAACTCCTTGAAGTCCTTGCTCTCGGTGGACTCAAACGCCCCGAAATAGGTGGGGAAAACGATCTGGCCGATTTTTTCTTCCGTGGTCAGCCGCGAAAGGGTGTCCTTCACCCAGCGCCGCGCGGCGGGCGACAGCGGCTTGATTGCCGGCGGGTTGTCTGGATGCGTGGCTGCCGGTATCGCGGCTATCAGCGGGAGGAGAAGGAACAAAGCGTAGCGGGCGGGCATTGCATCAAAGAGAATGGCGTCCCGAAGCTTCGGGACCGAACGGAGTTGACCCTTGCATCTCCGGCTGGTTATAACACAGGGGAAAATGGCGCACAACTTCAGGCGGCAGCCCGCGTTTCTTCGCATCTCTGTAGCCTTCGTCACTTTGCTGTGCGCCGCGCTCTCCTCGTCCGGCCCTGCAGCCACACGCGAGGGCCGTCAGACGCAGCCGGCAGGCCCTGCTACTCACACGGCGAACGCCGCAAAGATCGCGCATACCGAGTCTCCGTATGACTTCTCGGCAGCAGACGCCGCCATCGAGAAATCCATCGCTGACGACGAAACGCCCGGCGCCGTCCTGCTCGTCGGTCATCTCGGCCGCATAATCTATCGCCATGCGTACGGCTCCCGCGCCGTCCTCCCCGACCGCGAACCGATGACGCTCGACACGATTTTCGATCTCGCCTCGCTTACCAAGGTGTTTGCCACCACGCCCTCCATCCTCCGGCTGATGGAGCAGGGAAAACTGCGCCTCGCCGACCCGGTCGTGCGCTACATTCCCGAGTTCAAATCGAACGGCAAGGACCAGATCACCATCCGCCAGCTCATGACGCACACCGGCGGCCTCCCGCCGATTCCGAAAACTCCGGACGACGCTTCAACCGAACAGGTACTGCGCTGGATTTACGACGCGGAGCCGATTGCCCCGCCGGGAATGATTTTCGTTTACAGCGATTGCGATTTCATTCTGCTCGGCGAGGTTGTCAGGCGTCTTTCCGGGGAGCCGCTCAATGAATTTGCGGAAAAAACATTCTTCGCCCCAATGGGAATGCGGGAGTCGCGGTTTCTTCCGCCCCCCGCCTGGCGGCCGCGCATCGCACCGACGGAGGAGATCGATCTCCCGGAAGGCGCCAAAGCCGGCTCCGGCCGCGGCCGCGTGCTGCGCGGTGTCGTGCACGACCCGCGAGCCCGCGGCATGGGCGGCGTTGCGGGACACGCCGGCCTGTTTTCGAACGCGGACGACCTGGCGAAATTCTGTTTCGTGATTCTCGCTGGCGGTAGAGCAGCAGACGGGACCCGCATGCTGATGCCCGAAAGCATCGCCCTGGCCACTCAGCCCGAGCAGCCGCCCTGGGTTCCCTCGCTTCGCGGCCTCGGATGGGACATCGATTCCACGTTTTCCTCGCCGCGCGGCGATATTTTCCCCGTCGGCACTTCTTACGGCCATACCGGTTTCACCGGCACTGCGGTGTGGATTGATCCCGGCAGCCAATCGTTCTACCTCCTGTTGTCGAATAGCGTTCACCCGCATCCGCGCCCGCCGCTCTCCAGCCTCCGTTCGCGCGTCGCCACCGTCGTTGCGGAGGCGATCGAGAAGGCGGATACCGTCAAAGCGGCTGCGCCGGCCTCTCCTCCCGCCGCGTCGCCGCTGTGGCGCGGGCTGAATTCACCGCGGCCGCAGTTTCGCGCGGGACACACTCTCACCGGCCTCGATGTGCTGATCGAGCAGAAATTCGCCCCGCTGGCAGGAAAACGGATCGGCCTGATTACCAACCACACTGGCATCGCGCGCGACGGCCGGACAAACATCGATCTGTTCGCGCACGCGCCGGACCTGCGGCTCGTGGCCCTGTTCAGTCCCGAGCACGGCCTCGGAGGCGCCGCCGATGAGGTGGTGCGCTCGTCGCAGGATGCCGCCACCGGATTGCCCATCTATAGCCTCTATGCGGACACGCGCCGTCCCACAGCCGAGATGCTGCAAGGCCTCGATGCCCTCGTCTTCGATATTCAGGACGCCGGTGTTCGCTTCTACACCTACATGACCACCATGGCGTACTGCATGGAGGAAGCCGCGAAGCGTCACATCGCGTTCTACGTCCTGGACCGGCCGAATCCGATCGGCGGCCTGGAGGTCGAAGGGCCTGTGCTGGACCTCGACCGGCTGAGTTTTGTCGCCTACTTCCGCATGCCCATCCGCCATGGAATGACGGCAGGCGAGCTGGCGCAAATGTTCAACGCGGAAAATCACCTGGGCGCCGACCTGCACGTCATCGCCATGCAGGATTGGCGCCGCGGCGACTATTTCGAATCCACCGGGCTCACCTGGATTCCTCCCTCGCCAAACCTGCGTTCGCTCGACGATGCGATTCTGTATCCCGGAGTCGAGCTGTTGCAGGCCGGCGGCGTTTCCGTGGGGCGGGGAACCGATCGCCCATTCTGTCTGGTGGGCGCGCCGTGGGTGCACGGCGCGGAACTGGCCGCCTATCTGAATGGCCGGCACATTCCCGCGGTACATTTTGTCGCCACGCGCTTTACGCCGAAATCCAGCATTTACAAAGACCAGCGCTGCGAGGGCGTCTCACTGGTTGTCTATGATCGCGGGAGCGTGTTTCCCATCCTGCTGGGAATCGAGATGGGAGAGGCTCTAGCCAAACTCTACCCAAAGAATTTCAACGCGAAGGAAATGATCGATCTGGTTGGCTCGCAAGCCACCATCGACCGCATGCTCAAAGGCGATTCGCCCGCGAGCATCGTGCTCGGTTGGGACGAGCAACTCGCCGCGTTCCGCGGCATTCGCGAGAAATATCTCTTGTATCGGTAGGCGATGCGGAGGATTCGCGGGTAGCCACGGTCAGTGATTTTCTGACCGTGGGTTTTTTCGTTCGTCAGGAAGTTGCTCCCGGTGCCGCGCTTCGCATCCCCCGCTGCCAGCCTCGGTAGAACACGAGCCCTAGCAGGATCAGCGCCAGCCCGATGGTGGAACGCAGCGGCCGCGCGGCCCACAGGCCGATCGTCAATGCCAACGCCCCTGCGATGAACACCGCAGGAACCCACGGATAGCCCCAGGTGCGATACGGACGCGGCAGATCCGGCTCGCGGCGCCGGAGTCCAAACACCGCGGCCACCACCAACCCGTAGAAAATCCACTGCGCGAAAATGAACAGCGAAAACAGATCCTCGAATGTCCCGGTGAGCGCGAGCGCGCTCGCCAGATAGGCCTGGAAGACCAGAGCGCCTCCCGGCGTGCGATGCGTCGGGTCCACCACTCCCGTAAAGCGGAAGAAAAGCCCGTCGCGCCCCATGGCGTAGGGCACGCGCGCGCCCGTCAGGATGGACGAATTCAGAGTGCCCAGCGCCGAGACGACCATCGCCACCGTCAGCCAGCGCGCGGCACGTCCGCCGGCGAATGACGCGATCACATCGGAGGCCACGTGCTGAGAATGAGCCACGGCTGAGAACGGCAGCGCCCAGAAATAAGCGGTGTTGGCCAGCAGATAGATGACCATCACAATCGAAACGCCGCCGACCAGCGCGAGCGGAATGTTCCGCTGCGGGCGGATCACCTCGGAGCCCACCAGACTGACGTTGCTCCACCCGTCGTAGGCCCAGGCCGCCGCGACCATCGCGGCGAGCACACCACTCCACGCGCCCGCGCCCCAGGCGTCCGGCAGAAACGGCCGGAAATTCGACACTCCGCCGTGACCCATCGTCAGCGCGAGTGCAATCACCGCGCCGATGGCCAGCAGCTTGATGCTTGTGAGCACCACCTGCACGCGCCCGCCCAGCCGCACGCCCAGATAATTCACAAATGTCACCAGCGCGATCGCACCCACCGCGAGCGGCTGTGCCGGAGTCAGATTGAAATTGTAGGGCGCGCGGACGAACGGCAGCCAGATCGGCCAGGTGACCACGGTGTGCGCGATCGTGGGACGGAGAAAGCCGCAGAATCGCATAAGCCCCGCAGCAATCGTGGCCACCGAACACGGTCGGCCCACCACCGAGTGCATCCAGCCGAACAGATAGCCCCAGCGCGGGCCGAACCCGCGATTCAGGTAGGCGTAGTCGCCGCCCGCTTCCGGTATCGCCGCGCCGAGCTCGGCGTACGCGAGCGCGCCTGCGAGCGAAAGCAGCCCGCCCAGAATCCAGGCCAGAAACACGAGCCCAATGGAGTGCGCGTTTGTGGCCATGCTGCTCGGCACCAGGAAAATTCCCGTGCCGATCATGGTCCCCACCACGATCGAGGCCGCGGCCCATGCGCCCAGTCCCTGGACCAGTTCCAGGCGCCCCGTTCCTGCCGAAGATGCGCCTCGTGCCGCGGCTGCCCCGCCGGTTTCCCCGCGATTTTCCTGCTCGTCGCTCATTTTTCCGTGGATTCCACCCCGTTGCTCTTCGCAGGATTATCCAGCAGGCTGGCGAGCGAGCCCACTAGAAACGTGGGCGCCGTTCCTGCCAGCACATACCAGGTCCAGGCCAGCGGGGTGTAGAGCCGGATCAGCAGAATCACGGCGAGCCCCGCGATCATCCCCGTGATCGCGCCTCGCGACGTTGCGCGCGAATTCAGCAGCCCGAGCAGAAACAGCCCGAGCAGACTCCCGTAGGTAATGGAGGCGATGGTCAATCCCGCTTCGAGTACCGGCCCCCAATCCATCAGTGCCAGCCCGCCGAGCAGCACTCCCCACACGAGCGTGATGCGCCGCGAGTGGCTGAGCAGCCGCGCCGGATCGCTCGCGCCCCGCCCGCGCGCCCCCTCGAAGTCCATGATGCTGGACGATGCCAGCGAATTGAGCGAGCCGCTCGCGTTGGACATCGCCACCGCAAACATTGCGGCGAGAACCAGGCCGGCAATTCCGGCAGGCATCTGCGCGACCACGAACGCCGGAAAAATGCGGTCGGGGTCACCGTGGGGAATCTCGAGCGGCGCATGCTGCGCGTAGGCGTAGAGCATCACGCCCACCAGGAGAAATAGCGCGAATTGTACGAACACGAGCAGACCGCTCGCGATGATGGCACGCTGGCTGTCTCGCTGGTTTTTCGCGGCGAGCAGGCGCTGCACGATGGTCTGGTCGGTGCCGTGGCTGGCCAGCGTGAGGAATGTGCCTCCGATCATGCCGGCCCAGAACGTGTACGCCTGCGTGAGGCTGAACGTGAAATCGAAAATGGTCAGTTTGCCGCCCGCGGCCGCCGAGACGCGCGCCACCTCGCTCCATCCTCCGGGGATTTTCCCGAGCAGAAGCCAGAACGCCGCTGCCGAGCCCGCCAGGTAGAGAACGAGTTGGATCAGGTCCGTCCAGATCACCGCTTTCATCCCGCCCTCGAATGTGTAGATCAGCGTCAGGGCGGTGATCGCGGCGATGGAGAACCGGCTGCCCGTTCCAAACGCCACGCTCACGATTTTTCCCACCGCGTTCAGCCGCACTCCCTCCGCCAGCGCGCGCGTGCCGAGAAACGTGAGCGCCGCCACGCGCCGGGCTTCCGCCCCGAACCGTTTTTCGATCAGCGCATACGCCGTGTAGAATTCCCCGCGAAAGTACGCGGGGATGAACAGGAAGCTGATCAGGATGCGCCCGACGACGTAGCCCATGGCGAGCTGGAGGAACGCCATCGTGCCACCGAAGGCGATGGCCGGCGTGCCGATGATTGTCAGCGTGGAGGTTTCCGTGGCTACAATGGAAGCGGCCAGCGCCCACCACGGTGCGGTGCGGCCGCCCAGAAAGTAATCGTGGACGTTTGCCTGGCTCCGGCGAAAGCGCACCCCGAATAGCGTGATGCCGCCGAGATAGAGGAGCAGGACGGCCAGGTCCACCGCGCGGATGGGCATCGTGCCGGACACGGAATTTCCGCGATACTATGGGCGCGCGTACCGGGTGTCAATCACGACGGGGCAGGGACTCGATGCGCGTGCAGGCGATCGGAAACGCTGATGGCAGATCGCGAAGAATATTACCTGGGCTTTGACGGCGGCGGCACGAAGACCGACTGCGTGCTGCTGAACGCCGCGGGCGAGGTGCTGGCCGAGCACAGCGCGGGCCCGGCCAACCCGCTGCGCGCCGGATTCGAGCGCGCGCAATCCTCCCTGCGCACCGCTGCGGAGAAAACACTCGCGTCGCGACAAGTTGGCGCGTCCTCCGTTGCCGCGGTCTGCGCGGGAATCGCCGGCGCGGGCCAGCCGCGTGTGTTGAAGCGCGTCATGGGCTTTCTGGTGGAAACCTTTCCGCGGGCGCACGTCCAGGTCTGCACGGATCTGGACATCGCACTCGAGGCCGGTCTTAGCGATGGGCCCGGCATCGTTATCGTGGCGGGAACCGGCTCCGCGGCGCTTGGGCGCGCTGCCGATGGCCGCCTCGTCCGCGCCGGCGGCGATGGCCCCTGGGTTGGCGACGAGGGCAGCGCCTTCGACATCGGCCGCCGCGGCGTCGCTGCCGTCGCGCGCGCTCGCGACGCTCTCGCCCCCGTCACGATTCTCGCCGACTCGATCCCCGCTGCCCTCCAATGCGCCGATTGGAGCTCGTTGCTCGAGCGCATTGCCCTCGGGCCCGATGACGTCTTTCCGCGCATTTTCCCCCTGGTCGCCGAGGCCGCCGAGTCCGGCGACTCGTCCGCGCGCGAGATTCTGTTTGGCGCCGCGCTCTCGCTCTCCCATCTTGTGCTCAGCGTCGCGCGCCGGTTGGAAGTTGCGCAGCAGGATTTCATCGTGGCGGAAGCGGGTGGCGTCTTCGGCGTCAGCGCGCTGCTCGATCAGGCCTTCGAAGCGCTCGTGCACAGCGCCGCCCGCGGAGCCCGTATCCGTCCCGTCGAAATTCCCCCCGCGCGCGCCGCCGCGCGAAGGGCCCATCGCTGCCATCCTCCCGTGGCGGGCCGCATCCGGGGGGCCGGATCCAAAGCCTGATGGCACGTTCCCAGCCCTTGGATGATCCTCGCACCGCGCCACGCGATGCTCTCGAGGTGCTCATCGGTTCGGCCGACCCGCAGATCCTGATCGCCGCTCTCGACAATCCCGCGCTTCACGAATCCCTCCTCTGCCGGCTGCTCGAGCGCAGGGATGCGCCCGGCGAGTTGCTGCGCCGCGTGGCCCAGCGCGCCGAGTGGATTCGCAGCTATCCCGTCAAATTGCGCCTCGCGCGCCACCCGCACACGCCCCGGCTGATCGCGCTGGCCTGTGTCCGCCAGCTTTTCCTTTTCGATTTGGCCCGCGTCAGCCTGTTGCCCTCGGCCCTCGCCGAGGTCCGCCGCGTCGCTGAAGATCTCGTGCTCAACCGGCTGGCGCAACTCCCCGTCGGCCAGAAAATCACCCTCGCGAAGCAGGGACCGGCCCGCGTCGCGGCCGCACTGCTGGCCGAAGGCCTGCCCAGCACCCTGGCGCACGTGCTCGAAAATGCTCACCTCAACGAGGCGCAAATTACTCGTGTTCTCGCCCGCTCCGATCTCTCCGCCCGCGTCGTGGGCGCCATCGCGCGACATCCCAAATGGTCCATCTCCCCGCACGTCCGCATCGCGCTGCTCCGCCATCCGCTCACACCGCTCGCGCGAATCATGGCCTTCCTCCCGGATATTCCTCTCGCCGACCTGCGCGACATCATGGAGCTCACCACTGTCCGTGCCGACCTGCGCCTCTACCTCGCGCACGAAGTGGCCCGCCGCACCGGGAAGGGCCAAAAATAAAGCGAGTCCTAGCTGGAAGCCGCCACGTTGTCATCCCCGGTCCCGAAGCTTCGGGACGAGGGATCTGCTTGTGGTTTTGAGCCGCGGGTTTGCCCCCTTGCTGTAACGCAGGGCGCTTAGCCCTGCGGCATTTTTCCTCGTCCCTCGGCAGGGAAGGGGGGCTTGACAGCGGGCTGATTCTCCTGTATATTCTGTCATGACTGAAATGTCGGAAGCGATAGGAGGCCCCATGAAACTCTCCCCCGCTCAGCAGAAATTCATCCTTCACTGGGGCGAAATGGGCACCCGCTGGGGGGTCAACCGCACCGTGGCCCAGATCCACGCGCTCCTCTATCTCTCGCCCGACCCGCTCCCCGCCGAGGAAATCGCCGCCACGCTCGGCGTCGCCCGCTCCAACGTCTCCACCAGCCTCCGCGAGCTCGAAGGCTGGGGAATCGTCCGCGTCGTGCACCAGCTCGGCGACCGCCGCGACCATTTTGTTTCTCTCCCTGACGTGTGGGAAATGTTTCGCATCATCGCCCAGGAGCGCAAGCGCCGCGAGGTGGACCCCACGCTCGCCGTGCTGCGCGAGTGCGTACAACTGGCGCGCGAAACCTCGCCCGGCGATAAGCACATGCGCGAGCGTTTGCTGGCCATGCTGGAATTTCTGGAATCCATGTGCTCGCTCTACGAAGAAGTCCGCAGCCTGCCCACCGGCTCGCTGCGGCGCTTTGCAAAATTGCGCGGTCAGATGCGCCGCATTATCCCCGGCGCGCTCTCGCGCGAGGCGGAGACGCGTCCCGCCCCGCGCTCGAACGGCGAAGCGGAGAACTGAGGCCGGCCATGGCCCGGAAGATCCAGTGGGTTCAGGATCCGCCGCGCGGCTGGCTGCTGTACGACGCAGACTGCGGATTTTGCACGCGCTGGGCCTGGCGCATCGCTCTCTTTGTCGGCCCGCGCGGCTTTCATCTGGCCCCGTTGCAAGCGCCGTGGGTTCGCCGGCGGCTCGCGCTCCCGCCGGCCGAATTGCTGCATGAACTGCGCCTCCTCACAGGGGACGACACTCTTTACGGCGGCGCCGACGCACTCATCTATCTCGCGCGCCAGGTCTGGTGGATGTGGCCAGCCGTGGCGCTCGCCTGGCTTCCCGGGATGATGCCTCTCGCGCGCGCCGCCTACCGCTGGGTGGCGCGCCACCGTCACGAAGTTTCTTCTTCCTGCGGGCTCCCAGGCATTGGCGGCCAGCGCAAACCTTCGCCTATGCTTCCCCACTCGAGAACCGGCGGCGCCTGACGCCACTTTCCCTGTCCGCCCCCCGCTCCTGTTCGCGAGTGATAATCTTCACCGACCCTTCTTATGTAAACTTGATTCGAGTCTCACAAACTCGCACAAATCGCCCTTTTTCGCTCCTCTTCCGAACACCTGGTTTTCGCGTTTTTGCATCCCGACGGCTGTAGTCGGAACTCGCTGGCCGAGCTTAACGGGTCAACATGCCGCTCCTCACTCGCCACACGTCACTCGCCGCTGTCTGAACATCACCTTCGCGCCGAAGCAGGTTCCAGTTCGCCCGTCGCGCTCCGTGCATCGTGTTCCGCGGCCGGAAGAACATGCGTTCCGGCCGTCCCTGCGACCGCTGCGCAAAGATCGTCCACGGAGGCGATAATCGCCTCTGTGCCTCCTGCACGCAAAAACTGCAATACAGACTCGACCTTCGGTCCCATGCTCCCGGGCGCGAACTGGCCGTCGCGCGCATATCTCTCCAGTTGGTCTGCATCGAGCCTGCGAAGTGCCCGCTGCGACGGTCGTTTGTAGTCAAGGTAAACGTAGTCCGTGTCTGTCCCAATGACGAACGTCTCCACTCCCAATTTCGACGCCAGTAGACTCGACGCAAGATCCTTATCAATCACAGCTTCCACGCCAACCAGATTGCCGCTTGCCCACGCGACTGGGATACCGCCCCCGCCGCAGGCAATCACCAGGGCGCCAAATTCAACCAGGTGCCGAATCGTTTCCAGCTCAATGATTTCCAGCGGCTGGGGCGAGGGCACCACACGGCGATAGCCGCGCCCTGCGTCCATCAGGATCGTCCATCCGTACTGGCGCCTGCGTTCCTCCGCTTCTTTCTGGGTGTAAAAACGGCCAACGGGCTTGCTCGGATTTTTCATCGCGGGATCATCGAGGGATACGACGCACTGCGTCACCACGGTGACGACGGGCAATTGCAACCCGGCCCGCTTCAGCTCGCTGTGGAGCCCCAACTGAAGCAGATAACCCATCTCCCCTTGCGTGGAAGCGTCGCAGACATCGAGCGGGTGCCCGGGCACAACACCGGCCGAGCGTTCCGAAAGGAGGAGCTCCGCGCCCACCTGGGGACCGTTTCCATGGGTGAGGACAATCCTGCGGCCCTCGCGGGCCAGACGCACGACTTGCGCCGCAACTCGCCGTGCATTGGCGAGCTGTTCGCCAACGGTGCCCTTTTCGCCGGAATGAATCAGCGAATTGCCGCCAATGGCAATCATCATTGTCGTCATCTCTGCACCTGGCTACGCCGCAACGAGCTCCAGAGCCTCCGCCGGTCGCATCGCCTCGAGGGGTACGTGTTCCATCAACTCGATCAGAATTGCCTTCTGCACGTGCAGGCGGTTTTCAGCTTGCTGGAACACCAGGGAACGCGCCGAATCGATCACGTCTGCCGTCACCTCTTCACCGCGATGGGCGGGCAAGCAATGCATGAAAACGGCGTCCGGCTTTGCGTGCGCAAACAATTTCGAATTTACCTGGTACGGACGAAACACCTGCAGCCGTTCCTGCGCCTCAGTCTCCTGCCCCATGCTGGTCCACACATCGGTGTAGACGATGTCCGCGCCCGCAACCGCTTCTCTGGGGTCGTTCGTAACCGTCACTTTGCCATGGGTCTGCGAAGCGCGCTTCCGGGCCCACGCGATGGCCTGTGGCCTCGGTTCGTAACCCGGAGGCGAAGCGATGCGAACGTCTGCACCGAGCTGGGCTCCGCCAAACAGCAGCGAATGAGCCACGTTATTGCCGTCTCCCACAAACGCGAGCTTCACGTTTCTCACTCGCCCCTTCACTTCGCTGATGGTCAGATAATCCGCCATGGCCTGGCAGGGGTGGCTGAAGTCGGTCAGCCCATTGATCACCGGAATGTCGCAGCAGGCTGCCATCTCCTCCACCGTTTCATGAGCAAACGTGCGCATTACAATGGCCTGGACCATCCGTTCCAGATTCTTGGCCACGTCGTGAATCGATTCGCGCTTCCCAAGGTTGATTTCCGTCGGCGAGAGGTAAAGGCTGAACCCTCCCAATTGATGAATACCCACGTCGAAACTCACGCGAGTCCGCAGCGACGGCTTCTCAAATATCAATGCGAGCGTCTTGCCCGACAGCGCTTGGCGATAGACCGACGGATGGGCCTTGATCTGGCGGCCCAGGAAGAGCAGATACTCCATTTCTTCGGGGGATAAATCACGGATCGAAACAAAGTCCCTGGATTCCATGGCTACACCCTCGCCGCTGCATGCTCCCGCGCGAACTGTGCCAGCCGCTCGGCCAGGCCCGGGCGCGTAAGTTCTTCCACTTCGTAAGTGACGCGCAGATACGGCTTGGTCAGATGAATGACTCGAGCCAGGTCGATGGGCGTGGCGACAAGCACCAGGTCGCACGGCACACGGTTGATGGTTTCCTCCAGTTCGTGCCTCTGCATTGCGCTATAGCCCATCGCGGGCAGCAGGTTGGTAAGCTGCCGGAATTGATCGAAGGTGCTTTGGATGGAACCGAATGCATAAGGACGGGGATCCACCAGTTCCGCGGCGCCAAACTCCCTGGCCGCGACGACACCCGCGCCGTAGGGCATCTCGCCGTGTGTGAGCGTGGGCCCGTCTTCCACAACGAGGACGCGGCGGCCTTTGATGAGTTCCGGCGCTCGAACATTGACCTTGCTGGCAGTCTCGAAAATCACGGCTTGGGGATTATTGCTTCGGATGTTCTCTCTGACCGTTTGCACGTCGAGCGCCGATGCCGTGTTCACTTTGTTGATTACCACCACGCCGGCGCGGCGCAGATTCACCTCTCCGGGAAAATACAGGAGCTCGTGTCCCGCGCGGTGCGGGTCGGCAACCACGATTTCCAGGTCGGACGCGTAGAACGGAGTGTCGTTGTTGCCGCCGTCCCAAACGATCACGTCGCCTTCCTTTTCCGCCCGGCGCAGAATCTTTTCGTAATCCACCCCGGCGTACACAACCGTCCCCTCGCAAAGATGAGGCTCGTATTCTTCGCGCTCTTCGATCGTGCACTGCTGCGTCTCCAGGTCGTCGAGCGTTGCGAAGCGCTGCACCGCTTCTGCTTCCAGCTCTCCGTAGGGCATCGGATGGCGGACCACCACCGGCGTCAGTCCGTTGCGCCGAAGTTCGGAAGTCACCAGTCGCGCAACCGGGCTCTTGCCGCACCCGGTTCGTACCGCGCAAACGGATACCACCGGGACCACGGATTTGAGCTGACTGTGCTCGGTCCCCAACAACCAGAAATCCGCGCCCGCAGCTACGGCGCGCGAGGCCAGATGCATCAAGTTTTGGTGTGAAATGTCGCTGTAGGAGAAAACCACCGCGTCTAGTTTCAACCCGCGGATCAGTTCCTCCAGCTTGTCCTCGGGGAATATGGGTATGCCATCCGGATAGCCTGGTCCCGCCAATGCCGCTGGATACCGGCGGTTGGCGATGCCCGGAATTTGCGTGGCGGTGAAGCCAACTACGTGGAACTGCGGCTGGTTCCGGAAGACTACGTTGAAGTTATGGAAATCCCTTCCTGCGGCGCCGAGGATCAGTATGCTCTTCATGGCGGCTCACCTGCAGAAAAGGACGCTTCTATAGTCACGCGCAGGGTTGGACCCCGCCGTGACCCGAATCACAGCCGCAGGTGACACAGGGAACAGGTGCCGGCTCTGGGCGCGGGTTGACTTCACCCCTTAGCCCGCGACCCGCGTCGATTACAACCCCTGTCCGTACTTCGGACCCTGAGTGCTATGGCGAAGGGTGCACCGGGGGCACAGGCCAGTCCAGCGCGGTGGGTTGGAGCGTGGGCGCTTCGATTTGAGAAAAGCAGGTTCCTCGTCCCGGCCCGTTGGATTCGGGAGGACAGGGAGGGCTTGTTCGAAAAAAAAGGCGGGCAGGCAGGAATGCCTGTCCTATGTGGACCGCTCCAGCACGCGGCGGTAGTACGCTTCATACCGAGGGATGATGTCGTTGGAGCAGTACCGTTTGCGTGCGTTGACCCTAGCATTTTGACCCATCTCGCGGGCGCGATCCGGCACCGAAAGCAGCGCGAGGGCATAACGCGCCGCCGCCGCCACATCGCCCACGGGAACCAGATAGCCGTCCACGCCGTGCGTCACCACTTCCGGAACGCCGCCCACGTTCGTAGCGATCACGGGAACTTCACAGGCCATGGCTTCGAGTGCCGCCAGCCCGAAGGATTCCAGCTCGCTGGGCATCAGGAACAGGTCGGCCTGGGCCAGCATTTCGTAGATGCGGTCCTGCTTGCCGAGAAACTGAACATCTTTGCTCACGCCCTTTTTGGCGGCGAGCCACTCCGCGTTGCCGCGGTCTGGCCCTTCGCCCACCATCACCAGCTTCGCTGGCATTCTTTCGCGCACGAGCGCGAAAATCTCCACCACATCGGCGACGCGCTTCACCGGGCGGAAGTTGGACAGGTGCATCAGGATGGGCTCGCCATTGGGCGCCCACTGGGCGCGCAGCGCCGGGTCGGCCACGCGATGGTATTCGTCGCAGTTCACAAAATTCGTGATGACCTCGATGGGCTGCGTGATTCCAAACGTGTCCAGCGTGGCGCGCTTCAGGTACTGCGAGACGCAGGTGATCCCGTCGCTCTGTTCAATCGAAAAACGCGTGATGGGCAGGTAGCTGCGATCGCGTCCCACCAGCGTAATGTCCGTGCCGTGCAGCGTGGTGATGAACGGCAACCGCCTCGGCACCGCCATCTGCCGCGCCAGCAGAGCGCTCACCGAGTGCGGAATCGCATAATGCACGTGCAGCAGGTCCAGTTGCGCCGCGGACGACACTTCCGCCATTTTTACCGCCAGCGAGAGGGTGTACGGCTGGTGGTCGAACAGCGGGTAGGTTCCGACTTCGACCTCGTGAAAGTGAATATGCTCATTTGCGTAGTTCAGGCGAATCGGCGGAGCGTAACTGATGAAATGGATATCGTGCCCGCGCGCCGCGAGCTCCATTCCCAGCTCCGTCGCGACAATCCCGGAGCCGCCGTAGGTCGGATAGCAGGTGATTCCGATGCGCATGATCTCGTGTGCCGGCAATGCCGCGGTTGCACCGCCCGCGAGGCGGATGTTAGTCTCGCCCTCCGGCCCGGTGCCACATAGTACAGCAGCCGCACCGGGTTAGACGCGGGGAGAGCATCGACGGTGACACGGCTAGCTGGCAAGATCGCCTTCATCACCGGCGCGGGCACCGGAATCGGCCGGGCGTGCGCGCTCGCGTTTGCGCGCGAAGGTGCCGGCATCGCGCTCGCCGGACGCCGGTGCGCGCCGCTGGAAGCCGTGGCGGAGGAAATTCGCGGCGCCGGCGGGAACGCGATCGCCCTGACCTGCGATGCGACCGTACGCGCCGACGTGGAACGCGCCCTTGCCGCAGCCGAGTTGCATTTCGACCGGATCAACTGCATCGTCAACAATGCGGGCGCGCTTCTCGTGGCCAACGCAGAGTGCACTTCGGACGAAGAGTGGCAGCGCATTCTCGCGGCAAATCTGACCAGTGCTTTTCTCGTTTCCCGCGCGGCACTGGGAGCGCTCCGCCGCGCCGGCGGCGGCTCGATCATCAATATGTCGTCGTCTTCCAGCGGCATCGTCTCCATGAAGCAGCGCGTGGCGTACTCTTCGGCCAAGGCGGGAGTGATCGGGCTGACGCACGCGATGGCCATGGACCACGCGGCGGAAGGAATTCGCGTCAATGTGATTTGCCCCGCCATGGTGGAGACGGAGATGGTACAGAATCTTTATGCGGGACATCCCGACCCGGCAGCGGCGCTCCGCGCCCGGCTCACCACCATCCCCATGGGCCGCTTTGGCCGCTCGGAAGATGTGGCCAATCTCGCCATTTATCTGGCCTCTGACGAATCGTCCTGGATGACCGGGGCAGCGCTGCCGCTCGATGGCGGCCTGACGGCAACCTGAAATGCGCCGGCTAACCTCCCCGGAACTGCAGCGGCAGGCGCGTGCGATGGAGCGGGAACTGGCGCGCCGTTTGAAGAAAACCAACATCCTGCGGTTTTTCGGCTTCCGGCTGATGATCGCAGAGCCGGGACGCGTGCTGCTGCGCTTCCGGGTCCAGCAGCACCACTTGCAGGTGCATCGCGTGGTGCACGGCGGCGTGATGGCCACGCTCGCGGACACGGCAGGCGGCCTGGCCACCTACATGTCTGTCGCGCCGGGCACACGCGTTGCCACGGTGGAGATGAAAATCAATTTTCTCGAGCCCATCGAGCGTGGGATCGTGACCGCGGACGCACGCGTGATCCGCTGCGGCAGAAATTTCTCAGTGGTGGACTGTGATGTGCGGGATTCCGCGGGCCGCCTGGCGGGAAAAGCGCTGATGACGTTTGCCATCGGCCCGGGAGCGAATCCGGAAACACTCGCCCCGCGCCGGCGTCGCGCCAGCCACACGTAGGGGGATCCTGCTCTGGCGCAGGATCGCCTGCTACTGCCCGTTCGTTCCGCCGGTGGAATATTCCTCGCCGTCTTTGAACAGATATTTGATCGAGTGTTTGTAAATGAGGAGGTTGGGGCTGCCCGAACGGGTCAGTTTGATACAGTCGCGGTCGTACCATTCGATCACGCCGTGCAGCATCTCGCCGTCCGTCAGTACGACGGCCACAGGAGTGCGCGACTGCATCTGTTTCACGAAATAAAAGTTCTCAGCGCTGGTCTGGTCGGGAGGAGCGGGCTTCTTCCGCACCGGAGTGGGTTGCGGCAGGCTGCTGGGCCGTGGCGCGTAGACGGTTTCCTTTACATCGTTGAGCGGCGGGCGGAAGAGTTTGCGGTTCACGGCGATGTCTCCTCACTAGAAGAAAGATTCAACCGCGGGGCGGAACATTCGGGCAGGAATCCGCTCCGCTATCTTCGATGCTGGACGCGCGGTCCGGGTAACCTTCGGGGCAGTTCAGCGCAGCGCCAGTGCGGCAGCCATGCTGTCCAGACCCAACTGCCGGTTCGTATTGCGGCGGAACCCGCTGGAGAGGACATCCAGACTGCTGACGGCCCGCGCCACCCAATCGGCAGGAACGCGTTTCGCCAGTGCCTCGATTTCCCGCTGCAGGTCGGGATTCCGCAGTGCCGGGGTGGAAACGCCCGAAACCGCGTCGAGCAGGTCGTGGAACAGATTGTAAAACAGCTCGAGCAGGTTTTCAAACCCCATCGCCTCGCCCTTGGTGAGCTGCGCGGTAAGCTGGAAGACTTGCGTAAAGTCCCGCGCTGCCGCCACGCGCTCCACCAGATCGAGCGCGTCGCGGCGCAGCCGGCGCGATTCCTCCAAATCGAGCGCGAGCGCGGCGCCGGGACAGCCGCGCGACAATTGCGCGGCAAGCCGCCGGGCCGCCGGCGCCATCTTTTTGTGTCCGTCCAGCACTTGCTCGACGTCCTGCACGGCCAGCGGCGCAAAAAAGAATTGCAGGCAGCGCGAGCGGATCGTGGGCAGCAGCGAGTCGGGCTGCGCGGTCATCAGCACGAGCGTGGACGTTTCCGGCGGCTCCTCCAGAATTTTCAGGAATGCGTTCGAATGCGCTTCCGTCATCGTCTCCGCGCCTTCCAGCAGAAAGATCCGCCGCCGCGCCGCGGGGGCAAATTGTGCGGCGCGCTGCACGGCGCGAAGCTGGCCCAGCCGCAGCACGGGACGTGCCACGGGATTGCGCAACCGCACCGGGTCGGGCACCAGCAGCCACACATCGGGATGGGTTTGCAGGATGAGCGGGACGCGCTCCACGGTGGCCGTGTCCGGGCTGGCGCCGCGCGCCTCCAGCCCGCGGTCGACGAGCGGACCCGGATCAACGAGCTCGCCGATTTTCCTGCACGTGGCGCATTCACCGCAGAAATCGCCCTGGGCGGCCAGCTTCTCGCAGTTCGCGGCCTGCGCAAACATTCGCGCGAGCGTCAATTTGCCCATGCCGCGCGGCCCGGCGAACAACAGCGCGTGCGGAACGCGCTCGCGCGCCAGCATCCCCCGCAGCGCGGTGACGATGCGCTCGTTCCCGTGGTATTCAGTGAAGGGCATTTGTCGAGTGTGGCTCGGGACGGCCTCGGTTCAAAATCGCTCTACTTCTCGGTCTTCCCCTGCGGCACGCCCAGCGCCTGGATCGCGCGGAATCTCGCCAATCGCACATCGACCGCGGCCATCACCAGCGCGTGGATTTCTTCGGACGATCGCGGATGCCCCGTGGCCGGCTCATCGCAGTCTATCGTAATCCAATTGTCGCCGCGCGCCAGTTCGTCATAGAGCGCGGCCGCCGCGGCCAGATGCTTCGTGTCTCTTTCGTGCAGGTCGCCGCCGCTGTTTCCCGCGCGCCGGATGTGCATGCGCTCCTGCGCCTCGCTCGGGTCGATGCGCATGTAGAGCACCAGGTCTTCCGCGGGCAGTTCGTTTTCCGTGTATTCGAGTTTGCGCAGCCAATCGAGGAACACGGCGCGCTCCCCCGCAGGCACGCGCGAGCCCTGATGCGCGAGGTTCGAGGCCACGTAGCGGTCGGCTAGCAGCGTTTTGCCCGCTTCCAGCGCGGCGAGAATGCGGTTTTTCTGCTTCAACCGGTCGCCCGCGAACAGCATGGCGGAAAAATGCGGGTCCACCTGCTCCAGCGGCCCGAATTCTCCGCGCAAATAGCGTTCGATCAGCCGCCCGAAAAACGTTTCGTAAACGGGGAAGCTGATGATTTCGGTTGGAATGTTGCGGCCAGCCAGCGCCGCGCACAGCCGCGTGAGCTGCGTGTGCTTTCCGGCGCCGTCAATTCCTTCGAACACGATCAGCATGCCGCGCGCCATGGCGGGGGGAGTCTATCGTCTCGGCCGGACAGCTTCAAGGAGATTGGGTGCTTTTCAGGTCGTGTTGTTGCAATCCTCTGAACCGAAGCGCGCTAGTTCGATTGGCCCTCGCTCTCCGAGCCGTAAGTTTTCAATTCCTCGAACGTGACATCCGGGGAAGGGAACGTGCGCTTGAGTCCGGAAACAGCGGCGTAGAGCGCAAGAAACGAGCCAGCGACAAGCGCGACGATGTGGATCCAGAAGGAAGAGAGGAACAGCGAAAGCGCCGGATAAACCAGCAACAAACTAAAAGGCCAGCCCGTAATCTTCCAGGCTCTGAAAACATAGTAGCAAGCGTGCGTGGCGAACATGCCGAGGATGCACATCGCCACGATAATGTTGACGCCCTTGTCGTCAACTCTTCCCATGCCTGCCTGCGCGGCGGAGAAAACGGGAGCCGCCACCAATCCGCTCCCCAGCAAGACGACCCAAAACGAGACTGTGTCCGAAAACTTCGGCAGCACCAGGGATGCCACATACCCAAGTGCCAGTGCGGTTGCCACCGCGCCCACGATTCCATGGGCCAGTCCTCTGGCGTGATCGCATGGCAGTTCCTCGTAATCCCGTACTTTCTTTTTGTATTCCCCGATCAGTTTTTCCTGGCAGCCCTCGCAGTAATATCCAGGCGTGCCGTCGCGGAGCGTGAGCCGATTCACCGGGGATTGATTGCAGATTTCACAGGTTGCGGGCAGCGGCGGCGCAATCTCCTTCAGGCTGTGCAAGCAGGAATCGAGCATGGAGAGAACTTCTTCCGGCTCTGGTCCTGGTTCGCCGGCCTCCCATCTCCAGGTGATGGATCCGGACTGGCGCGCCCCATCGTGTCCTTCCTTCTCGGCCGTCTTCTCCCTGTCTGCATCCTGTGATGGGTCCGCAGGCGCTTCGGGCTCTTCGTCGTCTCCTCCTTCGACTGCTAACGGTTCGCTCCACTCCGTCTCGAACGTTATTCTCCTGCCTTTCAACCCTGCTGGGCCTCTCTTCATGCTGTCAATCAGCGTTTCCTCGCTTGTCGGGGAAAATCGTATGAACAGGCAAATGGATTGCTTTCGGCTTCCGGTTTCCTCTCCAATTGCGACAATGTATCCTTGCCGCACGCCGACCACGGCTTCCCGCATCCCCTCGATCCCGTAGTCGCCCGCGCGGCAGAAGCGCATGCCAGTCAAGTCAGCCAACTTGGTCAGATATTCTTCATCCAAGGTTGCTCTTCTTTCCTCGAACGATTCAGACGGTTTCAGTCCTTGGGCAGAATGCTACGCCGTACCGGTTGCATCGTCTATGGTGAGCAATTGAGTAGAAACAAGCGATGGTTCCTGGCCCCCAGTCCCGGGTCAGGGGCGCCCGGCTGCGGGGAGGAGTCCCTGCGCGGGTCTTAGCTGCCTCTCTCGATCGTTTCCAGCCTCTACCCCCGAGGCCGAAACGATCGTCGATTTAAACCCTGTTGCGCCGGGCGCACAACCCAATTAAACGCGTCGCTCTGAAACGCCCAATGGCCTTCGGAGCCTGTTTTCGGGGGGGGAGAACCCGATTCCATGACGGCTGGTCACGTTTGCTACTATTCTGGCCGATGGCTGGACCCACCTCGACGATTCGAGAGAACGTTGCCGCCGTTCAGAGCCGCATTGCCCGCGCGGCCGCGCGCGCTGGTCGGCGCGCGGATGAAGTCACGCTCGTGGCCATCTCGAAAACGTTTCCCGCAGCAGCAATTCGCGCGGCGTGGGAAGCGGGCGTGCGGCATTTCGGCGAAAACCGGGTGCAGGAATGGGAGACAAAGCACGGCGATGTGACGGAACTCACTGCGACCTGGCATCTGGTCGGCCACCTGCAGAGCAACAAAGCGAGGCGCGCGGCGGGCCTCTTCCACTGCGTGGACTCGGTGGACAGTTTGGACCTCGCGAGGCGGCTCGATGCCGCACTGGGCGAAGAGCCCGCTGCCGCTGCGAAAAGGCTTCGCGTGCTGCTGGAAGCGCGGCTGGCCCCGGAGGAAACGAAGAGCGGCGCCGAACCTTCGGAACTGGAGGCGCTTGCTCGCGGCGTTCTGCTGCTCCCGCGGCTCGAACTGGCCGGGCTAATGTGTATTCCTCCGCCTGCGGAGGACCCTGAGCAGACGCGGCCGTACTTTCGCCGGCTGCGCGAGCTGCGCGACACGCTCCGCGCGGCGCTGGCCACGACGTCGGCGCCGGCGGGCGATTCGGCGAGACTTCCTGTCCTCTCGATGGGCATGAGCCACGATTTCGAGGTGGCTATCGAAGAGGGCGCGACGGAGGTCCGCGTGGGCAGCGCGCTCTTCGGCGCTCGTTCCTGATTCCGGATTTGGGCCTTGGCGATTGCTTATGCTTGAGCTCAACGAAAAAGGCGGCGAGGTTGTCTTTCAGGTGCGCGTAAAGCCGCGGGCGAGCCGCGACGCGATCGA
>Ga0187803_10000263_pt1 | contig 21573 bp, 27 predicted proteins | sample NC_wetland_sal_i_2_FD_132425 | JGI IMG/M metagenome (GOLD analysis project Ga0187803, IMG submission 132425) | Wetland sediment microbial communities from Neuse River Estuary, North Carolina, USA - Control_3 | ecosystem: Environmental > Aquatic > Freshwater > Wetlands > Sediment | place: USA...
CCAGCGTGCAGTACTCGTTCAGCAACGACGGGCAGAACATGATTGAGACTCTCGTGTTGCATGTGCGCGATCCCAAGGACCTGATCATGGTTTCGCTCGAGGACAGCGCGTCGGCGGTTGCGAGCGCAGAAGTAATGCTGGCCGCCAACACTCCCGCCAGCCGGGTGCGCCTGGAGCGCTTTGGCAAGTCTTCAGTCGCGCTAGCGCGCTGCTCAGCCAGCGAGGGTGGGCCGGCGCCCGATCAAAGCGCGTACGAGCCGCTGTTCCGCAGCGCGTCCGACGTGCTGGCGAACTATCGCGGGCTATTGAATGTGAAGACCATTGTCCCCGAGGAGTTGTCGAGGATCGGGGGAGGGTCGAAGCCGAAGGCGTCTTCCAAGCCTAAGCCGGCCAGGCCCGGGGAAGAAGAAAGATAATCTGCGGCCTGCTTTGTGCGGGTAGAGAATCAGCGCCTTGAATCAAAGGATAAACTCAGGTATCTAATACGCCAACACAAAATCATCCATGAGCGAAACGCGCAACGTTGTCATCATCGGGTCCGGCTGCTCCGGACACACCGCCGCCCTCTACACGGCGCGCGCCAACCTGAAACCCCTTGTCATCGAAGGGCACGAGCCGGGCGGACAACTCTCGCTAACTACGCTGGTTGAGAACTTTCCCGGATTCCCCGAGGGCATTCTCGGTCCCCAGTTGGTCGAGAACATGCGCAAGCAGGCCGAGCGCTTCGGCGCGGAATACCGCATGGCTCACCTCACCAGCGCCGATCTCAGCCAGCGTCCATTTGTGCTGCATATCGGCCACCAGCAGGTCCACACCCAGACCCTGATCATTGCCAGCGGCGCCTCGGCGCGCTGGCTGGGTTTGCCCCATGAGCAGCAACTCATTGGACACGGGGTTTCGTCGTGCGCGACCTGCGACGGCTTCTTTTTCTCCGGAAAAGAAATTGTGGTGGTCGGCGGCGGAGACTCCGCCATGGAAGAAGCGCTCTTTCTGACCCGCTTCGCAACCAAAGTTACGATCATTCATCGCCGCGACGCCTTCCGCGCGTCGAAAATCATGCTGGACCGCGCCCAGCACCACGAGAAGATCCAGTTCCTGCTCGACACGGTAGTGGAGGACGTTTATGACGTGGGCAGGCAGGAAGTCACCGGGCTCAAGCTGCGTAATGTGAAAACGGGCAAGGTCTGGGACTTTCCCACCAGCGCACTGTTTCTTGGGATCGGCCACGAGCCCAATGCGAAAATGTTCGCCGGCCAGCTCGACACCGACGCCGACGGCTACCTCAAGACCCACAACTACGTCTTCACGCGCGTTCACGGAGTTTATGCCTGCGGCGACGTGCAAGACCGGCGCTATCGCCAGGCCATCACCGCGGCCGGAACCGGCTGCATGGCCGCGATCGAGGCCGAGAAGTTCCTGGAAGGGCACGGCAAGTAATAGGAGGGCTGCGATTTCTGAATCCTCTGCCTTCCGTGCATCGTCTTGGTCAGAATAGGTTCTTCTTGCGAGGATCCCATGCAATACGTTCGGCTCGGTAACACTGGTCTCATCGTTTCCCGTCTTGCTTTTGGAGTGATGACCTTCGGCGCGGCCGACCCATCCTCCATTTTTGCGGCAGTGGCGAAGACTCCCCGGCAGGCAGCGGACGCAATCATCGCTCGCTGCCTCGATGCGGGCATCAATTTCTTTGACACCGCCGACATGTACACCGACGGCGAAGCCGAGAAGATGCTGGGCGCGGCTCTCGGTTCGCGGCGCAAAGACGTCGTGGTATCGACCAAAGTTGGGTTCCGGTCGGGCGAGGCGCTCATTCACGCCGGCGCCTCCTACCGCTACCTCTTGGCGGCGACGGAGGCTAGCCTGCGCCGCCTCCAGATGGACTACGTGGATTTGCTCTCCATTCACAAATTCGATCCCTTTACCCCCGCCGAAGAAACCGCTCGTGCGTTGGAGAATCTGGTGCAGCGCGGGCTGGTGCGCTACGTCGGCTACTCCAACTGGACGGCGTGGCAGGCCGCGAAATTTGTGGGCATCCAGAAACTGCATAACTATGCGCCGCTGGTCGCCGCCCAGATGTATTACTCGCTGGTCGGCCGCGACCTGGAGCACGAAGTCGTGCCGTTCTGTCGCGATGCCGGAATTGGGATCGTCGTCTGGAGTCCTCTGGCGGGCGGTTTTCTTGCCGGCCGCTACACCCGCGAGGATCCTGGCGGAGACAAGGGTCGCCTCTCCGGCTCCGACTTCCTGCCGCTCGACCGGGAGAAGGGGTACGATTTGCTCGAAAAGATGAAAGGGATCGCGAGCCGGCATCATGCCACGGTCGCACAGGTTGCGCTGGCGTGGTTGTTGGCCAAGCCTCACGTGACTTCGATCCTGCTGGGCGCCAGCAAAATCTCGCAGCTTGATGACAACCTGGGATGCCTGAACCTCCGGCTCTCGGACGCGGAAATGAAAGAACTGGACGAGTTCACGGCGTCCGCTCCCAGCTACCCGAACTGGTTTCAGGACCGTACCCAGGATCAACCAGCCGCGGACGCGTTGCAGGAACACGGCAAGTAGACCCGCCGAGTACTAATTGAAAAATACTACGGAGCTAAAGCGGCAACTCCTGCCCATGACCTTTGTGATCTTTTGCGTAGGCTCTGCGCCAATTAGACTCCTTCTCAAATGAAAACCCTGAAGCGGCTGAGTGCAGTTGGAGCCCTGCTTCTGGCTGTGATGTGCGCGTCGGCTCCCCTTCCGTGTCACGCCCAAGACAATACCAGCAAGCGCAGAGTCGTGGAGCGCGTGGCCCCTGTCTATTCCGCCCTGGCCCGGAGCATGGCGCTGGACGGAATCGTCAAAGTCGACGCCCTGGTTGCGCCGGACGGCAGAGTAAAGACAGTCGAAATCAAAGGCGGACACCCGGTGCTGGTGCAGGCGGCAGCCAATGCCGTGCGCCGCTGGAGATGGGAACCCGCTGCTCGCGAGTCGCACGAAATAGTGGAAGTCAGATTCTTAGCGGAGTAGCCACCCGCGCGGCGGTCAGCGAGTGTGTGATTCCCGTCCTACCGGCCGTATGCCCCGGTTGTGATACAAATTTCTGTGATCTTCATGCAGGTTCCCAGCACTCCTTTTCTTATCGTCCCGGGACGAAACCTTCCGGACCGAATCCTTTCAGAACTGGCAGGTACTCCATGCTAAGGGCGTTCTTCGTCCATTTTTCTGAAAACCGTTCTCTGCGGAATTTTGCCGAACGTTCCACGCTGGGACGCCGCGTTTCTGGCCGCTTCGTGGCAGGCACCGAAATTGTCGACGCGGTGCGCGTGACCCAGGCCGTCAACCGTGCCGGCATGAGCGTGACCATTGACAACCTCGGGGAAAATGTCACCAATCCTGAGGAAGCCCGCCACAGCGCCGGGCTTTACCATCAGATTCTCGAGGCTATCGCGGCCAGCCAGCTCACCGCCAACATCAGCCTGAAGCTGACTCACATGGGTTTGGACGTGGATGAAAAACTGGCCCGCGATCTGGTCAGTGGGCTGGTGGCCAGAGCGGCCTCCATGACGCCGCCTGGCTTTGTGCGCGTGGACATGGAAGGCTCTCCTTACACGCAGCGCACTCTCGACTTTGTGCACGAGTTGCACGGCATGCCGGGGAACGGGAACAGCGTCGGCACCGTGATCCAGGCCTACTTGAAGCGCTCTGAGAGCGATATCGAGAAGCTGCTGGCCGAGGGGATCCGCATCCGGCTGTGCAAAGGAGCTTACAAGGAACCGGCCAGCATCGCGTTCGAAAGCAAAACCGACGTGGATGCGAACTACCTCAAGCTGATGAAGATCCTGATGAAGAGCGGTATCTATCACGGCCTGGCCACCCACGACGAGAAAATCATCCGGCAGGCGCAGGACTTTGCCACGCGTGAAACGATCGCCCGCGACTCCTTCGAGTTCCAGATGTTGTATGGGATTCGCCGCGACTTGCAGGCGAGCCTGGTGCGCGATGGCTGGCGCATGCGGGTTTACATCCCGTTCGGCACCGAATGGTATCCCTACTTCATGCGGCGGCTGGGCGAGCGCCCGGCGAACGTATTCTTCATCGCCCGCCACATGCTGCGCAGCTAGCCTGCGAGGGCCTCATCAAGGGTCCATAAAGCTAGTTGTCACGAAGTTCTGCCGGCCCTGACCCCCGACCCCTGATCCCTCGCCCCTGACCCCTACTACTGCGGTCCGCCCTCTTCGGCTGGGGCCAGAGGCAGGCGCGCGGCTCCCCGCATCATCTCCCGCTCCTGATCTGAGAACAGGCTTTTGAAGCGTGGGGAGTTGATTATCTGTTCGCGCTGTTCCGGGGGCATGGCGCGCAGATCGCGCACCGCCGTGGTCACCATGCGCTGCCGCTCGGGCGGAAGCTGCTTCATCTGAGCGAAAACCTGCCTCGCCTGCTGCTTCTGCTCCGGCGTCAGATGCTCCCAGGTTTCCATGCGGTTCAGCACGCGCAACTGCTGCTGCGGAGGGAGATTGGAAAAATGCTGCAACCGCTGCCGCAGTTGCTGCTGTCTTTCCGGCGGCAGGCGGCGGAATGCGGGATCTTTCTGCAGTTCGCGCTCCTGTTCTTGCGGAGGAAGGTCTTTGTAGCGCCGCAGCCAGTCCCCCGCATGGCCTCGGGACTGGGGACGAACCTGCTGCTGGCGCGGCGGTTGCTGCTGGCGGGGCGCCGGCTGCGGCCGGGGCTGCTGCCGCGGCGGCTGGTAGGCGGGGGCTGGACGCCTCTGCTGAGGAGAGAAGCCTCTTTGTGCCAGGCAGGGGAGAGGACCGACAACGACCAGCGCCAATACAGCGCCAGCCAGCCATCCCGTTATGTATCTCCCCCACCTCATGTTCTCAGCTCGTGCAAGCGCTTCGCTTTTTTAGTCTTGTCGGGTCCAACTGCATGGTCCAGCTTACGGATTGGCCACAACATCCTGCTGCAAATCCAGATCGTCGAGCAACTCGAAATCCGAATACAACTCGTGGTTCTTGTCCAACGCCTGCAGATCGCTCACCGCCGTGCCCGGTTCCGCCGTTTCCGCAATGGCGCTTTGGTCTTGCGGTGGATAGATCCCGCGGCTGCGGGTAAACAGTAATCCCGCACCAATTCCCATAAGAACCGTCAGCGCCGCCGCCAACACCGGGCGGCGGAACCAATACAACCAGCCCGCCTGCGGTTTGACCATTTCTTCCCGCAAGCGAGCCTGCAGGCGGACATCAAAATACGGCGACGGCTCCGGCGCCTGCCACTCATCGAGCAGCGCCATGGTCGCGCGCATCGCCTTCAGTTGCTCCGCGCACGCGGCACAACTGGCCAGATGCTGGCCCTCCTCCGCTGTGGGCTGGCTGAGTCCAGCTGCCACATCGGGCATCCGTTCGCGAATCTCCTCGCATTTCATAACCACTTTTCCTCAACTCTCTTCGCCGCTGTCCTCACACAAACCAAAATTAGTGGGGCTTATAAGTATTCTTTTAACTGTTCCCGCAAAGTCTCATAGGCGCGGAAGAGCAACGACTTGGTCGCCGACTCGCTCCGCTTCAGCACTTCGGCGATCTGCTTGTAGTCCATCTGCTGGTACTTGTGCATGATGACCGCCAGCCGCTGCTGCTCGGGCAGCGCTTCCACCTTGCGCCGGATGGCCAGCATCCGCTCCCGGCGCACCATGAGTTGCTCGGCGTTCAAGCTTCCATCCGGCAGTTCGAATGTGGTGCCGGTTTCTTCGTCGGGCTCGTCCAGGCTGACCGTCACCTCCGGCCGCTCATGGCGCGTGTCGCGCGCATAGTTTACGGCGAGATTAGTCGCGATGCGATACAGCCAGGTGGAAAACTTGGCGCTGGCCTCATAGCTCTCACGCGAGCGATACACGCGCAGGAAAACCTCCTGCGCCAAATCCTCGGCCACCGCCGCGTTGCGCGCCATCCGGTACATAAAGCTCACCATCGGACGGCGATATTTCTGCACCAGGTAGTCAAACGCCGATTGATCGCCCGCCTTCACTCGCAGCATGATCTGCGCGTCAGACGGCGGTTCGCCGCCGGCGACCAGGGGGGAGAAAGCCGCAGACGCCTGCGTAGTCGTCGCAGCCATCAGCATGCGCCCGTCGAGTGCAGCTGAGCTCACACTAATTTCAACCCCGTCAGGGCCGGAAAGTTGCGGCCCGCGCTGGCCGGAAGGGGGGGCGGAAGTCCCTTTGGATGAAGGAGATAGCGGTACCCGCGCAGGTTTGGGATCGAGCGCCATGAGGTTCAACTAGCCAGAAGCAGCCAGGGCGCCGCCGGATGCCAAGCCCGCTCTCCGCCCCTGCCGCCGATAAGGCTAACACGCCGGGCAGGCGGGACAAAACTGCGATCGCCACGATCTACCGCTACCGGCGCGGCGACTCCGGCTCGCGCTCCGACAGCGGGAAACCCCGCGCCGAGTAGGCGGAGGGCAAGTTGCATAATCCGTGCGCAAATGTTTGAATAAATCAACTCTCGCGTGGGCGCTTAACTCAGCGGTAGAGTGCCATCTTCACACTTTTCCCCGACCCAATACTTTCAACAACTTAATGAGGCTATCGGGGACTGCCAAGTACTTGAAAGTACATGATCGCCAAAACCAGAACGGGGGCTGCAACGGGGGCTGAGGGACCGAGGAAAAGACCGCAACAAGAGTGTCAGAGATTGGCCCGACTAAAGCCGAAGCAACTTATGGTTGGTTCCGACCTGAGAAATCAGGGATAGGTCTATCGCGTCATCTAGTTCAAGCAAAAAGCCCCTTGGCCTTGTCGGGGCTTTTATGTTTTTGAGCCTTGCGCATGGTAGGCTGCCTGCATGAACACACTGAGATTAGCTGTATTAGCTCTGAAGAAAGAACGCAAACTGGAGAGTAGAATGCACAAGTTGAAAGGGGAAAAGGGTGAAACCGTTACGCAAAGCAATCATCGCAACCTTTCTCTCAGGCAGTGCTGTGTCCTGTCCTCAGGCTCAACAGCAGGGTAACCAACAACCCAATCAAGCCTCCAGCCCGTATGCAGTCCAGCGGGATGTACTTGGGGAATCACTGAACTCATTCGTAGCAAACAATCGTAGCTGCAAACCAAAAGCGGGTGAAATTGATGGTTCTCAAACATGTGTCGTTACAGCTCAAACCACATATGCGGGAATGCCTGTGATGGGTAGGACAGCAAATTTCTACCAAGGACGCTTGTACGAAATTATTCTCATCGCACCTACAAGCGCATGCAAGCAGTTCGACTTGCTTAACTCATTGACGCAAAAGTTCGGAAAACCAAAAAGTACTGAAACTGTGGATGGGAAAGAGATGACACCTGCTCACCTTCCCGGTGCGGATTTCAACATCTGGCAGAATGGCGTGTCCACTATTACCTTTTCAGAATCTATGGGCACACTAGACGCCTGCACGACTGATTTTGCATTGGACACTGTGTACTGGAAGGTGTGGAAACTGGAAGAAGAGAAGAACGCGAGGAAAGAAGAAACGAAGAAGAAAGACATGTGAGGGCTACGAAGGTGCAGATGGTCGTAGTTTCTATTCGATTGCGAAGGAACTGGAAGCGGACGGTACGCGAAAGCGATGCCGGAGTAGAATTACCGTGTTTGCAAGGTGGAAACAATGAAACCCATGCTTGAACGCTTCGAGCAAAATAGAATCGAGTGCGAAGAACTTCTTGCTGACCTTCTTTCTCAAAGCGTTTTCAGGTTTGATGCTTCTCTTGCGTCGGCACTGCCGAAGGTACAGGGACTTTACATTATTACGACGAAGGATGAAACAAATTACGTGCACGTCGGTGTCACCAAGGAAAACCAGAAACGCAAGAATGGATTGTACGGGCGTATTTGGGAGGACCATTTCACGTGGGGCAACAGTAGCGGCGACTTGCTCTATCAGGTCCAGAAAATCCTTAAGATTGACAAGCATGATGCACAACGCTGGATCGCGGAGCAATGCCGAGTGCAATGGCTTGTCCAGGCAGATCAGAATTTGCGGTACTGGGCGGAAAATTACGCGGAAAGCCTTCTACGTCCAAGTTGGTCTTTCCTCGGCAGCGACAAAGGGCTGATTTCTACTGGTACAGCATTCGGCAAAGAAAGAGGGTTGAATTGACCTGCCCCCCATCTTTAGTCCACGGATAATGAGACTTTCTCCGGCTTGCTATCCTGGCCCTTGTCATATGAACATCCTTGAAAATCAATCCGCAGTGTCAATTTCGGCTTGATTGAAGCAACGACGGCACAATGCTTCTGCATTTGCGGACGTGAAAGTCGCTGGGTCGTTATCGTTCTTGATCTGGCGTGCTTTCCAATCGGGATGGGGCAGAATGGACCAGTCGGTCATCTGTCCTTTGCGGCGGGTCCAATCGCCTCGACAATCTTCTGCTGTGCCAAACGCTTCAGAGGCATCAATCCTTGCGTGTACACGTCGAGGGTCTGGCAATCTTTGACTTCCCCGATGTCCCATCTATCAGTGAAGTAGACAACTGGCACGTTCGCGTGTTTCGCGCACCCTGCGATTCCGAGCAGGGTCAGGCTGACAAAAATAATGGAGACGCGCGTCGGCGGGCGGCGAGAGTCGGCGGGGTGGAAATTAGCTTGTGAGTGTCCTCGATAAAGCGGGCCAGCGTCGGTATTGACACTCCGCTCTTTTCATCGCTCATGCGATGATCGTCCCCTGGGCACTGATGGCAACGAAAGGACAACCTAAATGAGTTATTGGCGCGAACTCGTCAGTCTTCTCATTCCGTTCGTTCCGCTGCTGACCGCGCTGGTTTGGCCCGTCACGATCCTGATTATTCTTTTCTGGTTTCGGCAGGGGATCAGGGGCCTCATTCAATCCTTGGCTGAGGCCAGTATTGGCAACAAGCTCGTTTTCAAGTTCTGGCAAGCGAGGACTGATCTTCTGAGCGCTGAACCATTACCGAGTGCTGACACACCAAAGCAAATCGCCGCGCCATCTGACGCGAAGTGGCAGAACGTGGCCGACATGTTTTGGCTTGGTAGTGATCTTGAATGGACGGTACAGACTTCCCTACGTGGCGCACCTAAGGAGAGAATCGTTCACGGGCTTAAGCAGGCTACTCACCACAGTTCTCAAGTTGGACTGGCGAACACCGCACCCGGCCAACGGCTTGCTGGATTCAAGACTCAAGTTGACGGGATGCCGGAATCAGCATTGGACCGACAATGGCGGGATAATTTCGTCGAGCAAATGAACGCAGTGATTAGGGGCTTTTCTGATCTGGCCAGAGGCCACCAGCCAGATTTTCGCCCCGGTCCTTGAATGTGGTAATTTGCGGCATGACCCACGGCATGACTCTGGGGAAACTTGGGAGTACCCTCCCCGAAGTTCCCTAGACTTTTGCCGCGAATGCCTTGGTGCTAGACGCAGTGCGAGTGTTCTCCTCGATCTGGCGCTGGCAGAGAATCTGCTGAGCTTGCAGTTTCAACTGAAACGCCTTTTCTCGCCCACGGCTCACGCCGATTGCCACGGCCACTAGGGTAAGAGTTCCGATGACTCCCCAGTCCTGCATCTGCAAGGTTATTGAGTGGTTCATGGCAGGGATGCCGATGAGCGACAGTACGAACACAACAGTCCCGTACATGGCCGCCGTGCTGAAGATGATCCACCGAGCACGCGAGTAAAGATCATCTGCGAACTGTTGCAGGATGCTGGAATCGTACTGTGTAGGTTTCATGCGCTAAGAATCCTCCAGATTGCGTTACTTCTTTTCGAGAAATTCCTTGAAGTGCTTGGCGACAGCCTCCGCCATTGACTGCTCGTTCTTGCTTCCGCCCCTCTGCTTATTCACGGAGTAGGCCCAAACCATTTTCGTGGAACTCGTCTCGATCAGTTGAACTGAGACATTGCCTTTGTCCTCGATCCCGGCACAAGAAGCGAACAAGCAGCGTGCGATCTTGCCGCCTGTTGATTCGGACTTTACTTCGACTGGTGCGGACTTCAGAACATAGGTAGCCTTGGTTTGGTCGGTGACCACATCAACCGGAACGTTCTTCTTGGATATGGCCGCTGCGAGGTAGGTTTCAAAACCTTGCTGTGGCTCGATATAAACGGTGGGACGGGCCAGTTGCGCGAATGACACCGACGCGACGAAAAGCACGAACAGCAGTACTGCTTTCTTCATGGATGCACGCCTCCAAGCAGGTTTTACCCTGTGGCACTTCACGGCACAAGTTACCAACGTAAGTACGACAGTCGCGAACGACTTGTTTTGTGAGCAATTTGAGTTCAGCGTATTGTGCGGGATACCAAGATGGGGCCAGGGGCAAGCCTAAGTCTATTTCACTGCGACACGCTAAGCGGCAATCGGGCAAAGGAAGAGCAGTTCCAGTGGTATATCGTTTCCAGAGTTGCAGGCAATCGACTGGACCGGGTGTCTGCCTCGCAACTTGAGCGATTGATCGGAAGCGCTCGTGAGAATCAATACGATCATCCAACCATTGCGGCTCTTGCAAAGCTGCTGGAGATTTCCTTGGAAAAGGAAGCCTACGAGTTGTACGTTGACGACATCCTTGGATTCCCGATTGCGATAGCGTGCTTCTTTGAAGACTACGCACGACCGGACGAATTCAGCGTGGATTTTCAGGGAACAAAGACGCTTCACTATCCCAAGTACTGTGTCTACAAGTTCGCCAGCTTTTTGGACTTGCTCCGTCCGCGTCATATTCGTTGGCGCGGAGACGCGGAACTGGACTCCGACCCCTTCGTGTGTAAGGCTCTTGAGCAATTTAGGGCGGAAGACTCTTACGGCAAAGCAGCAATCCTCGCTCGTTGGATCAAGCAACCCGGCGAAGCCGCTTTCTCCGAAAAACGAGCAGAACAGTCGAACGAGGTGCGTAAACGCCGAGAGTTTCTGCAATCGTCGCCACGTTTGGCACTGCCAATCCTCGCGGGAAGACTAGACGACAGATTCCCGAAAAGGCGAGGCGGCAAGTACCCATCCTATACGGCATGGTCGCGCACCAGTCCCGACTCCTTTGCTTCGTGGGTCAGCAAGGAGCGCAAAAAAGGGGTTAGGCTTTCCAGACCGTCCCCACCGAGAATTCCGTAATGGCTGAATTTCGATTTTGAATTTTTCCCGCTTGTGGAAATCCCAACACCTGAAAAAAAGAAGGAAATATAGCAATGGCAACGCTAATAGCAGATAGCAACGTTGACACGAACAAAACTATTGACAAACTTGCTGAATGGGCTGGTGCCTTACAGATGATCGCTTTCAGATCACCACAGACGGCTATCCCTTCTACTGCTCGATTCAGAGCGTATTCGCGGGGAGAGCGGACGTGGAGCGGCAGAATTTGACGATGCGTATGGCGATGCGGAGGCTTACCCGCCTGACGAACGCTTTCTCGAAGAAACCTTCGCACCTGAAAGCGGCTTGCGCTCTGCACTTCGCGCACTATAATTTCTGCCGCGTCCCATTCGAGTCTGCGCGTGACTCCGGCAATGGCAGCGGGAATCGTGAATGAGGTTTGGCCTTTGCGGACTTTGATCGTTTAGGAGTATTGGATGAACCCAGAGATCGTTGACCGTCTAGTTTCTCTGCTGTCTGCTCTCTCTGCTGGCTATCAAACCTTGGAGCGCAAGGTTCAAGTAGCCGAAGAGGTACTTCGGGAGGCGGCTCCGGAGGCTTACCGTAAATATCAAGATAAAAACGCCGATCCGAAGCGTAGAGGGTACTCCGTACAATCCATGATAGCTCTTGAAGAACTTCGCAAAATGCTTTCTCAGGATTAGGTAGTGGCTGAAATGTGCGTTGAAGAAACATGCTGAACTCTTGCATACAGCGAGCGCTCGCCGTATCGTGAAGGCATGTCAAGCCGCGCCGAACTCGCCGCCCTAAAAACATCATCGCATGGTCCGAGATCGCAATCCTCATCTTACTGGTCCTGCTGATAATTCAGTTGATGGGTATCGAGGGAAATATTGGAGCCATTGCAGAGGAGATTCGGCGCTTACGCGAAGGTAAGAGATAAACGTTATGGACACCTCAATCGACCCTGAAGAAGTTGCGAGACTTTTTCGTCAACAATTTTGCGACCTTACGGTCCTTGAGTTCCAATACCTGATGGATGCTCTAGAAGACTCTAGATATCAGGGAATGCGCAGCCCTCCAGAGACTGTGGATTTGGCTAGCCGAATGGCAGACCTCACGGTCGCACAATTTGTTACAGCCTACATCGATTCATTGCCTCGCGGAATGCCGCATGAAGGAACTCCGTGATTCACAAGAGAAAGTACCTAAAGTGTGAGAATGGCCACAAGGAATATAACAATCTCAAGCTCTTGGCCTGTCCAATCTGCGGGACGCGATTCACGCTATTCGCATTAAAGCCCGGCACCAAGAAAAGAGGCGGCAAGCCTTCGGGGAAGTCCTAACTTCACTCTTCAACGCACATTTCAGCCACTACCCAGGATTAGCGGCTCTTGACGGCAGCGTGAGCATCTGTGGCATAATTCACCTCAGACGCGGCTGAGAAGAACGCGACAGAAAAATCTCAAGTTGTGAAAAAAGCTCGGATGCCAATCCGTGCTTTTCTATTTCTCTCAATTAAAGCACGACTTTTAATTCGTTGTCGGCAATCTCCGGCTTCGTCTCGCGTGAATCACACCCGTCACTGCAGGAACGGCAAAGGACGGAATCGCGTACAAATCCGCGATAATCTCTGGCAGGTACGGGTTCCCGTGATATCTCCAAGCGATCAACATCGGAAATAGCATCCAACCCGCGATCCAGCTTCCGACCATCCAGAGCAACGTTTGCCATCGTTTTCGGCTGGCTGCAATTGCCCACGCAAACGCGCAGAGATACGCCAGTGGCGCGATAACGTTAGTGGAACTCATCGCGGCAAGTATAATGCCAACTGCCCAAAAGCGATCGTGAAATTCAGCCACTACCGGAGTGCCAGCGGCAGGCTATCGGTAGTGGACTCCACTACCAGGCCATCCCAGGCCATCCAATCTTACAATCGGCAGAACCAGGTTGGTATCCCGGCACGCTAATGTTGCTCGGTGTCGAAAAATGAGCCAGGGCCGCGCTGAGGCCGATGACTTGGCTGCTAAGGTCCAACACTCGTCCGTGTGTTTGATTCCCATGAGCTACCGCGAGCTTTGAGCCGAATGGGAACGCTAGCGTTCTCCTGAGCACCTCCAATATCTAATCGCCCGCTACGATTTAGCGGTGACAAACAGCCCAACCTCAGAGTTAAGTTGAGTTAAGAAAACCGCGTCCCTCCCGTCCCGCCGTAAGTCACTTCCTTTTCTTCTGTTTGCGACGGCCTGCCCAGTGGCCGCTTATGCACACGTGTAGCACTCCACGACCCGTATCTGTCTAATCCATTAGCGGCTAGGAGATAACAGCCAAGCAAGAGTCTCGGTTGATTATCTTGCCGCAATTAACTCGCAATGGAAAGGACAGATTGTCTATGGCACGACACAAATTCACGCTATCGGAACAGCTCAAGGCGGCAGAAAGCGCCCTGAAGAATCCCAGAACGCCTCCGCAACTCTTGGACAGCTTGCAGCGGCGTGCAAAGGAACTCCGTAAGGAAATTTCAGATCAGCGTCGTGGCGATTTGCTTGAGATCTTCCGATCCAGGAGGGGAAACCAATGACCGGAGTCCTCTCAGTTCGGTTGCCAGCGTCACTTGAATCGACTGTTCGGCTTCACGCTGCTCGTGCGCAAGCTTCGCCCTCCCGCCTTGTGAGTTGGGTGCTTGGACATGCGATTCATGGCCGCTTCAACTTCATGGCGTTGAAAGACCCGCCACAGTCATTGGAGGCCAAACTAGACATTCGCATGGCTGAAGACCTTATCTCGGCTGTGCGTAATGAATCTGATCGCATGGAAGTTCTTGTTTCTGTCTACATTCGGACGATCTTGTACGCCTACTACACGCGAAGGTTGATTCTTTTGAAGGAAGGAGAGCGTTACACACTAGTGGCCAATGATGACCAAACAAAGAGTTCTTGAACTGTTCGCAGCAAGTGGCCGTTTTATGACGCCCGATGAAATACGCGCACGTCTACAGATCAAGGCGCATCGCAGTTCTGTCTACAGTTACCTGTTTCGGCTTTGTAGACAGGGTCTCTTAGAGCGTCCGCACGGTTGGGAGCGGGTTGCTTATCGCATAACGCCAAAAGGTATTGATCGGCTCAAATACTTTCGGTCGAAAGAACGCTGAGGGGGATTCTCATGGACTACAACCAAATGAATAGTTCGTCTTCGATGGGAAGAAACGCAACGTCGCATTTGACCATCGACAAAACCTGCAAGCTACTGGACGCCGCCCAGCCTATTGTATGGGCCGTCGCTATTGTTTTCGGATTACTGGGAGTGACCATCATAATCCGTTATCTGTGGGCCAAGAAACCAGCGTCCCGCGAAGACAAAGGCCCTTCCACAGGAGAATTATGGAGCCGTTCGTAGACGCAGACGCCGTGGCGGAACATCTGAAAATCACCCGCCGTCAGGCATTAGAAATGACGCGCCGGGGAATCCTCCCTGGCTATCCGCTCGGCATTGGTTCTAGCCGGAGGGTCTGGCGGTACAAGCTGAGCGAGATCGACGCCGCCATAGCCTCGGGTACAAAGCGTCCCCCGGAAAGTGCTATTTGCCAGGATCTGCCCCCAAGGGCACAATCAGACCTGGCAGTCCCCGTAGCCAATGGAGGGAACTCTAATGGCTAGAGATTCACGGGGATGGTTTAGACGTAAGAAAGGAAAGTTGGTCTACTGCTGGATTGTCGGAGACCCGGCGACGGGAGACAACAAGGAGCGGTCCTTGGTTGTCGGCCCGGAATCCATGTCTGACAACGACGGCAGGGAGGTAGTGGGCGTTTTGAGGAAGGAAGGCAAGATCAGGATGGACAAGTCAGTCCGTGCCGACAAGATCACCTTCTCCGACCTCGCCGTCTACTACTTTGCTCACAAGGAGTTCAAGAAACAGTCAACCAAAGACCATTACGAGCAGATCATCAACGGCGTACTCGTTCCCCGCTGGGGTATGAGAGTAGCTGTCGGGATCAGGCCCGTAGAGGTCAAACACTGGCTCAAGACTCTTGACATGGAAGACCCAACCCGCGCCAAGTACCGCTCGGTAATGGGGGCCGTCTACACGTTCGCTCAGTCCGAAGGTGTGATTTCTCTCGGTCTAGAGAACAATCCATTGCATTACGTCAAGGGCTTTTCCGCTGTTTCGGACTACGAATCGGTAACGCTTGAGCCGGAACAGACGTTCAGCGTCCTGGAACAGCTTCAGCAGCCGGAGTACACGCTTCTTTTGCTGATAGCTGCAACCGGGTTGCGTCAGTCGGAGGCACTGGGTTTGCGCTGGGAGTCCGTTCTTTGGGAGAAAGGCGAAATAAAAATTCGCCAAGCATACGTTCATGGCAAGATGCAGGACGGGGCTAAAACCCGTGCCTCGAAGTCTTCTGTGATGATGCACCCGCTCTTAGCGGAAGTGATGAAGGCATGGCAGACCAAAACGTTGTATGGAAAGCCGGAGGATTATGTCTTCGCGTCTTACAAACTCGGTGGGAGAAAACCACGGACGGGGCCGATGATCGTAGAGGACTACTTGCGGCCCGCTGCGGTGGAAGCCAAGATCATCACGGTTGACGATCAAGGGCGAACGTTTGACTTGGAAGGCAATCCGATCAAGCGGTTTGGCTTCCACGTCTTTCGGCACAGTCTTTGCTCGTTCTTGATGGCGGATGGCGAAAACCCGGCTGTGATTCAAGCAACTCTTCGGCACACCCGCCTAGACATGACGATGTACTACGCACATTCCAGAAAGAAGCAGAAGTTGGAAGCGCAAGGCCGGGTGCTCGAAGCAGTTCTCGGAAGCGAACGGGGGCTGCAACGGGGGCCGGAGGCAATTCAGTAGCAAGAACGTGGGCCGGGAACTTGTGTATAATGATGAACTTACCGCATCCAGTGGGCGCTTAACTCAGCGGTAGAGTGCCATCTTCACACGGTGGAAGTCATAGGTTCGAATCCTATAGCGCCCACCATCTTTTCAATGGTTTAGCGGGATTGCGCTCTGTCTTGCGCTCCCTTGACATGAAAAGCCAGCTCGGCCAGACGCGACTGCGCCTCCCCGTCTGTGCAGTGCTTCGTACGCTGTAGATTAGGAGCATTGCCCCATCAGAAATTCGCATCGCATGCATCGAAAAATTGGCGGTTGGAAACTGCAAAATCGGTTGACCAGCGCCGACCCTCCGCATACGCTCAATCTCAGTATGTTGTCTCATCGCCATCACCACCATCATCACGCGCACAGCGCGCGGGCGGGGGTGTGTACCTGAGATAACACAGAGCTCCTAAAGAGATTCAGCCCGCTGACGCCATCGCTCAGCGGGCTTTTTGTTTCTCCTGAAAGGCGGATCCGATGAACGCAGAATTCGATTTCGACAAAATGCGCGGGCTCATCCCCGCCGTCGTGCAGGACTCCTCGACCGGCGAGGTTCTGATGCTGGGATTCATGAACCGCGCCGCGCTGAAGAGCACGCTGCAAGGAGAATACGTAACCTTCTTCAGCCGCACGCGGAACAAACTGTGGACCAAGGGCGAGAGCTCGGGCAACCGCTTGCGTCTGATTTCGGTCCACACCGACTGCGATCGCGACACGTTGTTGCTGCGCGTGCAGGTCGAGGGAGCCGGCCTGGTCTGTCACCGCGGCACGCACTCGTGCTTCACCGAGCCGGTTCCGCTCAAGGAAACAGAGTCCGCCTTCCCGCAATTGGAGGCGCGATGAGGCTGCGCATCGGAATTCCCAAAGGCAGTCTTCAGGAAGCGACACTGCAATTGTTTGCCCGCGCAGGCCTACCTGTGTACGCGACTGGCCGCTCGTATTTCGCCAGCACCGCCGATCCCGAGATCGAATGCATGTTGATCCGCGCCCAGGAAATGGCGCGCTACGTCGAACACGGCGCGATCGACGCCGGTCTCACCGGGCTTGACTGGGTGATTGAAAGCGGTTTGGAGGTGGTGACCGTCAGCGATCTGATCTACGCCAAGCGCAGTCGCGGCAAAGTCCGATGGGTGCTGGCCGTGCCCGAGGATTCGCCCTTCGAAAAGGCGGAGGATCTTTCCCAGCGCATCATCGCCACCGAACTGGTAAATGTCACTCGCAACTACTTCTGCAAGAAATCTGTGGAGGTGCGCGTGGAATTCTCCTGGGGCGCGACGGAGGTCAAGCCGCCCATGCTGGCCGACGCCATCGTTGAAGTGACCGAGACCGGCAGCTCGCTCAAGGCGAACCGCCTGCGCATTCTAGAGACGGTGCTCGAATCCAACACGCAAATCATCGCGAACCAGTCTTCCTATTCCGATCCGGGCAAGCGCCGCAAAATAGACAATCTGGCCCTGATGCTGCGCGGCGCGATGGAGGCGCAGGATCGGGTGGGATTGATGCTCAACGTCCGCAAGCAGCACCTGGCGGCGGTGCTCGCCGTTCTCCCGGCCCTGAAGAAACCGACGATTTCGACTCTCAGTGACCAGGACTGGCTGGCGGTGAATACGGTGATCGAAGAATCGGCGGCCTGGGAAATCATCCCGCGCCTCAAGGAAGAACAAGCCCAGGGCATTGTCGAATATCCGCTCAACAAGGTGGTGCTGTGATGCGAATGGTTTCCGGACACGCTGCCGCCGCGCTGGTCAGGAAACTCGCCGCGCGAGGCACGGAGTTGTCGGCACTGGAGCCGCGAGTGCGTCGCATCATTAATGAGGTACGCCGCGGCGGAGACCGCTCCCTGCGCAAGTTCGCGGAACGGTGGGACGGCCTGGCTCCCGAACAACCCCTGCGCGTGCCCACCTCTGAACTGGAGCAGGCATGGAGCTCGCTCAATCCGCGGCTGCGAAGATCGCTCGAGCAGGCTGCCCGAAACATCCGCCGCTTCTGCGAGTGGCAAAAACCCGTGGAGTGGCAGCGCACGCGGTCGGCCGTCACGCTCGGACAACTGGTGCGTCCGCTGGACTCGGTTGGCTGCTATGTCCCCGGCGGCCGCTATCCGCTGGTCTCGACCTTGCTGATGACGGTGATTCCCGCCCAGGTCGCCGGCGTAAAGAACATCCGCGTCGCTTCGCCCCGGCCCGCGCAGGAGGTCCTCGCCGCCGCCGCCATGCTCGGGGTCGAGGAATTCTATCGCGTGGGCGGAGCACAAGCGATCGCGGCCTTGGCATACGGAACAAAGAGCGTCCCGCGCGTGGACAAGATCGTCGGCCCAGGAAACTCCTATGTGACGGTTGCCAAGAAGCTGGTTTCCTTCGACTGCGCCATTGACTTTCTGGCAGGACCGACCGAAGCCGTCGTGCTGAGCGACTCCGGTTCGCCCGAGTTCATCGCAGCCGATCTCGTCTCGCAAGCCGAGCACGATCCGGACGCGCTGACCGTGTTCGTCACCACCTCTCGCACTTTGGGCCGTGATGTTGCGCGAGAAGCGGCAGATCGCGCCAGGAACAACCTGCTGGCGCGGCAATCGCTGCGGCGGCGAGGCGCAATTCTGCTGGCTCAGTCCCGTCAACAGGCGCGGGAATGGGCCAACCGGCTCGCGCCTGAACACATCACCATCGAACCGGACGATCTGCCCTTCATCCGCAATGCCGGCTCAGTCTTTGTGGGCGACTACTCGCCGCAAGCAGCCGGCGACTACGCCTCTGGTCCCAACCACGTGCTGCCCACTTCTGGACAAGCGCGCTTTCGAGCCGGCCTGAGCGTATTGGATTTTGTAAAGCTCATCACCGTCCAGCAGCTTTCCTTGAAGGGCTTGAAGCAAATTGCGAGGACGGTTGACTGTCTGGCCGAAGCGGAGGGTCTGCGCGCACACGCAGACTCAATTCGCGTGAGGTGCGCTCATGCTTAGCCCGCGGTAGGCGGTCCGGACGCTGCACTCCTACCATCCTCCGTTGGGCGGACGCGAGGGGCTGCGCCTCGACTTCAACGAAAACGCAGTGGGCTGCTCTCCCCGCGTTCTCGAATGCCTGCTCCGGCTGGATCGAGAGCAACTCACCCGCTACCCCGAACGCGAGCCGGTCGAGGCCCTAGTGGCAGATTCTCTGGGTGTCGCGCCGTCGGAAATGCTCCTGACCAACGGAGTGGATGAAGCGATCCATCTGCTGTGCGAGACCTATCTCGATCCTGGCGACGAGGCTCTGATCGTCGTGCCAACCTATTCGATGTACCGCATCTACGCCGCAGCCACCGGCGCGCAAGTCATCCAGGTGCCGGCGGGCAAGGATCTTCGCTTTCCCGCCGAGGACCTCCTGAGGCAGATCACGCCCCGCACCCGTCTGATCGCCATCGCCAATCCGAATAACCCCACGGGGGCGGTTGCGCCACAGGATCAGTTGTTGCTGATCGCTCATTCCGCGCCTGCCGCCGCAATCCTGGTGGACGAAGCATACTTTGAGTTTTATGGCGAAACCCTGCTGCCAAACCGTCGGCAGTTCCCCCATCTATTCGTGGCCCGCACATTTTCGAAGGCTTACGGGCTGGCCGGATTGCGCTTTGGCGTGCTCGCCGGCGATGCGGAGCAGATGCGCGCCGTACGCCGCGTCGCTTCGCCTTACAACGTGAATGCGGTGGCACTCGCCTGCCTGCCAGATGCTCTCGCCGATCAAGCCTATGTCTGGAAATATGTGGGCGAGGTCCTCCAGGGACGCAGGCAGCTGGAGCGAGCTTTGAAAGCCAGCGGAATCCCCTTTTGGCCGAGCCAGGCGAATTTCGTTCTCGCCCGCGTGGGCACACCGGAGTTCGCTCACCAGATGCGGAAACGCGGCATTCTGGTACGCGACCGCTCCACCGACCACGGATGCGAAGGCTGCGTCCGCATTACTTTGGGCTCGCTTGCGCACACCAACCGGCTGATCGCGGCGCTTCAGGAGACAGTGCAAGAACTCGCCATCACGCAGGGCGCAAGCGCGCAAGCAACGCCCCCGGGGGTGCAAGAGTGATGAGGCGAGGCACGATCAAGCGTTCCAGCAAAGAGACTGACATCCGCGTATCGCTCACCATCGAAGGCCGGGGCCAGTACCAGGTTTCGACCGGCATCCGTTTCTTTGACCACATGCTGGAACTCTTCGCTCACCACGGGGGCTTTGATCTGAAGCTCAAGGCGCGCGGCGATCTCGACGTTGATCAGCACCACACGGTGGAAGACGTCGGCATCGTCCTCGGACAGGCGTTCGATAAGGCTCTCGGCAGCAAGCGGGGCATTCTGCGCGCCGGTTATTTCCTGATGCCAATGGACGACACCCTGGGACTCGCGGCCGTAGACTTCTGCGGACGCACGGCCGCCGTGGTAGACACGAAAGTTCGCACCCGCCTGGTCGGCGATCTTCAATCCGAACTGGTGCACGACTTCTTCGAAGGCTTTGCTCGTGGCGCGCGCGCCAATGTCCATGCTCGCGTTCTCTATGGACGATCGAACCACCACAAGATTGAAGCGCTCTTCAAAGCTTTCGCCCGCGCCCTGCGGGCCGCTTGCTGGCGCGATCCGCAAATGGTGCGTTTGCTTCCCAGCACCAAGGGACTTCTCTGATGATCGCCATCGTGGACTACGGCGCAGGCAACCCGGTCTCTGTGAAGAAGGCGCTGGACTGGCTGGGCGATGAGTGCACGATTACTTCCGATCCAGGGCTGGTGGCAGCGGCCCCGCGGATTCTGCTGCCCGGTGTCGGCCACTTCGCTTCCACCGCGAATCTCGCCCGCTCTGGAATGCAGGATGCCATCCTGAGCGCGATTCAGCGCGGTACGCCGTTTCTGGGCATCTGCGTCGGCATGCAATGGATGTTCGACCATAGCCAGGAATCGCCCCAAACGCCCGGCTTGGGACTTTTCAGCGGCGGGTGCGAGCATTTTCCTGCGGCCGTGAAATCGCCGCATGTTGGATGGAACCAGCTTGAACTTTCCGCAACCTCGCGGCTGTTCACCGGAATCGAGTCAGGGTCGTTCGTGTACTTCACCCACTCCTACCGGGCGCCGCTGACCGACACGACCGTGGCCAGCTGCGAATATGGCGGTAGGTTTTCGGCGGCGGTGGAGCGCGACCATGTTTTCGGAGTCCAGTTCCACCCCGAAAAGTCCGGGGAGATCGGCTTGAAGCTCTTGAGAAATTTCTGTGCGCTGTGACACGCTGACAAAACGACTGATCGCCTGCCTCGATGTCGATGGCGGCCGCGTCGTCAAAGGCGTACAGTTCGGGAACCTGCGCGACGCGGGCGATCCGGCGGAGCTGGCAAAGGCTCACAGCGAGGCTGGCGCGGACGAAGTCGTGCTCCTCGATATTTCCGCGGCTCACCAGAATCGTTCTACCCTGCTGGAAACCGTGCGCCGGACTGCGCGCCAGTTGTTCATCCCCTTTACCGTGGGTGGCGGCATTCGCACGCTGGAGGATGCAGCGGCGGTTATTGCCGCCGGGGCTGACAAGATCAGCATCAACTCCGCAGCTCTTGCCAACCCGGCCCTGATCGCTCAAATCGCTTCCCGCTTCGGTTCGCAGGCGGTGGTCGTGGCCATTGACGCGAAGCGCTCCGAGAATGCGCACTGGC
>Ga0187803_10000264_pt1 | contig 21435 bp, 19 predicted proteins | sample NC_wetland_sal_i_2_FD_132425 | JGI IMG/M metagenome (GOLD analysis project Ga0187803, IMG submission 132425) | Wetland sediment microbial communities from Neuse River Estuary, North Carolina, USA - Control_3 | ecosystem: Environmental > Aquatic > Freshwater > Wetlands > Sediment | place: USA...
ATACAGCCGGACAGCCGGTGGACACGGTGTTAACGTTGGCTCCAGGCCAGTCGGGCTCTTTGGACCTGAATGCGGATGGCCTCCAGGGGAGCCTTGGCAGCCGGATTGAGGTTCATGCTGTGATCAAAGATGGCGTTCAGCAACCTGGGCCATTGAATTCGGTGTTCAGCTGCTTCAACGTTCCAACATTGGAGGTGTTTGACAACGCCACGGGAAAAACCACAGCGTTACTCTTTAATGCGACCTCCTCTCTTTCGGTGGGTCCTCTGCAAGTTTCAGCGGGATCTTTAGCAATTCCGGTTTCACTAGGCAGCCAAACCCTGAGCTTTGGCATGGTCGGCATCACTCGAGACCAAAATGCTCGACTGAATGCAGTTTATGTTCAGAATGCTTCACCGGTTCCATTGAGCGTTCCTTCGGCCAGCGCGAATCCTTCTCAAATCTCGGTCGGCCTGCCGCAACACCTGGACCTGGCATTCGTGGACAGTGATGGCAATGCGATCCTTGATGGGTCAGGCCAGCCGATCAAGAAGTCTGTAACGCTGAATCCAGGCCAATCTGGTTTTCTGGATCTGAACAGCACGTCCTCTGCGCCCCCACAAATCCTCTTCGATCCAGATGGACGCGCCGAGGTCCGTGGCGTCATCAATGTGATTTCCCCCAGCCCTCTGGGATCCATCCCTGTAATAATTCCTCAAGCGGGAATTCTTGGCACGTTAGAGGTTTTCAACAGCTTGGACAACAAAACGACCGCCGTACTTCCGGCCGTTCAGCTTCCAACGCTCCAAATTCGGGTTCAATCTCGGCAATGACCGGGTTGAACGAATGAGATTGATTTTCCAGGGTGACGCACTTCGGGGGACTCGGAGTGCTCTGCCGTAAGTGACCCTCTCTGACCAATAAAGGGCATTCATTCGCTTTATCTGGTGTTGCGCTTCTCGTACACCATAACTGGAAATCAACACTTCGGACCTTGCCGTTTAGTCAAGATGTCCTCTACGACCGTTCAATAGGCCGGACAGGTGTCCGGTTACGGAAGGGAGAAAGAAGATGAACGCTCTAAGCTTGTTCCCAGGAAAGATGGCTTGTACCTCGCTGGGTGCAATCACGATCCTGTGCATTACAATCGTTATCGAGGCTCCCGGGCGCGCTCAAATCCCTGAGAATCTCTCCGCAAGACGTGTTTCGCGCTCTCAATTCCAGGTAACCGAAGGTGCCATCGAGGAGGCGTCGGGAGGGCTGCTGGCTGTCACAAGCTCCAAGATGCGTGCAGTTGTGCCCTCCTCGACCTCGCTAGCCGCAGAGATTCGGTTCAAATACCTGGGCCCTTCGGCAAAAGCCTCAGCCCTGGGATCAGGTGAGATGCGTCGCCAGCTGGGCCTGAAGCTGCGGGCCCAGGATCCATGCAATCTCGTTTATGTGATGTGGCGATTGGAGCCCAAGCCCGGAGTCGTGGTGTCGATAAAACAAAATCCAGGGCAACACAGCTCCGCGGAGTGCAAAAATGGAGGCTATCGCAACATAAAACCGGTGCACGCGTCGCCTGTCCCGGAGGTTGAAACTGGTGCCTTTCACTCACTTCAGGCTGAAATGAAGGGAGAGTATCTGACGGTTCGGGTAGATCATCGCACGGTCTGGGAGGGTTCTCTGGGAAGTGAGGCCCTGGGATTGGGAGGCCCGGTCGGAGTACGAACAGATAATGGCCGCTTTGAATTCGAGTTTTTCGCAGGCGGCTTGAAACCCTGATCGACGCCTCTAACTCGAGCCTGTATGCTTCCGCCGCTGAAATTTCCTATTTGATTTCCTTAAGGAGTTCAGGATGGGCTGAGGGCGATGAGCTTGGCGCAGGCCCGGGATCCCCTTAGAACTTCTCGCCCCTGTGGTTTGTACTACAAATTAGCACAGGGGTTGATGGAGGGTCCAGTTCTGTAGTTTCTCCGGACAATATGGTTACTGAATAGCAAGAGCCTTCGCATCGAGCGGTTGATTGATGGTGATCTTCTCAAAACTCAGATTCCATTCCGTGATGGTCGTCTTGGTTCCCGCGTCAGAAGTAAAATGAATAATCCAGTGAAATGGGAGAGTCAACCCCTCCACCTCACGGAAGTCTTCGAATCTTTCATACAATTCAAACCGGTTTTCTCTCTGGCTGGATGAGTCCTCAGGCCGGCCCGCCAGCTGGTTGGGCTGTACAAGCCTGTAGATGGTCGCCACGTGGCGAAAGGTGTCTGGTTCAAAGTAGAGATAGATGTTGAGGGCGCTGTCCCCTTTTTTCATTTGATACTTGAGTTCGTGCAAAGGCTTTCCTTCAATTTTCGTCAGACCCCGGTATTGAAGCTTGGGATTTCTTTTTTCAAGTTGTGTCAGCGGCCAGGCGGTCGAGAGCACGCCGCCGAGCAATCCTTCCTTTATGATTCCATTGTAAAGATACAGGAACTGGCCAAGCCTTGTACGTCTTCCGGGCTGGATGTAGCCGATCTGCGCATTCACTCCGTCGAATGCAAACTGCTCCGCGGGATAATCGGTAAAATTGAGGGTCATATTGAAGCGGAATTTGTCGCCGTCAGAGAGAAACACTGCCGGTCCCGTCAGGGAACCGGTGCCGCCCGTCAGCATTTTCAATGTACCACTCCCTTCCGAGACGCAGGTTTTCCGCGCAGCAAGTTTTTCCTGCGGGCCTATAGATTGCAGGTGTCGGGTGACCAGGTCATTGGGATCCATTTTTGTATCCTTGGGGAATGCTGGAGAGGAGAAAGCGATGAGTGCGATGGTGAGAAGTCCTGTGTTGAGGATGGCTCTTTTTAGTCCAGACATAAGTCAAAAGACCTCCTTTGGGCAACTGTCGAAACATCTCGGGCAGAACCGTCTTTGGCGCATGAATAGATGGGAACCCTCTTTATTGAATTGAGAACAAGAGGTTCGTAACAGAAAACTCGCCCTATGTTAGATCATCTATTTGGTGCTGTGAACAAAAAACAATGATGATTAAGACCGGCGCCCAGATCCCGGCCAATGAAACCGGCAACGGAATGGACACAATTTGATGCTTCAATTGCGAGTGTCCCGACACCGAAGATTGGCCACAAGCAGAATTTGCCCTTTGGGGGACAGGGTGTGAGTGTGGGTTGTCGACCTCGAGTCCCGGAAATCCGGAGGCCACTCCAGTTATTGCTGGGTTGAGGGTGAGAGGGGGAAGAGGAAGGCAGAGGGATCAGAAACGATTTCGTGGATGGAATCTGGAGATGGACTGCCCGTGCCCGCTGCTGTCATAATGGTTGGCGAAGTCTCGTTTGAGGGATACCGCAGCACATTTGCACCTGGTTCACATGATTGATCCAAAATTGCGATTTTCGAATCGAGTTGAGAATTACGCGAAATACCGGCCCAGCTATCCTTCCGAGGTTGTTGACATCCTCCGTGAAGAATGTCAACTGACTGCCGTTTCGGTCATCGCAGACATCGGATCGGGAACGGGTCTGTTGGCTGACTTGTTCCTGAAGAATGGGAACCGTGTTTACGGGGTGGAGCCGAATCGCAAAATGAGGGAAGCGAGCGAGCGGCTCCTCAAAGCGTATTCGAACTTTGTTGCGGTTGAAGGAGCCGCTGAATCCACAACGCTTGGAGCCCATAGCATCGATTTTATAACGGCGGGCCAGGCATTTCACTGGTTCGATCGCCAGAAAGCGCGAGAGGAATTCATTCGGATTCAAAAGACGGGGGGATGGGTGGTCCTGATATGGAACGACCGGCTTACAGACTCTTCACCGTTTCTGGGGGCGTATGAAGAATTGATGAACACCTATGCGATCGATTATCACGAGGTCGATCACAGGCAGATGTACAAAGACGCGATTCTCGAATTTTTTGGGACCGGCAATTTCAATCTCAAGATCCTCAAGAACTCGCAGGCGTTTAACCTGGAAAGCTTGAAGGGCCGGGTGTTGTCATCTTCTTACGCCCCGGAAGAGGGTCACCCGAACTTCCAGCCCATGATGGATCTACTGATTTCTATTTTTCAGAGGTATCAGAGGGACGGTCAGGTGGTGTTCGAATACAATACCAGGGTTTATTACGGGAAACTTCGGCCGAATTCCAGCTGAAGGAGTATTCGAGATCTCGCCAGAAAGCTTTTGGACTTACCTTCTTGAGCTTGATCGGTTCATTCTCTCTGAGTCTTTTAACGAGTTCAAAATGAAACCGCCAGAGTTCCTGGAAAGTCCTCGCCTGATTCTTCGCCGGCCCGTGTTGGAGGACGCAGGGGCCATCTTTGAGCAGTACGCTAGAGACACTGATGTGACCCGATACCTTGTTTGGAGACCCCATCGATATGTTGATGAGACTCGGGAGTTTCTGAGGCGGTGCAATACCGCATGGCGGGACGGCTCAGCCTTTCCGTGGGCAATCGTCCGGAAAAAAGAGAGCATGCTTATGGGGATGATTGAAGCCCGAATAGACGGGCATTCCGTGAATCTCGGTTTTGTACTGGCGAAATCCTATTGGGGGAATGGCTACACTTCGGAGGCGGTCAGGTCTGTGATCGGGTGGGCGACAGGTCAGATCGGGTTATTTCGCGTGTGGGCGGTCTGCGATATTGAAAACCTCAGTTCGGCTCGAGCCATGGAGAAGGCGGGAATGGAATGCGAAGGAATCCTTCGTCGTTGGATAATGCTACCGAACCGGAGTGATGCGCCAAGGGATTGTTATTGCTACGCCAAGGTATGGTAGAGGTCATCTTCTAACCCTTGAGCGCCGCGCGGGAGCCGGGACGGGGGCGTGGAATTTCTCGCAGACCTGGGTTGTCGAAATCGCGGTCGGCAATCCCCTCGAGATCGAAGTGGGGATTGGAAAGAACGACGCCTCGGCGGGGTCGATCAGGACCCGATTTCCCGGCCACGAATTGCTTTTTCAACGTGTGGGATCTATGATGAATCATATCAGCTCCGTCCAGGCTGGCTCAGACACGATTTTGTGGCGAGCCAATCATCCGGAATGATTTAAGGAGATTCCTAATGAATGATGAACTGATCATTGCCGGGAAGACATTTCGTTCGCGGCTGATCGTCGGCACAGGGAAATACCGGAACTTTCAAGAAATGAAGCGCGCCCACGTGGCGAGCGGGGCCGATATGGTCACCGTGGCTGTCCGGCGCGTAAACCTCAGTGACCGGTCCAAGGAATCGCTCCTTGACTACATTGATCGGGAGCGCATGTTCATCCTCCCGAACACCGCGGGGTGCTATACGGTGGATGAAGCGGTCCGAACGGCTCGCCTGGGGCGAGAGGCAGGGCTTTCCAACTGGGTGAAACTCGAAGTGATTGGAGATGAGAAGACGCTCTTTCCCGACGTGATCGGGCTCCTCGAGGCGACTAGGATTCTGGTGCGAGAAGGTTTCGTTGTTCTTCCTTATACGAATGACGATTTGATCACCGCCAAGAGGCTCATCGACGCAGGGGCGTCAGCCGTCATGCCCCTGGGCGCGCCCATCGGCAGCGGCATGGGAATCCAGAATCCCACCAATATCCGGATTATGCGAGAGATGATCACGGAAGTGCCGCTCATCGTGGACGCGGGCGTCGGAACAGCGAGCGACGCGACAGTGGCCCTGGAGTTGGGCGCGGACGCGGTTTTGATGAATACGGGGATCGCGTGCGCTCAAGATGCGGTGATGATGGCGGAAGCCATGAACCATGCGGTGTTGGCCGGGCGGCAGGCGTATCTGGCGGGACGGATTGAAAAGAAGCTTTATGCAGCCGCCTCGAGTCCCCTCGCCGGGGTGGTGAGGTAGTAGTGTAGGTGTCAGGAATCAGGTGACGGGTGTCGGGTTTCAGGTGCCAGGTTTCAGGTGTCAGACAGCAGGTGTTGAGTTTGAGACCATTGGTTTCTTTAGGCCCCTCCGAAGTCCCGCCAGCATACGGCCCACTTCTCCTGTTTGGGTCAGCAGCGGCTCAAGAGTGTTCACAGGCAAATAGGACAATCGCGACGCCAAAATCAGATGGGTCTCTAGTTCCATGAGGGAGCCATTCGCTATCGAGAGATGGTGCAGATAATCGCCCAGATGCTCACGGCCGTGTCCTTCTGCTATGTTGGCTGGAATAGAGACTGCCGCCGCTGGATTTGACTTGTCAAAGCATATGCTTCCCTCTTTGGGTGAAGCTTTGTCAGGCGATAACTTTCCACGGCAACGTCCATCGCCTTTTGCCAAACAAGAAGCTCCCGATAACTTTGAATTTTCATATGAACTCTTCATTTGGGGGAAGGTTTAATCTAAGGACTTGTCCGGTTCAAAGAACACAGAAACTTGCAGACTCCGAAACCTGACACCTGGAACCCGACACCTGTCACTTGATTCCTGACACCTGAAACCTGCCCCCTGGCACCTGATTTCTGGCACCCGACACCTGAAACCTGGCACCTACCCTCATCCCGCAAATTCCACGCTGACACGGCGCGGGAGGACCCCTTTCTCAAAACCCTCATCCAGCAGCAACTGGACTGCACGGCGGCCCTCATAGCCATAGTCGAGAGTCAGCTCATTGACGTACATCCCTACAAACTTGTCCGCCAATTCCTTGTTCATATCTCGGGCGAACTGCATGGCATAAGTCAGCGCTTCATCGCGGTGGTCGAGCGCGTACTGAATGGACGCCTTCAATAAACGCGAGACTTCACGTATCGTCTCCGGCCCGAGATCTTTGCGTATTACATTTCCTCCCAAAGGGAGGGGGAGGGCGTGTCGGTCGTGCCACCACTCGCCGAGGTCGATGATCTTATAGAGTCCCTCACGGGCATAAGTGAGCTGACCTTCATGAATCAGCAATCCTCCATCGACGAGTCCGTGCTTGACGGCATCAATGATTTTGTCGAACGGAACGACCACGGGTTCGAAGTCAGTCTCAAAAAGCTTGAGAGCCAGGAACGCCGTCGTCATCAAGCCCGGGATGGCGATGCGCTTGCCCTTGATCTCGCTTGTCGAAAACGGCTTATTGGCAATGACCATCGGTCCATAACGGTCTCCCATCGATGATCCGTGGGGGAGCAAAGCATACTGATCCGCAATGTGTGGATAAGCGGAAAACGAGATAGCCGTGACCTCATAAAAACCTTCCAATGCCTTCGAGTTCAGCGTCTCGATGTCGCTAAGGGTGTGGTGAAAAAGCAGATTGCCGGTGGCGAGTTTGTCAGTCGCCAGCGCGTAAAACATGAAGGCGTCATCCGAATCCGGACTGTGGGCAACATGAATATCAATGGGTTTGAGAGGAGACGATGGATCGGTCATGAATTCCTCAAATATGACATTTTAAAAAGCTCCGCCCCTGCGCGGGTGAATCAGCGCCAGAAGAAGAAACAGAGGCGGCATTATAACCAATTGCTCGACGTTTGCGGGAACTAAGAGGGATTCTATTTTGCTGCCTTCCGCGGAGGCAGACCGTTAGTTCCCTCCTATTTCTGACTGTGCAAGAAATTCTTCAAACTGACTCTCTATGAAATGAAGGGAGAGGCGGGAGGGGAATAAAGCCCCGTGATCATCCGTTAGAGCCAGGCGGGGATAAAGCTTCGTGAGTGCTTCACAGCGCCATTCCGCATCGGTTCGCTTTTCGGCACGGTTCAATTGATGGGTGAGTGGAGTGAGATCAAGTCGCGGGCGCTTGGGAATGGTCTGGGTGTCGAACCACGTAACGATGTGATAATAGAACTCGCAGAATAACTCACTTTGGCGATTCACGAAGGTCAGCAAGCGGTCGTGTTGGCAGGCGTTGAAGCGGGTGGACAATGGGAACTCCTCAACGCTTTCGATGACTGAAAGCCCGGCATTGGAATGCTCACGGATCCGGGTGCTTCCGCGGCTTAACCTGGATCTTGCTTCTTCGAGCTCGATGAATTCTTCCTCATATAAGTCCCGATATCGTTCGCGGTAGCTTTCAAGAAGGTCCGGGAGCTCAGCCAGGAGTGTGTCGTAAATCAGTTGATATTTCCCGATGTCGTCCAGTGCGGCGAATTCCTTCCCAAGAGGTGAACGCAGAGGATCCTCGAACGCGGAAATCACGAGGTCCAGTTGGACCGCCTCGGGAGTTGTGAACCATCCAAAATCTCCTGCCTCGGCCGCCTGGATCAAAAACCTCTTGTGCTGGACGGCCTGGTGCGGATGCATGGCAGTCCAGCAGGAGAGCAGCCCATCCGTATCGAAGTGGTTGTTGCTGACAATCTCGATGTTCTCGAACAGGCGATCAGCATAAGGGTCAACAGCGAGATTGAGTGCAATCTCCGTGGAGGTATCCGCCTTTAAGTGCTCCGGTGTTTGATTCTTGGGCCAGTGACTGAGATTCACCCGGCATTCTTCCACACCATCCACTACCATCGTCCGGGCCGTGTTAATGCCGCTGTGATAGAAAATGAATTTCATCACCCACCCCTTACAGGCACTGATCAAGCCCGATCGCATCGAACTCTTAATACTATAACAAACATGTCCGGCTATTTTGAAATGAGTCCCGGTATTGGGTACTTAAACCACCAGCCTGATTGCCTGGCCGTTATCTTGTCCGAGATGACCCCCACAACTTCCGCCAGCGTGAATATTATCCTTGTTGCAATTTTGACAAATCCAGTCGTGGTTAACGAAATCTGTCATCCGGTGTGCTGATCTGCCCGCCACCAATCGTTTCAAATCAACCGACTTACTCATTTGGCAAATCGTTTGCGAGTCCGGTTTTATTGATTCCATTGATTGAATCCCGATGTGTTTAAGGCAGGGCAATGGATTTAGAACGATGCGACTCGTCACAATCCTGACAAATGTTCGAGATATTTTTGTCAAGTGCCTGATCTATAAATTGACGCGTAGAAAGCGAGAGGGGCAAAGATGAAGAAGCAAATTCAAATGAAAACGCAGTTGATGAAGGAGCTGACGCACTGTTCCCCTCATAAACCCACATGCAAACTAACTGACCACCTGGGAAAGGACAAAGAAATGAAAACGAATTGGAAGAATTTGCTGGCTTGTGCTGCTGTTGCCGCACTGGCCCTTCTCGTAGGAACTTCAACTTTTGCCGCAAGCCAGAACCAGACGCTTACCATCAACGCCACAGTCGCATCTCGGGCGGAGTTGACGCTGAATCCAACAACCATCAGTTTTGCGGACGCCAGTCCGAGTACCTCGCCGACCATCGCTGCGAATTCGACGGTGGCCGTGACGGCGAACGTGCGTACCGCAAAGGCTTCGACAGCAACTCTTACGGCACTGGCCGGCACCGATCTCACCTCAGGATCGGATACCATTCCGATTACAGCCGTCAGTTGGACAGCTTCAGCGGCGCCGTTTATTGCGGGGACCATGAGCCATACCTCCGCGCAAAGTGGGGCGACGTTCGCCACCGGCAGCGGCTCCTACACCGGGACGTACACTTTCTCGATGGTGAATAGCTGGGCCTACAACGTCGGCAGTTACACTGCTACGGTGACCTACACCCTGACAGCCCCATAAGGGGGGGCTCGCTCACAGGTTCGAAAGGTCAGACTTAGTTTTAAACGATGAGAAGACAAATTTCGGAGGACACCATGAAGATTCTTCAAAAAGCATTGATTGGATGCGTAGCGATCACGGCAATGGTGCTGTTGCTGAGCTCGGCGATGTTGGCCGCAACGGGTTCAGCCACTCTCACCATTAACGCCACGGTCGCGTCCCGGGCAGAAATCGCGCTGGCGCCAACAACCATTAACTTCCCGGACGCCAGTCCAACCGTCACGCCCTCCATTGCGGCAGACAACCCGGTAGCGGTCACCGCCAGGGTTCGGACGGGAAGGACCACTGCGGCCACGCTGACGGTGGCAGCCCCGGCGGACTTGATTTCAGGTTCGGATACGATTGCCATTAACAACGTGAGTTGGACGGCCTCGGGGGCCCCGTTCATTGCGGGGACTATGAACAGTACCACCCCTCAGAACGCAGCGACATTTGCCAATGGCAGCGGCTTGTTCAGCGGGACGTTCAATTTTTTCTTGGCGAACAGTTGGGCTTATAACATTGGAAGCTATTCAGGGATCGTGACCTACACCCTGACGGCTCCATAATGCGCCCGCTGCTGGCTAAATGGATGCAGCAGCGGGATGGTAAAGGTACCTCCCGCTGCGCCTTCTATCCTTGACCAGGACGAAGTGCAATCGCGACGGACAAATCCCATGAACTGCGACGCACGGAATGATGAGCGATTAAGAAAGAACGCGGTGTTCATCCGGACCATCATGGTGGGAGTGCTGGTTTGGATGGGCTTGATCATGCTGAGCGCCTCATTAACCCCTGCCCAGAGTCTATCCCTAACGGTCTCTCCAGGTTCAATCAGTTTTGCTGACGCAAATCCGTCCTCTGTTCCTATTCTTCCGGCCAGTTCGACAGTGCAGGTAGTGGTCAATGCCTCTGGGTTCTCCAATAACGCCACTTGGGGGGTGCGTGCCCTGGCGGGCGGCGATCTGTTGAGTTCGGACGGTAGCATAATTCCAATTTCCAACCTGAGCTGGACCGCTTCGGGGAGCGGAAACTGCTTCTTTGGGAGTTGCAGCTGTCAGGGCGGAAATGGAAGCAAGACCAATCCGCAGACGATGATCTCCGGTAGGGGCAATACAGGATTCTTCGGCATTGGCAATTACACTTGCAATGTCACCTTCTCCCTCGTGAACAGCTGGAGCTACAACACCGGATCTTACGCACAGAACCTCACCATCACCGCTTCGAATCCGTAGAGGTCATTGGTCTCCTGCACCCTCCCAGAGAGAAAACGACTCACTAAAGCAAGGCCATCTAGGCATGGAATCCGAGCCACCACACCATCTGATGGTCACGCCCTCAGAGCTTTTCGTTGAGCGTCCCCCTCCAATTGACAAGCCGGGGCTTTGTGCTTAGAGGTGACATTTTCAATGGATGCCCTTATCCCTTCTCCGTGAAGACCGACCAGGCACTTTTTTAGAGCCACTCCCGTCCGAATTCAACTTTGAGCCTCGACCGGCAAATACCCGATTGAAATGCCAGGATGAGGCCTCCTAACAAGCCACTCCAGCAAGCTGGTCCAAACTAGCTAACGTCATGGTTTTGACGGAAATGACTGAAAGTGTCAAACAGGAAATGCCTATCGCGACCCATTAATTGTCACAACAATGTGAACATATAGGCTTTGTTTAGTTGCTGTTATATTTAGAATGACCGTGGGATGACCCATTTGAGAGGGCCCCTTGGAGCCGCTCCGGAGCCGTCGAAGAAAAAAGCTTAAACCGTCACAATTCTGTCATACCGAAATTATAGATTGTTCCTGTGAATATGGAGAGGGGCTTAACAATGAACTTAAACGAGTACAAATCGACGGGCAGGCCAGGCTGGAGTAAGTTCAGTGAGAATCCCCTCTGCCAGTCCGGAAGACAAACAACTTCAGTTAAGAAAGAGGAGATCATGAAAAACAGTACCGGGTCCGCGTTGAAGCTCTTTATGGTTTGCGCTGCAATGCTGACGTTTGCCCTCATGATGGGGAACAACGCCTTTGCAGCAACACAAACTCTGACGGTCAATGCTTCGGTGGCATCACGTGCAGAACTAACGATAGCTCCGAATTCAATTTCCTTTGCGGACAGCAGTCCGACCACCTCACCCACGATTAACGCTAACTCCACGGTGGCGGTGACCGCCAATGTGCGAACGGCTTCGAACAGTAAGGCGACGCTCGTCGCCGCGGTCAGTGGGGATCTGACGTCGGGTTCCGACACGATTCCGATTAGCAATATTAGCTGGACGGCTTCCGGGACTCCATTTATTGCCGGGACGTTGAATAAGACGACAGCGCAAAGCGCTGCCAGCTTTTCTAATGGTAGCGGCTCCTACAGCGGAACCTACTCCTTTACGATGGTAAATAGCTGGAGCTACAACACCGGCAGTTATGCTGCCACGGTGACATACACGTTGACGGCCCCCTAATAGGAATGGGCTCACGAGTCTGTAAACTCAGAATCGCTTTTCAACGATGAAAAACCAAAATTTGGAGGATGGAATGAAGACTTTTTATAAGATTCTGGCAGGATGCGCAGCAGTAGTTGTCCCGGGGTTGATGGTGAATTCAGCGACGTTCGCTGCAACCGGCACGGCAACCCTAACCATTAATGCGACCGTGGCGTCAAGGGCGGAAATCGCGCTGGCGCCGACAACCATTAATTTCCCGGATGCCAGTCCGACCACGTCGGCTTCGGTGCCGGCGGACAATCCGGTCGCGGTGACGGCTCGGGTGCGAACAGGCCGGACCACGGCGGCGACGCTGACCGTGGCAGCCCCGACTGACCTGGTAACGGGCTCGGACACCATTCCGATCAGTAACGTCAGCTGGACCGCCTCCGGAGCACCGTTCATTGCAGGGACCATGAACAAGACCACCGCGCAGAGTGCTGCGACGTTTGCCAATGGCAGTGGACTGTTCTCGGGCACATTCAATTTTGTTCTGGCGAACAGTTGGACCTATAATACCGGCAGCTACACGGCGACGGTCACCTACACCTTGACCGCTCCCTAATGCGCCCGTTGAGGTTTAAGCTTCTTCCAGCAGCGGGATGGTGAAAGAACCTTCCCGCTGGGTCGGTTTTTTCAGTGGAAGGGTGAGTCAGGCAGTGTTCATAGCGATGGTAAAAAAAACAACGATTGCATTTTTCGCGGTTCTGGTGCTCGGTGCCTGGTGTTCCCCGTCACACGCACAAATCGCTTTCACTCTCACGATTAGCCCATCCTCCATTACCTTTCTCGACGCCAATCCGACAACTTCTCCATCGATATCAGCCAGCTCTGCCGTCCAGATGACAATAGTTGTGACAGGGGGGAAAAATACATCTTGGTCGGTCCATAGTTTGGCAAATGGGGATCTTCAAAACTCTGATGGAGTGAGTACAATCCCTATATCGAATCTTTCTTGGACCTCATCTCAAACAAGCTCCAGTTGCAAATACGGTTGCCAGTGCCTGTCGGGGACAATGAATCGCAGCGCCCCACAAAATATGATTATAGGGACCGGGAACACTCCCGGCAATTTTTCCTGCAACATGACTTTTAACCTGTTAAACAACTGGGGCTACAATACGGGTTCTTACACTCAGAGTGTCACAATAACCGCTACCGCACCCTGAATGCCTTCAATAGTTGTGGCTCAGAAAGACATGAGCCAGTATCCCTTAATGACTCTATTGCAGCCCAGAGATGCCCTCCAGGAACTGCAAGTTTAAGAAGTAAGAATTGTGGGCCAAACGATCGCGGCTTAGCTCCTTCCTCCTGATGGTTTCCTCTCTGTTCGATTTCCGAACATTTCTTTAAAATTGGTCGAGACGATACGTTAAGGGGAACTCACCCTTTTCCAGGCGCACTTGCCTGTTCTCCGGATAGCGACGAATAAGGGGGTTCGGGAGCCAAATTTTGTCAACTTTGAAATTGTCCTGAGGTGAATTAAGTCATTGAAACAAATTGGGAAGGTCGTTTGGGCGGAGGGTTGCTTTTTAGTAGGGAGGCCCTGTGCGTCAGTCGCGATCTAGCAGCCCTTAATGCTGATTTCAGGCTTCGGAATTCTTCGGGAAATCGGGCATTCAGATCCCTCCCGCCAGAATCTTGGGAATTTGGCTTCTCGAATTCACTGAAAACCTCCGCAAGAGATTGTGAGAACTATATTTGATGTTAAAGTTTCGAGACATTTTTTTTAGACAATGCATCCAGTCAATGAGGGGTTAGAAGAGATGAGTAAAGAATGGAATGGAAATCAAAGAACTTCCGGCGGGGATGAAGGACTTACGATGCAAGTCACTCAATCAAACAAAACCAGGTTTGGATCAAAATCCGGAGCGGCGATTTGTCTTCCCGGATTGATCCTGCTTGTCGTCATTCTCCTCACCCCGGCGATTAGCCTTCGCGCTGATGTTGCCATTGGCGTTTTTCCCATCCGGTCCGAACACGAGGTACAGGCTGGGCAGACCAAAACCGACGGGATCACGGTTGACAATGACTCGACGGAAAACATCCATATGCGGGTGACCGTGGCGGATTGGTATCTCACGCGCGATGGAAGCCCAACCTTTGTGAAGAAAGGAAAATCCCCCGAGTTCTCAATGAGCGATTGGATTGTCGTCAATCCATCCGAGTTTGTCATACCGCCTCATGGCCACCAGATTATTCGCTATACCTTCACGGTTCCCAAGGACACCCCGGCCGGCGGATACCACACGGCCATCATGATTGAATCCGTTCCAAATATTGCCCCCGGGCAAGAAGTGCATGCGGCCTATTTGAACGCTCGCGTCGGAGCAATTATCTACGACCGCGTCGGCAAGACCGTCCCACAGGGAACGATCACCGCCCAGTCGATCGTGATCGATGAAAAGAACTCAGGCCAGGTGGGTGTACAGATTACCCTGAAGAACAGCGGCAACTCGCATTTTCGATTTAAAGGTGAAAGCAAGATTCTCGACAAGCAGGGAAAGGTGATTGAGACCCTGCCGATCAGCGACTCGGTCGTTCTCCCTCAATCGGAGCGGGACGTTTTCGTGCCGGTCAAGGGGATCCTCCCCACCGATGGTTTTACGATTGTGAGCAGTCTGGACATCGGATTGAAGGAACTGCTCGAAGCAGAAACCCGGGTGGAGCCGAATTCCCCGAGTCCATCACAGAGTAAAAGGTAAATCTTTCCATGTTGACGAACCGAAGGATGCCATCTCAGTTGCAACGCGCGGTTTACTGGTTCGTATTTGCCGCGGTGATGGCAGGGTTCCTGCTGGCGACCCCACAGATCCTCCGGAGCGCCGAGGCGGGCGGGGCAACCATCCAATTCCAGTTCAATAACAATTCGACGGCTACATCGTCGAATCTGATTAACAACCCGCTGTTCTCATTGGCGATCCCCGGGCTCTCCACGGCGGACTTCCGGGTGGACAGCTACGAGTACGTTCCCAACTGGGGCCTGCTGAAGACATCTTTCGATGTCGCGAACACAAACAACACGCTTCAACCCACCCGGGGTTTTCTGCAGTTATCGGACTATCACCTGGGGAACTGGAAATTCGACATTACGGCAGGAGACCAGCCGCTCGGTGTTTACAATATCGATTTCGGATTGAACTCCCTGTTCAATCCCTTTGCCTATCTGCGCGGCGGACAGGTCACCGCCTCCACGGACCGGGTTTCCATCACAGCATTCGACGGACGAGTGGCCACCATGAACGGCTTCTTCGGTGAATCCCTGCGATTCGGCGAAGAGAACATCATGGGTGTCCGGGGGATATTCTCTCCTTCCTCGAAATTGAAGCTCGGCGCCAGCCTCGTGCGCACGTCGGCTCCGGACAATTCAACGGATATCATGGTTCCCCAGTCTGATACGATCGCGACTCTGGATGCGCTGTATCAGCTGACGTCGCATATCCAACTGGTCGGACAATCTTCGATATCGAAATTCTCCGCCTCACCCGCCAGCGGACAGGCGAGCGGGATGGACTTCTCCTACCTGGGGGGATTCAAGGTCAAGGGTGTGCGCGGAAACGCAGAAGTGACGTGGCAGAAATTAGGGACCGACTATCTTCCGCTCAGCTTCTTTAATCTGGGAGATCGCGAAGGGGTGTTCAGCTCGGCGGATTATCAGGTCAATCATTCAATCTCTCTTTACGGAGCCTTCAATCGGTATCGTAACAACCTGGTAGATTCGAGTTTGCAATCTACGCTCAATGTCCTGAATGAATTCATTGGCGCCCGGTATATCCTGCGCCCGCACACTACTTTAAACTTCCGCATTGGGAACGCCAGCGTCGAATCGCAAAAGCAAAGTCCCAATTTTGTTTTTTCTCATAGCCGCACCCTGGATCTGGAACTTCTTCAGCAGATCGGAACCTGGCGAGCCCTCCTCCGGTACAGCGACGGGCGTGACTTTGATTTCACGAACGGCTTCGAGCACGGCTTGCGCCAGCGACTGGAGTTAGAGGTTCGGAAACAGTGGCAGAATGGAACCAACCTCTGGGTTTCCGGCGGGACGCTGAGGGAAAACCAACAGCAGCCTCAGGTGCAGGGCCACACGACTCTGGTCGGCGGGGCGGGGTTCAACTGGACCGTTCGCCCCACCTTGTCATTCTATTCTGAGTTCAATCTGAATAAGGATGTGTCAGTGGTGCGGACTTCGAGTTTCAATACGACATCATTCAACAGCGGCGTCAACTGGGCGCTCCCCCACGGGATCCAGTTCTCGATGAATGGACAGTATAACCGCTCGACCAATAAGATGAACTTGCTCGACTTCTACACGGTCACGCCGGATAACTTAAACGACCTGCAAAACCTTTTGTTGATGCAGCAGTTCAATCGATACCAGTTCACATTTAGGATTCAGAAGACCTTCAAATGGGGAGAGCGGCCTCAAGAAATCGTGTCCCGGGATTCCGGGGCGTCTGCCCTGGCAGGCCGACCTCATGAATTTGGAAATATCGCCGGGGTCGTTTACAACGACCTGGATCGCAATGGTGTCAAGAATGACAGTGAGGTCGGGATTACTAACGTCACGATCATCCTCGATGCCAAAGTCAGGGTTCAGGTTGATGATCAGGGGAGGTTTGAGTATAAGAATGTCCCTGCGGGGAAGCACACCATCGAGTTGGATTTGCTGACCCTGCCAGCCACCTACGATCCGGGCGCTAATACGAGGGTGGCCGTGACCGTGACAAAGCGCTCGACCTCAAACGTCCAGTTCCCCTTGGTGCAATTGGGCAAGGTTTCAGGGAAAGTCGTGCTCGTCAACGGGATGGACTCCAACACCCTGCGCAAGGAAATTGGAGAGAGCAAAGTCACTGAATTGCCGGGGGCAAACATCATCATGCTGTTGAACGAAACCTACAAGGTGACGTTCACGGATTCGGACGGCGATTTCGAATTCAGCAATATCCCGAGCGGCGAATACCGGGTTCGCATTGATCATGGCACCCTGCCTGAGTTTTCCACGGTTGATTCCGATGAAGTTCAAGTGATCAAGATTGCACCCGGAGGAAAGGTGTCCGACTTGAAGTTTGTGGTGAAGTTGAACCCTCGCCCGAATCGAAAACTGCTGGTCGCCTCTCAGACTATGCCCCCGGCCGTGAACGGCAACGGGAAGGCGAAACCGAGTGTTTCCGCCCTGGCGGGTGGAGAAACTCCTTCGGTTGAAGAAATCGATCGCGCGTCCAAGATGGGGAAGGGAATCCTGATCCATAAGGTCCAGAGCGGAGACACACTGGAGTCCCTGGCATTGAAGTACTATCACAACAAAGCCAAATGGACTCTGATCTACAGGGCTAACAAGGACCAGTTCAGTGAGACCCGGGAACTGCACCCGGGGCAGGTGTTGAAGATCCCGGTGGAGTCAGGGACCGCGGCGACAGGAGAGCCGAGTTCGAGCAAAAAGAATCCCGCAGCGAGCGGGAGCCGGGCGGGTTCTCCCGGTTCGGCCTCAAGGCTCGAGAAGCCCACTGAAGGGCAGGTGAAGATTCATGTTGTCCAACCCGGAGAGACCTTCGGCAGCCTGGCCCTGCGCTACTACAAAACGGAGACAAAGTGGAACTTGATCTATGAAGCAAATAAGGATCAGGTCGGTGAATTCAAGAGCCCAAAGGTCGGGCAGAGGTTAGTGATCCCGACGGATCCTGAATCGGCCAGGGCGGTGGGGACTGACAAAACAACGAAAAATTCAATTTCCAAGAAAATGTCTCCTCCCGCGGCTGCCGCACCGTCCACATCAGGTAGTGAATAGCCCCTCTAAAGCCGATACCCATTCCCCCCTCGACGTAACAAGCAAACCCCTTCGATCAGATGTCTCGCCGCGTGGCACGCGGCTTTGCCTTGAGCCGGTGGGCCTGCTTTCAGAGGGTGCTCCCTACTCAGATCCGGTTCTCGGGGCCGGCCTGGGCGGGGTCACCGAGGCATGATAATGCCATACGCGCCACTGTCCGCCGCTCTTGCGCCAGAGGATGGTCGCCCGCCCCACAATCTCGCGACTCTGTCCGGCCTTGTTCACCTGCGTTTGCTTCCAGCTCCCGACTTGAACAGCGTGGTCTCCATCGACCCAGATCTTCATATCCGGGTTGAAATCAAAGACCGAAATCGTGAAGTTGGTCACGGCGGCAGTCCAGACGCGCTTCAGTCGAGGAAAACCCACCAGGGGCCCTTCGTTAATATCGAAGTAAATGTTGCTCGGATCCTTATCGAATATCTCGTCGAGAATCGATAGATCCTTCGCCACAATGGCGCTTGTGAATTGCTTTGTTCGATCGCGAATAGTCTGTTCCGCATCCTGGGCAAAGAGCGGAGCAGCGACAAGCGCAATCAAGGCTAAAGTGAGGGTCGTTTTCTTCACGTTGACCTCCGGTCGGGAAGAGTCCTCGCATGTTTAGTGGAGCATGAGTATAAACGTTCATGAATGGCAAAAGTGGAAAATTTGGCTCGCCCAGGGGCGGTTGAGAGCAGCCCGGGGCCCAAACCGTGGGCTACCGTCTATCGCCGCTTCGAGCCTCATACCCCGGACTCAAGGCCCACTTGATTTCTTCAAGAACATCAAGGTGTTTTTCTCTTGGCTGGTGATCCTGCAGGGCTCGCAAGGCTTCTTCTGTGCCTAATTCCCGGATGGCCCAGGCAGCGTGTCGACGCACCAAAGCGTCCGGATGGGTGAGCGCCCGGATCAAGGCAGGAAGGGCAGTGGTGGAATGGCTATTACCAAGAGCCACGGCGACGTTGCGAAGAAATCCTGTGTAACGGGCGCGCTGAATTGGGCTTTCTTTGAAACGAAGGTTGAATTCTTCGCGGCTCATGGACAGAAGAGGAGCGAGTTGTGGAGCCAGATTTCCATCAGCGGGTTGGAAATCGGACTGGCGGGTCGGAACTGCAAAGAGATTCCACGGGCAAACATCCTGGCAGTCGTCACACCCAAAGACGCGGTTTCCTATCAAAGGCCGGAGTTCGCGAGGGATCGGGCCTCGCAGCTCGATCGTCAGGTAGGAGATGCATCGCCGAGCATCCACAATGTATGGAGCCACAATGGCCCGCGTCGGGCAGACCTTCAAGCATTGCGAACAGCTGCCGCAGAAGGTTTTCCTGGTTTCACGCGCCGGCGTCTTCAAGAGTTGAGAACCCGAGGCCTTCTTCGGGTGATGGCTCGTTGTCGACGATCCTTGGAGGGGATGTTCAAAGGGGAGGTCGTACTCACTCTCCTCAAACTTGAGCGTCGTCAGGATCTCCCCCACAAAAACCCATGAGCCCATCTCCCGGGTGATCAAATTCGTATTTTTGCCGATCCACCCGAGTCCGGCGCGCTCCGCCCACCATTTGTCAAGCACCGGCCCCGTATCCACGTAAAACAACGAGGAGTGATGAGTGGTGAGCGACGAGAGGAATTCGTCCAGGTCGCGAAGCTTCTGCTTGACCAGAAGATGATAGTCGCGTCCCCAGGCGTAGCGGGAAATCACTCCTGTTTGTTGATTCGTGCTGTGTTTTTCAGGAGAGTAGTAATTTATGAGAACGGAAATAATCGAACTCGCGTGATCGAGGACCCGGCGCGGATCAGTGCGTTTCTCCGGCGCACGGTTCAGGTAACCCATTTCCCCATGAAGATTATTTTCCAGCCAGTTCAGGAACCGCTGGCGAGAAATGAGGTCGAGAGGTTCGGCGCGGGTGATGCCGCACTTGGAGAAACCCAAATCACTGGCCCGGGTCTTGATTTGATCCGAGAGCGTCACGGGAGAATTTTAGGCTTTCTGAAGACAAATGGCGAGATGAAGAAGGCAGGCTCCCTCCATCTGCCAGGGTTTCCCGATGGATCGGAGTGCTCCCATGGCGATGGCAAATGCTTCGACCGCTTGATCCTCAGTACTTCGCCACGCTCGGATCCACCTGGTCGCTCCACGCCAGGATCCCGCCTTTCAGATTCCTCACCTTGGTGAATCCGGATTTCTTGAGGAAATCGCAGGCCTTCGCACTTCGCATCCCGCTCTTACAATGCGCAACAATCATCCGGGCGGAGTCGAGTTCGCTGACCCGTGCGGGAAGATCCCCCAGGGGAATCAGATGGGAATTTGGAATGCGGCAGATTTGAAACTCGTGGGGCTCGCGGACATCCAGGATGAACACCGGATCGTTGCGGTCGATCATCTGCTTCAAGGTTATGGCGTCGATCTCAAAGTCGGAATGGGCAAACATCTCCTGGTCCTTTGCTCGTTGTTGGGGAATACCGCAGAATTGCTCATAGTCAATCAGTCGATGGATCGTCCGGTTCTTTCCACAGAGGGGGCAGTCCGGATCCTTGCGGAGTTTCAGTTCGCGGAATTTCATCTTCAGCGCGTCAAACAGTAACAAGCGGCCCGCCAGGGTTTCACCTTTTCCAAGGATCAATTTAATTGTCTCATTGGTCTGAATGCATCCGATGATCCCCGGCAGGACTCCCAGGACGCCGCCTTCAGCGCAGCTCGGAACGAGTCCCGGAGGGGGGGGCTCGGGATAGAGACAGCGATAGCAGGGGGCTTGGGGCATCCCAAACACGGAGGCCTGGCCTTCAAAGCGATAGAAAGAACCGTAAACATTCGGTTTTCCGAGCAGCACACAGGCATCGTTGACCAGATAGCGCGTGGGGAAATTGTCGGTGCCGTCGATGATGATGTCATAGTCCTTGAAAATGTCGAGGGCATTTTCGCTCGAAAGCCGGGTCTCGTATCCGACGAGGTTAACTTCCGGATTGATCCCCTTCAGGCGCTCCTTGGCCGATTCCAGTTTGGGTCGACCCACGTCTCGGGTCGAATGAATCACCTGACGCTGCAGGTTGGTAAAGTCGACGACATCAAAGTCCACGATCCCAAGGGTGCCCACTCCCGCTGCGGCGAGATACATCCCCAGTGGGGCCCCCAGCCCCCCCGCACCGATGGTGAGCACCTTCGCGGCCTTGAGTTTGAGCTGGCCCTCCATCCCGACCTCCGGAATGATCAAGTGCCGGCTGTAGCGGAGAATTTCATCATTTGAGAGTTGGAGCGGTCTTGACGAACCGGCGATCGCGTTGGCTGCTGCGGTTGAGCCGCCGGCAATGGACGGAATGATGGAAATGGTCTCGCCGCCCTTGAGCGGAGTTCCTTCTTTTTGAAGATAACGGATGTCATCATCGTTCACATAAATATTGATGAAGCTCCTAAGTCTTCCATCGTCGGTAAACAAATGTTTCTTTAAATCGCCATACTCCGAGGTCAATGAACGCAAGGCTTCATTGACCGTGTTCGCCTCCACCTCCACCATGTCGTGCTTGCCAACGTAAGGGCGGAGCGGGGTTGGAATTAATATTTTAACTGCCATGGGTCCTCGGATTTCTAGCGACCCGCCGTCAGCTCACCGCTGAATGCTGATCGCTCAAGGCTGGACGCCGAAAGCTGATCTCTTCATTTCTCGATTATGG
>Ga0187803_10000265_pt1 | contig 21424 bp, 20 predicted proteins | sample NC_wetland_sal_i_2_FD_132425 | JGI IMG/M metagenome (GOLD analysis project Ga0187803, IMG submission 132425) | Wetland sediment microbial communities from Neuse River Estuary, North Carolina, USA - Control_3 | ecosystem: Environmental > Aquatic > Freshwater > Wetlands > Sediment | place: USA...
CCCGTGGCAGATCATCGAAGGGTTGGCGCCACGTTCCCCACTCAAGCTCTGCTTGCTCTCCCCCGTGTTCCTGGATTACTACCTCAACTCCGAGGGGGGTTACGATCTACCTTTCCATCCCTAACCACAAACGGGAAGCGTGTGAACCGGCGGCGCGCCGGTTAGACCGCTCCGGCGGAACGAAAGTCCAGGCGCCGCAGGCCCGCGGCATGAGCGGCGGCGACCGCTTTTGCAAATTCATCGCCAGTGATGCGGCGGTTGATCTCGACATACTCCGTTCGAGTCACCTTCCCCGCAGGACGGTATTGAGCCATCACATTGATGTATGTGTTCGGGCCCAGCTCTCGCGCCACCCAGTCCATGATTTCCCGCGTCCCGGCCGTATTCCCGGGCATCACCAGATGCCGCAGCAGCAGCCCGCGAAGCGCCAGGCCGTGCTCATCCAGCACCAGATCGCCGACCTGCTGGTGCATGGCCTTGATGGCCCGCCGCGCCGCCTCCGGATAGTTCGGCGCTTTCAGATACCGCCGCGCCATCTCCGTATCCCAGAACTTGAAGTCCGGCATGTAAATGTCCACCACCCCGTCCATCAGCTCGATGGATTCCAGTGAATCGTAGGCGCCGGTGTTGTACACCAGCGGCAGCCGCAGCCCTCCCTGGATGGCCAGCGGCAACGCTTCCAGAATTTGCGGCACCACATGCTCCGGCGTGACGAAATTGATGTTGTGGCAACCGGCCGCCTGAAGATCCAGCATCATCTCGGCCAATTCCTCGGGACGCGTCTCCCGGCCCTCGCCCTGCCAGCTCACGTCATAGTTCTGGCAAAATACGCAGCGGAGGTTGCACCAGGAAAAGAAAATCGTGCCCGAACCTCGCCCGCCGCGCAGGCAGTCCTCCTCCCCAAAGTGGGGGAACGCGCTGCTCACGTGGGCATAGCGGCCCGTCTTGCAAACAGCAAATTCGTTCGCCTGGCGATTGACGTGACAGTCCCGCGGGCACAGCGTGCAGTCGGAAAGCTCGGCGAGCGCTCTCTCCACCCGCCGCGCCAGTTCACCCGATTCGTACAACCGCAGGTAGGCAGGCTCGAATTGGCTTCGCTTCAAAACCAACGTCCTCTCCTGCTGCGCCCCTACTCTTAACCTAGAGGGTTGCCCTGGCAGAGTCAACGCCGCCCCTCCTGCGGCCCGCGAGCACTATACTTTCTGCCTCCAGGGTGGGAGTAAAATGAACAGAGACGAGACAGTCCGGCTGGCTGGTGGCGCAATGGCGATGAGTAAGCACCTGCGGTCGGACAGGCGTCCGCCCCGCCGCCTGCTCACCATCGCTTTCATCACCGTGCCGCTCGCCTGTGTCTCGCAGATCTCGCTATACGAAGGACGCGCCGCCATCCTACGCTCCGACACGCGCGGAGGTTGGCCGTCTGCCGCAGCCAGGAGGTCTCCTATGGCTCTCGAATTGACCACTGCCGCGTTTCCCGCCGGCGGCACGATTCCGAAAAAATTTACCTGCGACGGGGCGGATGTATCCCCCGCGCTTTCCTGGACGGACCCGCCGGCTGGAACGCAGAGTTTCGCTCTAGTTGCGGATGATCCCGACGCGCCGGCCGGCACGTGGGTCCATTGGGTGCTCTACGAACTGCCCGCCGCCACCCGCAAGCTGCCCGAAGGTGTGGGGAAACAGCCCGAACTGCCCGATGGCTCACGCCAGGGCCGGAATGATTTCGGCAAGATCGGCTACAACGGGCCCTGCCCGCCCCGCGGTCCCACGCACCGCTACTTCTTCAAGCTCTACGCCCTGGACTCGAAATTGGATCTCAAACCGGGCGCCACAAAAGCCGACGTGGAGCGCGCTATGAAGAACCACGCCCTGGCGCACGCCGAACTCATCGGGAAGTTCAGCCACTGAAGGCAGCCCTCTTAGAACCGCCAGTGGCACTATGGGTTTCTCGCGTTACGCCGGCTTATCGCTGTGCTCCGGTTTGGTGCCGTGAACGAGCAGTGCTCCTTCGGCGCGGAAGGCGGCGAGCTGGGCGGCGTCGCGGAACCAGCGGCCGGTGTACTCGGTCGGCCCCTGCGTGGGGTCGAGGATGCGTGAGTGCTCGACGCCGGTGAATCCGGCGCTGCGGAATCGCCCGGCCCACTCCTCGGCGGACAGCAGGTGCGTGGGAATGGTGAGCAGCGTTCCCCACTGATGGCAATGCGGGTTGTCGCGGTAATAGTTGATCAGGATCCAGGCGTTGCCCCCGGGACGCAGCACGCGGAAGATCTCCCGCAGTCCCGCAGCGGGATCCGGCCAGTAGTAGGCGGACTCGACGGAAATCACTTTCGTAAAAAAATCACTCTCCCAGGGGATTTCGTCCACTGAGCCGGGCACGGCCATCACCTGCGCGAGCTCGGCGCAGGTGCGGCGGGCATGGCGCACCATTTCGTCGGAGACGTCCATGCCCACAATGCGGCCTTCCGTGACGCGCTCGGCCAGCAGGCGCAGCAGCCAGCCCGCGCCGCAGCCGACGTCGAGAATGCTTTCCGCGGTCGAGAGCTGCATGCGGTCGAGCACCGGCAGCGTGATGGGGAGATGGTCCTCCTTCATCCCCTCGCCGCGGCCGGATTCGGCCCAGCGGTTGAATTCTTCGCGTAGCTGCTGGTTGTCGGTGGTCTGTGCCATTGCGACCGGCGGGCCGGAACGCCGCGGCGCCGGCCCGCATCGCCTTCGATTTTAATTCAGGCGAGCGCTTTTAGAACTTGTTCTCGTCCGCCGACGGGCCGTAGGTGGCCGGCACGGGAACGTCGTTCAGGCGCAGGTAAACGCCCAGTTGCGCACGGTGGTGAATGCTGTGACTCAGGACGAAGGCGCGAACCACGGCTACGCGCGGCAGGCTGAACAGAGTCTGCCCGTTGGCCTTGAGCGACCAGGGCTTCATCCAAGCCGAGTCGTCCGTAGCCGCGGCCAGCGCGGCGCGGCCCGCAGCGACGCTCCTGTCGAACATGGCGAGCAGCTCCTGGCGGTTTTTGCCCTTGGGCATGGGCATCTGTTGGCCGCCGGGAGCCACGTCCAACTCATCCTTCGAGAACGTGAACTCCAGCCAGCCGGGCATGTGGGTGAGGTGCGAAGCAAGGTCACCCAGCTTCATGGACTTGGGATGCGGCGCCCAGTCGAATTTATCTTCGGGCACGCGTTCCAGGAATTTGCGGGTGGTGGCCATTTCATGGTCGAACTCGGGCAGAAAGGACTGATTGATCGGCATCGGAGGTCTCCTTTGGGGTAGAGGCTGAGTAGTTTCGCTTTCTGTTCGCCCAATGTCAAGGGTGCCGCGCTGGGGATCGCGCCCCCGGTTAGATTCGCGGCTGGGGAATTGGTTTCCGTCGCCGAGCAGAGCCTTACTTTTCCACCTTGGCGAGCAGCTCGACGAACTTTTGTTCGCGCTGCGATTGGGTGAGGCCGTCGTTGGCTTCGGCCACATGGGTGAGGTTCATGGAGCAGAACTTGGGGCCGCACATGGAGCAGAATTTGGCTTCCTTGTAGAAATCGTCGGGCAGCGTCTCGTCGTGCATGGCGCGCGCGGTTTCCGGATCGAGCGAGAGCGCGAACTGCTTCTCCCAATCGAACAGGAACCGGGCATAGCTGAGCGCGTCGTCGCGGTCGCGTGCTCCGGGGCGGTGCCGGGCCACGTCGGCAGCATGCGCGGCGATTTTGTACGCGATGACTCCCTGCTTCACGTCTTCCGCATTGGGCAGGCCGAGGTGCTCCTTGGGCGTCACGTAGCAGAGCATCGAAGCGCCGTGCCAGCCGATCATGGCCGCGCCGATGGCGCTAGTGATGTGGTCGTAACCGGGAGCGATGTCCGTGACCAGCGGCCCGAGGGTGTAGAAGGGCGCTTCGTAGCACATCTCCATTTCTTTTTTCACCTGGAGCTCGATCTGATCCATGGGGATGTGGCCGGGGCCTTCGATCATCACCTGGACGTCGTATTCCCAGGCCTTTTTGGTGAGCTCGCCCAGCACCTTGAGCTCGGCGAATTGCGCTTCGTCACTGGCGTCGGCAATGGAGCCGGGGCGCAGGCCGTCGCCGAGCGAAAAGCTGACGTCGTGCTTGCGGAAGATCTTGCAGATGGCGTCGAAATCCTCGTAGAGGAAATTTTCCTTTTTGTGGTGGCTCATCCAGACGGCCAGCAGCGAGCCGCCGCGGCTCACGATTCCGGTGATGCGGTTGCGCACCATGGGCAGGAATTCGCGAAGCACGCCGGCGTGGATGGTCATGTAGTCCACACCCTGCTCGGCCTGCTCCTCGATCACTTCAAGCATGAGGCCGATGGTCAGGTCTTCCGCCCGCTTGACGCGCGAGAGCGCTTCATAGATGGGCACGGTGCCGACGGGCACGGGCGAGGCCTCGATGATGGCGCGCCGGATGTGCGGGATATCGCCACCGGTCGAAAGGTCCATCACCGTGTCGCTTCCCAGCCGCACGGCGTTGGCCAGCTTCTGGAGCTCGTCGTCCACTTTCGAGGTCACCGCGGAGTTGCCGATGTTGGCGTTGATCTTGCATTTGAAGGCGATGCCGATGCCCATGGGCTCGAGGTTCTTGTGATGGATATTTGCGGGGATGATGGCGCGGCCGCGCGCCACCTCGCTGCGAACCAGCTCGGGCGAGAGTTTTTCGCGGCGCGCTACGTAGTCCATCTCGCCGGTGATCGTGCCCTGACGGGCGTAGTGCATCTGGCTGACGTTTCGCCCGCCGTTTGCGGAGGCTGACGCCGCCAATCGTTGTTCGATCCAACTGTCCCGAAGTGCCATGAGTTCCCCCGAACGAAGAAAGTACGTAGTGTAGTCTTGAACTTGCATTATGTCACCCGGCGTACGGCCCCGCAACCAACGCGGGCGTCCGAAGCCGGCTCACGACCGGAGCGGGAAAAGAGCTCGCGCATCATTCGAGATTCACCTCTCGCCATTGGAAAGGCCGAAACTCCGCCAGTTTGCCGAAATCGCGTGCGTTTGCGGTGAGCACGGTGATCCCCAGCCGGCAGGCGCTCATGGCAATCAAAGCGTCGTTGGTCAATCGTCCCCTGCCCACGCGTTCGTAGTCGTATTTCGTGGCCAGGCGGGCCAGGACCCTGCCGGTTTGCGTCCAATCGGTGAGGTTGGGAACGAGGATCCGCCCGGCGCGATGGAAATCGCGCTCGAAGCGCTCGACAACCGGCCGGCTGCGGTCGGTTGTTCCGGCGTACAGTTCCTCGAGCACGACGGAACTCAACCACACCGGCAGGCCCGCACCGATGCGCCTCAGGCTCGTGGCGGCATCTTCTCTCTTCCGAAGGACTGTGATGTAGATCGAAGAATCGAAGAGAACTGCTGCCATCTATTTTTCCAGCGCGCCGTAGACGTCTTTGATCTGAATCCCGCTTTTGACGAACCGCTCGTTGGCTTCTGAGGCCAGCCGGTTGCTTTCGTGTTCGGAGATCACCAGGTCCAGAGCGCGTTCGATGGTTTCGGTCTGGGTGCGTGCGCGCAGCGCTCGCTGGGCGCGCTTGATTTTTCCAGGGTTCAACCGAAAGTGCTTGTGAGACGCAGTTCTGCCCGCCGCCATGGTTTTGGCCTCCGCCTCCAGAATAGCGCAGTGTACACAAAACCGCAAAGTGTGAACATGCGGGTGGAACGGTGAATTCAGGGTCTGGAGACTGAAAACAGGGAGGTGACAAGGAGCGAAAGAGGAAGCCGATGCTTTGGCCGCACGGAGCGGCCTCAAGATGACAGGCGCTAGACGCCGGACTGGAACCTACCGTCGACGATGATGCGCCCGGCGCGATCGCTGGCGAACGCGGCGCACTTCTGGTCGCGCGCCCATTGCCGGGAGGCCAGGAGGAGCTGGCGGGCGATGCCGCGGCCGCGAAACTCCGGGCGGAGATAGAGACCTTCGACGTAACCGGCACGGACTTCTTCCAGGCTCGGCAGATCCGTGCGGATGGAGAGTTCAGCAAACCCAATCATTTCGCCGGAGGGAATCAAAGCGACCAGCACAGCTGCCGGTTCCGGGAGAGTGCCGGCGAAGAAGGAGGCGATTTCCGGGCCGTGATCCGCAGTGCCGTCCGGCCAGAGCTCGCAGCGCAGGACTTCCCAGGACGGAGCGTCTGCCGGGACGGCGTGGCGGATGATGATTTGCGTGGCGGTGAATTGGGAGCGCATCAGGGTTCCTGCCCACGAATTTATCCCGCGGAATCAAAGGCGCGCGGACAAAAGTGTCCGCGCCACCTATACCGCCACGTGCCAGCCGGTGCGCTGGAGCGCGCCGGGCAGCGCCGCGTAGAAGCGGTCCATTTCCGCGGAGGTGCCGATGGTGATGCGGACGCAGCCCGCGCACGCCGGTTCGCCGCCGCGGTCCCGGACGTGGATGCCGTCTTTGGCCAGCTCCACGGTGAATTCGGTGTGCCATTTCCCCAGATCGGCGAGGACAAAGTTGCCGTGGCTGGGCCAGGTGCGGATGCCGTATTTCGAGAAAGCGGCCTCCAGGCGAGCGCGTTCGCGCTTGACGGCGGATACGCACGCCGCAACGTAATCCTGATCCGCGAGCGCCTCGCGCAAGCAGGCCAGCGCGATTCCGTTCACGTTGAACGGCGGCGCAAGACGGCGGATTGCATCCATGAATTCCGGCCGGCCGAGCAGGCAGCCCACGCGAAGCGCGGCCAGGCCGTAGGCCTTGGAAAATGTGCGGGCGATGAACAGATTCGGGAAGCGCGGCAGCTCGCCCAGCATCGTCTCGCCGCAGAATTCGAAGTAGGCCTCGTCCACCAGCACGGCTGCGTCCGGCGCGGCTTCGAGCAGGGCCACGAGCTCCTTTCGCGGGGCGAGCGCGCCGGTCGGGTTGTTGGGATTGGCGATGGCGATGACGCGCGTACGCGAAGTGACGCCCGCGCGCATTGCGGCGGCGGGATAACGGAAATCACGGTCGGAGGGAACTTCCACCGTTGCCGCCCCTGTGGCGCGCGCACAGATGGGATACATGGGGAAGGTGGGAACCGGATACAGGGCTTCGTCGCCGGGGCCGAGGAACGCGAAGAACAGGAGGAGGATGGCCTCGTCCACTCCGTTGGTCAGCAGCACCTGGTCCGGATGCACGCCCAGATGCGTGGCGACGACGGCTTCCACGGCGGCCCGCTCGGGATAAAGGGAAATATCGGCGGCGGTTAGGCTGCGCAGTTTGGCGAGGACGCGCGGCGAGCAGCCCGCGGTGTTTTCGTTCAGGTCGAGGCAGAGGCCGGAGCGGCCGGAGGTGAGTTGGAGAATGTGCGGGATCGAGAGGACGGCGTCACGAACCTTCAGCATCGAAACTCCTGATCCACCAACATCGACGGCCCAGTGCAGAGAGAAGGGAAAGGATACCGCAGAGACGCGGAGAACGCCGAGAGGAACAGGGAACGCCTGAGGGAAGCCATCACGAGGACGCGGCAGCGTTGGCTCGAGGAGCCAGGAGTTTTTGCAGTTCAGCCGGGTCGGACGTCGGGGGATGGCACACGCCTGCGGCGCAGACCAGCGCTTGCGGCGTCTCCGCGGAAATATGCGGAAGCGTGGCGGCGAGGGCGGGCGGCAGGACTTTTGTAGAAAGCAACTCCGGCGTGACGCGGAGAACAGCGCGAGCGAAACGGAAGACGGCGAGCGCCGCCTGTTCGAGGCGGGCGGCCTGCTCGTCGCCGGCGCGGCCCAGCACCACGACCTGCGCGGGCGGATTCAGGTGCACGCCGAGCGCCAGGGCGTAGCTCGCGGCAAACAGGCCGTACTGTGGCGCGACCCCCGCGAAGGCTTCCAGCGTGGCCGTGGCGCGGTCGCGGTAGCGCTGTTCGCCGGTGTAGGCATAGAGGCGCGAGAGGAGGATCGCGGCGCAGGAATTTCCTGACGGCGTGGGAGAATCCTGGAAGGGTTTGCGGCGCACCTCGAGCCCGCCCATGGGAGCCGCGAGGCGGGAACGGTCGAAGAAGGCGCCTGCTTCGGCGTCGCCCCAGAGATCGAGCGCCAGATCCGCGGCGCGGGCGGCGGCGTCGAAATAGCGGCGGTCGAGCGTGGCCTCGAACGCGTCGAGGAGCGCCGCCGCGGCGTACGCCTGATCATCGAGCGAACCATCGAGGCGCGGGCCTCCCACGCGATGCGCAAAACCGCGCGCCGGGTCCCACGCCTCGGCCAGCAGCCGGTCCATCGTTTTGAGCGCGAAGGCGCGGCAATCGCCGCGGCCGAGCACGCGTGCAGCTTCGAGATAGGCCGAGACGTACATCGCGTTCCAGCCGGTATAGATCGAGCGATCGATGGCGGGCGTGGGGCGTTTCGCGCGGGCTTCGAGCAGGTGCTTCTGCGCGCTCGCCAGGACGGCCTGCACTTCACTTTCCGTGTTGCCCATTCGCGTGGCGAGCTCCGCGAATTCCCGGGCGATCCACAGAACATTTTTCGCCGGGTTGTGGTGCATTTCGCCCACCGGCTCGACGTCGTAATAGAGTTCGATGGCCAGCGCCTCGTCGGGAGGCAGCGCCTGGCGCACTTCGTCCTGCGTCCAGGTGAAATAGTCGCCGTCATCGTCCAGCGAAATGTCGGCATCCTGGCTCGAATAGAAGCCGCCGCGGTCGGCAGGCTCGGAGAGAACTTCGCCCGTCCAGCGGATGATGCCTTCCGCAGTGCGGCGAAACAGGGGGTCGCCGGTGATCTGCCACGCCCGCAGGTAGTTGGCGAGCAGCGGCGCGTTGTCGTAGCTCATCTTCTCGAAGTGCGGCACGCACCAGCGCTCGTCCACCGAGTAGCGATGGAAGCCGCCGCCGATCTGGTCGTACATCCCTCCGCGCGCCATTTTCGTGAGCGAAGTCTCCACCACGGAGAGCAGATGGCGCTGCCCGCTGGCCTGGTATCGTTCGCACAGAAAATCGATGGCGGCCGGATGGGGGAACTTGGGGGCGCGGCCGAATCCGCCGTTGCGGATGTCGAACTGGCGGACGGTGGCATCTTCCATTTCGTCGAGGAGGCGCGGCGAGAGCGCGGCGCGGCTTTCGCGAAAGGTTTCCGCCTGGGCCACGGCGTCGGCGAGCGTCTGCGCGGAGCGGTCCACATCGGCGCGGCGCTCGCGAAACGCTTCGGCGACGGCGGAGAGGATGCGACGGAAGCCGGGGCGGCCCATCGCGTCGTCCGGCGGAAAATAGGTGCCGCCGAAAAACGGCCGACCGTCGGGCGTGAGAAATCCGGTCAGCGGCCAGCCGCCCTGGCCGGAGATGGCGCTGATGGCGGCCTGGTAGCGCGCGTCCACGTCGGGACGCTCGTCGCGATCCACTTTCACGGGAATGTAGAGCTGGTTGATGAGCGCGGCGATCTCGGGATTTTCGTAGCTCTCGCGGTCGATTACGTGGCACCAGTGGCACCACACCGCGCCGATATCGAGCAGGATGGGCTTGTCTTCCGCGCGCGCGCGGGCAAACGCCTCTTCACCCCATTCGTGCCAGTCCACGGGCTGATGCTCCGCGGATCGCAGATACGCGCTCGCAGATTTGGCCAGCCGGTTGCCCGCCGTCGTTGTCATGGTCCGTCCCTTCCGGCTTTCGCTGTAGCGCGGGGCGTCCCGATGCTTCGGAAAGCCCTGCGCCGTTGCGCAGGCTCTACTCGTGGTGAGAACTCCAGGCCGGGGCTACTGAATCGGTGTCGAGCTTCCCGTATCCAGCGGGTCGAGGGGTTTGCGTCCCTGGAAACCCTCGTTGACGCCGTGGTAGTAGCGAATACGGTCTTCGCCCAGCCGCCAGCAGAGCAGCACTTCTTCATCGTTCAGAATGGCCGGGAAATCGAGCAGGCCCATCTCCAGATCCTTCACCATGCAGCCCGTGGCGTGAATTGTCTCCAGCGCGCGCTGCACTTTCATGCCGATCTGGTTGTACTTCGTGCGCAGGTCGGAAACTTCCGACTGCACCACCAGCGAGCCGCCCAGCATGCCGATGCGGCGCGCCACGCCCGCCAGGCTTTCTTCCACTTCCGCGAGCGCGCGGCGGGCTTCCATCGCTTCGATCAGGATGGGCTGGACTTCAAGGCGTGTCCGTTCGGCTTCAGTGAGGGTGAAATGACGGAACTCGTCAGCCATAAGGTCGGACTATCCGAGCTGCAGCATGCGGTCGAGCGCGATGCGGGCCCAATGCCGTTGGTTCGCAGGAACGCTGATGCGGTTTACCACGTTGCCTTCCAGCAGATTCTCCAGCGTCCAGAGCAGGTGCTGCGGCGTAATGCGGAACATGGTGGTGCAGACGCACACGTGCGGGTCGAGCGAAATGACGGTGCGGTCGGTGAGCGTCTTGGCCAGGCGGTTGACGAGATGGACCTCCGTACCCACGGCCCAGGAAGTGCCCGCAGGCGAGGCGGTGATTTTCCGGATGATCCCTTCGGTCGAGCCGGTGTCGTCCGCCTTCTCGACGACTTCGAATTTGCACTCCGGATGGACGATCACGCAGATGCCGGGATGTTCCGCGCGGACGCGATCCACGTGCTCCGGCTGGAAGCGCTGGTGAACGGAACAGTAGCCCTTCCACAGAATCATCTTCGCGTGGCGGATGGCTTCTTCCGTGTTTCCGCCCAGCTCCTGCTCGGGGTCCCACACGACCATTTGGTCGAGCGGGATTCACATGCCGTAGGCGGTGTTGCGGCCCAGATGCTCGTCGGGGAGGAAGAGGACGCGCTGGCCTTGAGTGAAGGCCCACTCGATCACTCGCGCGGCGTTCGAACTGGTCACCACGGAGCCGCCGTGCTCGCCGGTGAATGCTTTGATCGCCGCGGCCGAATTCATGTACGTCACCGGGACCACGCCGAGACCGCCGAGCGATTCCAGCTCCGCCCAGCACGTTTCCACCTGGCCGATCTCGGCCATGTCCGCCATGGAGCAGCCGGCGTTCAGGTCCGGCAGGATCACTACCTGGCCCGGGCGGCGCAGCACATCCGCGCTTTCCGCCATGAAGTGCACACCGCAAAACACGATGTAGTTCGCGTCGCACGCGGCGGCCTGCTGGGCCAGCTTCAGCGAATCGCCGCGGAAACGCGCGTAGCGGATCACTTCGTCCCGCTGGTAGTGATGGCCCAGGATCACCAGCTCGGAGCCCAGCTTCTGGACAGCCGCGGCGATCCGTTCGTCGAGCGAGGTATCCGGCACCAGCAGGTAGCTCGAGAAGTCGCAGCCGACACCCTTCTCCATCTCCGGGACGCGAAGCGTGTCCGGCTGTGGCTGTGCCGCGAGCCTCCCGAGTTCAATCAGTTGTGGCATGTCTGGGGGCGTCCCTGAGCGGTGCTGACCCTATTGTCTCTCGAAGCGGGGAGTTATACCAGCCTGAGCGGCCGGCCGCCAGCGAGGATTTCGCGGGTGCACGCTAGCCTCCAATAAACACCATGGTGCGCGAGGGAGGGACAAAATCGGGCTCGTTAATCCGGTGGCCCTCCTCTTTTTCGAGCACCTTCTTTTCGATGAAATTCGAGATGTCCAGGTCACTTGCGCCGTTGCGGAGGAAGGGGCGCAGGTCGTGATCCTGCTGGCTGAACAGGCAGGTGCGCAGCTTTCCGTCGGCGGTGATGCGGATGCGCGAGCAGTGGCCGCAGAAAGGCTCGGTGACCGGAGAAATCAGGCCGATTTCGCCGGGGGCGCCGTCGGCGAAGCGGAATTTGCGCGCGGTCTCGCTCTCGGCATGCGGAACCTGGACGAGCGGCCAGCGGGCGTGGATGCGGCGGCGGACTTCAGCCGCGGGGACCACAACCTCGCGCGACCAGTGTCGGTCCGCGTCGAGCGGCATGAATTCGATAAAGCGCATGGTGATGCCGCTCGAGCGGGAGAGCTCGGCAAAAGCCTCCACCTCGTCGTCGTTCAGGCCGCGGACGAGCACGGCATTGACTTTCACAGGCCCCAGCGAACTTGCCTGAGCCGCGTGGATTCCGTCCATCACGCTCTGCAATCTCCTGGTGCGCGTGACCCGTTCGAATTTCTCGGCGTCGAGCGAATCGAGGCTGATGTTGATGCGGTGGAGGCCCGCCGCGACCAGGCGATCGCAGCTTTCGGCGAGCATCTGGCCATTGGTGGTCATGGAGAGGTCGTGGTAGCCGATGTCGCGAAGGCGGGAGATGAATTCCACCACGCCGGGACGCACCATGGGCTCGCCCCCGGTGACGCGCACTTTTTCAAGTCCCCAACCGTGCAGCACGCGCGACACGCGGACCAGTTCGTCCCAGGTGAGCAGCTCGTCCTCGGGACGGTAATTCTCCGGGTCCGCCGAGCGGCAGTACACGCGCCGGAAGTTGCAGCGGTCCGTCACCGAGATGCGCACGTCGGTGATGCGGCGGCCGAATTTGTCGTGCAGTGGCACGGTTCGTCGGGTTCCAGGAGCGCGAGGGGAAGGGAGACTACTGGCGGGTCGAGCCCAGTGAGCCCGGGTGCCGTCCCGCAGAGCGGGAACAGGCCCGAGCGTTCTCCTTTCCAAGCACGGGAGGCGACAGCGTTTCCGCAATCACCCTCGGCCCCAATTCGATTCGGGGCGCCGCCCCTGCAGCCATAGGAGACTCTCCCACAGGCCACGGGGGTCGGAGGAACACGGCTATTTTACGCCGGAGGGAGCGACGGAGCAACCGCGGGATCTTTTTGCAGGCGTTAACAGCTTTCGGGATCCACCCGTCTAGGAGGATGATCGCGCGAGCGACGCGAGCGAGGAGGCCTGCCTATGCGCGCAACCCCCATGGACTGCCGGGCAATTTTCCGAACGCTGCTAGTGTGCACGATCCTCGGGCTGCTGTGCGTTCCGATTGCCGGCCAGTCGAGCGGCGAGCGAGTGGACCTCGAAACGCTGACCCGAATCCGGCAGGAAGCACTCCAGCACTCGCAAATCCCGGAGATGGTCGAATACCTGACCGATGTCACCGGTCCGCGGCTCACCGGCTCGCCCAACATCCGCAAGGCGCAGGACTATGCCGTGGAACGGCTGAAGAGCTGGGGGATTTCCAATGCGCGCCGCGAAGCGTGGGGCCCCTTCGGCCGCGGCTGGATGATGGAAGGAATCACTGTAAACATGACCCAGCCGGATTTCTGCCCGCTGATAGCGTATCCGAAGGCCTGGAGTCCGGGCACGAACGGCACGATTCGCGGCGAGGCTGTTTACCTGGACGCCGGCTCGCCGGCCGAGGTCGAAAAGTACCGGGGAAAACTCAAAGGAAAAATCGTGCTTCTCGCGCCGGCCCGGCCGCTGCAGCCGAACTTCGAACCGCAGGCCGAGCGCGCCAGCGATGAGGAACTGCTCAAATTGGCGAACGCCGAGCCGCCGCCAAGCCCCCCGCAACCCTTCCGGATGAACGTAGAGCAGAGGGCGCGCGCGGAACTCTCGTATGCGAAATGGCGCCTGGCGTTTGACGAGGATGCCGCGGTGGTCATCGAGCCGGGATTCAAGGACGCGGGCACTGTTTACGTCACCTCGGCGATGATTCCGTACCCGGTGGACACGCCGGACGAGAAGCGCGCTCATCCGTGGGACATCAGCCGGCCGAAATTGATCCCGCAGGTGGTTGTGGCTGCGGAGCAGTACAACCGCATGATTCGCCTCGTGGGCCGGGGAATTCCGGTGCATCTCGAAGTAAACGTTGCGGTGCGTTTTCTGGACGACGACACGATGGGCTACAACGTCATCGGCGAAATTCCGGGAATGGACCTGGCCGGCGAAGTTGCCATGATCGGAGCGCCCATCGACTCCTGGCACACCGGAACCGGCGCCACCGACAACGCGGTGGGAACGGCGGTGGCGCTCGAAGTGATGAGGATTTTCCAGGAGTTGAAATTGAAGCCCCGGCGGGCCGTTCGCGTGGGCATCTGGAGTGGCGAAGAGCAGGGACGCTACGGCTCCCGCGCCTATGTGGCGCGGCACCTGGCCGGCCGCAACGAACAGTCGGACGATTCATCTGCGGGTTCGCCCTTCACGTTTCAACCGGAGTACGAGGGCTTCGCGGGATATTTCAATCTCGACTACGGGACTGGCCGGCTTCGCGGGATATATATGCAGGGCAACGAAGCCGTGCGGCCCATCTTTCGCGCGTGGCTCGCGCCGCTTGCGGACCTGGGCGCCTCGACTCTGACCATCGCGAATATCGGAGCCGGAGACCACATCTCTTTCGACGAGGCCGGCCTGCCGGGATTCCAATTCATCCGCGATTACATGGAATTCCGTACGCGTTCCGCGCACACGAACATGGACGTGTACGACCACGTGATGGAAGACGACCTGAAACAGTCGGCTGCCGTGGCGGCATCACTGATCTACGACCTGGCGATGAGCGACCGTAAGCTGCCGCGCAAGCCGCTGCCGCCTCGGTGAGCCGTTGGGCATGGAAGGCACTTCCATGGGCCACGGGGGTCGGAGAAAAAACTATTGCAGTCCCCGTCAAAGGGGCGGGCAATGCCCGCGGCCGTCAGTCGCGACGCGTAGCTCCAGAGACAATCCTTGCGGTCTCTTCCACGAGTAAACGTGCGCAGCCAGACCGTCAGACTATTCCCTTTTCGACGCTCGGAATTCCTCCAGTAGAATGGGGGCGTGCCGACTGCGCTCAGGAGGGGTCCCTATCGTTTCTACTTCTACAGTCATGAACCGAATGAGCCGCCGCATGTTCACGTCGACCGTGACGATTTATCGGCAAAATTCTGGCTGCGGCCGGTAGAACTGGCGCGTAATCTAGGTTTTGCCGCTCAGGAGCTGCGCAGGATACAATCTTTGGTGGAAGAATTCCGCGATGAGCTGTTGGAGGCTTGGAATGGGCATTTTGGCGCTGGCGGCTGACGAACGAGTGACCGGAGTCGCCTTCACTGACCACTCGCTTAGCGTCAGTTTGAAGGATGGGCGCACGATTACTGTGCCGCTGGCGTGGTATCCAAGGCTGCTGCATGCATCCAAAGCGGCGCGCATGAACTGGAAAGTTAGCGGGGGTGGATACGGGATCCACTGGCCCGATTTGGACGAGGATCTGAGCACCGAAGGCCTGCTGCGCGGGGCGCCCGCTCCGCGCCAAAAGCGCAAGAAGTAGGCCCGCTTCCGGGTTCTACGCTGCCGCGCTCCTGTGATAGATTGCGGTCGAAATGCGCATCTTTGTCCTAGGGGCCGGGGCGACCGGATCCCTGCTCGCGCAACTTCTCGAACGCCAGGGGCATGAAGTCTCGTGCGGGGACCGCAACCCGGAGCGGGCGCGCCGTTTTTTCCGCAAAGGCAGCGAGATCCCGATCGTCGAAGTGAACGCGCGAAACCTGTGGGCCATCGTTCGCGCCGGGCGCGGCTGCCAGTTGCTGGTCAACGCGTCACCGGCCGTGTACAACGAAATCATCCTGCGCGCGGCGCTGCGATTGAAGGCGCATTACCTGGACATGGCCGCGCATCTCACGCGGCACCCCTTCCGCTCTGAGCAATTGCGTTATGCAAAAAAGTTCGAGGCCAAAGGCCGCACCGCGGTGATCAACGCGGGCGTCGCGCCGGGACTGACCAACCTGCTGGTCCGCCGCGCTGATGAACTGCTGGACGAAATCCACGCCGTACACATCCGCCTGTTCGAGGAGACGGAGAGCGACGATCCCGTGTCGCAGTGGTCGCCGGAAGTTTCGTTCGATGAAGCCACTTCGCGTCCGCGGATTTACCGCGACGGACATTTCCAGTTGGCCAAGCGCTTCAGCGAGCGGGAACGCTTCCGCTTTGGCACTCCCATCGGCGAGGTCCCGGTGTACCTGGCGGCGCAGGATGAGGTGGCCACGCTGCCGCACTTTATCCCCATGCGCGAAATGGATGTGAAGATCGGCGGCGGCGAGATGGAGATGCTGCGCCGCTGGTACCGGCAGGGAAAACTCTCGCGCTCGCGAGGGATGACGCGCGCGCGATTTCCCGCCACGCCCACGCCGAGAGGCATGACGCGGCTGGTGAAACGCGGGCGGCTGTCGAATGCGCGATTCGCCGCCGCGGTACTGGTGCGCGGAATGAAGGATGACCAGCCGACGCTGGTCCGGTGGGACGTCGCCGTGCCGTCGCTGTTCCAGATCCGGCGCCAGGGCTTTCACCGCTCGCCGATTGCCTGGGCCACGGCCACCATGACGACGCTATTTGTGAAGCATTTTCCGCGCGATGAGGCCGGCGTGTTCCCGCCCGAGCAGTTGCCGCCGGAAGTGCGCCGCGAGGTGCTGGCCGGAGCGCGCGAACGCGGCATCCACATCACCATGCGCACACAGACGCTCAAGAAAGCCGAGGAAATCCCGGAAGAAAGCTTCTGAAGCGTCAGCCCGCTCCGCTCCACTCCCCTTGAAAACCACCGAAACCGCCGGCGCGGTTTCTACGCAATCCGAGCATCGCGAGAGCGCGATACCAGAGAGCGCGATATCGCGATGGGCGCGCAACGGTAATCGGCGCGGGGGGAATCTGCCGATCGGCGTCTGCGGCGAGGATTTCGAGGCCGGCATCCTGCCAGCGGAGAAGCACGTGCGACAAATCCTCCTGCGGCTGGGTGCTGTGCCCCTGCTGCACGAGCAGGACCCGCGCGATGCCGCGCTCGCGCAGAAAGCGCGCGGATGGAAAATCTTCCGGGAAGATCTTCGAGCGATTGTCGAATACCTCCGCAGTTACCGCTACGTTTGGCATCATCCGCCTGGCGTCGAGTACAAACGCCGGGGGAGCATTCGGTGAGAGCGATGCGGCCGTGAGTAGCGGTGTCACATCGAGAAGCGCTCGCACCACTGGTCCCATGGGTACGGCGACCATCTGCGCAGTTCCTTCCGAGACATACGCGATTGAAGGTTCCGTGGGCCCTGCCGCGGAAGCAATTACGGGAACGGGCCGGAAGCCCCGCGAGATCGCGGCTGCGGCAAACGCAAGAGACTTGTCGCCGGGAAGATCCAAGACCAGCGCCGTGGAGGCAGTGGGCTCCGCGATTGCCCAGTCGATTTCCGGCAGAGACAACCTGTTGAGGGATTGTGCAGCGGACTCGCGCAGCTGCAAAGCGAGCTCGGGCGATATCGAAGGGGACCAGGGTGATGCGCCCGGGCCGTGGACGGAGAATTCCTCTGGAATGTGTGCGAAAGCGACTGGCATCACCCAGGGTGACCAGGGAGAATCGGCGGGCGCCCAGGTCGAAAACAGTTCCTCGCGTTTCATGAGCTTCCTGCCTGCGTGCCGCGAATCAGCACAGCCGCGTCCTGAGCTTCGTGATCGATCAGACGTTTCGCTCCGATGCGGCCGTATAGTCCGGCGGCTGCGCCGTCCACGGTGAAGACGCCGACGGAAGGGAAGCGCCCTCCCTCGGGAGTCTCAATGGGGGACACTTCAAACTGTCGCTGGGCGACCCACTGAAGTGGATGGCGCCGCGCAGCACGCTCGATGGCAGCGAGTTCGCGCTCCCCCGTCACCCCGGCGAGTCCCACGTCCTGCCCCACGCGACCAAAGACGGGTTTCAGCACCCACTCACCCCGCCAATCGCGCGGCAGCCGGCTGGGACAAATGGATCCCGGCATGAGCGCGCGCCAAGTGGGTAGCGCTGTTCGCAGAAGATTCCATGTGAGCCCGAACCGTTTGGATTGAATGAGCAGCGAGGTGCCCGGATTGCTCTGCGCGGTGCGGCTGCTGTGGAAGTAATTGGTCCAGGACTCCGCGGGGCGCAATTCGGGCAGCCATTCCGCGGGAAAAAATCGTACGAGCACATCCGGCGTTCCCGAGGCGAAGGAGCACTCCAGATGCGCGCGCCCTTCCGTCCAGCGAAGATGCGCGGGGCTCACCAGAGTCGAACGAACTCCGAGCGGCGCGAGTAGCGCGGCCAGATACTGCATCACTTGCCGGTCGTCGCTGTACGCGGTGGCGTGGACGAGTGCGACGAGTCCTCCACCTCCTGCTTGATTCGCTATGGCTGCGGCATATGCGCGGGCGGGATCGGGAGGTGCAATGCCGCACCCAATGTTCTGCGCGACGAGGCGGGTAAATCCTCCGGCTTCGATGAAGCCGCCGGGCACGTCTGCGTTGACTTCGGATAAGCTCCAGCCGTCACTCGTGTAATGAAAATCGAAGCGCATCACCCGGCACGCTTCGGCGGGCGGCTCGAGCTCACGCCGAGATCGGAGTGCCGAGCGGATCGCGCGTGGCAGACCGAGTAGGGCATGGAGTTCGGGCAGGTGACAGAGTTCGCGCTCGGCAGCCAGCGCCTCCGCGGCGAGCTGTTCGGAAGCCGCGGCCAGGAATTGCCACGTTTCGGCATCGATGAGGATGGGAAAACGTGAGAGCACGCAGTGATCCTCGGATTGCACGTCCCATTTGCAACAGTCGAAGATCGTGCGAAGGCGGACAGAGGCCCACGCGTCCGCCGCAAGGAGGCATCCGGCTGTGATCGGAGAGTTCACCGGAGCCCGCGTATCGCCACGTAGATGGCGGCGCATGTGATCGAGGAGCCGGCAAGCAGAATCGAAGCCTGCATGGATACGAGGACTGAGCGCTTTGCGCGTTCGAAGACCACTGCGGCGGCGACCACCACCGCCGCAGGCCAGCCGTATTCGGCGAAATCGGCGAGCGTGCCCCACAGCGAGGTCCAGTCTCCCGCAACCGAGGCGCCCAGAATGATTCCCAGCGCGGCCAGATAGCCACCGAGGCGAACACCCGCGGCGACGTTGCGTTCCACGCCGATGGACTCGCAGAGCCGCGCGCCCGTTGCGAGTTCCAGAATGAGCCAGAGGAAAAAGAGGGCCGCTGTCGATAGAAGCGCACAAAACATGACCACGTGCACGCCGGGTCCCTCACCGATGTTCGCCCCTGCATAACAGAAGGTAACCGCAGCGGTGCTACCCGTCGCCGCCCAGAGTGCGGCGGGATTACGTCGCTCAATGGCGTCGAGGGCCATAGAGATACCCAGGAATCGGGACACGAAATCGGAAGTGAAAACCCAGAACAGGCCGAGCACGGTATAAAAGATGACCTCCCCCATGTCGTCTCGAACGTCGCTCGCCGCATAGCACCGCAGCACAAGGAAGAGGAAGACCAGGCGCGCCAGTGAGAGCAGAACGACAACTGTGTCAATTTTGGGGTGGGCGGAGCGAAGCGAAACCCAACTCGGCATGGCAGACAGAGGTAACGAGAGGATCGCCGTCATGAACAGCAGCCAAATGAGGACAATGGTCACGCTGTATATCCCGTCTTAGTCATCCTCCGGCCATGCAAAAGCTGCGGCGCAAAAATTTTCTAATTCATTCAATTACGGAAGTTCGCGAGGAATGTCAATTAAAAACGGAGGAATTCAAGCGCTGCTCATTCGGACGGCGCAAGCGATCGTGCCGCGGCTATTTTGCGGTTGACGGCTGCTCCGGCTTTTCCGGATGGAGCTGCGGCCAGACGGCAAGCGGCCGCTCCGCGATGCGGTTTTCCCAGCCTCGCCGCGAGACGATGCGGCGCATCTCTGCGACGCGCTCGGCCGGATAGGGATGCGACCGGAAGTATCCCCCCGCCGTCTGAAAGACGACGCGCGCGGCTTCTTCCTGCGGCGAACCGGCGCGGCCGCGCGAGGGCCCCGACAACTCCTGCATTTTTTCGAACAGGCGGATCATTCCCTGCGGGGAATAGTTTGCTCTGACCGCCAGATCGAGGCCCACACTGTCCGCTTCAAGTTCCTGGTTTTTCGAATACCCCGCCTGGAACACCACCACAGGAATCTGGAGCACGGCTCCGACGATGCCGAGCTGAAGTTTGCGCATGCGCGCTTCGGTCTGAACGCGCTCGGCGCAGTGGTAGCGGTCGATGTGCGCCACTTCGTGTCCGAGCACGCCGGCGAGCTGGTCTTCCGTGTCCATCAGCGCCAGCAATCCGCGGCCGATATAGACGTGGCCGCCCGGCAGCGCGAACGCGTTCACGAATCCCGGATTCGGCAGGTAATGGAATCGGTAGGGCAGTTGCCGGTGCGCGCGGCTGGCCACGATTGCACCGATCCGCTCGACGTACTGCGCCACCGCGACTGCGGCCGGGTCTCCCGCCGGGACTCCCAGTGGGCCTGCACGGGAGGCCATCTCGTTGCCGATGCGGATTTCTTCTTCATCGGAGAGCCGGGTGAACTCGAAGGGCAAACGGCCCGCTTCGCGCTCCGTGTCGGCGATGAAATGCAAAACGGCGTACGGGCCAACCTCGGCGGTGGCTTCGCGCCTCTCGCTGACCACCAGCGCGCCTGCGGCGAGCAGCACGACAATCGCGAATGGCACCCAGCGTTTCATAGATAACGCAGCAGCCTCTCCTGGTAGCGCGTGTAGAGAAACGAGACGAGCAGAAGCACCGCTCCCAGAACGATGAACGTGAGATAGCGGTCCGAGGACTCCAGCGTCCACACATCCACGACCACCAGTTTTCCCACGCAGAGCAACAGCAGGCCCAGCCCGGTCAGGCGGAAACTGCGCTCGCCGATGGCCAGCGCGACGAGAAACACGAGCACGCCTTCGACGCCCCAGGCCAGCGTGATCAGCCCTTTGCGCATCTCGATTGCCAGCAGCGCCGTCAGGATGCCCACGGGAACGAAGAACAGCACCTGTTCCGGGCGGCGCGCAGGCGCAAAGCGGGTCGGCGAAGGCTTCGTCTTTTCCGTCCCCCGGATGCGGAACGCGAACGGCAGCCCGCCCAGCAGCAGGCCCGCGGCCACTCCCACCGTCAGCGTGGGCCACTGCCAGAATCCCGGCGGGTAATACTTCGGCAGCTCGAAATTGTAAAAGAGCGTGCGGAACAATACCGCAAAGCTCAGCAGGAGCCCCTGGTGGAGGAATACGGAACCATTGAAGCGCCACGCGATCACAAACAGCACGAGCACCATCGCCGACCACCCGGCCGCGACCCAGTCCGGGCTCGCTTCGAAACGCACGAGCCCTGTCACCGTGATTACGGCGAGATAATTGTGCCAGTCGGAGGAACGCCACTGGCGCTCGAGAGGCTGGTCTCGTTCCGGGCTGTGCGCCGTCCGCCAAGCCACGTAATAGAACGCGGCGGCGAGCGGCAGAACGGTGTAGAGGCGCGTGCTCAATTCGCCCGGGACGGTTTCCGCATTCAGGTTTACAAAGAAAATGCGCAGAAACGAGGCGAGAAATGCGAAGTATCCCTGCAGGCGCAGCGACGCCGAGCCGCGCACCCAGCCCAGCTCGAACAGCAGCAGGCCGAACACGGTCCAGCCGAGAACCACGCTCGGCGGCCGCAGCTCGTACCACATCAGCGTGGTGATGAGACCGGACGCGGCCCAGGAGTACGCGTCGCGAATGTAGCCCGTAGCGGCGCTCGCCTCGCGCGAAATCCATGGCGCGCAAACGTAGAACAGCGCGGCGACAATCGAGACGGAAATGAGCCGCAGCGTGAGCCCGTGGAAAAGCTGTGTGGCGTCAAAACTCCAGGCGATGGTGCCGAGCAACGCGGCAATCGCCAGGCAGTGCGCCTGCCACGGCA
>Ga0187803_10000266_pt1 | contig 21418 bp, 25 predicted proteins | sample NC_wetland_sal_i_2_FD_132425 | JGI IMG/M metagenome (GOLD analysis project Ga0187803, IMG submission 132425) | Wetland sediment microbial communities from Neuse River Estuary, North Carolina, USA - Control_3 | ecosystem: Environmental > Aquatic > Freshwater > Wetlands > Sediment | place: USA...
CTCCTTCGCCCCGGTACGCCCACCATCGCGTTCCCTGCGACAGCGCCGGCGCGCTCGCGATCCCCGCAACGATCTCGCCGCTTTCCTCAATCCCTACCAGCGTTCCAAATGTCGGAATTCCCCGCGAAAACTCTTCCGTGCCGTCAATCGGATCAATAATCATTCGCGGCCGCCCGTCACGCGCAGGCTCCTTCGGGATTTCCTTGCTGGTTTCCTCGCCCACTACGTCGATCGCCAGGCCGCTTTCCGCCACTTGCTTCAGCGCCATCGCCTCCACGGCCTTATCCGCCAGCGTCACCACCGTTCCGTCGCGTTTCCGTTCTGCGCCAAGGTTCGTCGTTCGGAAATACTTCATCGAAATTACGTCCGCTTCTTTTGCGATCGCTTCCAGCAGCGCTCCATATTTCTGTCCGTAGCCCATTCGTGCTCCTGACCGATTTCCGAAATTCTTGAACTCTTGAACTCTTAAACTTTTTAACTCTTAAACTCCTTCATTTGCTTCTTCACTCCATTTGACACCCTTCCGCACTCTCCCTAGCATACAAGTTCAGCTCCATGAACGCCCAACCCAACACGGGCACCATCCTCGACCGCATCCTCGAAGCGCGCCGCGCGGAGGTCGATCACCGCAAGCGCGTCCTGCCAGAAACCGCGCTCAAGTACGGCGTAAAAGCCGCTTCACCTGTCCGCGATTTCGCCGCTGCGCTCTCCCGTGACGCCCTCAATGTCATCGCCGAACTCAAGCCTGCTTCGCCTTCGCTTGGTGTTATTCGCGATCCTTTCGATGCGCCGGCTCTCGCCAAATCCCTGGAAGCCGCAGGCGCCGCCGCTCTCTCCGTCCTCACCGAAGGCGAATTCTTCCGCGGCTCGCTCAAGAATCTCCGCGATGCACGAAAAGAGGTTGCTCTGCCCGCCCTGCGCAAGGATTTCATCTTTGATCCCTGGCAAGTCTGGGAAGCTCGCGCCAACGATGCCGATAGCTTCCTTCTGATCGTCACCGCGCTCGACGACGCGCTCCTGCGCGACCTCCTCGCCCTCGGCCGCGAACTTTCGATGGAGCCGCTCGTTGAAGTGCACACCCGCGCCGAACTCGACCGCGCGCTGGCCGCGGAAGCCCGCATCCTCGGCGTCAATAATCGCGACCTGAAAACCCTTGCCCTGCGCAGGGAAACCTCCTTCGAGTTGATCGAACACATTCCCGACCACTGCCTCGCCGTTGCCGAATCGGGTCTTCGGACTCACGCCGATCTTCAAGAGCTTCGCGCCGCGGGCTTCGACGCCTTTCTCATCGGCGAACACCTAATGCTCGCTCCCGATCCCGCCGCCGCCCTCTTCCAACTCCTCACGCCCCCCGAATGACCTTCTTGTAGGGACCGCCTTCTGAGGCGCGTTCTTTGCGTCCCGGATGTTGTGTCGGGGCGGTCCGCTCTCCATGTAGCGCTGCACCTTCAGGTCGGCACCCTGGGTTTTTCTCATCCCAGTAGCGCTGGCTTTCATGCCAGCCATCCCAACGCCACTCCCCGTCATCCTGAGCAAAGCGACCCGGCTTTTTCTTTGGGAGGCCGGGGCTTCAGCCCCGGCGTAGAGTCACCAAGTCAAATGGGCTTTAGCTCCTGAAGAAAGGTTTGCGGTTTTTTTTCAACTACTCGCTTCCCCAAACTAGCCCCACTTCCCTCCATCTTCCAGTAAGATACTCCCATGGTCCGTGTCAAAATCTGCGGCATCACCAAACTGGAAGACGCCAAACTCTGCGCCGAACTCGGCGCCCACGCCCTTGGCCTGAACTTTTTTGAAGGCGGCCCGCGCTGCCTCACGCCTTTCGCGGCCTCGGAACTCATCCGCCGCATACCTCCGTTTGTCGCGCTCATCGGCGTGTTCGTGAACTGGAGCGATGCGCCGGTCGTGGCGCTCTGCAAAGCCCTGCATCTTTCCGCCGCGCAGCTTCACGGCGATGAAACACCGCAGATTGTCGATGGCGTCGCGCGCCGCTTGCCGGTCATCAAGGTGATGCGCCTGGGGGAGGGAACTTCCGCGCCCGATTTTTCCCGCTTTCGCAGCGCCTCTGCTTTTCTTCTGGACTCCGCGCTCGCCGGCCACTACGGCGGCACCGGCACCACCGGCAACTGGCATCTCGCGCGCACCATCGCGCAGTCTCATCGCGTCATTCTTGCCGGTGGGCTCACTCCCGAAAACGTCGCCGAAGCCATCCGCATCGTCCGCCCTTACGCCGTGGATGTAGCCAGCGGCGTCGAATCCCGCCCGGGCAAAAAAGATCCCGCTAAGCTTCGCGCCTTTTTCGACGAAGTCGCCCGCGCCAGCCGTGACATCTCCTGAACTCGCCCCCCAAACCAGATTCGTCATTCCGAACGGAGTCCACGGAGTGAGGAACTCTTTTCCATCGCACGTCTTCTGTGCGATGAATCCCTCTTCAGTCTCAAATTTCAGGTTGGCTTGTCGGGAGTAGGTCACACCTTGTCATCCCGAGGGCGGCCTGCGCTCGAGGGATCTACTTTTTTTCTGCCTTTGCCGGATGTCAGGTCAGTTTCCGATTATGCGACTCAACAACTGTCAGTCGCGCCCGTTAATGGCGCTCATAGCTGAAATCCGTACTGAAAGCAAAAGAAGAATCTTTGGTCCTTGGAGCCACTCCATATCCATCCACCTCGAGGACCAATGTGTTCCGAAACGCGATTCATAAGCTGGCGCACCGTCAAATGGCTAAACACTGCACTCCAAGGCTTCGGATAGGAACTGCCTCCCCCTATACCCGCGTAGCCGAGCTGTTCCCCCGGGAGCAGTTTTGCCAAAGGCATGAGCGCCTCGTCGGGACCAGTTATATTCTTGAGAGCAATCTCCTCGAGTTCTCGATTGAGGAGATACGCGGGTTTGCCGATAGTGTCCCGCGGATAGACATTAATTGAAGGGCCATCTGTGGACCAGGTATAGCGGCCGTCAAATTGGCAGAGTGTCTCAACAATGTCGCGCACCCTTGTATTCTCAAGACTCACCGAGAAACGAATGCTTCGGTCCAGAGGTTCAGAAAAGTTCTTCCGAAGGGCCACCTCGATTCCAAGGTGCAATCCAGCGATTGGCTCTGAGCTCAATTTCGATAAGCCTTCAGTGATGGTAGAGTCCGTCAATTCAAAATGTGCCACACTATGGTCAAGCGCGGAGATACTCAGATCGTTGTCATTTCTAATCTGATTCGTCTGCCCATAGCTATAAGAGCTGAGAATCAAGAGGAGTAATATAAGCCTGATCGTTGTTTTCATCAGCTTCACCCTGCCTTGCTCAGATGATACGCCTGAAGAAGCCAGTGCTTGATAAACCCGCTTCTCAGAAGATGCCCCATCCCCTCTTCCCGACAGCCCTTGCCGCATCCCGCTCAGCACAAGGTACAATAGACCCCTTAAATCATGACCGCTCAATTCACCATTCCCGCCTCGGTTCCCGGCCGTTTCGGCCCCTACGGCGGCCGCTACGTCCCGGAAACACTGATGGTGCCGCTCTACGAACTCGAGCGCGCCTATGAACACGCAAAGACTGACGCTGCATTTCAGGCCGAGTTCCAGAACCTGCTAAAGAATTTCGCCGGGCGTCCCACGCCGCTCCAATTTGCGTCCCGCCTCACCGCCAAGCTCGGCGGCCCGCGCGTCTACCTGAAGCGCGAGGATCTCCTCCACACCGGCGCGCACAAAATCAATAACGCCATCGGCCAAGGCCTCCTCGCCGTCAAAATGGGTAAGCCGCGCATCATCGCGGAAACCGGCGCGGGCCAGCACGGCGTTGCTTCCGCCACGGTTGCCGCGCATCTCGGCCTACAATGCACCGTCTACATGGGCACCGAGGACATGGCCCGCCAGGCGCTCAATGTCGCTCGCATGCGCATGCTTGGCGCAGAAGTGATTGGCGTCGAATCCGGCAGCCGCACTCTGAAAGATGCCATCAACGAAGCCATGCGCGACTGGGTCACCAACGTCCGCACTTCCTACTATCTTCTCGGCTCCGTTCTTGGCGCGCATCCCTACCCCACCATGGTTCGCGATTTCCAGGCGATCATCGGCCGCGAAGCCCGCGAACAAATCCTCTCCGCCGAAAAGCGTTTGCCCACTCATCTTTACGCCTGCGTTGGTGGCGGCTCCAACTCCATCGGCCTGTTCTACGAATTTCTCAAGGACGCCGACGTGAAAATGGTGGGCATCGAAGCCGGCGGCCGCGGCCAAGCGCTTGGCGAGCACGCCGCGCGCCTTGCTGCCCATCAGGGTTTTACAGGCGCGCGCCCCGGCGTTCTGCAAGGCACCTACACCTACGTCCTGCAAAACGAAGACGGCCAGATCGCCACCACGCATTCAATCTCCGCGGGCCTCGATTATCCCGCCATCGGTCCCGAACACGCCTGGCTCGCCGACCAGCATCGCGCCGAATACGCCGCCGTTTCCGATGCCGCCGCTCTCGAAGCTGCGAAACTCCTTTCGCGCATCGAAGGCATCATCCCCGCGCTCGAGTCCGCGCATGCCATCGCCGGGCTCGTCGAGCGCTTGCCGCACTTCAAGCCGAGCGATCTCGTCATCATCAATCTCTCCGGCCGTGGCGATAAGGACATGGACACCTATCAGCGCCTGCTCGGTGACGGTTGATGAAGAAGCTAGCAAAGATCGCAATTGCCATAACTTGCTTATCGGTCGCAGCTCTCTACCTAACCAGTGATGTTACACAATCTTTGCAAACTAATGGGAAGCAGATGATTTGCGTGGTTACTTGGTATGTGCCACTCTACGGCACCGTACATCTGCGAGGACAGACGTGGTGGGTTTTCACTCAGATTTGGCTGCTTTCGTTGGTGATTCCGGCGATCCTGTGGCTCGCAGTAGGAGTGAGAGCGCTAATTTCCAAGCGTCGTCAAGTTGCTGACAGACGCGCTGTCTAGAATCGACATGGCTTCAGACACCCATAACTCGACCCGCATCTCAAAACGCTTCGCGGAACTCCGTGCCTCCGGTGAACTCGGCATTGTCGCCTACATTACCGCCGGCGATCCGTCGCTCGATGCCACGCTAAAATTCGTTCTCGCTCTCGCCGAAGCCGGTGCCGACGTCATCGAACTCGGCGTGCCTTTCAGCGATCCCCTCGCCGATGGCCCGACGATTCAGCGCGCCTCGGAGCGTGCGCTCAAGTCCGGCACAACCCTTGCCGGTGTTCTGGAACTCGTTCGGCGCATTCGCCTGTCCAGCCAGGTCCCCCTCGTCCTTTTTAGCTACTACAATCCCGTCCTGCAGATGGGTCTCGAAAAATTTTCGTCCGCAGCTTCGCAAGCCGGCGCCGATGGCGTCCTCATTACCGATCTCACCCCCGAAGAATCCGGCGATTACCGGCGCATCGTGCACGCGCATCATCTTGATACCATTTTTCTCGCGGCGCCCACCTCCGACGACGAGCGCCTTCAAAAAATCGCTGCCGGTAGCTCCGGCTTCCTCTACCTAATCTCCCGCACTGGCGTCACCGGCGCGAAAGATTCGCTCCCGGACGATCTTCCCGCGCTACTTCGCCGCACGCTCCAGTTTACGCAGCTTCCGATCGCTGTCGGCTTCGGCATTTCCTTGCCCGGCCACGTCAGCGTCCTCGGCGGCCTTGCCGATGCCGCCGTCGTTGGTTCCGCACTGGTCTCGGAAATCGAAAAAGCTTCCTCTCCCGATTCTGCAGCCACGGCTCTCCGTGATCGCGTGAAAATCCTCAAAGAAGCCGCCCGCCGCGGCCTCTCCCGCCGCGAGGTCGCCCTATGATTTCATCGCCGACGATCCATGTCCCGGACCTGTCATCCCGAGCGGAGCGACCCGGTTTTTTCCTGTGCGCCGCAGTTTGGCGCGCCGGGTCGCGCAGCCGAGGGATCCCTCTTCGATCGATCCGTGAGGCGACCCCATGAACATCTCCGACTGGCGGCGCCGCATGGATGAAATCGACAAGAAACTCGTCGAGCTGTTGAACGAACGCTGCAAGTGCGCCCTCGAAATTGGCCACATTAAGCAGCATTCCAATATTCCCCTGTATCAGCCGGCCCGCGAAAAAGAAGTCCTCAACAACGCGGAAGATAACAATCAGGGACCGCTCTCCCACGCCGCCATCCGCCGCCTCTTCGAGCGCATCATCGACGAAGCACGCTCCGCCGAGCGCCTCGCCATGTACGGCGAGTCCTCCACCACCGACAACGAGGAATCGAAATGACCCGAGCATCACAACACGAATTCGTAGGGGCACAGCATTGCTGTGCCCCATCTCGGCAACATCGCAAGTTCATTTCGCTCCGCTTGTGTAGTGACCGCCTTCTGTTTATCCCGACCAGGTCGGGGAGGCGGGCGCATTTTGTCTTTTGGGAAATTTAGGAGATTGAGGATTCACCATGGTCATTGTCATGCAAGAAGGCGCCACCGACGAGCAGATCCAGCACGTCATCGATCGCATCGTCGCCAGCGGTTTTGATGTGCACCGCTCCACCGGCGCTTCGCACACCGTTCTCGGCGCTGTCGGCGTGCACCGCGATTTCGATCACCGCGATTTCGAACTCCTCGAAGGCGTGCGCGAAGTTATCCGCATCACCCAGCCGTTCAAGCTTGCCAGCCGTCAATTCAAGCCCCACGGCACCGTCGTCGATCTCGGCCGCGGCGTCACTATTGGCGGTAACGAACTCGTCGTCGCTGCGGGGCCCTGCTCGGTCGAATCCGCCGAACAAATCAACGCGGTCGCGGAAGCAGTCTCCAAAGCGGGCGCGAGAATCCTGCGCGGCGGCGCATTCAAGCCGCGTACCTCGCCCTACGCCTTTCAGGGTCTCGGCGAAAAAGGGCTGAAACTCATGCGCGACGCCGCGGACAAATACAAGCTTTTCGTCGTCAGCGAAGTGATGGACCCTTCCCAGATCCCGATGATGGGCAACTATGTGGACATGTTCCAGGTCGGTGCCCGAAACATGCAAAATTATTTCCTCTTGCGCGCTCTCGGCGAAGTGCAAAAGCCCGTCCTTCTCAAACGTGGCATGTCCGCCACGCTGGAGGAACTCCTCCTCAGCTCGGAATACATCCTCTCTGGTGGAAATTACAATGTGGTTTTATGCGAGCGCGGCATCCGCACCTTTGAAACCTATCTCCGCAATACGCTCGACATCGCCGCTATTCCCGTCATCAAAAAGCTTTCCCATCTGCCCATCCTGGCCGATCCTTCTCACGGCACTGGACGCCGCGACAAAGTTTCCCCGATGGCCCGCGCTGCCGTTGCCGCTGGCGCCGATGGCCTGCTCATCGAAGTACACAACGATCCGGATCACGCGCTCTCCGACGGCGCGCAATCCCTCACGCCCCCCGAATTTTCTCAACTCATGGCCGAGCTGCGCATCATCGCTCCCGCCGTCGACCGCCACCTCTCACCGTGATTGGATTTAGCCGCCAACTTTTCTCTTCCCGCTGCGCTTGGCAATCCTTACTCTGCGAGTCTCGGCGGACTCTGCGTCTCTCCGTTGGCATTCCTCTTTCTTCGCTTTACCTCTTGGCTGTCGGCTGTAAACTGTCGGCTATCAGCTAACATGCCCCATCTCCTCCAACGCGTGACCATCCTCGGCACCGGCCTTATTGGCGGCTCGTTCGCGCGCGCGCTTCGCAAGTATGTGCCCGACATGCACATCATCGGGTGGGACCGCGCCGAAGTCGTGCTGGAGGCGAGGAAATCCGGGGCCATTGACGAAGGTTTTTGTGAGTCGCTCGAGCCTGCCATTCGCCGCGCCGACCTGATCTATGTCGCTCTTCCCATCAGCACCACGCTGGATCTGCTTCCTGAGCTTGCGCAACACGCGCCCCCGCACGCCTTGGTCACCGACGCCGGCAGCACCAAGCAGCGCATCTGGCAAGCGGCCTCCGAACTCTTCGTCGAAGAAGTCGGCCCCATCTTCTTGGCCGGCCACCCCATGGCGGGTCGTGAACTGGCGGGATTTGCGCATGCCGACGCTGACCTATTCCAGAACACCACGTACGCCCTGGTCGGTGAAGCCGACGACGTACACGATCCGCGCGTCGCTGCTTTTGTGAAAATCCTCGAGAAAATCGGCGCGCGGCCGTTGTGGCTTGGCGCCCAGCAGCATGATTACGCCGTCGGCCTCGCCTCGCATCTTCCCCAACTCGCCGCCATCGCTCTCGGCGCGTTTCTCTACGACCGCCTGGACGAGAACGGCTTGCCCATCACCTTGGCCGGACCCGGCCTCCGCGACACGCTGCGCCTCGCTGGCAGCCCGTATTCCACTTGGCGCGATATCGTCCTCACCAATCGCGAAGTGCTTTCCGCCGCCCTCGATCTCCTGGCTCGCCGCCTCGAAGATCTTCGCGAGCGCCTCGGCTCCCGCGACCTCGAAGCCGACTTCGACTCCGCCAACGAACTCTACAAACTCCTCCGCAGCCTCTAGCAGGGTGCTGCTCTGCCGGCGCCGCTTTTTCTCTTCATTCCTCCATGTAGCGCTGGCTTTCATGCCAGCGTACAGGTTATCGGGTGAGAAATTTGGCTAAAGTTCGTGGAGCTTGATTTCAAGCTCGCGGAGCATGTACACATCTTCGCGGTTATAGGCGAGAAGCTCGCTTCGCAGCTTTTCGTCAGCCGTTTTCATATATGACCGAAATGTCTCCATGGCCCAGGCGCCTTCGCGGCCCGGAAATTGCCGCCGAATTCCAAGCTTTTGCTCCACTTTTTTCTGGCCGCCATACAAGTTGTGTTTCCAGCATTCCGGGCAGAGATCGACATGTCGAAACTCCTTGTCGAGAACGATGCCCAACTGCGCGGCGATTACTGGGAAGTCGAACCCCACTCTATTCTTGATGGGATCGGGGATGGACCGGCCGTTATAGGTCACAATTTTCTTCGTCCCTTCGAGGGCTTGCATCAGCTTTTCCTTGGAAATTTCCTTGTCGAAGAGCTGTACAAACGAATCACTATCTTCATCCAAGAGTCGTAAACCCAGAACCGTGATCAAATGATTCTTGGAGTCACGGAAAAAACGGTCATCGTTGCTTGTGAATTTGCCGATATAGTTCGTTTCGATGTCCAGATAAGCAACTCTCACGGTCCTGTCTCCGGCCAGGTCTCTTTTGTTCGCGAAAAATGGGAAAGCCCCTGTACGTCAGTGAAGGTATCATTGCAAGCCACGTGCCCTCAAGGTTTCTGGGCGGAAGTGTCCGGGCAAGGACATCCACGCCCGCCTGTTTCAGACTCGAATTTCAGTATTCTTCTCAATTTGGAGTAAACTTTCTGCGAACTCTTCCTTCGTGCTGGAGAAGCCTGGGAATGGACAAATTCATCGCCTCGCCCGACGCCGCGATTGCGAATCTTCAAGACGGCATGACCATTCTCGTTGGCGGCTTCGGCCTCTGCGGCATTCCGGAAAATCTCATCGCCGCTGTCCGCCGCAAAGGCACCCGCAACCTCACCATCGTCAGCAACAACGGTGGCATTGAAGACTGCGGTGTTGGCGTCCTGCTGCAAAACCGCCAGGTCAGGAAGATGATCTCCACCTACATCGGGGGAAATAAGCAGTTTGAGCAGCTCGCGCTCAGCGGCGCGATCGAACTGGAGTTGAATCCTCAGGGCACTCTTTCTGAACGCCTCCGCGCGGGTGGCGCGGGCATTCCCGCTTTTTACACGCCCACCGGCTTTGGCACCGTGGTCGCCGAAGGGAAGGAAACCAGGGAATTTAACGGCCGCATGTACGTCCTCGAACGCGCCCTGCGTGCCGATTTCGCGTTGGTCAAAGCATGGAAGGGCGATCGTTGGGGCAACCTCGTCTATCGCAAAACGGCGCGCAACCTCAACCCCATGATGGCCACAGCCGCGGACTTCGTCGTCGGAGAAGTGGAAGTGCTTGTCGAGCCCGGCCAAATTGATCCCGATTTTGTCCACACGCCCGGAATTTATGTCGATGTTATTTTCCAAGGCGCCCATTTCGAAAAACGCATCGAGCAACGTACCATGCGAAAATCTTGATTTTGTAGGGGCGAAGCATTGCTGCGCCCCAGTTACCGAGGATTCGGCCATGCCACTTTCTGACGATCAAAAACGTGAACGCATTGCCCGCCGCATCGCCCAGGAACTTCGTGACGGCTTTTACGTCAATCTCGGTATCGGCGTTCCCACACTCGTTGCCAACTACGTTCCGAAGGGCATGGACGTCGTCATGCAATCGGAAAACGGCATGCTCGGCGTCGGTCCATACCCGCTCGAATCCGAAGTCGACGCCGACCTCATCAACGCCGGCAAGGAAACCGTCACTGAACTCCCCGGCACGTGCTACTTTTCATCCGCGGATTCCTTCGCCATGATTCGCGGTGGCCACATCGACCTCACCGTTCTCGGCGGCCTGCAGGTGGATGAAAAAGGCAATCTCGCCAACTGGTCCATCCCTGGAAAAATGCTGAAGGGCATGGGCGGCGCGATGGATTTGGTTGCTGGGGCCAAGCGCGTCATCATCGCTATGGAGCACGCCACGCGCGACAGCAAGCCAAAAATCCTGAAAAAATGTTCACTGCCCCTCACGGGCGTGGAAGTCGTCGACCACATCGTCACCGAACTTGCCTTTATCGACGTCACGCCGCAGGGCCTTCTTCTCCGCGAGATAGCGCCGGACACCACCACGGATCAGGTACAATCCCTCACCGAGCCGAAGCTCCTTTTGCCTCCCGCTGGCCCGGCTCTCATGCCGATCTGAGTTCCACTCCAATGAAACCGGCGCGCAGACCTGCCCGTGGAACCGCAAAACCTCGTGAGAGACCAAAATTCCCCGTCATCTCCGAAGAGATGCAGCACTGGGCGGCCATGCTCGAAGGGGAAGTGGAATCGTGGCCCGGCGTCACCTGCAAGCGCATGTTTGGGTTCCGCTTTGTTTATCGCCGGAAGTTCGTGTTCGCCGCGCTGCCGTATTCTCGCGGACTGTTCACTCCCTCGTCCATCATTCTCAAATTCAACCCCATGCCGGCCGCACTCTTCCAGCGCGCACAAAAAGAGCCCCGCCTGGACACTTCCACCCGCGCGCCCGGCAAGGGTTGGTTTTCTTTTGAACTCTCTTGCGACCGCGATTTGCGAGACGCGCTCTGGTGGCTGAGTCAAGCGTACGAGGCTGCGAATCGTTGACTTTGAAGCAAGCGCTGCGTGGATTCCTGCCAGCCGCTTGAACGGCTGGAGTAAACTTAAGGACAGGAACCATTACAGGCGGCCATGAACCCCAATTCCATCGTCATCGTCAGCTTGCACTCCCCCAAGGAAAAAATCTGGGGCATCCTCTTGGATCTCAACCCCAGCGGGGTGACCGTTCGCGGCATTGACCTCAACTCCTTCGATCATTTTGTCAGCGAGATCAACCAACTGGACGCCGAGCGCATCGGTCTGCCCACCGTGTTTTTTCCCATGACGCGTGTCGAGCGCATCTCCCTGGATGAGCCTTCCGGCTCGATTCCCAGCATGGCCGAAATTTTTGAGCGCAAGATTGGCCGCTCGCTCTTCGACTATCTCGCCCAATTCGCCTGATCCTGCTTTTGGCTTTGGACTTTCAACTTTGGACTTTCAACGCTATTCTCTTCTTCAATGAAAGCCCGCATCTGGACGGTACCCAACCAAATCACATTGTTGCGTCTCGGCTTCCTGCCGTTTTTCTTGATCCTTGTTCTCTATGAGGAATTTCACTGGGCGCTGCTCGTTCTCGTGTTCGTCGCGCTCACCGACACGATTGACGGCTACCTGGCGCGCAGGTTGCATCAGAGGTCGGCCTTGGGCGCTTATCTCGATCCCATCGCCGATAAACTGCTGCTTTCCTCCTCTTTCGTCGTTCTGGCGATGGGCAAGAAAATCGGCTGGTGGCTCACTATGATGGTTCTCAGCCGCGACATTTTGCTTTTGGTCGTTGCCGCCGTCATTCTCATTGTTCAAGGTTACCGGCCGTTTCCCCCGAGCCTGCTCGGCAAGGCCACCACGTTCTTCGAAATCGCCCTGGTCTTTTTCGTGGTGTTTGTCGCGGCCTATCCCAACGAATCCGCGTCCCTCATCATCCACTACCTCTCCTACCTGGTCGCGGCCTTCGTCGTCGTTTCCGGCTTCCACTATGCCTTCGTTGTCGCCCGCCGCCTCCACGCCTCGTAAACCCAAAAGCCGGCTTTTCATGGACAGGGCGCCTTCTGCAATTTTCCGTGTAGGGGCGCAGCACAGCTGCGCCCCATGTCCGCAAGGTCCGCAAATTGTAGCGCCTTGCCTTCAGGCCGGCAGCTTGGGTTTTCATCACTTCTCTTGAGTTTGTGGGCCCGGCGCTGGCTTTCCTGCCAGCCTCTTGAGTTTTCTGGCGGAAACTGGGTTTAGTTTGGTGAATTCCCTTATTGAGGCAAAGGATCGGCCAAATGCAGGAACATAAGGACAAATGCGGCAATCAGAAGCCCGCCTGCCAACCATCCCAACAGGTAAGCTCGCGTTCGCTCCGGTCCTGGCACCGGCTGACGGTCGGCGAACAATTTGCCGAAGACAAATCCCGTTGCTAGCCCTCCGAAATGTCCCCAGTTATCAATTCCGGGCACCAGAAACCCAAACGCAAAAATCGTGACCACCCAGGAGATCAGGCGAGAGCGCATGGCCTGGATATGAGCGCCACTGCGTTTCGTCGTGACGGCGATCAGCAACCCGATCAATCCAAGTATCGCTCCGCTCGCTCCGACCGAAGGCCCTCTCCCCATAAAGGTACTGCACAGCGAACCGCCAATGCCACAGGCCATGTATAGGAAGAAAAAACGCGCCGAGCCATAGAGTTCTTCGACCACCGGCGCGATGTCGAGCAGCACCATCATGTTCATACCGATGTGCAGCAGCCCGCCGTGCAGAAAAGTGCCGGTAATTAGCCGCCACGGTCCCCAACCTGGCCAGTTCAAAGGCGTGTTTTCCCCGAGCCGATACAGCTCCACGCCGCTCATCCCGCCCAAAAGTCCGAATCCCCCCCCGGCATGGATCGAGCGCAGCATGCTAACACCGAACATCAACACGTTGAGGATTAGCAGGGAAACCGTCACCGGCGCGTGCCCCCCAAAAAACTCGCTCAGACCCTTGCTCCACGCCGCCAACCCAAACCGCAGGTTTGCGCCGCATTCATGACAGCGCGTCGCGCTGATGCCTACCAGCGACCCGCAAGCCGGGCAAAGCTGGGGCCGCCGTTCACCGCTGCCGCCGAACATCCCGCCAAACATCTTCTTCCAGCGCTCCACGCGCATTTGCCAGTGATAGGGAAGTGCCAACACTCCTCCTTGCAGCCTCTTTCGTGCGTTTCTATAATACCGGAAACGCGCCTCGCATTCAGGCGCGGGGAGCTTATGGACAAACTGGAAGAACTGGGCCGCCGCCTGGACGAAGAGTTGACTCGCCTCCGCAAATTTGTAGAGGAAGAGGTCGCTCCGGAAACAGAAAAGCGCACCGCGCAATTTCTTCGCGAAGTCTCCGAAAAACTCGCAGAAGCTTCGCGCAAGCTGGAATCCCGCGTAGCCGCGCGCAACCCTAAAGATCCGCAGCAGCCCCAATCGTGACCAACTCTCGGCACCTTCTCCTTTCTGCCGCTGCTTTGATCGGTTGGCTCTCCATCGGTTGCGCCGCCAAGCGCCCGGTTACTGCTGCACCTCCCGCGCAGCCCTCCGCCACGCCGGTAGCAACCGCCGAAAGCGCAAAAAGTTCCACCGAAGTTGCGCCCGCTGCGCCTGCAAAGCCTCCCAAGACTCCGCCGGGGCCTGCTCCCGTGGGCTACACCGAAGAGGGCAACGCTTCCTGGTATGGCAATCCCTTTCATGGCCGCCGCGCTTCCAACGGCGAAATCTTCGACATGTACAAGCTCACCGCGGCGCACCGCACCTTGCCGTTCGAGACCCTGGTGCGCGTCACCAACCTCACCAACGGCAAATCCACGACCGTGCGCATCACCGATCGTGGCCCTTTTGTCGACAATCGCATCATCGATCTCTCGCTCGCCGCGGCACGCGAAATCGAATCCATTGGGCCCGGCGTCGTGCCTGTCCGCATCGAAGTCCTTGGCAACGTGGATGTCACCGCCGGCTTCTTCACTGTCCAGGTGGGCGCCTTCCGCGAGCGCGCCAATGCCGAGCGCTTGCGCGACCGCCTCAGCGCCTCTTACACACCTATCTTTATTCAGCAGTATGATTCCCCGGACGGCTCTTTCTACCGCGTGCGCGTCGGTAAAGTTTCCGGTGAAGACGCGGCGCGCGATTTTGGCGAACAACTTCGCGCCAAGGAAGGATTCACCCCGTTTGTCGTGCGGCTGGATGAGCCCAAGCCCTAGGGAGTCAATGGATGGACGAAAACTGCCTGTTCTGCAAAATCGGCGCAAAGAAAATCCCCTCCAAGATTGTTTATGAAGATGACGATGTCTTTGCGTTTGAGGACATCTCCCCGCAGGCGCCGACGCACGTTTTAATTTGCCCGCGCAAACATTTCGCGGCGCTGCACGATGCTTCGGCGGGAGATCAGGCAGTTCTCGGTAAATTGCAACTCGTTGCTGCCGAACTTGCCAAGAAGCGCAATCTTCTCGCCGGCTATCGCACGGTGCTCAATAACGGGAGCGGCGCCGGTCAATCCGTCTTTCATCTTCACTTGCACCTGCTCGGTGGCCGCCATTTTCGTTGGCCCCCAGGTTAGCCGTTTTTTTTCAAGTGAATTAAATACGGTACGCATGTCATCCTGAGGGCCGCGACATTTGCCTGCCTACCGTAGGCAGGTGCTGGCGGGCGGCCCGAAGGATCTCAGCCGATACACCATGCAATATCCCGACGTACGCATTCTTTCTGGAGGCACCATGCAACTTCACCGTTTGAATCGTGTCCGGCAGTTTCTCCTACTTGTGGTTTTCGCAGCTTGTCTGACGCCGTCTGGATTCGCTCAGCAAAAGACCACGCCAGCCGCGCAGCCCGGCGAACTCACCGTCGACCGCATTTTCAGCCAGCCCAGTTTGAGCGGCCGGCTCACCCGCGGAGTTGCCTGGTCTCCCGACGGAAAGAAGCTCACCTTTCTCGAAACCAAAGGGACTGGCAAGGACGCGAAGACCGAACTCTGGGGCATGGACGTGGCTTCCGGCGAACGCTCGCTGCTGACTGCCTCGGACAAGCTGGAAACGATCCTTCCCGCCCCTCCGAGCAAACAGTCGCAAGCCACTGGGGCCGGGCGCCACGCTCCCTCGCAATACCAGTGGGCCCCCGGCGGCGATGCGCTGCTTTTTGAGGGACCGAATTCGCTCGCTTGGTTCGACTTGAAGAGGCAATCTGGCCGCGTGCTCGTGTCCGGCAAAGAGGATCTGACAGACGTGAAAATATCACCGGACGGCAAGTACGTGAGTTTCGTGCGCGACCACAATCTCTGGCTGGTCGCCACAACGGATGGCAAGGAGCGCGCCTTCACCACCGGAGGCACCGAGGAAATCCGCAAGGGCGAACTCGATTGGGTTTATCCCGAAGAACTCGATGTCTACTCGGCCTACTGGTGGGCGCCGGACTCTTCCGGGATCGCCTACCTCGAGATGGACGAGCGTAAGGTCACGCAGTTTCCCTTGGTCGATTTTGCATCGTTTTCCGGCGAAGCCGAGCTTGAACGTTATCCTGTCGCCGGTGGAAACAATCCGATCGTTCGTGTCCTTGTGGGCTCCTTGAGCGGCGGCGAACCGCGCGTCGTGGATACCGGCACGAATACGGACATTTACATTCCGCGCGTGAACTGGCTGCCCGATTCGCGCCATCTTGCCGTCCAGCGCCTGAACCGCGAACAGACTGTGCTTGACCTGCTTCTGGCCGACGCGGCCACAGGCAAGTCTTCAACGCTGCTTACGGAAAAAGACCAATACTGGATCAATATCAGCGACGACTTGCGCTTCTTCAAGGACGGGAAGCGCTTCCTCTGGTCTAGCGAACGCTCTGGCTACCGCCACCTCTATCTTTACGATCTTGACGGCAAGCAGCTAGCCCAGCTCACCAAGGGGGATTGGGAAGTTAGCCATGTGCAGGGAGTCGACGAAGCGAAAGGCATCGTCTATTTCACCGCCGCAGAAAAATCGCCTCTCGAACGCCACCTCTACCGCGTTGGACTGGATGGCAGCGGTTTTGCCCGCATCACCAAAGAAGACGGCTACCATTCCGTGAACCTGTCGCCCAGTGCCAATCTCTACGTGGACACCTACTCGAACGCAAACACTCCCCCGCGCCAGGACCTATATCGCACCGACGGCACAAAAGTCGCCACGCTCAACGCCAACAAAGTTGAGGAACTGGCCCAATATCATCTCTCGCCCGTGGAGTTCTTCACTATCAAGTCGAGCGATGGAGTGACGCTAAATTGCTCGATGATCAAACCTCCCAACTTTGACCCGGCAAAGAAATATCCCGTGATTGTGTACACCTATGGCGGGCCACACCCACAGGTGGTCGAGAAGGCATGGATGGGCGGCGGTTTCCTGTGGCACCAGATGATGGCCCAGAAAGGCTACATCATCTTTTCGCTGGACAATCGCGGTTCCGGTGGGCGGGGCCACGTGTTCGAGGAACCCATTCATTATCGCTTCGGCGCACAGGAACTTTCCGACCAGCGGGACGGCGGGGAATGGCTGAAGAGGCAGTCCTACGTGGACCCTGGACGAATCGGCATTCATGGATGGAGCTACGGTGGGCACATGACGCTACATGCGATGTTTGGGGCCCCCGAAATTTTCAAGGTCGGATTCGCCGGGGGGCCGGTGACGGACTGGCACTTCTACGACACGATCTACACGGAGCGGTACATGGGGCTGCTACCGCAACACGAGGAAAGCTATCAGGAATCCTCTCCGATCAAAAATGCGGAAAAGCTGAAAGGGAAGCTGTTGATCGCGCACGGCACCGGCGACGATAACGTGCACTATTCGAACACCCTGGCGCTCATCGACGACATGATCCGCGATGGAAAGTATGTCGAAGTGATTGCCATCCCCGGCCGCGGCCACGGCGCCAACGATCCCCCGGCGCAAAAGATGCTCTGGAACCGCGTCACCCAATTCTTCCTCGACAACCTGTAATCTTAAATCCTCATTCAGCAAAAAAGCTGCCATGTCATCCTGAGGCGATCCGATGAGGTCCGGTGTCAGGACTCCGGTGGAGTCCACCGGACTCCCAAAACCGGAGATCGCCGAAGGATCTCAACGGAACGTCCTTATGCCCGGCTCAGTATTAGAGCGCCTGTCATTCCGAACGGGGTCTGCGGAGTAAGGACATCCTTTCCATCGCACGCTTTTTGTGCGATGAATCCCTCCTCTTCTTACCGCATCTCTAAATCCACATCCTTGATCGGCAGATCCCAGTGGGCATCCAGAATCTCGAACCGGCGCTGCTCTTCTTTCTTATAGGTTTCTTGATCGGGGAAAAGTTGCTTTAGCAATGGCGCGGAATCATACCCGTCGTGCGCCACCGCCGCGTTCTTGTAAACCAGGGTGACGCGGTAATCCCAGCGGCCGTCCTCCGTGGTGTGGTAAACGGGCGCAACGGCGGAAACCTTCAGCAGCCGCCCCATCTCCCATTCCTTCTTCAGCACCGGATAGTGGTTTTTCCGGAAAAGCGTAATGAATTCATCGGCGTGGCCCCATTTTGCTTTGTAGTAGTACTCGACAACAAAAGGCTTGTCCGCGTTCGAGCCCGCTTGCGGGTGTGCGTAGGTCCGCAGACCCACCACCAACACCGCCACAACGATTAGGAAGCTACATAGCAGCACGGCACGGGGCGCATATACAGATCGCATAGGCATCTCCTTAGAATCAATTGCTCCGCGCATTCTATCGCGCTTCCGAATCTTTGCTCCACTTCCTTTATTAATTGCTTTGCTTCAATCTTCATACGCCGCGCGCGTCAATCGGTCGCGGATGGCGGCCCACTCGCGCGCCTCCGGCGGGTATTCCACCGCGATCCAGTCCAACCCTTCCCGATCCAATTCGTGTAGACGGCGATAGAGTTGTGCTGCATACGCCTCCGGCTGTGCCGGCATGCGCTCCGTGCGGGTGGCCGTGGCTTCGTGCTCGATCCAAAGATATGCGCCGCGTCCTTGCTGTGGAAGCCGCCCATGATTCACTAGCAGAACGCGCGCCCGTGGGCTGTAATGCTTTTTGTGCTGGCCCGGTGAGCGATGCGCGGGTCCAGATGGCTCGGTGGGAAAAGTGGCTTCTTCGATGTACGCCATGCCGGGCCGCAATACTTCCAGCCCGTCCTTCGTCACTGCGATCACCGTCGATTCCAGGCCGACTTCGCACGGCCCGCCATCAAGCAAGAAAGGAGTTTCGCTTCCAAAGGCTTCGCGGACATGCTGGGCCGTAGTGGGAGAAAGTTGCGTAAATCGATTGGCGCTGGGCGCGGCAATGGGAATCTGTGCGGCGCGCAGCAGTTCCAGCGCGATGGGATGGCGCGGCATGCGCAGGCCAACGGTCGGAAGCCCCGCAGTCACCTCGTCGGGAATTACTGGCTTCTTCGGCACTACCAGCGTTAGCGGCCCCGGCCAATATTCCCACGCCAGTTTTTCTGCTTCTTCGGGCCATTCGCCGGCAAGTTCGCGGGCCTGCTCGAGGCTGGCTATGTGCACGATCAAAGGACTCGTCGCCGGGCGGCCCTTCAGCGCATAAATCTTGCTCACCGCCGCAGCGTCCAGCGCGTTTGCACCCAGGCCGTACACCGTTTCGGTGGGGAACACCACGAGCCCCCCGGCGCGGAGGATCTGCGCCGCCTTTTCGATGTCGCCCTGGTTCACCATGGCTTCGATTGTCGCAGATTTGTCCCTGGTCGTGGCGCCAGGTCTGTCCCGGAGATGAGTTCTAGCGGGAAAATCCGAAGTGCAAGCGGTCGCAACCGATGCAGCGGTAGGGGCGAAGACCCATGTGCGAGATTAATTTCTCTATGCCGTGTCGTCTTTCACGACATACCCGCCGCGAGTGGCAGTGAGGGCAGACCCGATGTGCATGCGTGGAAAGTTTTAACTTGCGAAGAACAGTGCTAAACCGAGTGTCGAGGCGCTCCAGATGCGCCTTCACCGTGAAACTGCCAGCCACAGAGAGTCTCCTTCGTTTGGGTATGTCCGCAGAAGTGTCCGAGACCCTCATGCAGCCATATTCCATCTTCGCACGAGACGCTCACTCAGGCGTCCGTCGCCGGAGGTCACATTACACTATGGGTTAACGGGGAGGATTTGCTCTTTTTAGTGAGAAACCGTAGGCGATACGCTGTCTGTCTCCCTCGACGAAATGCTGGCTAGGCCCTGCTCACTTCATGAACGCGTAATAGCCCACATAAAACCAGCTGAATACTCCATGAATGATCATCCATAGGATCGAATGGTGCGCGCTCCACGACAGCGTAATCGCCAGCATGCTCCCAAATCCCCACAGTCCTATCCCTGCCGACCTTCCCCTGTCGCCCGTGTCGTCTTCGTCGTCATTCATCGTATGCCGCCTCTCTTCTTAAACCTATCCGGCTCCCTGATCCTGCAGCATAGCAAACCTGTCTGAGTTGCTGCTCGATTCTATCGACTTTCGAGGCTTGCGAAGCTGCTGAAACTCTCGGAAATTGGGACGTGTTGTCCTCGAAGCAGATGGAACGCGTCACTGCTCATTCTTTGAGAGATAGCGGGCGGGAATGGTGTTCTCCGGCGTTTCTCCCGTCCAATAAACATCCACAATCCACCAGCGCGAACCGTCGTTCAGGAGTTGAATGCTGTTGATTCCTCGTTCAAAGGGCTTGCCGTCGGCCGTCTCGCGCGATTCGTACGTGCTGAAGATGTGCGCGATGCTGCCGAAGGTCTCGAGCTTGCGGGAAATTTCGCGCTCGTAGAATGCATGCTCCTTGAAATATTTCCCTGCGCCATCAATGTAGCCCTGCACCGTCATTGCCTTGTAGCCGAGCGTGCCGTCTTTCTTCTTGAACGAAGCGATCAACTGCGCTTCAGGGATGAACAAGGAACGGAAACGCTCCCAGTCGCGGTCACCCGCGGGACCGCTGATCGAGGCGTAAAGCGCCGCAATAATTGCTTCGCGACCCCCGACGTCTGCAGGCCGGGCTGCGCTATGAGCGGGCGTTCCTGCAGGCTTTTCGGCCAGCCCGTGTACTGACGTGGTCAGCAGAGGAATCGTTAACGCAGCAACTAATATCTGCGGAGAGATAATCTTGAGTTTCATGAGTGCGCTCCTTGAGCGGCTTCGACTTAGGAAAACTGTTAACCGTTTAAGCGTTTCCCGCACGCGAGTTCAGGCTCACGGTGCAACGACATCTTTAATTTGCGGCTTGACGTGCACCGCGGCCAGGCTCGCGGCATCCCAGCCCCCGCCGAGCGCTTTCACCAGAAGCACGGAGGTGACCAGGCGCTGGCCCTGGATGACCGCGGCTTCCTGTTCATTGTTGAGCAGATTCTGCTGCGCGCTCACCACATCCAGATAGTTCACCAGGCCGCCAACGTACCGCGAAGTAGCAATATCCAACTGCCGGCGCGAAGAGTCGACCGCATCGGCCTGGGACCTCCGTGCGGCGTCGAGCACCTGCAAGCCGGTGATGTTGTCCTGCACTTCGCGGAATGCATTCAACACCGTGCCGCGGTAATTCGCCACCGTGCCGTCGTACCCGGCCTGGGAGAATTGCACCTGCGCCCGGCGAGCCCCGCCCGTGAATATATCCTGAGCGACATTAGCCCCAATGCTCCAGAATGAGCTCTCTGCATTCATGAGTTGTGAGATGCTCGCGGAATTCCACCCGCCCTGGCCGAAAAGCACTAAGGAAGGATAATAGGCGGCTTTGGAGATGCCGATTTGCGCGTTCGCAACGGCCATTTGCCGTTCCGCTTCCGAGATGTCTGGGCGGCGCTCCAGAATATCCGACGGGAGACTAGTGTCGATGTTCGGTGGTTCGGCGCTGAGTTCCCGCGGATCCACATGAAAATCCGGCGCAGGCTTGCCCACCAACACGGCGATGGCGTCCTCGAACTGCTTGCGCTGTTGGAGCAGCAACGTGGCCTGCGTACGCGTGGTGTTGAGCAGCGTCTCTTCCTCAGCGACGTCCAGCCCGGAGGCCAGCCCGCCTTCGTGGCGCGATTTCACCAGGTCAAGGCCCTTCTGCAGAGTTTGCACCGTGCGATTCAAGATGCCAATCTCCGTGTCTAGTTGGCGCAACGTAAAATAGTCCGCGGCTAGTTCCGCGGTCAGTACCAGCCGGACATTCTCTAGGTCGGCGGCATTTGCCTGATAGGAGGCTTGTGCTGCTTCAAGGGTGCGGCGCCGCTTGCCGACAAGGTCCACCTCATAGCTCACGGTAAAGGGAAGGGAGTAACTGTTCTGGGTGACCGGACCAGATAGCGGAATCGTTGAACCGGTAGCTCGCGTGCCGGA
>Ga0187803_10000268_pt1 | contig 21402 bp, 26 predicted proteins | sample NC_wetland_sal_i_2_FD_132425 | JGI IMG/M metagenome (GOLD analysis project Ga0187803, IMG submission 132425) | Wetland sediment microbial communities from Neuse River Estuary, North Carolina, USA - Control_3 | ecosystem: Environmental > Aquatic > Freshwater > Wetlands > Sediment | place: USA...
ACCTCGCTCCAGCCCGATCCAGCCTGCGCAATTCTGCGGTCCAAACAACTGCTCAAATCAAGAATTTTAAAGGAGAAATGGCGCGCCCGGGGGGACTCGAACTCCCGACCTTCTGGTTCGTAGCCAGACGCTCTATCCAACTGAGCTACGGGCGCGCTGCCATTTAAATATCGTAACACATCCCGCCCAAGGCCTTCCACTCGACGAAGACCGCGATTTCAAGCCAAAAACGCAAAATTTCCAGGAAAAAACAAAACGCTCATAGCCCACAGCCGCAGTTGACAACCGCAAATTTACGTCGAACCACTACTTCATTTCGAGACGCTGCTGCATCTGCTCCAGCGTCACTCCTTTTGTTTCCGGGAACAGGAAGAGCACCACAAAGAACTGTAAGACCACCATGCCGCAGAAGAAAAGGAATGGATAGCCAGCGGATCGCGTGGCGAGGACGGGAAACACTCCGGAGACGATGGCATTCATCACCCAGTGCGTCGAACTCCCCAGACTCTGTCCCTTGGCGCGCACGCGATCGGGGAAAATTTCGCTGAGATACACCCAAATGACGGCACCCTGGGAAAGGGCAAAGAAGCCGACGTAACCGACAATCAGAAAAAGCAGGAGCTGTTGGTGCTGCTGCTTAAAAAAAATTGAAGCTGCACCCCCCAGGCAAGATGCCATTCCAACCGAGCCAATCAAGAGCAGCATCTTGCGCCCGATCCGGTCGATCAAGCTCATGGCGATAAACGTCGCGATTAGATTGCTGGCTCCAACAGCGACAGCTTGCAGATTGCCCGAAACCTTGTTGAAGCCCGCCATGCCGAAGATGTCGTTCAGATAATAGAGGACCGCGTTGATACCAACGAGTTGATTGAACATTGCAAGCGCGACCGCCAAGTAGATCGGCCGGAGATATTTCCCCTGAAACAGGGCTTCTGTATCCGCCACACTGGTCGTTTGAACGGAAACTACAATTTCAGCCAACTCAGAATCGGGATCCGCTGCTCCCAGCTTGCGGAGAACGTCCCGCGCTTCCGGAATACGGTTCTTCATTGCCAGCCAGCGGGCGCTCGGTGGATTGCCGATGAGCAGCACCAGGAAAAGCAATGCAGGAATCGCGGCCACACCCAGTTGCCACCGCCACTCGTTGGCGCCCAAAGATTGCAGGCCAATGAGATAGTTCGAGAGGTAGGCAACAAGAATTCCAACGACAATATTGATTTGAAAGCAGCCGACTAAGCGTCCGCGCCACGCAGCTGGAGCCACCTCGGCGATATACACGGGGCCGATTACTGAGGACCCGCCAATGCCCAGTCCGCCAATGAAGCGAGAAGAGAGCAGCGCATACCAGTTCGGGGCAAACGCACAGCCGATGGCCGAAACCAGATAGCACGCCGCCAGAATCCGCAGACTGTCCCGGCCGCCCAGCCACTGTCCAAGATAGCCTGAACACATGGACCCGACCACGGTTCCCCACAGCGCTGCGGAGACAGTGAAACCAAGTTGACCGGCGGAAAGTCCAAAAACCTGTGTGATGGAATGCGTTGTGCCCGCGATCACGGCAGTGTCAAAGCCAAACAGCAGCCCGCCGAGCGCCCCGACAACAATGCTTCGCAACAAATAGAGACTTAGCTTGGTGCTCAATCTCCCTCACATTCCATGCGCTTGGAGGCGGCTGCGCAACCGCTGCTTGCTCTCAGGAAACAAGACTTCACATCGGCGAGTCCCGCACGAAGCTTTTGCCGTGCTCCTCGGCGCCCCGCCAGAGCAGGAGCACCAGACCAAGTATGGTCACCACTTCGAAACCCGCCAGGGCCTTGCCATAGCCAAAATGTTCGCGCAAGGCGTATTGCAACGAATTGGTCGGCGAAGCGAAAAGGATACCCAACTGATAGGCCAGGCCTGGCATGAGCCCGCGTGCTGCATCGGCGGCCAGCTCGTTCAAATGCACAGGCACGATCCCCCAGGCGCCCTGCACGCCCATTTGCATAATAATTGAAGTCACCACCAACATTGTCACGCCGCTCCCAAACGCCCAAAGGGGAATGGTTAGCAGGCAGAGCCCCAGGGCCGATATCATCCCCTTTCTTCGCCCCACCCGTTGCGAAAGTTCTCCGAACACGATGGATCCAGCCACCGCCCCCACGTTATAGACCATAGCTATATTTGCGATGGCAGAACCCGCCAGGTGGTGGACCTCGCGTAGAAAATCGGGATAGAGATCTTGAGTTCCATGCGAGAGGAACATCATGAAGGTCATTAACGCGGCGAGATACAGAAAGCGTTTCCAATGCTGCGCCGCCACGCGCAATACCTCTCCCGTCGACGCAACGCGGTGTTGCTTCCAGGCTTCCGATTCCGGCACTTTTGTGCGGATATACAGCGCCAGAAAGGCCGGCAACGCCCCTAGCCAGAACATCCATCGCCAGCCGAGTGTGGGCAACACAAAGCGTGCCCCGGCAGCGGCAAGCAAATAGCCGATCGGATAGCCACTCTGTAGGACACCGCTCAAAACTCCGCGCCAGCGCTTCGGCGTCGCCTCCATGGCCAGCGACGCTCCCACGCCCCACTCGCCACCCATGCCGATTCCAAAGAGCACGCGAAGAATCAGGAAAACCATGTAACTGTGCGCGAACCCGCAAAGCAATTGAATGATCGAGAAATAAATTACGTTGGCCATTAGCGGGATTCGACGTCCGTAACGGTCCGCGAGCACACCAAACAGCAAGGCACCAAGGGGCCGGAGCGCAAGCGTCGCCGTGGTGGTAAAGACGATAGCCGTTTTTGATACCCGGAAATCCCTGGCCAGTGTGTCGTAGAGAAAAACAAGCACGAAGAAGTTGAACGCATCCAGCGTCCAACCCAGAAAACCCGCAAGCCAAGCATGATGACTGCCTGTGCTGTGAGTCTCCGCGCTCATTTCAGAGGAAGGAGCACAAAGTGGAATTGTTCATAGACCGCTACAATGCCATAGTTCGCGGGGGAAACACTAGGCTTGCTCTAAGCTTTCGCGCCCTCGAAATGGGCTTCGATTTCTTCGAGCGTCTTGCCTTTGGTTTCCGGCAAGAAGAACGCCGCGGTCACAAAGTAGATGACCGTGCAGGCCGCAAATCCAAAAAACATCGTGCCGTAGCCGTACTTCCCTACCGTGGGCAGAAAGATTGCCGCAATGGTGGTGGAAAATCCCTGGTTGATGAGCAGCGCAATGCTCATTCCGTTCGAGCGAATGCGCGTGGGCATGAGTTCCGATAGCGCCAGCCACACGCAAACCCCCGGACCGACGGCGTAAAACGCGACGAACAGATACAACGTGATCGCGACCAGCCATCCGTTCTGCGGACTCGGGACAGGCGTGATCAACGCGTTTTCAATCTTCAGGGGCGCCATCCTTGCTGCATCCAGATTTCCGAATGGATTGGAAAAGAACGCCACCACTTTATTTGCGGGAATGGTGCTTTCGCGCGTGATTTCGATCGGTTTCGCCACCAGATCATCCGAACGAGCCACTTTCGATGCGGCGCGAAAATCTCCGTAAGAATAAATCAGGCTCAAGGAGCTGGGCATCCCGCTCCTCTCCCTAGTTGATGCGCCTTTCCCGGCCAGCAACGCACCGGCGGCTGTCGGGTCATACAGGAGCGAGAGCTTCTGGTCCGGCCCCACCATCGCCTGCACGGCTTCCCGCGCATCCACTCTTATCTTTTCCGTTTTGTGGAAAAGGAAACCGGTGCAAATCAACGATGCGATGATTCCCGCGCTGCCGAGCGAGAGCAAGAATTTTCTGCCCTTGCGGTCCACCAGCATCACGCCGCCGATGGTGAACAAGAAGTTCATCATCGTGAAAATCACGTAGCCCCAATGCGCCTGCACATCGGACAGGCCGCTCTGCAAAAGGATGTTGGTGTTGAACCCAATGATGGAATTGATGCCGGTGGTTTGGTTGCAGGCAAGAATTACGCAGGCCAGCACAAAGGGAATCACGTACTTTCGCCGGAGCAGAGATTCCTTGACCTTTCCTGCAGCCGCGCCCTTGGCTTTCTCCGTCGCGGAAATCTCTTCCATCTCACCCAGTTCAAATTGCGCCTGTTGCGTGGAACGCGAGCGGAGAAGCGCATTCAACGCGGCATCCTTCTTGCCGCGCCGGAACAACCACCGCGGCGACTCCGCCACGAGGAAACTGCCGATGACAAACAGAATCCCCGGCGGCAGTGACACCCAAAAGATCCTCCGCCATGCGGCATCTTTGAATGCAAAGAGTTTTGCCGCATCTCCCAGCTTTGCTACCTCATCAACGCGAATGCTGTAGTAGATTCCCACGAAGGCCGCCGAAACGATCCCCAGTGTAAGCAGCCATTGAAATATGCCTGTTCCCTTCCCCCGGCTCGATGCCGAAAGGCACTCGGCCAGATACAGCGGCACGACTACGCCGATCAACCCAGCGCTCACCCCCTGCAGCAACCGGCCAAACACCAGGGGCCCGTAACCCTGCGAAAGCGCGATGACCGGAATGCTGACCACGAAAAGTAGCCCGCTGAGGATCATCAGCGGTTTGCGGCCCATCCAGTCGGCAAGCAGCCCAGCAAACAGCGTGGAAATCACGCTGCCGAGGAGCACCGCGGCCACAACAATCGAAAGTTGGCCCGCATTCAGGCGGGAAGTTGCCTGCAGGTAGGGCAGCGCGCCAGCGATGATGCCGACATCGACGCCGTAAAGCAGCCCCCCAAGTCCCGCTACCAGTAACAGAAACCGGTTGTACCCTGCCTTGCTGTCCTCCAAAATGGCCGTGCCTCCACCCGCTATCTCCGCCATGGTCCCCCGCCCTTGTGCTGATTTTTGAAGCCGTGCTTGCCGTTGCTGTGCGTCCCGTGCCCACTTAGGATTGGAGAATCTTCTTCTCCGTCAAATCCTAGGCGCGCACCAAGTCCACACCCATCCCTAGTTGTCTTCTGTGGACCGTCGCCAGTTTCCTTGTGTTCTTCACGGAAGTCAAAGAGTTTCTAAACCGTTTCAATAGTGCTTCATGCAATCTCCTGCAATCTCATGCACGCTAACCCCTTATTGTGCAGAAGATTTCGTTACATGACTTTGTATCCCGGTGCACTCGGCATTTCGCGGAGGTGTTACACAGGGTGATGCAGAAGAACGGCCCAGGAACGCGGAAGGCGGAGGAGTGAGGGAAACCACGGGAGGGGTGCAGATCGTGTTTCTTGCCGACTGCCAGAGCGATCCTTCATGAGGGTAGACCAGCGGGAAAGGTCAGTCGGCGGTGGTCAGTCGGTGTCTAGCGAGTCAGTGGCGTGGGGACCGAAGAGGTGGTTGGTGGGCAGCACCGAAGCGATGAAGCGACACAGAGCCGAGCCTGTTGGGATGAACACGGGTGAACGTAAAGAGTCGGAGTTGCCGAGAATCAAAACACGGCGCACCGGTGTGCCCGCAGGAGGCCAACACCGCACAGAAAAAACTCTTGCAACGGCCGGCCTCGTCAGAGAAAGCGGACTAACCGGGAGTTAGCACGGCATTGCGCGCGATAGAGGCGCCAAGGACTCAGCGCAGCTATCTTCCTCAACCGGCGGACATGTACTAGCGGAAGGGATCGACGAGCATGATGTTGGCGTTTTCCGCCTCCAGTTGCGTATAGAGGATCCAGCGCCCGTCCCTGGAGGTCGATAACCCCTGACTAGAATTTTTGTCCATGTCGAAGACCGGACGGATCTCTTTTGTTTTGAAATCGAAATAGCGAAGGGACTTGGGTGCTTCCGAAGGCACAAAATAGATGCCTCCGGGAGCAACTGTCCAGGCACCGTAACAACACACACTGATCCTGCTGTCCACGACCGAAATCTTGCCGGGTTGTTTGATGGAGACCATTTCCAATCCGAAGTTTGCCCAATTCGTTGCGAAATAGACTGTGACTCCATCAAACGACTCCTGGGGATTAGTTCCGAGGTCTCCCGGAGGCAGCGCCGCCAGCAGAACAGCGTCTCCACCATTGGCAGGGCAACGGTAGATTCCATGGCGGCTAGCCCCGCCCGACAGAAAATAGATCCACTTTCCATCGTGCGACCAACTGGGTACGACAATGTCGGTGATATTTGTGACCAGCTTCCGTGGCATCCGTTCAGTAATGTCAGCGATGTACAACTCTCCGATGTCGGAGCGCCGGGTATCAAACACGATCTTCTGGCTATCCGGAGACCAATTTGGCGTTCCCGTGCGCGAATACTTGAGATTCGAAATCTGTACAAGGTGCGTTCCGTCGGCATCGCTGATCCAAATTTCCTGAAAACCCCCCAGCTCGGAGTCGAAGGCGATGTGCTTTCCGTCCGGAGAGTACTGTAGATCCGCTTGTCCATATGTAGAGCGAATCAGTCGAATTCCGGGAGTTCGGGGATTCAGGAGGTCCTTGCGCCAAATTTCGGGAAGACCGCCGAAGATGGACGTGACGTAGGCGAGTTTGTCACCCTTAGGGGAAATTACTTGCCAAGAAGCATTTTGCGCAGTCGGTAGCTTCCGGAGCGAACCATCCGCAAGCGTTACTTCGTATAACTCGCTCTGTGGTCCAAAAGGAAGTTTCGAAAAAACCAGCTTCTTGTCGTCGGCTGTCCAAGCGGCTGCCCCCGATGTCACCACACTGCCGAGCGTGGTAACCAATTTTGGCGTGCCGCCCGAGGTTGCAATGGTATATAGGTCCCTCGTTAGGTTTTGAAGGTTATGTAGGCAGACATACGCCAACTCGTTACCATTGTGAGAGAAATCAGGCAATTGTTCAACAAGACACTCTGCAGCATGGGGGATCTGCCTGCTTTCCAAGGTTTCGACGGAAAGAAGGAAGAGTCTGAGGTCTGCGTTGGGAGGCAGTGCTTCCACATAGGCGATCCATTTGCCATCGGGAGACCAACTGATCGGTACGGCATCCGTGTCCCCAATTTGCGTGGACCGCAGTTTTCTTTCTGGCCCACCCAGCGCCGGAATGACGTACACACCTGTTTCTGCACCTGAGATGCGGTGGAAGGCGATCTGCGTACCGTCCGGAGACCAGGCCGGACAAATGAAGTCCGAGGGGTGATGTGTCAAGCGCAGCAAATTCTCACTGCCGATGACCTTGACGTAGAGATCGTAACCTTTCGAACCCGACGCGGGATCACCGTTCCATGCGAATACGATCTGCGACCCGTCCGGAGAAAACGCAGGGCAAGTTTGAACCCCCGGATAGGTCGTGAACGGCACAGCCGCAAGAACCGCCGAATCTAGGTGAGCCCGGAATTTGAGATACACAAGCAAGGCGGCTAGTACGCAAGCCGCTGCGGCAAGAATCGCTACTCCAGCCTTCAGCCAGTTCAAGCGACCAGTTGTTCTGTCTTGTGCTTTTACTGGTGCGGGAGGCTCGGCCGCGATCTCCCCAAGTTCATGGGAAGCACCCGGTTCACTCTGCGGCGGCGCGACCGTGCCGGTAAAGCGATAGCCCCGGCGGGGCAAGGTTTCCACAAAGCGTGGGCTATCCGCCGTGTCACCCAGCGCTTCGCGAATCTTATTGATAGCAGTATTCAGGTTGTGATCGACATCGACAAACGTGTCTGGCCACAGCCGCTTCTGTAACTCGTCCCGTGTTACCACTTCGCCGGGACGTTCTAAAAGGATGGCGAGAACTTGAAATGGCTGGCCGGTAAGCTTCAGCTTCAGCCCGGATTTGTGCAGTTCGCCGGATTGAAGGTCAACTTCAAAGATGCCGAATCGGATGATTCGGGAGGAGTGGAGGCCTTCTGTCATTGAAGTACCCTTCGTTGCGGTCAGTGTAGCACTAATCAGTGCGTTTGACTTGTTCGCCATCTTCGCTTCTGCCATGGATCTGATTCTCCATTCCCTTCAATCCAGGAGAGTTAGCTCCTGACATTCTTTCGACCCTCCGCTGACACGCAATTGAGTTCCCATGCATTGAGGTAGCTGCGCCAGAGGCCCAAGTTCGCCCCAACCACGCAATCCGTGGAGGAGGGCGACATGGAACCGCAGGCCGAAATTGGAAGAATCGCAGGCGTAAGCAAAGGTATAAGGGCCAATGAGAAGAAAGAGTATTGCGGGCACAGGACTGGAATCCGCACTTGCAGCTTGCTCTTGAGTTTGTTCGTGGTCGTGGGTGCCGCCGGATTCACAGTTGCTGGTGTTGCGAAAGCCACCCCGCAGAGCGCGCATTCGCTCGAAACAACCCCGCAGCCTTCCGTGAAATCTTTGGCTCAGAATTGGCAGCCGCGAATCACCGTGCACGTTTACAATTATGCGCAGGTGGGCGCAAACGTTCTACTCGAAGGCGAACAGATTGCGACCGACATCCTGCGGAAAGCCGGTGTGGACACCGTTTGGCTCGCTTGTTCGGCTGGTAAGGAGACGCACGGCGAGGCTCAGTGCCCGACACCGTCAAGTCCTTTGGATCTGACTTTAAACCTAGTGACTTCAGCAAAAGCGAAAAAGTTTCGGTTAGCGGGCGATGCCTATGGCTTCGCTCTGGGAACTACAAACTGGGAATTCGCCTGCTACGCCTGGGTATTCTACGACCTGTTGAAGGACTCCGCGTTGGAGTTTCAGCTGAGTACCGAGCATCTCTTGGGGAATATAATCGCGCACGAGCTCGGCCATCTGTTGTTAGGGGCAAATGCCCATTCGAGTGGGGGGATCATGCGTGGCCGATGGTCAGTAGAACAACTCTTGGTTGCTGACCATGGAGGGTTAGCTTTCTCGAACATAGAGCGCGCCAGAATTCGAAATTCCGTGCTTGCTCGCTTTCAAGCGCAGCGTTCGGCTCAAGCCCAACAAGCTCCTGACACAACAAGCGCAACGAAGAACAACGAGATTTCCGTTGCACGGCGGGAGGGTCCCCCCAGCAAATGGACCTAAGTCCCGGTAAACGCGGTTACCGGAAATGTAGCTTAAAGTACCCAGATGTCTGGATAGCCGACTCTCCAGGCGCTTGTTGATAAATCCTTCGAAATCAGGAAATCGTTCTAGATCCAGGCATCGTACCGAGCAAATTGGTGCAGAGGCTTAGTTTTGCTCCCAGACTGTAATGACAACCCACGGGATAAGGTCAGGAAAACCGTTTCAATAGATAGAATTCGCGGCCCGGAAAAGAAAGACCCCGGCTCGCCGGGGGAAGCGAGTCGGGGTCCGGGGTATTCCTGAGGGGGGCCTGAGGAAACTCAATTCTTCAGTGAACTGCTACCTGCTCACGCGCTGCGTACACGCAGATCTTCTGCAACTCTTCGTAGGTAAAGAACCACTCTTCCTTGTCTCCCGCACGTTCCATGTGTCCTACTCCTGTCTCGTGCGAGATTTCGGAAAGTACTTCCATCGGCAAGCCCAGCAAATAAGCTGCCCGTGCCCGCGTTAGATACTTGGGTACCCGGTTGTCCTTGTCCATGGTGCCTCCCTCAAGCAGGTATCAAGGCCAGTCCGTCTTCCTCCACTCCTAGAATCATATTCTTGTAGATGTCGACGTCCCAGCCTTCGCCGATCCTCATCCGAACCGTATCTCCACCCTCCTTGAGCAGCTTGCCGCGCAAAGGAACCTGAATATCACCCAGAGCTACCTGCAAGACCACCGCATGTCCCAGCCATACGTTGAAGCCCGTTTGCATGTTCAGCCCCTCAGGAGAGTGAAGTTCTGTGTTGCGAGTGCTAGGTTGGCGCTGCAGCGGGATTCCAACAATGGTACAGCGAGGGTACTACGCTAGTACCAAGATACTGGTGGAAGACTTTTTCCCCTCGAATTGGCTCTCTTTCTTCAAGGTACCTCCGTACTGCTTTTTCGGACCGCCCGTCCCATCGCTTCCTTTCCTCCTTATTTGAAATTCTGTCCCTCGTGAGTTCCAACTTCTATTCCCGGATTCGACCGACAGAGGAGCCACATCTGCGTCCAGGCGTCGGTTTGGCGCTTGGCGGGGGCTTTGCCCGCAGCTATGCGCATCTGGGTGTGCTGCGAGTGTTTGAAGAGAATGAGATCCACATCTCCTGCATTAGCGGGAGCAGCATCGGGAGCATTCTGGGCGCAGCGTACGCCAGCGGCACGCCGCTCACACGAATCATTGAAGAGGGTCGCGAAATTCGATTCCGGGACTTTGCGCGTTGGCGCGTTTCGCGATTTGGACTGGCCAGCAATGACCGTTTGGGAGCTCTGGTTCAGCGCTTCTTTGACTCGTGGCAGTTTGAAGACTTGGAAATCCCGACCGCCATTGTGGCCACGGACCTTGGGACGGGCGATCCCGTGGTCTTTAAGCAAGGCAGTCTTGCCGACGCCATCCGTGCCAGTTGCGCATTCCCAGGCTTATTTGAGCCCGTGCAGATCGGCACTCGATACCTGGCAGACGGCGGCTTGGTGGCGCCGGTACCCACACGCGCGGCGCGTGAACTTGGCGCCGAAATTGTGGTGGGAATTTCCGTGGGGCTGCACGACGGACAGCGCGGAGCGCCGGCAAACATCTTCCAGGTCGTCAGCCGGGCAGTAAGCGCCGCGCAAAAGCATCAACTCGAAGCTTGGGAGCGCCACGCCGATCTGGTCCTGCGGCCCTCCGTACAATCGCTGGCTTGGGATGATTTCGAACGAATGGACGAAGCGATCGAGGCCGGCGCAGCCGCCGCTCGGAGCGCGATGCCGAAGATCAAAAAGCTTCTGGCCGCTACAATCGAGCAGCCATTTCAGCTGGGGCGCCAGGGTGAATTCCTTTTCGCAGAGGCCCTCCGATGAACCTCACAAGCCGGTGGCTATCTCTTGTTGCAAATACCGTCGTTCTTTGGGAGGAAAGTGGCGAGAATCTGGCCATCTTCTGTTATTTTATTAGCTGGGGCACTTTTACGAATCTGCGTTCCCGTACGCTTGCCCTGATCCCCTATTCTGCGAGGCAGGAAACCGTTTGCTTCATTCCATCCTTCACTTCCTTCACTCACTTTACGACCCGGAAGGGCTTAGACAGCTAATCAGTTGGGGTGGTCCCGCCCTGGTATGTGCCATCATTTTTGTGGAGACAGGCCTCTTCGTTGGGTTCTTTCTACCCGGCGATTCCCTTCTCGTCACTGCTGGAATCTTCGCCGGCCAAAATGTAATCCCTCTGCGTTGGCTGCTTCTCCCTGGGATACTCTGCGCCATTGTGGGGGACCAACTGGGCTACTGGATTGGACGCTCCACAGGCCAGGCGCTTTACCGGCGCGAAGACTCGCTGTTCTTTCGCCGCAGCCATCTCCAGCGAGCCCACGAATTTTATGAAAAATATGGCGGCCGGGCCGTAATTCTGGCGCGCTTCGTTCCGATTATCCGTACCTTTTGTCCTCCAGTCGCCGGCGCTGCGAAGATGCGCTACTCCACCTATCTCCTCTACGACATTTTTGGCGGAACCTTCTGGATCAGTAGCATGCTGCTCGGAGGTTATGTCGCTGGCTCGCGGATCCCCAACATCGGCAAATACCTTCACTATATAATTGCCAGCATCATCTTCCTTTCGATCTTGCCGCCAATCATCGGTTATCTGCGGGCGCGCCGCTCCACCTCTCCAACACAGGCCTCCATTGCCGCTCACTCGGCCTCCGAGGAACGCTGAGCGATGCCCAGGTCCGGAATTCGCGCCATCATTTTTGATATCGGCCGCGTGCTCGTTCGCGTGGATATTCGCCAGGCACAACTCGGCCTCTCCCAGGGTCTGTCTCTTACCGCGGATGAACTCTGGTCGGCCATAGAAAAAGATCCGCACTGGCGTGACTGGCAAGAGGGCCACGTGTCGGCCCGCGATTGGCATCTTCACCTTTGCAAGCGACTGGGTATGTCTCTCGATTTCGGGCAATTCACCCGGGTATGGAATTCCGCTCTGGATCCGACCCCTATGCACTCCGATCGCTTATTTGGACGTTTATCCAAGTCCTACCGCCTGGGAGTGCTCTCCAACACCGACCCGCTCCATGTCGCGCATCTCGAAGCCACCTACAGTTTCTTCCGCTATTTCCCTCAACCGGTGCGTATCTACTCTTGTTCGGTGGGCGTAAGCAAGCCGAACCCGCTGATCTTCCGCGAGGCCCTGCGCGCCTGCAAGGTCCGGGCCGAGCAAGCGGTCTACATCGATGATATCCCCGCTTTTGCAGATGCCGCGCGAGCTTTAGGCTGCACCGGCATTCATTTTCGTTCGCCGGAGCAGCTCTATCAGGAGTTGGAAGCTCTCGGCATAAAAGTGGAATAGTCTTGCACTACGTAGGAATTCGCTAGAGGCGTTCACCTGCGCGTAAAGATTGCCAGAACTAGTACTACCCTCCGTCTTTTGACATTCCCGCAACTCCCATCCCTACAGAAACTTACAGACCATTTACCAAAAGGTTCTCGCGGCACTACTCGTGCACTTCTCTTCTACCGAAGTTCACATCCGGCAGCCACTAGGAGCTGCCATTCAAATCAGGTTTATACCCTTCGGGGTGAGGAGAAAAGTTTCACTATGTCTGAAGAATACTCGGTCCAAGAAACAAAGAGCAGTCCGGCGTGGCAATTGCCAGCCATCGTCATTCTTGCTTTGATTGCTTTGGGCGGACTCGGTCTTGCCTGGAGCAACTCAGCGAAAGTCGATTCCGCGAAGCAAGCAGTCGCCGACCAACTGAAGTCCACGCAGCAGTCCATTCAGCAGGACATGACTGGGCTGAAAGACCGTCTGGTAACTGCAGAGAAGGCCAATACCGATCTGCAGGGTGACCTGAAGGTTGTCACCGACAAATTGAAGATTACCCAGGGCCAGCTGAAGAAGGCTCGTCAAGAAGCCGCAGCCAAGAACAACGAGACCACCGAGATGGTGAAGAACCTTGACACTTCCGTCCACACCGAATTGGCCACTAAGGCCACAACGGATGACGTGAAGACGGTCGACACCAAGGTGACTAAGGTCAGCACCGACCTCGACAAGACCAACAACGACCTAAGCATGGCACGGAGCGAACTCGGCACGCTCATCGCCCGCAATCATGATGAAATCGATGTGCTCCGCCGCATGGGCGAGCGCGACTATGTCGAATTCACAATCGCCGGTAGGAATAAGCCGCAGAAGGTCGGCAATGTCACGGTCGAACTCAAGGGTGTGAACGCAAAGAGGAATCGCTCCAACTTCGCTTACACTGTTGAAGACAAGCGGTTCGAAGCGAAGAATGCCAATGTCAACTCACCCGTGTTCTTCTATCTCTCCGGCACACATCTGCCTGAAGAGATCGTCATCAACAAGATCGGCAAGAACTCCATCAGCGGTTACTTGAGCGTTCCCAAGGCGAATGCTCAGCCCGCTAGCGCCGCAAGCACTTCCGGCCGCTAAACCCCACATCACTCGCTCCTATGAAACGGCGGGAGGGTTATCCCTTCCGCCGTTTCTATTTTCTACCGTGCAATTTTCGGTACAATTCCCTTTCTGGCCGGGGGCTACTTTTGCGTTCTTCCACTACCGTCGTCTTCTGCGCTATTGATGATCTCATTCCCGTTTCTGGCAAGCCCCTGACAGGATTTCCTGAGTTTCTGGAGTCACTTACCGAAGCCGGCATTTCCTCTGTTTGGCTCACCTCGAGGAACCGTCACCAACTCGATTCCCCCCTGCGCAAGCTAGGGCATGAGGGAGCATTCATCGCTGAGGGCGGATCATGCGTCTACCTGGCCGAGGACTACTTTCACCTGAAGCCTGCCCGCACCATTCGCCTGGGAAGATTCATCGGTATTCCAGTCGCCACTGCTTTGCCAGCTGCTGCACAAGCCCTCGATCTAGTTGCGGAAGAGACTGGTATCACCGTCGTCCCCCTCCGCTCCCTGACGCCACGCGAACTCATGCAGAACACCGGGCTTCCTCGAGCTGAGGCAGAGTCCATCCGCCAACGCGACTTCGATGAGCTGTTTTTCTTCGCAGGAGCTTCCGATGCCGATATCCAGAGGTTTCGGAAGCGAGCCGCCCATCTGAAATTTTCCGTGCGGCCCCATGGTTCCTTATGGTCAATGGCAGTCAATCCCAGTGTTGCCACGTGCGTACGCGAGTTGCGCAAACTGTATGACCGCGCGCTTCATACCCATGACTTCTCAATTGCTCTCACCACTTCCTCTGAAGCCGCGGAGCTAATCCCCTCCTGTGATCGCTCCATTCTCCTGACCGATCGCGCGTCCCCTGGTGGCGTGCCCCTGACACCCGGCGGTTCAACTCCCAAAGCTCTTCCTCTGTTCAGCGGGGAGACTTGGTCATTGGCGCTCGAAGCCATCCAAGCCCGTCACCTTTAGGTGCCGGAAAGGATGTGTCCAGAGTGTGCCGTCCTTTGCACACGTATTGCCCAGTGCCACCCCTGAACCCATCTTCAAATTTAGAACTGAGCAAAAAGCCCCGAAAAGTGGCGGTACTAATGGTACTAAGACCGTCCCTTGCGTTTGGTCTCACGATTGCTCATTCCTACCTGGAACGATCGTGTAACCAACAGCTCGGGGTCGCTGATGACGCCATTCCCGGCTGCAGGAGCCACTAACCATGGATTCGCTTCGACGCATCTTTCGTCTGCCGGCAACAGAAACGCAAACGGGTATCGTTTTGGGTGTCTGCATCTTTGCCATGAGCGTTATGTCCATCATTCTGGTCTGGCAAGCCCAGGTCATTGCCAAACAGAACGCGGTCATCCACATGTTTGAATCGCGCTTCGGTGGCTGACCCGCCGTGTGCCTTTCGCTACAGGCTTTCTTCCCTTCTACTTTCTTTCTCCTTCTTTCTTCGCTGCGCTGTGTTTCAATTCTTTCCACAGGGGAATTCTTTCCAAGGAGAATTTTTCACGTGACTCGATTACTGGCAGTTTTCGTTCTCGCATTTTCGCTTGCGCTTCCGTTGGCCGCGCAGGATCATGGTGGACCCGAATCCGCACCGGCCTCAACTCCACATTCCCGGAGCTCACATCAGCGCTCCCACCACACCTCTCACCACACTGCCAAGAGGCATCACGGGAAGCGTCACCACTCCTCCCGCACTTCTCAATACCACTGAGGAAGGCTGTCGTCAGACCGCTGAGTTGCGCCAATTCAAACTCGGGTACTTTCGCCAGCACCATCAAACCATAACGAAAAAGGGCCCCGACGTGGTCAGGGCCCTTCTTCCTTTGTAGCTGCGTCGCGCGGCGAGCAGTTCCTACTGCTCCCTGTTCACTCGCGACTCGCACCGCGTGCGCGGTGTGCTCAGCATTGTTGCGCTTCTAAGCCCGGTGGAGTCATTCAACCCTCCGGAGCTCTCGGAGCTCACGTCACCTTTCTACGCTTCGGGGTTGTGGGCTGCAAGCGATAATTTACGATTCCAGGAGGATAGACCTATCCCCTGTCTGCTCTATCGGTTGTCCTGTGGATTTTCGGGGTTTACTTGATAAACAGAGTTTCTCGCAACTGGTCGCGGCCCACGAAGGATTTCACGGTGCGGAATCTTCCGAACAATTCCTGGATTTCGCGGTTTTGATACGGCTTCTGCGCGGGCAAGATCGGTTTCGTCCCCAGCACCTGCAGCGTATGGGTATCCATTACCCGGTAGCGCTGAAATCCTTCCGGCTTCTTGCTATGGAACAATCCCAACACGACCCCGCCCGGCCGCACCATTTCCGTCACGTGCTCAACCAGGTGCTTGACCAGCGTCGGCTCCAGATAATCCAGCGAATCCCACAACAACATCGCATCGAAACTCGATGGTCCGTACGGAAGATTCTCCTCCAGATACTTTTTGGCGAGAAATTCCGGCGTCCGTCTCGCGAACTCTTCGGCTGTGAACTCTGCCTGGTCGCGCGCTTTCTCCTTGGCCTGGAAATCCGCACAGCTTCGCAAGAGATCATCCGAGGTCACGCGGAAGCCACGCTCAATAAAAAAGCTGAGCGTCGTTTGCCACGCCGGGCCCAAGTCGAGAAGGGTACCGCGACCCAGCCCCTCCAGGTTCCACAAGAATTCCTTTAGACCATTTGAAACTCGCGTTGTCGTCTGCATTTCGGGTTCGCGGTGCGGTCCAGCCGCCAATGCGCCGGCGTGTCCATGGCTTACATTTCGTCCATGCGGCAGGGGCCGTGCTCCTTCCCGTGGTGCATGCCCGCCAATTGCAAGCCCGAGTTTATTCAGGAATCCCATCGTCTAATCCGCCCCGGCACTGGCCGCACCACCGGATGCGGTCTTCTCGTCCACCGAGGATGCATCCTTCGTTTTGTGGGACTCTGTCTTCTTGGCATGTGGCGCTAGTTCCCCACCCGTCACTGTAGCCGCTTTTCCCGCTTCGACCTTGCCACGCAGTTCGGCGCCGTCTTCAATCGCAATGCTTCCGCACCTTATGTCGCCCTGAACGCGAGCCGAGCGCCAGATTTGAATTCGCTGGGTCGCCGTGAAGGTTCCTTCCGCGCGTCCGCGAACGACCAGTTCACGCGCGGAAATATCCGCCTTCACCGCGCCATTGGGCCCGACCGTGAGCACGGAATTCGTCAGGGTGACCTTGCCTTCGACAACGCCGTCGATGAATAAGTCCTCGGTTCCGGTCATTTCACCTTTGATCTTGATTCCTTGGCTCACGCACGCCGGGGCATTCGGCGACACCAGCGGTGCTCCGAGCGAACTTGCGCTCGCACCTGTCTGAGTTTTGGCATTCATAGAACTGGGAGAAACTTCGGGGGATGCTTGCGGATTTCCATCTTCCTTGCGCCACACAGGGACACCTCAGGTAACCGACTCAATTTTCAAAGTCGCATTTCGTGGCTGGAGTAGCGGAGCGACTCCGAATCGTTATGATATTAGAGCACTTAGACGGTGTAAAGAGCAAGTAAAGAATTTTCCACAGGCCCTGTGCCGTTAATATGCATAATTTTCCCCAATTTGGAGCTCTTCTTTTCCACAGTCTTCATCGCATTTCCTTCGCCCTTCTCCACTCCATGAAGCTCCCAAATCGCTTCGGCCATGCCTGCCAATTCCCTCGCGAATAGTTTGACCGACTTCCTCTTTTCCCACCATCGCTCCTGGTCGAAATCTCCGTCCCTCGCGCCGGCGATGCTCACCTCAATCCCCGCGGGAAGCACTTTCTGGAAGATGTAGCGCGCGCGCCGCGTGTGATAGTTCGAGGTTACGATCACCAAGCTTTTCCAGTGCCGCTCCGACGCCAGCTTCCCCACGGCTTGGGCTTCTTCTCTTGTACCATCGGCATCGTGTGTGAACCGCAGGATTTTTTCCCTCGGCACACCGCGCTCCACCAGATCGTGCTCCATCAACTCTCCGATGCCCGCATTCGGCCGCAACCTCCTGCCACTGGCCACTACTTGCGGCGCCACACCCTGGCGAAATAATTCCGCCGCATGGGTTGCGCGGTCGGCATAAAAATTGTCGTCACCCAGGACAACAATGGCGTCCGCATGGGCCGCTGGTTCGTCCACTACCCAGGATTCTGCCGCATAGCGCATGATCGGATGGCGCGCGAAATACACCAGTGCGCACAGGGCTACGAGAAACCCCAGGACCACGAGAGTCGTCACGGCTCCCCCGCGCTCGTTCCTCCGCTGCAGTTTCCCGTTCATGAATTAGGATCGATGGCTCGAAGTTGTTCGGCAGCTTGCTCCGGCAGGACGGCGTTAAAGTATACCTCTTTAATGCTGTACGACTTGCTCCGCTTCTCTACGATGGGCATGATTTCGATGTGCCAGTGGTAATCGTCCGCCAGGGTTTTCCAGTAGCCTGCCAGTTCACCTTTCTTGCTCCGCGTATTCGGCGCTGTATGCACTACCAGGTGAAACGCCGGGGCCACTTTTTCCAATCTTCGCAGCACCCGCCCGAGAAGCGCCGCTAATTGCCGACGATTCGAGCCTGGCCGCGCTTGTTCAAACAGGTGATTGTGCCGCCGGTGCATAATCCAGATTTCAAACGGCACGCGCGAGGCATACGGGCAAAGCGCGTAATAATCGCCCTGCACGTCCACAATCCGCTTCCCCTGTTTTTCTTCTTGCCGGACGATGTCGCAGAATACGCAACGTTCCCGGTCCTTGTACCATTCATGCGCTGCGCTCAACTCGTACTTGATCCGCCGGGGCACGAAAATCGTCGCGGTCACTTCCGAATGGGCATGAACCCACTCGTCGCCCGCCGTGGCACCCTGATTCTTGAATACGCTCACATATTTGAATCGCGCATCCTTTTTCAGATCCGCGATTCGCGAGCCCCACACCCACAGCACTCGATCGATTTCCTCGTCACTCAATTGCGACAAGCGCTTATCGTGCTGACCGGTCTCGATGATGACTTCATGGGCCCCTAACGGCCCCATTCGGTCGTAAATTCCCTCAGCTACCCGCCCGGGATCACTCTCCACTCGGTACAAAGGGTTGGGATGGGGGATCACCTTCACTTGCCAAGGTCCTTCCGGCGGCCATGTGAGGATACTTTTCGCTGCTTCCACAACGCCAGGATCAAACGGGCAAGGCGCATCGCTTTCCTCTATGCGCTCACGCTGTCCGCATACAACCCAACTTTGTGAAACCGGATCTCTTCGGATTTCCATGAACTCTTTAGCGCGTATAGCGCGTCGGTGTGGGGCCTTCCTCGAGCCGGTGGCGGTCCCAGATGGCGCCTTCCCGGCTGTAGTACGCCATCTCAAAATCCTGCGTCAGTTCCAGGGCATCGGTCGGGCAGGCATCCTCGCACAGTCCGCAGAACATGCAGCGCGAGGTGTCGTAGGTGAAGTTAGTCAAAACCTTTCGTCGCGTCGCATCGTCGCGTTCCCAGCCCACCACAATTAGGTTTTCCGGGCAGGCGAGCGCACACAAGTTGCACGCGATGCACAAGGTCTCACCCGTCTCCGGATTCTTGTTCAGCCGCGGAGCTCCGCGAAACCGCTCCGCCACCATGGGCCGTTCCAGCGGATACTGCTCGGTGTAGATGTTGCTGGGGAGTTGCGTCCGGAAAGTGACGGCCATTCCCTTCAGAAAGTCTGCTTGAAATATCCGCGACACGAGGTCATTCATGTTCACAGTCTCTTTCCCCCATGCTCTCTTGTCAAGGGCTCTCACTACATCCGTTCAGCAACTAGTTGCGTCTATTAATGGAACTTGGTTCCCCAGGAGCTTAACTCTTGGCGTGACGTGCTATTCTCCTCCTTTCATATGCCGGACGACCTCCATTTCATGCAACTCGCTCTTGCTGAGGCGCGCGCTTCCGCCGACGCGGGCGAAGTCCCGATCGGTGCGCTTCTCGTTCAGGAAGGATCGGTGCTCGCGCGCTCCGGCAACCGCACCATCCGCGATAACGACCCCACCGCCCACGCCGAGATCATCGTGATCCGCGAAAGTGCTCGCTTGCTTGGCAATTACCGCCTCGCTGGCACCACTCTTTATGTAACGCTCGAACCCTGCGCGATGTGTGCCGGCGCCATCATTCAAGCGCGCATTCCCCGCTTGGTCTACGCCGCCGACGACCCCAAAGGCGGCGCCTACCGCTCCTGCTTTGAAATACTCACTCATCCCAAGCTCAATCACCAGGTTGACGTAACTTCCGGCTTCCTCGCCGAGGACTCCGCTTCCCTGCTCCAGACCTTCTTCTCCTCGCGCCGTTAGCTTTGACCGTTCCGCCCCAGATGCTCCGTGCTTCCTCAGCAAATTCTCCCGTTCCCGGCATAGCGTTCCCAAACTCAGGTCTGCTAAAATGCAATCTGCGACCACTGCGGAGAGGTGACTGAGTGGTTGAAAGTACTCGCCTCGAAAGCGAGCGTACGGGGAACCGTACCGTGGGTTCGAATCCCACCCTCTCCGCCAGTTCTTTAGAATCAGCGGGTTAGAGCCTTCCTAAATTCTCTTCCTAAGAAATCTCCAACTGGTCAGTTTTCCAGTATTGAGCACTAGGAGATTCTTATGGCTCAGTCCAAATTCACGCTGTACAAGTACGTCAAGCTGGGCGACGGTTCTTGGCGCTACAAAAAGGCTGCCTTCTACTCGAACGGCAAAATTAAGCCCAACGTCGTGGTCGCCGGCAAGAACGCGCGAGGAAAACCAATTGAGGAACTGCACGCCGAGGGCAGCTACAAAATGAATCACAACGGCACCTGGCTGGACGCCAGCGCCGACGCCATGGAAGCACAACGCCGGCGGAATGCCCGGCTCGATGCCGAGGAGTTTCAGCGCCTGCGCGGAATGGCTCCGGCGCCGAGCCCGACTATGCAACCGACCTTGGATCGGCTCATATTGTCAGCGGCTGCTGAGAAGTATTTCTCGAACTGCGAGAAGCGGGGATTAGACTCCAAGACCGTTCGCAAGTACCGCGCTGCGGTTGAGCCGTTCATTCAGCACTGTGGTGTCACCTACGCGGACGAGTGCCGGGAAAACAAGCAGCCCTTGCTCGACTATATGGCCTGGCTCAGGAAGCAGCCCGTCCCCAAGCGCAAGCACAGCAACCCCGAGCGCACCCTCGCCAACAAAATCGGGGACGTGCGGATCTTTCTGAAGGAGTTCGGCGTCACGAAGCTCCTCAAGAGGAATGAGGAGCCGAAGTACCACGAGAAGAAGGTCGTCGCCCACCCCGATGACGAATTGGATGTGCTGTACGGCTCTGCGGATGCCGAAGAGACTTTCTTGCTCGACTTCTTCATCGGATCTATGGCACGTGACTGCGAGGCATACGGATGCCGCTACCGTGACCTGACGGGAACGACCCTCACCCTCTACGGCAAGCAGCACAAGACCCGCACGGTCGAGATTAGTCCCCGCCTTGCCGATGCGATCAACGCACGCCGGAAGCGCAGCAATTCCGAACTGCTGTTCCCGAACGGCAACGGCAAGCCCAACCAGCATCTCTTGCGTGACCTGCAATCTCTCGCCAAGCGAGCAGGGGCGAAGTTCCACACCGAACTTCACAAGCTCCGCAAGACCGGGGCGAGCAGGCGCTACGGTGCCGGCGTTCTGTTGACGACCCTCATGCAGGAGCTTGGGCACGAGTCGCTGGGCCACCACACAGAAGTATCTCGCCGACGTACGCAAGCCAGGCGAAGCGAAGAAAGCCGTCTCGGACGCCGATTTTATCCCGAAGCCGAAGATCGCAAAGAAGACTGGGACGGCCGGCGACTGAGGACTCCTGACGTCGAAGCGATAATATCCAACGTAAAGTAACGTAGTCCGCCGCCCATTTGCGCGGCCGGATCCTCGTACTTACGTCCAATCGGCAGCAAGACTACAAGCACGCACAATGGCAATTGGCTCAGGAATTTCCGTATTTCGCAGAGCATTCCCCGATAGAGGCAGCCACGGCAGTTTGCGCAGTCACGGATGGCTATTGCGGTCGACAGCACAGAAGCGTCTCAAGCGAACCACCATCTGAAACATTTGAGGTTTGTGGTACTAGAGCGACAATGGTAGCCTCCACATAATTCACTTCTCTAACACGCCCAAGATGGCTTGTTATAACGT
>Ga0187803_10000269_pt1 | contig 21357 bp, 19 predicted proteins | sample NC_wetland_sal_i_2_FD_132425 | JGI IMG/M metagenome (GOLD analysis project Ga0187803, IMG submission 132425) | Wetland sediment microbial communities from Neuse River Estuary, North Carolina, USA - Control_3 | ecosystem: Environmental > Aquatic > Freshwater > Wetlands > Sediment | place: USA...
ATGTCTGGGATCGAGGGCATCTTTGGCATCTCGAACTTGAATTCCTGGCTGCCCGGCTCCCAGGACATTGCCTTGTGCCGGTCGGCAAGCTGCACCTTGATGGTGAGCGGCTGGCCGTCGCGGCTGATGCCCAGCGTGACGATGCGACCCGGAGGAGTCTCCTTGATCATGCGGCGCAATTGCGCTGCGCTGTCGATGGCCGTGCCATTCAGGCTCAGGATGACGTCATGCTCGTGGAGGCCGGCTTTGCCGGCGGGCGCATCCTGATCCACCATGGTGATCTCGGCCCCGTGCTCCTCCTTCAGTTTCAGTGTGGACAGGCGCTCGGTGGTTACGTCGGCGATGTCCACTCCCAGGTACGAAGAACCGCTGCCGCCCTCGTCCGAGCCGTAGCCAAAGCTCCAGCTTTCTCCATTGGCGTCGTAGGCACGCTCGTCTGGTTGGGCGCTGGCGACCAGCGACAGAAAAACGATACCAAGCAGAAAGCGATACTTCATAGGTCCCCCTTGAACTCCCATTTCATGTGCAGGGCAGGTCTCCATCTTGTAAAATCCGCCGCCCAGCAGCTAAAGAGGATGCGGAAAAAGTTCACTGGCACGCCAAGACGACCACCGGGGCTAAAGCCCGCATAGATTCAATGCCACTTACGCGGCCCTGAAGGGCCGCTCTTCCACAGGCAAACCCTCCTAGCGGCTGGCGCGCAGGAAGCTTATGTTTCCGGAATTTGTCCTCACTTTTAGCACCGGGCCTCCGCCGTTTAGCTGTCCTTCGGCCGTGACTGTGCGGGGCCCCGGCCAACCTCCGCCTTCGCTGGAGATGTGGATGTCGTTAAAGTCGGTGCGAATGGAGTGTCCGTTGGCGAGTTCGATGGCCGCGTTCACCGTGACCGCGAGATCGTTCGCCAGATAAACGGTGATGTCGCCGGCTGAGGTTTCGAGCATGGAACTGTTGCGCGCCTCCGACGACGAGATCAGCTTGACCACAATGCCTCCCGCGCCCGTCTCCGCCCTTACGGACGTGGCTCCATCCAGTTGAATGCTGCCGCCGCCGGTTTGGGCCTCGACGCGTCCTTTTGCCGATGCCAGCCGGATGCTGCCGGCGCCCGACTCCATCTCCACCGGCCCGCCGATCTGGCCCAGGTCAATGCTGCCGCCGCCCGTGGTTGCCTTCACTCGGCCGTTGCACTTCTCCAGCCGGATGCTGCCGCCGCCGGTCTCGAGAACCGCGCCTTGCAGGCCGGAAAGAACGACTATGCTACCGCCGCCGGTCTCGGCCTTGATGTCGCCCTTGGCGGAAGCGATCTTGATGTTGCCGCCGCCGGTCTCGAGGTCCACATCGCCGCCGGCGCTGCCGACTTCGATTCCGCCGCCGCCGGTCTCGGCCCTCACTTCGCCGCCGATGTCGTCAACGTGGATGGTTCCACCGCCGCTTTCGATCTCTACGCGCCCAGCAATGGCAATGGCTTTTACGTCGCCGCCGCCGGTTTCGATCCTGGCCGAGTCTAGAGCCCGCTGAACGTTGATGACCAGATCGTCGGAGCACTTGCGATTGCGGCTGCCGCCTTCGGCCATCAGCCACGCCGTGTCTCCCTTGACCGAGGCGCTGATCCGGTTCGACTGAAATTGGCGGCGAGCCTGCTCTTCCGACGAGGTATAGGCGCGGCGATGAATGACGTATGTAATCCCGGCTTGCGATCCGCCCTGAACCCGCACCGATCCCGTGTCGAGCTTTACGTGAAGATTTCTTGCCCCGCTGAGTTCGCCCGTGACTTCCTGGACCCAGTTGCTGCCTTCGCGATAGATCCGGCCTTCCTGGCCAAAACCGACCGCGGCCAGCGCGATCACGAACGTTGTGATGCTGGCGAGTTTGGTCGCTTGCTTCAATGAATTCCTCCTTGCAAAGTCTCGGTCGTCAGTCGTTGGTCGTCAGTCGTTAGTCGTTCGCAAACCCTCCAACCCACTGCGACTGCCGAACGACTGACGACCAACGACTAACGACGGTTTCCTAATCCAACTCTGGCATTTGCGACAGCATGATCCTTGCCTGCGAGCGGATCGAAGGATTCGAATCCGTTTCCGCCAGGCGGGTCAGCACTGCGCGCACGTTGCTGTCGGTCTTCATCGGTTCCACCATCCGCAGCGCCTGCAACCGCACGCCGGAATTTGCGTCCGCGATCAATGCCCTTAGCACTGCATCCCGCACCAGCGCATCCTGACGAACGAAGCCACTCAAGCCGTCAAGCGCCTTCTGGCGCACGCCGGGATTGGAATCGTTCTGCAGCGCATAGATCAGGGCTTCGCGCACGCGGGTGTCGTTGGGGGCCTGGGTCAGCAGGTCCACCGAGTCCATACGCACGCCCGAGTTGTAATTGCTGCGCGCCGCAAAGAGCAGGAGTTGCTGGATCCGTTGGTCGTTCAGCGGGCCTTGCGCCTCCTGCGTGGAGATCGTGTCGAACTTGATGCTGACTTGATTGGATCCTGGTTCTTGGGTCACCGAGCGGATGCCGGTGATGGAAGCATCGAGCTGCGGTTCCTTGGAACCGGGCTCGACGATTGCGATTCCGCCCCCCGGACGATTCGCCAGGAAGTTGTAGGTCGCGCCAATGCCGCCGCCGAATCCGACGATGAAAATCGCTGCCGCCAGCGCGGGCGACATGCGAATCTGACGCAGCCACGCGCCCGGCTCGAAAACCAGCCGCTGCCACCATCGGCCCGGGGAGGCGGTTTCGAGCGCTTCCTGCAGCCGCATCCGCGACGCGGTCAGAAGATTCGGCGTCGGCTCCGCCACGGGAGCCTGCGACATGGTCGCGTGGAACTTGCGCGCTCCCTTCAACTCGTTCGCGCACTCCGGACAGCGCGCCAAATGTTGCTCTACCTCATAGCGAGCGTCGTCTTCGAGCTCGTTATAGACGTAGAAGAGAATGTTTTGTTGTACCCAGTCACATTTCATCGTCGTGCCCCCTTTTGCGGGGAAAAAACTCTTAGTCTTGAGAACTTCGCGGTTTTCAAAGTAGTCGCTCGATCACCTTGAAACCCTGAAACTTTGCAACCTTGAAACCTCGCACTCATCGCATCTCCGCCAGCGCGCCTCGCAGTTTCTGCGTGGCGCGGAACAATGTATTCTTGGCCGTCTCTTCGGTCGTGTTCAGCATCTCGCCCACGGTGCGCAGCTTCAGCCCGTGGTAGTGCTTCAATTCGAAAACCATGCGCTCGCGCGGGGTCAAGCGCGACAAGGCGGCCGCGATCTTGCCTCCCAGTTCGCGCCGCATCAGGTCGCGCTCCGGGTTCGCTCCCGCACGCGCGTCGGGGAATTGGTCGATCACGCTGTACTCTTCGCCGGAACCATCCACCGCCACGGGGGAATCTTCCTTGCGCACGCCGCGCTTGCGCAGATGATCGAGGCAGAGATTGGTGACGATGCGGTAGATCCACGTGTAGAAAGAACATTCAAATCGAAAGCTGCCGAGATTTTTGTAGGCTTTGAGGAAGGCTTCCTGGTAAATGTCCTGGGCGTCGGTTTCCGAACCGGTCAGGTGGAGCGCCAGGCGCAACACGGACTGGTCGTAGTGGCGCACCAGGACCTCGAACGCGCCGCGGTTTCCCCGCTGCGCCTCCCGGATCAAACTGGTGTCGTCAATGCGGTTGCCCTGTGCCGCCAAGGAGCCCCTCATATTTCCGTACAACGCGGGGTTCTGGGTGCCGCTGTCTTCTGCCGTCCGCCTCGGACTCGGACCCGACATCTCGCCAACCGGAATTGCCGCTGCGTAAGAATCGGCCGGCATTTTCTGTCTCTGTCCTCTACAAGTGGACCAACCTTGCCTTGCACAGAGATAGACGGAGCCCCAGCCCGAACGTTAGCAGATTATAGAGACTTGGCCCTTGATTTGCTTGACGAAGACAACCGTGGCTAGAGTGTGTTTCAAGAATAGGGTTTGGGTAGGGTACGGCTTCACAGGCTGCGGAAAAAGTCAGGAAGGTTAGCGCGACCGTGGAAGAGCGGCCCTTCAGGGCCGCGTTAGTCGCATTGAATCTATGCGGGCTTTAGCCCCGGTGGTCGTTTTGGACGTTTTCAGGGCTTTTTCCGCAGCCTCTTCAGCCGTGCCGCCATGGGCGTGGGTGCCCCACGCATCGCGCACTTTGCGATGTGTGGGTTTCGTCACCATCCAACCGTGTCGGGATCACCGTCACCCTCCAACCCTTGGGATTATTCTGACTCCGTGGCCAGGCGTCTGCATCGCTATTATGGCACGCACGATCTGCACTTCATCACCAGCAGTTGCTACCGTCGCCAGCCAGAATTAGGTTCCGCCTGGCGACGCGACCTGTTCGTCAAAATCCTGGAAGAGGCACGGCAGTCCAGAAATGGACAGGGTACCCCCCGGCCGGGTGGGGAAGGTTCCCAGTCAGGGGCCTCGCTCGCTCAGCAGCGGAGAGTCAGGTGCCCACACACGCACGAAGTCTCGTAGACAAGTTTGAAGTGCTTCTTCAAGTCCTTCGATGTGGAAGTGCTCGCCCTGCACCTTAAGAGCCTCGATCAGACAGTTATGCGCCACCATCAACGAGGCATCGGCAATGTCGGGTTGGGCCTCAGGATTGAGGTGCATGATTCCGTCTGTGATCTTTAGACGCTGCGTAAGCCCGCCGAATGTCGGGTGAGCATGAAGCAAGGGAAAGAAATAGCCGGGAACAATAAGTCGACCAATAGGTGTTGTCTTCGCCATAGACACGAAGTCCAGCCTGTTCCATGAATGATTGAGGCGCATCTTCGCGCCGGGGTGATTGCACTCGGGCACCATGAAATCTTCCTTGACCGCTGCGGCATTCTCGCGAACCTGCTTGAGAAGATCAGGAGCTATAATGTCTGGTCCAAATGTCGCGATCAAACGATTCGCGAGCTTGTCCTGTTGAATCGCATGGTAGTCCAGAAATGTCGTGGCTTCATCCGGGTGATGATGCAAGTAGCACAGAGTTACGGTCATCTCGTACATGCTGCGTAGGAGCTTCGACGCTGCGACGCCATAGCCGTGCTGAGAAATGAGCGTGATTTCCATGAAATCTTCAAAGATCACGCGTCCGAAAAAGTACACGAACTTATCCACGGCAAGAGTCATGTCCTCCACGCGAGTGAAGGCGATGTTCAAGGCCGCGACGAGATTGGTCATCATCTCGTTCCAGAGCGGATGACGTGCGTCAAAGTTTTTGCACTCGTCGGGAAATCCGTAGATAGTCAGATTGGTAGGAGTCGCCATGTTCCATTGTCCCAGATCCGTTTCTTGACGGCTGTCCATCCTAATAGAAGTGCGTGGGTGCCCCACACATCGCGCACTTTGCGATGTGTGGGTTTCGTCACCATCCAACCCTGTCGGGATCAGTCACGCTCCAACCCTTGGGATTATTCTGACTCCGTGGCCAGGCGTCTGCATCGCTATTATGGCACGCACGATCTGCACTTCATCACCAGCAGTTGCTACCGTCGCCAGCCAGAATTAGGTTCCGCCTTGCGACGCAACCTGTTTGTGAAAATCCTGGAAGAGGCAGGGCAGCCCAGAAATGGACAGGGTACCCACCCGCCCTTTCATCACATTTTCCTCGTACCGCCATCACAGACCTGCACCATAATCGGTGCGAAGATTTCCTCGACAGTGCATCATCGAAAACTGTGCCCGTCTCCAGAGACGGCCCAAAAGCATCCGAAAACATTTTCGGCGCTCTTTGACAAAATCGAGCCAGTGGGAGCGCCAAACCCGCTCCCGCAAGAGCGCGCCAAACGGCAAAGTCTGCCACTAAGTTCAATCTTTTGAATACTTTAACTCTAAGCGGCCTACTATCAACAACATAACTCATTTTGGTAGGGGGGGGTACCCCCCTCATTTTTCAACTTTCATACTCGCCACAATCCATCATCCATAACCGAATCATAGCCTTAGGAGCAATCATAATGTCTTCTTCTCTCGATAAATTTTCCGACAAACTTTGTGCCCAGCGAAAAGCCAACGGCGATCCCTGCCAATCTCCAGCTCTTCGCGGCGAAAGGTTTTGCCACTATCACAAGCTAGTGGGCAAACCTTCCATCAACATCGACAACAGCCCTTCCGGCCACGCCTACCTGCCCCTCTTCGAAGACGCCGTCTCCATCCAGTCGGCAATCTCAGACGTTTGCGAAATGATGCTGCACCGCCGCATCGAAACCAAAGAAGCTTCCATCCTGCTCTACGCCATGCAAGTTGCCTCCACAAATATGGCTCACATGAACGGAGAGAAAGTTCAGCGCAAGAATAAGAGCAAAAAGAAGAACGGCTCCAATCCCTCTTCTTCCGCCGCACTGTCGTCAAAGGAAGCTTCGACGGCCCACGACAGCCCCGCTACCTCCTCACCTGGACCCGAGTCCTTGCCGCACGGGACAATTCAGGCATGCGAGCAAAGCGGACGATCGGCATTTGAATGATAGGTCTCGCAGGGCTTCAAAATGTACAATAAAGCCCAGCCGAGGCCCGTCGATTTCATGTACGAAGTAACCGTCGAAGATTCGTTCGCCGCAGGCCACTACCTGCGCAACTACAAGGGCAAGTGCGAGAAGCCGCACGGCCACAACTACAAGATCCGGGTCACGCTGGCGGGCGACGAACTCGACAAGGCCGGCCTGCTCGTCGATTTCAAAGACCTGAAAGATGTGATGAAGCACGTCATCGACCGCCTCGATCACCAGATGCTCAACGACATCGAGCCTTTCACCGCGCTCAATCCCTCAGCCGAAAATTTGTCCAAGTATTTTTTCGACGAAACCAACGCCCGCCTCAAGAGCGTCACGAATGGCCGGGTCCGGGTGAAGGATGTGACCGTGTTTGAGACGGACACGACCACGGCGACCTACTCGGAATAGCAGTTGCCAGTTGCCGGTTGCCAGTTGCCAGAGTCGAGCGGAGAAGGGTGATGGGGCGATCGTAAAGGACTTGGTCGCTTGGCAGAAAGCGATGAACCTGATCACAGCTGTTTATCGCGCTACCGCAGGCTAAGGAGGAGCAATTCGGGCTCACATCGCAGCTGCGAAGGGCTGCCGTTTCGATTCCAAGCAACATCGCCGAAGGGCAAGGCCGGCTGTCGGAAAAAGAGTTCTGCTATTTTCTGGGACAGGCTCGCGGATCGCTCATGGAAGTCGAAACCCAGCTCCAAATTGCGCAGAACCTTGGCTACCTTGAATCAGAAGGAACCGACGCGCTGCTGAAATTGTGCGCCGAGGCCGGACGAATCCTGAACGGACTTTTAGCATCCATAGCCAAACCAGCGGACTCGGGCGCTTCTTGACTGGCAACTGGCAACCGGCAACTGGCAACTGTTTTCCATGCAGATTACTGAGATCTACAAATCGCTGCAGGGCGAATCCACCCACGCTGGGCTCCCTTGCGTTTTCGTTCGCCTTACCGGCTGCAATCTGCGCTGCACTTGGTGCGACAGCGAGTTCAGCTTCTATGGCGGACGCAAGATGACGATCGAGGAGGTTGTGGCCGAAGTCAACAACCTGCAACCATCCACTGGCAACCGGCAACTGACAACCGGCAACTGCCTGGTCGAGATCACCGGCGGCGAGCCCTTGCTGCAGGAGCGCGAAGTTGTTCCGCTCATGGAGCACCTGCTTGCCGCCGGCTACAAGGTCCTGCTTGAGACCAGCGGCGAACGCCCTTTGGCGCGCGTTCCTAAACAGGTCGTCAAGATTGTGGATGTGAAGTGTCCGCACTCGGGCGAGGCCGGCACTTTCGCCATCGAAAATCTCGGCGCCCTTGAACCGCACGACGAGCTTAAGTTTGTCCTTACCGATCGCATTGATTATGAATTCGCTCGCGACTTCGTCGCTGAGCATCGGCTGGCAGGGCGCGTGCACGCCATCCTGTTTTCGCCCGCATTCAGTAAAGAAGCCAGCGGCGCGCGGGACACCTCCCACTGCCTCCTCGATCCCGAACAGCTCGCCCAGTGGATGCTGGCCGACAACGTCCCCGCCCGCCTGAGCCTGCAAATCCACAAACTGATCTGGAACCCAGCGGCGAAGGGCGTGTGAGGAATCGGGTGATCGGGCCATCGAGCATCCTGGCGGTTAATCGTTTGGGTCGCTGCCCTTGAGGATTGTCATCCCGAGCGAAGCGAGGGATCTGCATTTTGCAACGGACTACAGATCCCTCGCTTCGCTCGGGATGACAAAGAGAATTCCTGTCGGCGTAAAATCAAAGTGAACCGCCGCGCTTGATCGAAATCACCCGATCACGCGATGGCCCAATCCGCATGACCCGATGGCCCGATCACCCGATGACCCGATCCGTGGTGCTCCTGAGCGGCGGCATGGATTCCTGCGTGTGCGCGGCGCTTGCGGCCCGGGACCATCAAGCCGCGGCCGTGCACGTCTGCTACGGCCAGCGCACCGAGGCGCGCGAACTGCGCGCGTTCCAGGCCATTTGCGATCGTCTTGGCATCGGCGATCGCCTGGTCGTGCGTAATGAAGCGTTGCGCGCCATTGGGGGTTCGGCTTTGACCGACGAGAAGATCGCCGTCCCAGAGTCACACACCATCGGCGCCGGTGTTCCGGTTACCTACGTCCCGTTTCGCAACGCCCACTTTTTATCCGTCGCCGTCAGCTGGGCCGAGGTCCTCGGAGCGAAGAAGATTTACATTGGAGCCGTCGAGCAGGACAGTTCCGGTTATCCCGATTGCCGGCCGGAGTATTATCGTGCTTTCAACGATGTCGTTCGCGCGGGCACAAAAGAAGGCGCGATCCAAGTGGTTACGCCCTTGATCGCCATGCGCAAACATGAGATTGTGACGCTCGGCCTTGAACTGGGCGCGCCCTTCGATTTAACGTGGTCTTGTTATCAGCGCGAAGATCGTGCCTGCGGCGTCTGCGACAGCTGTCAGCTGCGCCTGCGCGCGTTTCGCGAAGCGGGCGCGGAAGATCCGATTCCGTACGCAGAGACTGCGGCCCGAACTGGGTAGCGAGTTTTGCTTTGGCCGTTCGCGGCGAGCCGCAGCTCGCGTCCAGCCGAGACGCGGGAGCGCGACCAAAACCGCGCGGGCCCGCGTTCGGGACATCAGATTCTGGAAAGTCGTTTTTGCAACTAAAATACTCGAAAATCCGCAAATTCATGCCGGGAGGCTCATCATGAAGAAGTACTTCATCCTTCCCCTTCTGCTCGCGCTCGTCGTGGGGCTGTCGGCTCCACTGGCGTTCTCGCAAACCACGGGCACCGTGAAGGGAGTTTGTAAAGACTTGGACGGAAAACCAATCGCCGGAGCAATCGTGGAATGGGTGGGCGTGGAAACCGGCCACAGATACACCATCAAGACCGATAAGAACGGAAACTATTTTTCGCTAGGCCTGGTTCCCGGCAAATACAACGTCAAGTTGAGCAAGGACGGCAAAGAGCTTTGGCACGTGAATAACGTTGCGGTCGGCCTCGACGAACTGCCGTTCGACCTCGATCTCAAGAAAGAGCAGGCAGCCGCGGCCCAGGCTCCTGGAATGACTGCGGAACAGGTCAAGGCCGCTCAGGAGCAGCACGAGAAAGCCCTCAAAGAGCAGACCACGGTCAAGCAGCTGAACGACAAACTGACGGAGGCGACCGCCGCGTCCGATGCAGGCGATTTCGACAAAGCGATTGCCGCCCTCAATGCGGCCAACGAGATTGACAACACGCGCGACCTGATTTGGTTCAAGCTCGGCGACGCCTATCGTCTGTCGGGCCCCAAACAGACCGACCCCGACGAGAAGAAGAAGCGCTACGAGATGGCCGGCACCAGCTACCAGAAGGCCATCGACCTCCGCAAGACTTCGGAACAGGCGCAAAAGGACCCTGAGAACAACAAGAAGTTTGCCGCTTACTACAACAACCTGGCCGAGGCCTATTCCAAGGCCAACAAGATTGACGATTCGATTGCCAATTACAATCAGGCGGCTCAGCTCGATCCCACGCACGCCGCGACGTACTATTTTAACGAGGGTGCCGTATTGACTAACGTCGGGCGGGCCGATGACGCCATCGCCGCCTTCGACAAGGTCATAGCCGCCGATCCAACAAAGGCCCTCGCCTACTATTGGAAAGGCATCAACCTCATCGGCAAGGCGACGCTGGGGAAAGACAATAAGATGGAGGCCCCGGCGGGCACGGCAGACGCGTTCAAAAAGTATCTTGAGCTCGACCCCACCGGCCCCATGGCGCAAACCGCTAAGGACATGCTGGGCACCATCGGGAGCACCGTCGAAACCGGGTTCGGGAGTCCGACCAAGAAGAAACCGGTGAAGAAGTAGCGGTAATTCAGTATCCAGTACCCAGTTGCCAGTACCCAGTGAAACCGGGCGTTGTTGCCATCTTTATATCAATTGGCGCAGCAGTCTTAAGGAAAACTGGGTACTGGAGACTGGGTACTGTCTTTACCGTTACCGAGGTCTATGGCCTACCTGTTCTTCTCTCCTTGGCTCCATTCGCGCTACATTCAATTCATAGCTCCCCCGCCGTGTCTCCCCTGTGGTGACGATTCTTCGATTGCTGGGAGTGTGTGTCATGGCGGCTCCGGGGAATTCCCCGATTGCAATTGCCTTCGAAGGCCTCAACGGAACGGCTTCGATACCGACCTCGGTTCTTTTGGCGGGCATGTTGCGCGCCTCCGAGCACGTGAGCGATCTGATCTTCTCGCCGGGGCGTCCGCCGCAAGTGGAGATTCACGGGCAGTTGACGGCGGTTGAAATCGCGGGCTCAGGCACGCTCACGGCCGATGACACGCGGCGCATTGCAGCCGACTTGATCGGCACAAACAAGCAAGCCATCAACACGCTGCGCGAACAGGGCTCGTGCGACGTCTCCTACGGACTCGCGGGCATGGCGCGCTTCCGGGTCAACGTGTTCATCCAGCGCGGCAGCTGCGCCATCGTGATGCGCGTCATCCCGACGGTGATTCCAACGTTCGGATCGCTGCACCTGCCCGCGCAACTGGAGGACGCGGCCAACGTGCGCAACGGCATTATTCTGGTCACCGGCGGCAGCGGATCAGGCAAGTCTTCGACGTTGGCCGCGCTGATCGACCGCATCAACAGCGAGCATTGCTACCACATCCTGACCGTCGAAGATCCAATCGAGTTTCTGCACAATCACAAGAAATCCACTGTGCATCAGCGCGAGCTGCACAGCGACGCACCGAATTTCACCTTGGCGCTGCAGGCGGCGCTGCGGCAGGCGCCGCGCGTGATCATGGTGGGCGAGATTCGGGACCGCGAGACGCTCGATATACTTCTCGAAGCCGCCGAAAACGGGCACCTCGTGCTCTCCAGCATGAACACGATTGATGCTTCGAAAACGGTGGAACGAATCATGGGCTTCTTTGCGGCGTCGGAGCAGCAATCGGTGCGCGAACGGCTGGCCAAAACGTTCCGTTACATCATTGCGCAGCGGCTGATTCCGCACGCTGATGGCGGCGAGCGAATTGCCGTGGTTGAAATTTTGAAATCAAGTTCGCGTACACGCGATTGCGTGGAGCAGGGCGAGCGTCCGGGGCGCACGCTGCTCGATGCCATCAAGGCCAGCGAGAGCGAAGGCATGCAGCACTTCGACGCCGAGATCGCAAAGCTGGTGCGCTCGGGACTGGTCGATCTAGAGACCGGGCTTTGCTTCGCCAGCAACGCGACGGTACTGGGGCAGGAGCTGGCGAGGAACTAGTTCCCAGTTCTCAGTTCTCAGTAAAACCAGGTGGCGGGTCCCGAGGTCTCAGGTCGCGCACCAGCCCAGAAAAGACCCATCGAAGCTGATGGTGTCGGCTCCTCATTTTTTGGCTTGTCCCAGCGCCGCAACTCTTCCCTTGGTGGCGCGCAGGTAGTCTGCGGGCGCGATCAGGATCTGCAATCCCCGCATTCCAGCCGAAATGGAAACCACGTCGAACAGCTCGATGGTCTCATCCACATACACGGGGAAGTCGCGCTTGGCGGCGAGGGCGGTGACGCCTCCGCGGATGTAGCCGGTTAGCCCCTGTAGTTCTTTCACGGCGACGAGCTGAATTCTTTTCTCGCCCGCGGCCGCGGCCAGCGCCTTGAGGTCCAGTTCCTGGTCGCCGGGGATGACGGCCATTAGGATTCCGTTGCGGTCGCCGCGCGCTGCCAGGGTTTTGAAGACCTGCTCGGGAGGCAGGCCAATCTTGGCGGCTACGGTTTCGGCGGCCAGGTCTTCGGGGTCCACTTCGTACTGACGCAGCTCGTAATGGATTCCCAGCTGATCGAGCAGGCGGGCGGCGTTGGTTTTCTGAGGCGGCTTCACGTTATATAGTTTCCTATCGTCATGACTTTGACCGGGAGCTCTCAGCCATCAGCCGTCAGCCGTCAGTTAAACCTATGTGATGTTCGTGACGGCTGATGGCTGAAAGCTTTTCGTTGAAGGAGGCTAACGTGCGTCATCTCGTGCATTGGATTTTAACCGCGGTAGCGGTCTGGGTCGTAGCTCGGGTAGTGCCGGGCATCTACGTAAGCGGGCCGATGGCCGCGCTGATTGCGGCGCTCGCGATTGGCTTCATCAATGCCACGCTCGGATTGGTGCTGAAGATCCTTACCTTCCCGTTGACCATCGTCACGCTCGGCGTGTTCTGGTTCGTCATCAATGCGCTCATGCTGAAACTGGCAGCGGCGATTGTGCCGGGGTTCGAAGTGCGCGGCTTTATTCCAGCGCTGATCGGGTCGGTGCTGATCAGCGTGGTCAGTTCGATTCTGCAGTGGCTGGTGATACCGCGGCGGAGAAATTACTAGCCAGGAGCCAGTTGGGCAGCGGCGCCGCCGCGACGCCAAACGCCAGCATGTCGAGCAGGACGGTGACGAAGATGAAGCCCAGGGCGGCCTGGCGTTTTGCGGACACGACCTTCTCCGTTCGGTAAAGTGGCTTGGCGGACCCCACGCCCGCCGCTGGATCAGAAGTTTCTCATCCGTTCGCGGCCGAATGTTCAGCCGGGGCTGAGGAGCGTTCCTTGTGCGATCTTTTGCGCTCCCGTTGGGCAGCGCGCAGGTCAAGGTGTAAGACGTCGAGGGTGTTGCTTGGTATCTCCGCGGCCCACTCCACCATTTCCTTTTCTTCCCAATAGCCGTTGAGGCGGATGGCGGTGTCGGTGAGATCTTCCGGGAAGGCTTGGCGGTAGTTGCCCTCGCGGTTGAGCACATCGCCGACCTGGCGTCCGGAGTGCATATCGTAGACGCATCGGCTGGCCGTGCCTTCACCGTTAGTGAAGACGAGCAGCACTTCGCCGAACTCGCCGTAGTCGGGCCGATAGAACCAGGCCTGCGCGGCGTCGGGCTTGGGACGCGGGCGGCGCTTTACCTGTACCGGCTCGGCCACCGGTTGTGGCTTGGGCTCGTTGGCGGGATCGAAATAAAGGATGCGCTGGCAGGAATCGCAGTAGATGAGCTGCTCGCCGCGCACCTCGTTGTAGATCTGCGGACGCAACATCACCTGGCAGCCCATGCACTTCTGGTCTCGCACCTCGGCCAGTCCGCTTCCGCGAAACTTCAGCACACGGTCGTAACGGCGGAGCACATCCTCGGAAATCTCGCGGCGCAGGCTGTCGCGCTTGACATTCCACCCGCCTAACTTTTCCCGATCCTCTGCGGTCACGCGGCGGGCGTCCTCTTTTTCTTCTTCGATCTCAGCCGTCTCGGCCTTCAGCTCGGCCTCCGCCGCTTTGACTTGCTTCTCGCGCCCTTCGGCATTGACCATGACTTCGAGGATGCGGTCTTCGTTGATGCGGATCTCCTGCTCGGCGAACTGTATCTCGCTGAGCAGCGCCCGGTATTGTTCGTTCGTCTTTACGTCGAGCGATTGGTCGCGATACTTGGAGATTTTGCCCTGCAGGTCCAGGATGGCGGCTTCGAACTTCTTGCGATTGGCCTCGTCGGCTTTGGCGGCGGCACGGGCCTTTTCGAGCTGGGTTTTGGTTCCGGCGAGCTTTTGCTCGATCACCGCCACGCGTTTCGGCAATGCGGCGATCTCGTCGTGCAGCAGCCGGATCTCCTGGTCCGCGATTTGGAGTTCGAGCAGTCTTTCGATGTCAGGAAGCATCGGACGGAAACGTTCCTAGACTTGATTCTAGCACGCGAGAAACAAGGGCCTCGGCCGCCGCTAAGGTATGGGTCAGTTTTACGATGCGACCCACAAAACCCCGAACCACCAAGGCCACGAAGTATCACCAAGGCATTTGATCTCAGGCGTTTCCTTCGCGCACCTTCGGGGCCTTCGTGGTTGACGGTTCCGCAAACTGACCTGCTACCCGCGGCTCCCACACCGCCGAGTGGGGCGGGATTGTGGTAGGCTGCCCAGTTTGGTTCTAGCCCGTCTAAGGTTCTGTGGAGGTTTCCCTTGAAAGCTGTTCGATTCGCCCTCTTGTTAGCGCTGTCATTCATTTTCTTTTTTGTTTTCTTCGCCGCGCCGGCCCTGGGTCAGCAGCCCGTCGCCAAACCCGCTGCCGACAAGCTTGTCCTTGAGCGCGTTGGCGACACTGGGTTTATTCTTCTGCGCGCGCCCAGCTTTCAGGCGCTCACGCCGCGGCAGCAGGCGCTGGCCTACTGGCTGACGCAAGCTTCGATTGCCATTGACCCGATTATCTACGACCAGTTCTCGGCTTACGGACTGAGGCAGAAGCGCCTGCTCGAAGAGATCATGGCGCATTCGGGGGGCATCAATCCCGCGGTGCGGGTGAAGATTGCCGACTTCGCCAAGCTTTTCTGGGCCAATCGTAGCAACCACAACGAGATGACGGCGCAGAAATTCCTGCCCGCCTTCACGCCCGAAGAACTGCGCCTGGCCGCGTTGTCGGCCCAGCATAACGGCGCCTTTCAGACGGCCTATGCCGATCTGCCTCCGCTGAAGACCCCAGCCGATCTGAGGCACGAGCTTGACGATCTGCGCGCTTCGCTCTTTGACCTCACCCTCGAGCCGATGATCACGGCCAAAAGTCCCACGGGCGGAAAAGACGTGATCCAGGCCAGCTCGAATACCTTCTACCCGGGCCTGAGCCTTGCCGATCTGAAGGGCTTCGAAGAAAAGTATCCGCTCAACTCGCGCGTGGTCCGGGGCGCCGACGGCAAGCTCACCGAGTTGGTCTATCGCGCGGGCACGCCGGACGGGAAAATTCCTCCGGGACTTTATGCCACGTTCTTGAAGAAGGCCAACGAGTATCTGGAGAAGGCGCAGGCCTGCGCCGAGCCGCAGCAGGCCGAGGCCATTGGCCATCTCATCCGCTTCTATCAGACCGGCGATTACGCCGACTGGCTTGCTTTCGGAACCGCCTGGGTGCAGAACGACGCGGTGGTGGATTTTGACAACGGCTTCATCGAGGTCTATCGCGACGCGCGCAACGCCAAAGGCAGCTCGCAGAGCTTCGTGACCATTACAGACCAACCCCTGACGGTCGCCATCAAGAAACTGGCCGAAAACGCCGGCTACTTCGAGCAGAAGGCCCCGTGGGCCGACCAGTACCGGCGCACGTCGTTCAAGCCGCCGGTGGTGAAGGCCGTCGAAACCACGATCGAGTCCGGAGACTTCAGCGTCACGACCATCGGCGACAATCTGCCCAACGAAGACGAGATCCACGAAAAGTATGGATCCAAGAATTTTCTGTTTACCGGCAGCAGCCGCGCCCTGAACGCCGCCAGCGGCAAGGTGGCGACCGCGGAGTTCGGTCCGGATCAGGCCACGGTGGAACGCAATCAAAAATACGGCGAGGAAGCCAGCGCTCTGCTGACCGCCCTGCACGAAGTGATCGGCCACGGCTCGGGAAAACTCAGCGACCGCGTTGGCGGAAACCCACAGCGCTTCTTGAAGGAATATTTCTCCACCCTGGAGGAAGGCCGCGCCGACCTGATGGCGCTGTGGAACGTCTGGGACCCCAAGCTGAAGGAACTGGGATTGATCACGAACCAGGAGGAAGTAGCCAAAACGATGTACGACGCAGCCGCGAGGGTCGCGTTGGTGCAACTGCGGAGCATTCCGCGCGGCGATACCATCGAAGAAGACCACCAGCGCGACCGCCAGTTGATCGCGCACTACATCGCCGATCAGGTTCCGGGCTCGATTGAGCAATTGCAGCGCGACGGCAAAACCTACGTGCGCGTCGCCGACTATCAGAAGATGCGCAAAGGCGTGGGCATGTTACTCGCCGAACTGATGCGCATCAAGGCCGAAGGCGATTACGACGCCATCAAGGCCCTGGTGGACAAGTACGGAGTCCACTTCGAGCCGGCGCTGCGCGACGAGGTGTTGGCTCGCTACAAGAAACTCGACTTACCTACTTATTGGGCCGGAGTAAACGCTCACCTGACCGCAACGTTCGATAAGAGCGGAGAGGTCGAGAAAGTCGAGATCAGTTACCCGGAGGATCCGGCCGCGCAATATCTACACTACGGGGCGATGTACGACGCCGGGCTGACCCGCTGAGACCAATTTGGGGTAAAGCACAGCGAAGATGCTATGGCGATTTTTCGACAACTAACGCAGACGCGGACTAAGGTCCGCGCTTTAGAATGCGTGCTGTGGTTTTGCGGAAGGAGGTTCAAATGAGAGCCTATGTTATCTTGACTGAGAATCACGCAAAAGCCAGTTTGAGCAATGGGAGGGATAATGGAACAGCCCGTTCCACGCACTCCCAAGCTTGACCTGTTTTCGAAGGTGGCAGCAACAGGCGTTCTTCTTGTCTACGCCGTCGGATTCCTGATTACATCGCTGTATTGCATCGACTTCGGCTTCACTCCTGTCAATCCTTTTCGGGCTCGTGGCGCTTCCGCAGGTACCTGGTTCGGCATCTTGGTGCTCGTTCCCATGTTCGTAGGCCGCCTCGCACTGCGTCATCACGTAGCAAAGCGTGTGGAAGCAAAACCTTGGCAACAACGGTCAATTCTCGCCTTTAGCCTATACTTGGCCTCCTACTCGGCAGCGTTCCTACTCTCGCCCGCGTTCCAGATCCGAGAGCGCTTGCGCACCAGCACCATTCCTTTAGGAGTTGCAATCGGCGTGACCGTTTTGGTGATCGGGCCGATCTACAAATGGTGGAAGAAGCGGACACTGTCAATCGTTATAGTTCTTCTGACGTTGGTGGTCCTGATACAAGTGCATATGTTTCGAGCGCTGACGCTAGGACTCGGGTTCACCGTTGATGCACTCGTGCTGTGGATTTTCGTAGTAGCAGTAGCCTCCGTCACCGACCTCGACGGGTTCCCTGCCAACTTCGGTTGGCACACCGACTGGTATGCAGTCGTTGCGTGGGTGCTCATCCTTATAACTGTGTTTGCGTCCCACGTGTATCCGAGTATAAAAGCGTCATGGGGCGGAGGGGAAACGTTGCCTGTGACGTTGTACCTGAACGGAAACGCTCCAGTGATGCCAAGTCAGCGTTGGCACGTTCAGTTGGTAGAAGAAAGCGATAACGGATATTACGTTGTGAACAAAGGGGAAAAGAAAGCTGTATTTATTCCGCGCTCAGCGGTTGCGCTCGTCTACTTTTCGGACGCGCAGCCGAGCTTTGACAAGCCATCTGGCGAGGTGCAACCCAAATAGCAGGGCACCAGAGAAGAGAATTTTTCAAGTACGCGAAGATCGTTGGCGCAATCAGGCGATCGCGCTCAGAACCCTCATGAGCCGAAGAGCAATGCCAATCCCCCGAAGAAGTAACCAAAGACCAAGCGCCAATCCCCTCGGCGGTCGCGCTCTTACGAATGGGGCCTTGACTCGCCCTGTTAGAATAGAGTCATAGCAAACAGAGTGTTGCTTGAGTAAGTTTTGCTCTTTGACAAGTCAAGGCGCTTTTGCGGGCGTGAGGACCCCTGAGCGGAGCGAAGGGACGGGAGCCCGCAGCCGAAATCCTGAGCGAGACGCAAGGCGAGTCGAAGGATCCCAACGGCGCCTAGCGGGCGTGAGCGAGCCTCCGGAGGAGGCGAAGCGGGAGCCTGCCGCCGAAATCCTGACCCAGCCGCAAGGTGAGCCAAAGGAACCAATTAACTCCTTATTCCGTAATACTTTACATGTAAATCGTTTATCCTGAATACTTTGCAAGGAAATTTCCAGAAAAACAGCGAGAAATAGGTGTTAAGTTCCACGCGCTCAAGACTTTGCCTGTAAATCATTCCGGCTCAAGACTTTGGCGGGAGATTCTCCTTAAGGTCTTGATTCTAATAGACCGGGGTAGAGGGGGTGGGGGTACCCTCAGTCGCTCTCGCCCGGCATGGGATGACGCGCCTGGTCGGCGTGCGGGACTAGCTGCTCGTAGACGGCGCGCGGCACGTGCGAATCCCAATAGCCGGATGTCTTGGCGAAGCCCACGATCCCGAAAAAGAGGGCAGCAATCGCGGCTGCCATCGCCCACGTTGGCACTTTCTGCGCATGGAGCGACGAGCGCCCTCGCCCAGGCAGAGCGAAGGCTGCCCTCGAAATTTCAGGCAACGTCAGGCTTAGCGCGTCCTTCGCCGGGCAGATGGCGACGCATTCCAGGCAGCCCGTGCACTCCGCCGACTTGATCGTGATCAGCTTGTCCACGGGCAGCGCCGAGGGACATGCTTTCGCGCACTTGGCGCAGTCAATGCAGGTGTCCAGGTTGCGCCGGATCCGCGTTGGGCTGGCGAGCGACACGATCCCCAGCAGGGCGCCGTAGGGACAAAGATAACGGCACCAGAAATTCTGGATGAACAGCGACGCGACCACCAGCACGCCGAGCACGATCGCGCCCGTTTCGCCGAGGTGGCGGAAAAAGTTCAGCATCTTTACGTCGGCGATCAGGCCGTAGGGGCTGTTCATGAACGCGGCCAGTTCGTCCACGGCCATCGAACTCACGGCCCAGACGAAGAAGCCGAGGAGCACGTATTTCAAGCTGCGCAGGCTTATGTCGAGCCAGCGCGGAAGATGGAAGTTGCGGCGAAAGAGCTTTCGCCCCGCGAGCCACAGGTATTCCGAAATCGTCCCCACCGGGCACAGCCAACTGCAGAACGCTTTGCGGAACAGAAACGAAATCGAAAGAAACGCCATCAGCAGAAACATTCCCGCCGGATGCAGCGCGGGCACGCGATGCGAGAGGACGAAATATTTCAGGTTCATCAGCGCGGCAATGGGCAGCCAGCCCTCGACTCCAGCCGGGCGATCGAAGGAGGTCGGTCGACCGCCCGCCTCAAACTGTCGAACCCAGAAGTAGAAGATGGCGCCGATCCAGACGTTCAGAAGCAGAAACGCGCCCTGAAAACCGCGGCGCGTAATCTGCGAGTAATCGCGATCGGTGCGGCGGATGAGTTTCTTTTTCGGCGTAGCGGCTGGCTTCGACCGGTCCGCTACGGCTTGCGTGAAAAGCGCGAGAGGAGCTATTGGAACCGTAGGAGGAATTTCAGGAATGATTTCGCTCTGAGCTTGCGTTGCCATGAAGCCATCCTTCGACTTCAGGCTAGCGGGCTCATGAACGTCTGCATGTGACCTTTGTCACGCTCTTTGCTTTTCCCCGGCTGGCCATGGGCCTGTAGGCTGGCTTCGGTGTGTTGGTCTCGAGGAAGCTCGCCCTTCGCGAACGAGGTCTTGGATGCTAGGCGGCAGCGGGCTGTAAAGCTCCGACCTCTTCTAAGAGACTAGGGCGATGCGCATGCACGACAAGGCAGCCCTTCGGCAGGTGCGTGCAGCGGATTCCTGCGAATCCAGCTCGGCGCAGCGCTATCCGCATGCTCCGTTCGGACTGCCAAGACTCAAACCTGCTGGCGAAGGGGTAACGAAACAGGCAGCCGGTCAAGTGAAACCAAAGTCCATTAGCAACCACGTAGAGCCTAAACAGGAGCTTACGCGGCGTTAGGGGGGGACGATCCCGGAACTTCTGGAACGTGAACCAAAACGGATGCAGGCTGACGTCCAGAAAGCCACCGGGTCTAAGCACACGGCGTATTTCGCTCAACGTGGCTGGAATGTTCATGTATGGCAGCCCTACGGTAGAGACGACGAACTCTACCGTGTTATCTTTCAGGGGAAGTTGCTCACCGCGTGCGCAGACGCATATCCAGCGTGGGTTTGGGCCCTGCTGCGAAGCGCGCACGCATGCCGGATAAGAGATATCGACACCAATCAATACCAAGTTGTCCGGCGGCGCACCTAAGCGCTTCGGCCATTTCCCCGTGCCGCAACCCAAATCCAGAACCCTACTCACCATACAGTGTAAAAGCCCTGTTCATTCAACTACGCTTCCAGCAACCTCCCCAGTCCTCGTTACCAAGAGAGGAGAGAAACTGGAACGCTGGCACTGCCATTCAAATGGTGCTCCGTAATCGTTTTGATTGCGGTGACACGTCTCACTTGCGACTGTGACTTCGGGACACCCAGCACTGAGGTACCGTGCTTGGAGAGAGCAAGCTGGGTCCCTAGCGACATTGGGGCCTCTCCTCGCCACTCGCCATGTGCGCGTGATACATCTTGTATTTGCAAATTCCGACCCTCATCTTCCTTTTCTTTGCTGGCGTGCTTGGCGGCGCACTCAACGCCGTCGCGGGCGGCGGGAGCTTTATCGGGTTCCCGGCCCTGCTTTTCACCGGCGTCGCTCCGATTGCCGCCAACGCCACCAACACCGTTGCTCTCTGGGTTGGACAGACGGCCAGTACCGGAGCCTATCGCCGGCACCTTGATCTATCGCGCCGCGTCATGGTTCCACTCGCCATCACCAGCGTGATTGGAGGAGTCGCCGGCGCGTATCTGTTGCTGCACACGCCCGCGCAGACCTTTCTGCGAGTGCTGCCTTGGCTCATGCTGGCGGCTACGCTGCTGTTCGTTTTTGGCGGAAAGTTGGGGCGGTCGCAGAGCGGCTTGGCGCACGACATTTCTTCGTCGGCGCTCGCCTTTGCCACCGTGTTTGAGCTGGTGGTTGCCGTCTACGGAGGCTATTTCGGCGGGGGGGCGAGCATCCTGAACCTGGCCATGCTGGCCGCCGTCGGCATGAACGACATTCATGCCATGAACGCGATGAAAAGCGTGCTCGCCGCGCTCATCAATGGCGTGGCCGTCATTACGTTTATCGTGGCGCGCGCGGTAGTGTGGAAACAGGGTGCAGTCATGACCGCGGGCGCGATTCTCGGCGGATATCTCGGCGCCCACTACGCGCAGAAGCTTCCTCCGGCGTGGATTCGCGGTTTCGTCATCCTTGTGGGCACGGGCATGACTGCTTACTTTTTCTGGAAGGTGTACCGCTAAAGCGTTCCAAGGTGGCTATACCCGCCCTCAGCGGCTGAACAGGCTGCGGAAAAAGTCAGGAAAGTTAGGGCGACCGTGGAAGAGCGGCCCTTCAGGGCCGCGTAAGTCGCGTCGAATCAGCACGGGCTTTAGCCCCGGTGGTTGTTTTTGACCTTCTCAGG
>Ga0187803_10000270_pt1 | contig 21287 bp, 20 predicted proteins | sample NC_wetland_sal_i_2_FD_132425 | JGI IMG/M metagenome (GOLD analysis project Ga0187803, IMG submission 132425) | Wetland sediment microbial communities from Neuse River Estuary, North Carolina, USA - Control_3 | ecosystem: Environmental > Aquatic > Freshwater > Wetlands > Sediment | place: USA...
GACCTTACGCAGACGACGTGGGTCTTTTCGCGCGACGACGTCAACAAGATTCTGCCAACTTATCTTGAACTGGGAATCATCAAGCAGGATCCGTTTGCCGTTCTCGACCGCGAGGGCGTTGGGCAACTGGTGAAACTCGCGACGGAACGCGGGCGCAAGACACGCTCGAAGCTGAAGGTCGGCATCTGCGGCGAGCACGGCGGCGAACCCTCGTCGGTTGAGTTTTGCTACCAGACCGGCCTGAATTACGTGTCCTGCTCACCGTTCCGTGTGCTGACCGCGCGGCTGGCGGCGGCGCAGGCCGCAGCGGCCGAAGCACTGAAGATCGAAGGCGGAAGAACGAAATGATCAACGCAGAGGCCGCGGAGACAATTCGCGCAGAGAACACGGAGAGAGCTCGAGAAAGGCTCAAGGCAATCAGCGCTCAAATTGTCGATGCGGCCATGCGAGTCCATACCGTTCTGGGCCCGGGTCTGCTGGAGACCGCGTACGAGGTCTGCCTGGCTCATGAGCTGAGCAAACGGGGGTTGCGCGTCGAAGCGCAATTCCCGTTGCCCGTGAGCTACGACGGAGTGCGCGTCGACCTTGGCTACCGTCTAGATCTCCTCGTTGAAAATGAAGTTGTTGTCGAACTTAAGCAATCGAAACTGTTCTGCCAGTTCACAAAGCCCAGCTTCTCTCTTACCTAAGGCTAGGAGGAATGAAGCTCGGCCTGCTGATTAATTTTCACGTTAATAGGTTGAGAGACGGCATTACACGGCTCGTAAATGGATTTTGATTTTTGCTTTTCAGCGTTCTCTGCGTGAGGGATCTTTGCGTCCTCTGCGTTGAGTTCTTTTCAGTTGACTTTCTGCAACCGCGCAATCAGCTTCTGGGCCAGGTTCTCTTCCGACTCCGACCACAGCAGCCGGCCGGTTGCGCCGGCGTTCTGTTCGACCTTCACCGTGAATTCGACTAACCGTTGCACGTTGCTGCGCACCCGGTCCACCTCGCCCGCCGTCAACTCAGGTTCTTCGGGGAGGAAGGGCGCGTCGAGACCGAAGTCAATCTGGATGTGGCCAGCTGCGGACGCGGCGTCGTCTTCAAACTCGGCCCCGTGCGCAATCACGCGTACCAGGGACGGCTGCAGCGTCCATTTTTCCTTCCCTCCAGCAGGCGTCCATAGGTCCCAGTAGGCTTCGAAGACATACGCGTAGTCGTCGTGAAGGAAGTCGGCAACCACCGCGACGGCCTCCTCCGGCGGCAGGCCCGGGACAAAACGGCGCTCGAGAAGCGTGGGTTCCGCCCAGGAAACAGGCTGGACCGCGGCATAGGTCACGCCGGGCCTCTGCGGGGAAAAGGGGAGTTGCTGAAACACGCTGACCGTCCTCGGCAGAAGTTCTGGCAGATCGAAGCTGGGAAACCACAGGCTCAGATAGAGCGGGTCGGCCATGATCATATATTTTAACGGGCTGGCTCGGGTGCAGGCGTCGCGGCTTCGGAAGTTCGTTGGTGGGAAGCGGTGAAAGAACCAAATGAAAACCGCTGAGGACGCCGAGGACGCAGAGGATTATGAAATGTAAGACTCCGCGTCCTCCGCGTCCTCGGCGGTTTTCATTTTGACTAAGACGGCGGTCGGCTTTTCCGGCACCATCATGCCATTGACCAAAGGTCAATAATGATCTAAATTGCTGGAGCAGAAAGTTAATGAACCCTAGGCAAAAAGCTATTGGAAAATAGTTTGGCAGCGCAGGACCTTGCCTTGACCTAAGGTCAAATCATCTCAGGAGGCATTATTGTGGAAGGCATTACCAGCAGTCTGGCGAAACCAGCACAATTCAGGCGTGACTCCAAGCCGCGTCCGAGATCGGAAGCCAAGCGCGGACGGATTGTCGAGGTCGCGATCCGGCACTTCGCCGAGCGCGGCTACAGCGCGGCGCGTGTAGAAGATATTGCGGCACAATTGGGGATTGCCAAAGGCTCGGTGTTCCAGCATTTCAAAAGCAAGGACGGCCTTTTCTTCGAGGCATACAAGAAGGCGGTGCAGTCTTTTCCGCGCTATCTGCAGGCCCCCCCAGAAGCCTTGGCCGGCGGCTTCTTTGAAGTGCTGCGCTACTGGCTGGGACGCACCGAGAACATGGTGCGCGACAACTGGGCCTCGTACCGGATTTATCTGATCGGCAATTACGGCACCGACCTCGCTCTGCGCCGGGAGATCAACCGCTTTCTGGTCATCGAGGATCCTTACGGCTGGCGTGACTTTGTAAACTTCGGCATTAAGCGCGGGGAACTGCGCCCGGATCTGGACGTGGACATGATCGGCTCCATTCTGGAGTGGACCATCGACCGGTTTCAGGATGCCCTGCTCACCGAGGAACTGGACCCAGGGCTGTTTCGAAAAACCGGGCCCATCCCGGAAAAGAAGGAAGCGCGCATTGAGCAGTTCGTGGAGTTGTTGCGGCGGGCGGTGGGATTGGAGAAGGCGCAGGCTTCGGGGAAGAAAGCATGAAGAAGTCGATGACCGTGGAGGAGATCGTCGCCAGCTATGACGCCGAGGCGCCGATCGCCGAGGCCCGGACCATTCCTGCGCCCTGGTACGTGGACGCAAGGATTGCCGAACTGGAGCGGCGGACCGTGTTTGCGCGCACCTGGCAGGCCATGGGACGAGCCGGCCAAGTGGAAAAGCCGGGCCAGTTTGTGACCGCCACGGTAGCTGGTGAGCCGCTGGCGGCGGTGCGGGGAAACGACGGCGTGCTGCGCGCCTTTTACAACGTCTGCCGGCATCATGCCGCGGCCGTGGTGGCCGAGCCTTGCGGCCAGGCGTCTCTGCTGCGCTGTCCGTATCACGGGTGGAATTACGGGCTGGATGGCTCGCTGAAGGGCACGCCGGAGTTCGACGGCGTGAAGAACTTCGAACGCTTGGACAATGGCCTGGTTCCGGTGAAAGTGGAAACGTGGGAGCAATTTGTTTTCGTCAATCTGGACCTGGAAGCTGCCCCGCTTTCCAGGTTTCTGGGCGGGCTGGTCAAGCGCGTCATGCCGCTGGGGCTCCACAAGCTGCACCACTTCGCTACGAAGACATACGACATCCATTGTAACTGGAAGGTATTTGTTGATAACTACCTCGATGGCGGATATCACGTGCCGCACCTCCACAAAGCATTGAACTCAGTTTTGGATTACAAGCAGTACACCATCGAGATCGAAGACCGCTATTGCCTGCAGTCGAGTCCGATGGTGAGCTCGAACCAGGACCCGGCGACCGGGGCAACCCGGAAGGGCGACCGGGCCTGGTATTTCTGGCTCTATCCAAATTTCATGTTCAACTGCTATGAAGGTTATCTGGATACGAATCTAGTGGTCCCGATCGATGTAGATCACTGCCGGGTGGTCTTCGATTTCTATTTCAGCGACGTAAGTGAGGCTGCCCGCGCCTACAACGAGCGGAGTGTGGCCGTTGGGAGCCGGGTCCAGGATGAGGACCTGGGGATCTGCGAGTCGGTGCAGCGCGGGCTGAAATCGCGGGCGTATGAAACGGGCCGACTTTCGGCACGGCGCGAGGCCGGTGAGCAGCTGTTTCACCAGTTGCTGGCAGCAGACTTGAAGAGCGGATTGGAGAGTAAGTCGGCCGCCGCAGACTAGAACAAAAATTCCGGGTTTCTCGTGAGGGCTTTGTGAAAAAGCTGACGTTGTTGCTTTGTGCGCTGATGACGAGTTGGTCGGCGTTGGCGCAGGTGACGGTGGTGCGGGCGGGGAAACTGATTGATCCGGATTCGGGGACGGTGCTGACGGATCAACAGATCATGATTGTCGGCAACAAAATTGCGGCGGTCGGGAAGGAACTGCACATTCCCGGAGATGCCAAGTGGGTTGATCTTTCGGACAAAACCGTGCTGCCCGGGCTGATTGACTGCCACACGCATCTGGCCGACGGAGACTCGATAGAGAATGGCGAGCCCTTTAATGTGTTGAAGAAGACGGCATCGCAGATTGTGCTGGAGTCGGTCCCCAATGCCCGCGCCACGCTGCTCTCGGGGTTCACGACTGTGCGCGACGTGGGCACTTACCGCGCCTTGAACGACATCGCGCTGCGCAACGCTATCAACCGTGGAGACATCATCGGTCCGCGCATGTACGTGGCGGGCGCCTACATCACAATCACGGGCGGCGCCGGCGCGATGACCGGGCAAGCGCCCGACATCCAGCTGCCTTGGGATTTGCACTATGGCGAAGCCAACAGCCCGTGGGAGGTGCGGCAGAAAGTTCGTCTGCTGGCCCACGACGGCGTGGACCATATCAAAGTGCTCTCGACCGGCGCGGTGCTGACGCATGGCAGCAGTCCGAGTTCGACCGAGTTCACTCTAGAAGAGCTGCAAGCGGCGGTAGACGAAGCGCACAACTTCGGCCTGAAAGTTGCAGCACACGCCCACAATGCTCAAGGGATCAAGAACGCGATTCGCGCCGGCGTGGCTTCGGTGGAACATGCGACCCTGATTGACGACGAAGGAATTGCGCTCGCCAAGCAGCACGGCACCTACCTTGATATGGATGTCTACGACGAGGAGTGCATTCAGGAAGAAGGAAAGAAGGGAATTATCCCAGCGGATTTTCTGGAGCACGATCGCGAACTGGGCGAAAGGCACCGGCAGAATTTCCGAAAGGCAGTCGAGGCGGGAGTGAAGTTGTCGTTCGGCACCGACCTGGGCGTGTGCCCGTATGGATCAAGCCCGAAGCAATTTGCCTTCATGGTGAAGTATGGAATGACGCCGATGCAGGCGATTCAGGCGGCGACGTCGAATGCGGCGGATTTGCTCGGGCATTCGACTGAAATCGGGTCCATCAAGGCGGGCAAGTATGCGGACTTAGTCGCCGTTAGCGGCGATCCCTTGGAAGACATTCGCGTGCTCGAGAAAGTCGAGTTCGTAATGAAAGAAGGGAAGGTTTACAAGTCGGCCGGCGCAGCGGCGTGCCAGCAGTAGACGCCGTCACCTCAGCGGCTAAAGCCGCATTCAAAACAATGCAGTTACCGCAGCGCTGAAGCGCTGCGCCACCCGAAAGCAGAGTTTTTCCTTCCACGTTTCGAAAACTGCGAAACGTGGGGCACCTGGCCGACCATGTATGGACAATCGAGGAATTAGTAAACCCGATGGCGGTGCAACAGAAAGCGTAGGCAGCCTAGCGGTGCAGAGCCGTTTCTGCTAGGCTGCCCGGCGAGGGCGGGTTTGTTCTTCTTCTTTCCGCTCTTTGTGCTTAGCACGTACTCCCGCGACAACCATTAGAGCACAAGCTATGCCGAATAGGACCCAAATGACCATGGCAGGCATTGTTAACTCCTTCACTTCGATTCTAGCCAAACCCCAAACCAGATGCCAAGTGCACCGCCGACTACTGCGACCGTCAGCGCCACACTCTCTCTACAGTTAAGATGCACTCCGTGCTGAACAAACGTGTCCAGCGGAGCAAAAACCAACAGGAGAATCCCGATGTCTCGAATGGATTCTCCCCACACTTCAGATTTTGGACGTGGCAATGTCTTGCGCTCAAGTAACGCGCGTAACGTTACTAAAGCTAGACGAACTCTGTAAAGCTAATTTTTGCGGCAACTTTCGCTTGCCAGCCTTCAAAACAGCCCCACTACCCGACGCACTCCTTGCTTGACATGCTTGTATGGTTCCGGGAGGGAGATCGGGATCGGTTGAAGCTTCCGAGTTTGGGGCTGGAGTTTGCGCATTTGGGGCTGGAGTTTGTAAATTTGGGGCTGGAGTTTGCAAATCCGAGGGAGGAGTTTGCGAATCCCCTGGCCCCGGGTCCCCCGACTCCGCATCCGCCGATGCCGCTTCCTGCTCTGCTGCGCATTGCCTGCGGTCGCGTTCCGCGGACAGCCGCCTGAGTGTCAGCAGCAACGGATCCGCGGCGTCGTGCGTGAAAAACATCTCGTACTCGAGGGGATCAATCAGGCCTTTCTCGTGCCAATTGTTCCGGACCGTCCTTCTTTCTTGGTAGGTCATGGAGTCGTAGATCTCCTGAGGCGACGGGGGAGGAGCGGTTGAGTCCTGCCCTTCGGTTTCCTCCTCCTCGGCTTCCTCTCCCTCAGCATCCTCTCCCTCAGCTTCTTCGGGATCGTGTCCCTGGCCGCTGGCCGACCACGGAGTCATGCCCAGCGGGGTCTCGGCGGCCTTTTCCGGTTCCACCACGACTTGCGTCGGCGTCGGCTTCTCGGCCTGCATCTGCTTCAGGTTCCCGGACGCGATCTGGAGTGCGTAGAGAGCGAGGCCCGCATCTTTGCGCTCGATTCGCCGCTGCAGCATCAACTGGACGATGTGCCGCAGCACCATCTGAATCGAATGCGCGTCCTCGAACGGCGGGATCATAATCGTACCGTCGCAATAGCGGTCCCCGTCGAGATAAAGCTCCACTTCGCGGGGCTGGTTCTGCTCGTGGTAGAAACACAGTTCCTTACCCTTGAGGGCGGGCGATCCGCACTGTGTGCCATTGGTTTTGACGTGCCGGCAACGCCGAATTTCAATTGGATAACTCACCATAACTCCTATCCCTGACCAGAAAATAGAAACGCGGCCCGCAGGCCGCGCTGGACTGTTTTTCGTCTCTATATTTATTATGGCAAATTCAGAAGGGTAAATGGCCAAGTTGGAGGGAAATATATCTCGCGTGAATGGAGTAACTTAGGGAGAAAATCGGGGGTTGAGGGTCTTGACAAGGTTTTGCGGCATTGATGGTGGTGCAACGACCCCCCTGGTCGCGGTCTTTTGGAATCAAAGACTTAGGAGGGGATGGCGCTAGGTCTTTGAGATAAAAGGAGTTACGGGTAAAGTATTTAGTTTTGTGTTAGTTAGCGGAAATGATCCAGTGGACTCCCAGGTTTCGAAAAGCGCGAAACCTGGGGTAGCCGGCAGCGGGCCTTTACGCGGGCGAGGGCGCCCGCGCCACACGTTTCAAACTTGCAGCACAGAGCTCTGAGCCTGCCTCCGTTAGTTTTCTTCGCGCGGACGCATGTTTCCGCCGCGCAGGTAGCGATTGTGCCAGCCCAGCGATTCGGTCAGCAGGTGCGGCGTGTGTTTGCCATACGACAGCCGCTCCGCGCGGTTCAGGTAATCGAGGAGCAATAGCTTGTAGTCCGGATTGGCGCACTTCTCGATGATGAGGTGCGCGCGCTGACGCGGCGAAAGTCCGCGCAGATCGGCCAATCCGTGCTCGGTGACGATGACCTGCACGTCGTGCTCGGTGTGGTCTACATGCGAGACCATGGGCACGATAGTTGAAATGGTCCCTTTTTGCGCGGTTGACGGGGCCATAAAGATCGAAAGGTATCCGTTGCGCGCGAAGTCGCCGGAGCCGCCAATGCCGTTCTGGATGCGCGATCCCATCACGTGCGTGGAATTGACGTTGCCGTAGATGTCGGCTTCGATCATGGCATTCATGGCGATGACGCCGAGGCGGCGAATGATCTCGGGATGGTTGGAGATCTCCTGCGGCCGCAGAACGATGCGCTCGCGATAGGAAGCCATGTTGGCGTTGACTTCGTCCATCATCTCGGGGCTGAGCGAAAATGCCGTGGCCGAGGCGGAGGTTAGCTTGCCGGACTTCAGCAGACGGATCATGCCGTCCTGAATGACTTCGGTGTAAGAAGTCAGTCCTTCAAAGGGGCCTTCCTCCAGCCCGAACAGAACCGCGTTGGCAATGTTGCCGACGCCAGATTGCAGGGGGAGGAGATTGGCCGGCATGCGGCCCTTTTGCACTTCCCAGCTCAGGAATTCCAGGATGTGACCGGCGATGCGCTTGGAGGCGGCATCGGGCGCTTTGAATGGAGTGTTGCGGTCGGGAGCGTCGGTGAGCACGACAGCAACGACCTTATCGGGCGGACACTCCAGATAAGGTGTACCGATGCGCTGGCCGGGTTTCACGAGCGGAATCGGCCCGCGATTGGGCGGCGGCTGCAAACCGTAGTAAATGTCGTGCATGCCTTCGAGTGCGGCGGGCTGCCAGGCGTTGACCTCGAGGATTACCCGTTCGGCCTGATCAATCCACGTCTTGTTGTTGCCGATCGACGAACTGGGCACGAGGCGCCCGTCTTCGAGCACGGCCGTGACTTCGATCAGAGCGACATCAAGCTTGCCCAGGAATCCATACTCGACAAACTGGGCGACGTGGCTGAGGTGGATATCCATGTATTCCATCTCGCCGGCGTTGATGCGCTTGCGGGTTTCGGGATCGGACTGATAGGGAAGGCGGAGGTGAATCCCGCCCGCCATGGCGAGCGCTCCATCGAGCTCGGGGCCGGTGGAAGCGCCGGTAAAGACACTGACCTGGAACTTCTGGCCGCGGAAGTTAGCGTCGGCGATGCGGCGCGCCAAGTCCATGGGAACGGCCTTGGGATAACCGGAGCCGGTGAAGCCGCTCATGCCGACCTGGTCGCCAGAGCGAATGAGAGCCGCGGCCTCGTCGGCGCTCATGATTTTCGCTGCCAGGTTGGGGTTGAGTACACGGGTGGTGGTGGGGGAAGCAATCGTCATCGAACAAGCCTTTCAAGCGCAGTAGCGCCTACGAGCCAAGGTAGCGGCACGCGATTCAGGCGTCTGTGAGCGCGGTCACCAGGAAAACGGCAACGTGGCGGAAAACATGATTAGAGATTTGGCTGAGAGCTACTGCCCGGCCCGCCGCCAGGTGGCGGCATGTGGGGTCGTGGGGTAGGGCCGGGCAATGCTTTTTTGTTTCCCTTAGTTGTAGTAATTGATCTCGTTTGTACAACGTCACGACCCTGGTGGCTGTGATCGCGGTCACAGAGCCCTGTGACTGATTGGGTACACGGGTCTGTGACGATGGTCACGGCGCAGAGAGCGTGGAGACCTTAAGTTGTGAGAGAAGTCAGAGGAAAGGACTGAGGAGAATATGGCGTACGCAATCACCGACAGCTGCATCAAGGATCATCTCTGTGTGGATGTGTGTCCCACCGATTGCATTCATCCGAAAAAAGACGAGCCCAAGGTGGAAGAAGTGACGCAACTGTATATAGACCCGGTCGGCTGCATCGATTGTGGCGCCTGCATACCGGCTTGCACGTCGGACTCGATTTTTGCGGCCGAGGATCTGCCCGAGGACAAGAAGGATTTCCTGGAGAAGAACGCGGCCTATTACGCAAGTTAGCTTCGCTGAGACGTTGTTTCCTCCCTCCCGCCCGCGCTCTATTCCCGGGGCGCGGGCGTTTCTTTTTCTTGAAACCCAGTCTTGACAGCCGGTTCCCGCCTTTCTATCGTTCCTAGCGAAGCATGAACATTGTCAAGGCAACCCGGAAGTACGAGGAGTGGCTCGGCTCGCACCTGCGCATTGTGGGGCCGGATTTGCAGTTGAAGCATGAGGCCATGGCGGAATCCGCATTTTGCTTCCTGCGCGCGACGTTTTACCGCTGGCTGCAGGTGTGGGAGGAAGTGTGCGCGGACCTGCAGCGGGCTCCGCGGCTGCTATCGGTGGGCGATCTGCACGTGGAAAACTTCGGCACCTGGCGCGACACGGACGGGCGGCTGATCTGGGGGGTCAACGATTTTGACGAAGCCTGTGTGTACCCCTACACGATGGATGTGGTGCGCCTGACGGCAAGCGCGTTGCTGGCAGCTCGGGAAGAGCGGTTGACGATGAAACCGAAGGAGTCGGCGGATGCGATCCTAACCGGATACCAGGAAGCGCTGGAGGAAGGCGGGCGTCCGTTTGTGTTGGAAGAGGAGCATGGCTGGCTACGGGCCATTGCCGTGGGCAAGCTGCGCGATCCGGAGGTTTTCTGGCAAAAGATGGACCGGCTTCCGGCAGTGCGCGGGGAAGTCCCGGAGAGCGCGCGCGAAGCTCTGGAACACATGCTGCCGGAGCCGGGAATTCCGTACCGGCTGGTGCGCCGGGTGGCGGGAAAGGGGAGCCTGGGGCGGGTGCGGATCGTGGCCATCGCGGATTGGAGGGGAGGGCGGGTGGCTCGGGAAGCGAAGGCGCTGTTGCCCTCGGCGCTGCATTGGCTCGATCCGAAGCGCGCGCCGGGAGAGATTCTGTACGGGGTCATTTTGGGGCGAGCCGTGCGCTGTCCGGATCCTTATGTGCAATTGCGCGGGCACTGGATTGTGCGGCGCTTGTCGCCCCATTGTTCGCGGATCGAGCTGGACGAGCTGGAGTCGGCACGCGGGGAATTGCGGCTGCTGGAGGCCATGGGGCGAGAGACGGCGAACATTCATGGCGGAACCGAAGAGAAGCGGCGTGCAATTGTATGCGACTTGCGCAAGCGCAAAGGAAGCTGGCTGGCGAAGGCGGCCCAAGCGATGGCGGACAAGGTGGAAGAAGACTGGAAGGCATGGAAGGAGCGATGACAGAAACGGGACATCGTCTTGACCGCCTAAAAGCTAGAGCGCGGGTCTGGGAGCGTGTTGGTGAGGGACGAATGCGTGCGAGAAGTCGGTTAGCGGACTAAAGGGCTGGAGTTCCGTAGTGTAGGTTTGGACTTCAGGCTCAGCGGGGATGAGGGCGTCGAGAATGCATTCGAGGGTAGTCGACGAGCCCGTCCAGCCGCAGGAGAAAGCTTCGCGATAAACGGACAGTTCTCCCACCAATTGCCCGACTGATTCAGAGGTAAGGTGCAAGTCACTGCGGGCTGGGTCGCTAGTGATGGGCATCGGAGGACCGTGGCTCGGGGAGAGGCGCAGGCTGGCCTGGTTCATCCAGTGTCTGACCAGGATTCTGAGCTGTTGTCGGCAGCAGGCGCTTTTGACGTCCTTCTGCGCTGCCAGGGTCGGATGCCAGGTGAGAATCTTGAGCCGGTCGAGCCAGCGGTTCTCAACTACCAGGAACCATCCATGGTGGTGGAGAGTATCCACGCCACAAACCGAGCAAGGGAACGAATCTGGGATGCCGTAGTCCATCGGTTCCCTTACAAGTGGCCCGTTGCCATCAAGCCAGGACGCGACGCGTGCGGTGGGATTCGCTCGCTGAGAGGCACGGTCAGCATCCCGAGGGAAGCGTCAAAGTGCAGGGTGAAGTGGGCCGAGCAAGCCGAGCAGAGCCAGAAATGTTCGCGCTTGCGGATTCTGCGCCGATTGCCGTCGAGGGTGGAGTCAGAGTCGGTTGCGAGGGTTTCCGCCAGGAACAGCTTACCTTCGCGGAGGGATCGAAAGGGGACGGTGCATCCCGGGTTCGCGCATTTCTGGAGCATGGGCTGGGTCCAGTCTTCTCCGCTGAAACTTCGGCCAGAGAGGTTATTACTTGAGTGCACGTAAGATGCCTAACCTTGCCAGGTCGAGTTAAGTCATTTTCACTACGTAGATACAGCGAATTAGGTGAGGAGAAGCTTCAAGCGCTGTGGAGAAAGTGAGTTCGAGCTGACGAAAAGCTGTCGAATACGACGGATTTTCGGCAGAGCGCACAGGAAGTTGTGATGTAGGCTCACAGGCGATGATCGGGTCATCGGGCCATCATGTCATCGCAGCTAATTCGGAGGAGTGTTTCAAGGAACGCAGCGCTCTGAGTCGTTATTCGCAGCGGTTCCTTCGCGGTCTCCCAGGTTCTTGTCACCCGTGAGAGGTGGGGCACTCGGCGGGCATGGCTGCCCGCCGTCTGGGTTCTGTCGTGGGGCTAATAGGTAAGGATTGCGCTCGTGGCCGTTGTTTTCGCCTTATAGTTGCACCACGGGTTTGTTTGGCCCTTCTGGACCCAATACATGGGAGTCCAGCCCGGATTTTTGATTTTGTTGAAGTTATAGTCCCATAGTGCTGCCTTGCTGAACTTTATGGAGTGATTCGGCGGAAAGTCGCTACATTGCGAAATGCTATAGACCTCCAACACCCCGGATTGCGCCCAGTTAAAGGTCTGACCTTCGCTGGGAGTATTGCTCAAGGTTGTGCTCTGGTTGGTAGTCACGTCCGTGGTTGTGATATTCCATGTTGGACAGGACTGATTGCCGGGCTGGCATGTGCTCTTGATGGTGCCGAGGATCTTGTGGCCCGGAGTAACAGTCACAGGCGTACTGTAGTTTGCCGTGCCGCTCGGACAGCAGTTCCAACTGGCAATATTCCATGGCCCAACCCCTTGTTGTCCATCATTCCACCCCAACACCGGCTGGATAATGAGCTGAACATTGTTTATATCCATAAAGCCGGGGAAAAAGAACAAGGTCTGGCCATCATTGCTTTTGGGCGTCGGCGGGACGGTCCAAGTGGCCGTAAGTTCTCCATAAGAGCTACTATTCGTGGAAACCTGGCCGGCCTCAATCCAGGTCCAACTTATGTAGAGAGGCCCGGGGTTTGCCGGACCTTCGACGACAAGCTCTCCCGTGGGCGCATAGCGCGGAAAACCACAAAACGGAGCGACTGTTTCCTCGGTTCCATCCGCAAATCGGATGCGGCCATCGGCCAGCACGGTCTCCCCCTTCTTGATCTCCCGGACACAGGAGGGATGGAAGTAGCCGAACGGCGTGATCACATAGTCGGACGGCACATTAGCGGGACGCTTCCATCCTGCCGCCGTCTGCGCATACAACATTCCCAACGACATCATGAGAAACAACATGGTGCAGAAAATCCATTTTGCCCTATTCATTCCTGACTCCTATTTTGCAATCTGAACAATGAACGAGCGGGAACTGCTGGCCGCTACATCATCATTACTGGCGAAACAGTACACCTAATTGCTAACCAGCGATAGAGTGAAAGTTGTTGCACTGCGGTGTCCGGTGACCGCCGGATGCGCGCAGACTACGATTGCGGGTCGTAGTTTCGACACAGGCTAATCCATGGCTTGCAGCGCGGGCTGTTAGCCGACCGCTTCCAAGGCGCGGGCTTGGCAGTTGGGGCAGAGGGTAGCTTCTTTCAGGTCGATCCACTCCACGGCGTGGGAGGGAGCCATGGCGCAGGAATAGTCGTCGCAGTGGGTTAGGTCGAAGGTGTGGCCTACCTCGTGGACCGATTCTTTGACCAGGCGTTCGACGAGAAGGCTGGGATCGGGGGGGAGGCCGTAGAACTCCTGGTTGAGGCGATGAAACGAGACGATAGCGCAGGGGCCGCCGATCTGGGCTTCACCGAAGACAAAAGTGAGAATGGGGATGTAGAGATCGACGGCGGTGATGCCGAGCACTCGCCAGGCGCCGCTGGCGGCGTAAGGTTGCATGGCTTGCAGGATTTCGGAGGAATGATACTGTCCGCGCTCGGGATGGAAGGCCAGGCGGGGATCCAGGCGCGCGTCGAGAATGCGGGAGGAGACGTGGAAGGAATCGGCGAGGGCGCGACGCAGGTTCTGGAGCAGCCGCGCACCCCCACCCCAGCGAGCCAAATCCGGGCTTGCTGGGGACCCTGTATCGAGGTCTCCGATCGGGAGCAGGTCGAGCGTCTTCATCGGGTTTCGACAGGGCGGCTCCAACCGTACTTCTTGAGCTTGTGATGCAGGGTGACGCGGTCAATTTCGAGCACTTCGGCGGCGCGCGTCTGGTTCCAGCCACATTCTTCCAGCACGCGCAGGATGTGAGCTCTTTCCATATCTTCGAGCGACTTGGGGCCGCCATTGCTCGAAGCGCCGTGGTCTTTGAAAACGAAATCGTACTCGCGGATTTCGGGTTCCTGCGCCACCACCATGGCGCGCTCGATGGCGTTTTCGAGTTCGCGAATGTTGCCGGGCCAGGGCTGCTGCTGCAACAGGTTCATGGCGGCGGGGTTGACGCGGTTGATCTTCTTGTTCATCTGCATGGAAAACTTGCGAACGAAATGGTTGACCAGCAGGGGAATATCTTCGCGGCGGTCGCGCAGCGGCGGCAGCTCGATGTGGAAGACGTTGAGGCGATAGAAGAGATCGGGGCGGAACTTACCATCTTCAATCAACTGGTCGAGATTCTTGTTAGTGGCGGCTACGCAGCGGAAGTCCACCTTAATGGGCTGGGTGCTGCCGACGCGGACGATCTCGTGTTCCTGCAGCACGCGGAGAAGATCGGTCTGGGTTCTTAGGCTGATGTCGCCGATTTCGTCGAGAAAAACCGTGCCGCCTTCGGCAATTTCGAATTTGCCCTTTTTGCGGTATTGAGCGCCGGTAAAGGCTCCTTTTTCGTGCCCGAAAAGTTCGCTTTCCAGAAGCGTTTCGGTGAGGGCGCCGCAGTGAATCACGACCAGCGGATGAAAGCGGCGCGGGCTGGCGTGGTGGATAGCGCGAGTAACCATCTCCTTGCCGGTGCCGCTCTCGCCGGTGACGAGAACGGTGGCGTCGGTGGGCGCGACGGTCTCAATGGCGTGGAAGACCTTCTGCATGGCCACGCTTTCGCCGATGATCTCCTCGGGGCGGGCCACTTCGGCGACGGTCTCGCGCAGACGCACGTTTTCTTCCTCGGTGCGCTTGTGGGCGAGCGCCTTCTTCACAATGTGGGCGATCTCATCGGGATCGAGGGGCTTGGTGACGTAATCGTAGGCGCCGTTCTTGAGGGCGGTGACGGCGGTTTCAACCGAGGCGTAGCCGGTCATCATGATGACGATAAGGTTGGGGTCCAGCTCGTGCATGCGGCGCTGGAGTTCGATGCCGTCGGTGCCGCGCATTTTGATATCAACCAGAGCGGCGTCCCAGGACTTTTCCGCGAGCCTGGTCAGGGCGTGGCTGGCGTCCTCGGCGGTGCCGATCTCGTATCCTTCTTCATGGAACCATTTGGCCAGGGAATCGCGCACGCTCAGCTCGTCGTCCACGATCAATAGTTTTGCTTGTGACGTCAAGGCAATCACCTCATTTTTGTCTCCGTGCCGGTCAAGGCAGGCTCGGGTGGGGGGCCGGAACTGCCGGGCACGGGCAGCGTGATGGTTACAGTTGTTCCTCTACCAACTTCGGACTCGATGGAAATCTTGCCGCTGTGGCGTTCGACGATGCCGCGGCTCACGGCCAGGCCGAGTCCGGTTCCGTGTTCGTGGTCTTTGGTGGTGACGAAGGGCTCGAAGATCTTGGGCATGACATCGGGGGGGATGCCCGAGCCGTCATCGCGAACGGTGAGGGAAACCTGGCGGCCCTCTGTGTGCAAGCGGGATTCGATCCACAAGTTGCCGCCTTTCGGCATGGCGTCGGCGGCATTGACGATGACGGCCAGAAGCACTTGTTCGATCTGAGAGGGGTCGCACTGCAAGCGGGGAAGTCCCTCAGCGAGGGTGGAGTGTAGCTCAATGCTGCCGATCTCCAGCTTATGGCGGACCAGGAGCAGGCATTGCTCCACAACCCGGTTGATGTCGGTAGGCTGAACGTTCATGGGCGATTGGCGGGCGAAAGTGAGCAGGTTTCTCACCAACTCGCCGCAGCGCCGGCTCTCGGAGGTGATCAGGTCCAGGCACTCTCGGGCCTCTTGCTTTTTGTCGGCGCTGACCTGACCGCTGTCCACCCACTTTTTGAGGAGCTTGGAGTAGGTGAGGATGCCGGAAAGGGGATTGTTGATCTCATGGGCGACGACGGCGGCCATTTTGCCAACCGAGGCCATGGTCTCGCTGTGCAGCACTTCGTCGTGGGCGCGGCGGAGTTCGCGGGTCTTCTCCGCGACGCGGTCCTCCAGGGTGCGCGCCCAGGAAACCAACTCTTCGTTGGCGGCCTGCAACTGCAGGCTCATGGAGTTAAACGAGGCGGCAACGGCTCCGATCTGGTCATGCGAACCATCTTCAATCTGGTAACCAAGGGCGCCTTCGCTCAGCTTTTGGGTTCCGGCCTGCAGTCGCCTGAGGGGCCGATCCACGACCCGGCGGATGAATATCCAGGTGATAAAGGCGATGCCGGCCATGGCGAGGGCGTCAGAGGCAAGCATTCTCCAGGAGACCTGGGCCAATTGCTGGTCGGTGCGGGCGAGAGAGAGGTGAGTGTCGAGCACGCCGAGAATCTGCTGGCTGGCGGGATGTTCGTGACAGGCGGCATTGGAGCACTCGGGTTGATTCTCAATCGGGGTGATGACGGCGAGCACGCGCTCTCCCTGAGAGCGGTAGACGCGGAAGCGGTCGGGACGGTTCAAGGCGGTGAGGGTTTGTCCGTGAGCATGGCAGCCATAGCAAGCCTCGGCGTCCTTATCCACGGCGCGATCGATCTCGGTGCGATCGGTGGAGTAGCTGATGTGGCCTTCGCGATCGAAGACGCGGACACGAACCATGCCCGGCTCGCTGGCCATGGCCGACATGGCGCGGTGCAGACCCTCGCGATCGTTGCGCAGCATGTAGTCGGAGGTGTTGCGGCGGATGACATCGCTGAGGCGCTCGGCGCTGAGCAGGGTGGCGGCCTCCAGATGCTGGCGCTGCAGGCGAATGGTCAGGGACCCGAGCAGCACATAAATCACGAGCATGGCGCCGAGCAGGATGGCGATGAGCTTGGTGCCCAGGCCGTAGCGAACGCGGTCCCACATGGAAATCGACGTTTTTTGTTCAGTCTCCGACATGGCTCAAGACCCCGGCAGCCACTGCCGCCTCCGGCTCTTCGAGCGTTGGTTCGGTTGCGGTGTGGTTGTGAAAGATGGGCAGGTACCGTACCGCCATTCCGAACAAGGCGAACCCACTGGCGATAATGAGCGCCGTGACGGCCAACTCGGTCCACCTGGGGAAGTAACGCAGTCCAGCCGAAGACTCCAGGCCGGTGATGGAGACATTCAGGCGATTGGTGATGAAGCCCAGCACGACCAGAACAGCGGTGACGTAAAGGCCGCCAGCGGTGGTGCGGACCTTCTTCTGAAGCAGAAGAATCAGAGGAAGGATCAGGGTCAGAGCGATCTCGACCCAGAAAAGGTAGGTTTCATAGGCGGGGCGGAACATCAGCTTGAGGGCATCGCGATGCAGCAGGTCCTCGAAGCGGAGAATGCCGTAGATTGCGAGCACGATCAGCAGGACGCGACCGAGTTCCTGGATGATGGGCAACTCGAGTTGCTGCCCGAAATGCTTGGCGCTCATGGAGGACTCGAAGATGGTCATGGCCAGGCCCACGGCGATGGCCGAGAGGAAGAAAAACACCGGCAACAAGGGCGAGTACCAGAACGGGTGCAGTTTTTCCGGCATGATGAGGTAGAGCGACCCGAGAGAAGACTGGTGCAGCGTGGAAAGGATGACGCCGCAGATCACCAGCGGAATCAGCGCCGCGCGGACAACTTTGACGGCTCTATACAGTCGGAAACGCTCGAGCACGATGGGCGAGAACTCCAACGCGAGCACGGTGGTGTAAAGCATCACGCAGTAGGCCACTTCAAACATCACCGAGTGCGGATTCCTCATGATCAGCGGGTGCCAGATGTTGTAAGGCTTGCCGAGGTCGTACATGAGGGCGACGCACACCAGGAGGTATCCGAGGAAGGCAGTGAGGATGGTGGGGCGCACGATCGGCTGCAGACGCTTGATGTTCAGAATGTGAACGGCAGCCGTAAGGGTGAAGCCGCCGGCCGCGAGCATGACGCCGCAGAGCACGTCGAAGCCGATCCAGATGCCCCAGGGAAACTTATCGCTCAGATGGGTGGAACCGCCGAGACCACGGGTAAAACGCACGAAGGTCGCGTACACGCCGACGGCCAAAATAAAGACGAAGACGAATTTCCAGAAGGTGAGCTTGGGCTTCATTTCTTCCTCCCAACGGCGGCGACGGGAGAGGAAACGGTCTTGCTGGTTGCGCCCTCCGCGGCCGCGACTTCTTCACGGCGATGCGTGATCCACCAGACTCCGCCGAGCACCATGCTGCCCAGAGGAACGAAATCGGGAATGCGGGAGAGCACGCGGTAGGTGAACAGGGGAAGAGGATCTTGGGTGATCTGGCTGGGATAGCCGAATTCTTCGAAGGGGACGCTGGAAAGCAGGAGCACGGAGGTGCCGCCGACTTCAAAACGCCCGAAGATGCGGTCCACGTACTTGTCCGGATTTTCGTTTCTGCGGCGGCGGGCCTCGTTGAGCAGCTCGTCGTGATCGCCAAACTTGGTAGCACCAGTCGGGCAGACGGCGGCGCAAGCGGTGGGTTGTCCGGCTACGACGCGGTCGGCGCACATGGTGCATTTCTGGACGCGAGGCGCCAGTTTATTCCACTCGTATTTCGGCACGCCAAAGGGGCAGGCAATCATGCAGTAACGGCAGCCCATGCACCGGCTTGCCTCGTAAATGACGGGACCCTCGGGGGTTTTGCGCAATGCCGCCACCGGGCAGACCGAGGCGCAGGCCGGGTCGCTGCAGTTCATGCAGAGGCGGCGCATGAACTTGTCGCCCTTGGCGAGGACAACGGTGAATTTATGTTCGGACTGGCGATCTTCGGCTGCGATCGCATCGTCGTAAGGAAGGTGGTTTTTTTCAGCGCACGCGGCCTCGCACTGCTTGCAACCTATGCAGAGCGTGGCGTCATAAAGTAAAGCCTTGCCCATGAGTTGATCTCCGGGCCACTCCGGAACAGGACGTCCGCTTTGCGGGAGACGATGATGGGCGGATGTGAAAGCTGTGGCGAAGTGGCCAGCTGGAGCCGGCGCGAGCCGGCTCGTAGGCCAAACAAAAGCCCGGGTTCCGCAGAACCCGGGCTGGCCGTTCCGTAAGGAAGTGCGGGGAGGGCTCGGCGCTCACCCAGTTTCGAGGAGCTGCCATTCCTGGTCGTGCGTCCAGTTGTACCGGACCGCGACAATTGTGCACCTCCGCCTGGTTTCCGCGACCGGTGGGGGGAGATGACCGAACCGGAGCGAAATCCAGCGCAGAACAGCCGATCCCTTACTTCTTCTGTAGGTCCCGAATTGCGCCGACGACGGCCTTCAGTTGCTCATCGTTCAGGCCTTTGGCTATGGCCCCGTGCTTGGGATTGGTCTGCACGGTCTTGATGATGTCGGCGTCAGTTTTCTTCTTGACATCGTCCGAGATCAGGCTGGGGGCCTTCATTGCGGGCTTGCCTGCTCCATCGGCACCATGGCAGGCAGCGCATTTCGCTTTGAAGAGCGCGGCACCGTCTTCGGCCCAAGACAGGCCGGGGATCAGAATGAATAAAACGACCGCGATCGTCAGGACAATCACTGCGATTTTGGTGGTCTTCATGATTGCGTTTTTCCTCTCAAGTTGTGTGAGTTGACGAGCAGAGAATCGCAGCGGCAAGTGTTGCTATTTTCATCGCCACTGGAACCTCTCCTGATAGCTCCTGTAGCGATTCGCTGCACTTCTGCCGTTCTGATGCAAGTTTCAACGCTGTGGCGAAACCCCGCTGTGACCGGAGTCACTCCTCACGGTGATAGAGAACCAAGAAAAGTGGCTGGTAGACACAAAGGGAAGTGGTTGAGAAGATTAGGCTTCGCGTTGGCAGGGCGGAAGTTGCCTAGCGCAGCATCCAGGCCGAGCAGACGAGCAGAATGCCGGCGGCAGACATGACCAGGCCGAAGTGCCAAAAAAGGCGCCGACCCGACAGCAGGGTGATTGAGGTGATGACGAGCGCAATCTCCAGAAAGACTTCGCCCAAGTCGAAGCGGTCCGTCTTCTTGTGGACCAAAGCCGATTCCGCTTCCAGTTCGCGCGCCTTGCTGTTCAATTCGTTCTGCTCGTCCTTGTAGCGGGAGGCTTCGGTGCGGTATTTCTCGCGCAACTTGGCCATTCCATCTTCATCTTTAGTGGTGACCACAGTGGTCAGATCGGCGAAGAGTTCATCGGTGTGGCGCCGGATGTTCTTGGCCTGGTAATAGGACCACTGATCGGTGACCTTGTTCTGCAGGACCACTTCTTCCACGCTGGAGCGGTGGCCGAGCAACGAGGCCGTAGCCACAAGAACGGCCAGCACGGCCATAGTGATGGTGACGGGAGCGAGAGCGGGATGCTCGCGACCGTGTTCGGCATGTTCCTGCAACTCGGTTAATTCTTCGGTCATATTGTCGAAGGCCTGTGAGTTCTCAGTTCCCAGTTCTCAGTTCTCAGAAAAAGCACCCACGTCAATTAGAACTGGGAACCGAGAACCCTGTGGACTTTGAGGATAAACCAACTGGGCTATTCTCCCATGATTTTAATCAGGACCCGCTTGTCGCGTTGACCGTCGAACTCAGCATAGAAGATCTGCTGCCAGGGGCCGAAGTCGAGCTTGCCGTTGGTGACGGGCACGATCACCTGGTGATGAACCAGCAGCGATTTCAGATGGGCGTCGCCGTTGTCTTCGCCGGTCTGGTGATGCTGGTAATTGCGATCAAAGGGAGCCAACTTCTCCAGCCACCGATCGATGTCCTCGATCAAGCCGCTCTCGTTGTCGTTGACATAGACGCCGGCGGTGATGTGCATGGCGGAAACGAGAATCATGCCGTCTTTGATTCCAGATTTTTTCAGGGCAGTTTCGACCTGCGGCGTGATTCGGACGTAGGCGCGCTTTGTCTTGGTGTGGAGAACGATGTACTCGGTGTGGAACTTCATGCTCTACATCTACCACAATTTCGAGGCGGCAATAATCGCTGAGTTTGTATGCAAATGTTCGTCGCGATGGGCGCGGGTTTACGGTTTCGGGAAACGTTGTTACTTGGCGGGATCGGCTGAGAGGACGGCCAGGCCGGATCCTCGGCGCGTGTCTCTATCGCTTACCAAACGGAAGCCGTTCTTCTTCAGGTAGGCAAAGAGTTGGGTTTTGCCTACCTCAGCGGCCTCCGGCAATTCGTGATATTGGCATGCGATCCGTTTGCAATGATGGAGCACAGCCGGCGGTGTCTGCATAAGAACGGCATATTCATGGCCGTGGATATTCATCTTCATCAGATCTACGCTGTCGGTCTTGGCCAGATGCAGAATCTCGGCAAGGGTTCGGTTCATCACGGTGACTCCGGGCGCCTTTACTGCGGCAGTAACCCCTCTGTGCCTGGGATTTAGAGCGGCCGTGTGCTCAGAATGAATCCTGCGATATTGGCTGGGAATGGCCTCGGCCGAGTCCATCTCTGCCTCTCCTGTCCGTTCCGCGAGGGCGCAATCGAGGACGGCAACGCGAGCACTAAGGCGATTGTCCTGCAGGTGTTCCAGTAGGCGGCGGCGGGTATTAGGGAAGGGTTCCACCGCGATGATTCTGGCGTCCGGCGCTTGCCGCGCGGCGTAGATGGTGAATAGACCGATATTGGCGCCCACATCAAGGATTACGTGGTCAGTGGCCTGGACGGGGTAGTGCCGGCGCACAAAGATCAGCCAGAAGATCACCAGGTCGATACGTTCTTCAAGAGTCAGTGTTTCACCGGTGCGAAGGCGCAGACTGAAGGGAAAATGCAACCCTTGGAGACCGAGATAGGCGAGCGTGACCGTCAGCCATTGGGTAGTTTCGCGGTAACAGCGGACAATCTCCGGTAGGCGCGACAGGTTCGCCAGTAAAGTCCAGAACTTCTTCAACAC
>Ga0187803_10000271_pt1 | contig 21248 bp, 13 predicted proteins | sample NC_wetland_sal_i_2_FD_132425 | JGI IMG/M metagenome (GOLD analysis project Ga0187803, IMG submission 132425) | Wetland sediment microbial communities from Neuse River Estuary, North Carolina, USA - Control_3 | ecosystem: Environmental > Aquatic > Freshwater > Wetlands > Sediment | place: USA...
ATGAAGTATCTGGGAGTGCACCCGCTCTTCCGCTCGGTGATCGTGGTTGGCGCGCTGACGGGGATGATTTCATCGCTCCTCGTCTTCCAGTATGGACAAGCGCGCATCTGGTACGCCATGTCGCGCGACGGCCTGTTGCCGAAGTTGTTTTCGGCCGTGCATCCGAAATATAAGACGCCGCACTGGTCCACCTGGATCGCCTGTTTTGCCGTGGGTATTCCCGCCGGCCTCGTGGATATTGGGAGTGCGGCCGACCTCGCCAACATTGGGACGCTGTTTGCCTTTGTGCTGGTCTCCTTGGGCGTGATTCTTCTGCGACGCCGCCAGCCCGACCGCCGCCGCGCTTTCCGCGTGCCGTTTGTGCCGTGGTTCCCGCTGATTTCGGTGATTTTGTGCGGCGGGCTGATGACGGGGCTTACGGTCATCACGTGGCTGCGCTTCGTAATCTGGCTGGCGCTGGGGCTGACGATCTACATTTTCTACAGCCGCCACCGCAGCGAGTTTGCAAAAGCAAGTCAGAAGTAAGAAGTCAGAATGTAGAAGTGAAAATCATCCGTGAGAGGCGGGGTTTACTTCTGCAATCTAACTTCTGACTTCTGCCTTCCCGTTATGGCCTTCGCCTCGTCCAAGTCTTTCATCCTCGCGCTTCCGAAGGCTGAGCTGCATGTCCATCTCGAAGGCTCGATCGAACCGGCTACGCTGCTTGAATTGCGGCAGCGCCATGGCATGGACAGCGGCACGCTTGCCGAGGTCGAGCAACTGTACAACTTCGCGGACTTCAACGGCTTCCTCGTCGCCTTCAAGGACGTTACCGCCGACCTGCGCACGCCTGACGATTACGAGCTGATCACCTATCGCTTGATGGAGCGCCTGAAAGCGCAGAACGTGCTGCACGCGGAGGTCACGGTTTCGGTGGGCGTGTGCCTTTGGCGGAAGCAGGATTTCCCCGCAATCTTTGAGGTGCTCGAACGCGGCCGCCAGCGCGGCGAACGCGACTTCGGCGTCTCGCTGCTTTGGATCTTCGACGCCATCCGCCAATTTGGCGCTGAGAAGGCGCAACCGGTGCTCGATCTGGCCATCCAGTTCCGCGACCGCAACGTCGTCGCTTTCGGCATGGGCGGCGACGAGCTCAAGGGGCCTCCCGAGATGCTCCGCGAAGTGTATGCGCGTGCGGCCGATCACGGCCTTCATCTCACCGCTCATGCCGGCGAAAGCGCGGGGCCGGAATCCATCTGGGGCGCGCTGAATCTGAAAGTGGAGCGCATTGGCCACGGGCTGACGGCGGGGCAGGATCCTGAACTGATGGCGGAACTTGCCGAGCGGCAGATCCCGGTCGAAATCTGCGTGACCAGCAACCTCCGCACCGGATGCTGCGCCGAACTGTCACAACATCCCGTGCGCCGCTATTTCGATGCGGGGCTGATGCTGACGCTCAACACCGACGACCCGGCTATGTTTCGCACCTCGCTCGCGGAGGAGTACCAGCTTGTGCAGCAGACCTTTGGCTTCTCCGACGACCACCTGCGCGAGCTGGCCCGCAACTCGTTTGAAGCGTCGTTTCTGTCGCCGGAGAAGAAAGTGCAGTTTCTGAATTTATTTGACTCCGCAACACTTCGATCGTAGGCCGCTGCTCGTCGTTCGCTATTCGCAAACACCAATCGTTCCCCAGCACTTGTTCGCGTATGGGACACGGATGATGAACAAGAGTTGAGCGATAAGCGTAAATCACGAAAGGCGAACAGCGAATCGCTAACGACGAACAGCGAACAACGATCAGCGATCCCATCACATCCGCCGGTCACCCTCGCCTATAATGGCTGCCTATGAAACTCGAAGAGAAGATTGCCGAACTGCAGAAGCGCGACCATTTAGCCGAAGAGGGTGGAGGCGCGAAGCGCCGCGAGCGTCAGCACAAAGAGGGCAAGATGTCAGCCCGGGAGCGCATCGAATTCCTGCTCGATGAAGGCACCTTCGAGGAGACCGACAAGCTGCGCACCCACCGCTGCTACGACTTCGGCATGGAGGAGCAGAAATACTACGGCGACGGCTTCATCACCGGCTATGGGCGCATCGAAGGCCGCCTGGTTTTCGTTTTCGCGCAGGACTTCACCGTCTTCGGCGGCTCGCTTTCGGAGACCAACGCCGCCAAAATCGTCAAGATCATGGACCTCGCCGCCAAAATGGGCGCGCCCGTCATCGGCCTCAACGACTCCGGAGGCGCGCGCATTCAGGAAGGCGTAATGTCGCTCGCTGGCTACGCCGACATTTTCCTGCGCAACACGATCTTCAGCGGCGTAGTGCCGCAGATTTCCGCCATCATGGGTCCTTGCGCCGGTGGCGCCGTCTACTCGCCCGCCATCACCGATTTCATTCTCATGGTGGACAAGACCTCGTACATGTTCATCACCGGGCCTGACGTGATCAAAACTGTCACGCTCGAAGAGGTTACCAAAGACCAGCTTGGCGGAGCGCACACGCACAACGAAACTTCCGGCGTGGCTCATTTTCTCTGCCGCGACGATGCCGAGTGCCTCTCCATGGTGCGCGAGTTGCTCAGTTTTGTTCCTTCGAACAATCTCGAAGACCCGCCGCGCAAGGCCTGTACCGATCCCATCGACCGTGCCGACGAGAAGCTGGACACGCTCATCCCCGAGCAGTCGAACATTCCCTATGACATGAAAGACGTCATACATGCGGTGGTGGATGACGGTTATTTCTTTGAGGTTCACGAGCACTACGCGAAAAACATCGTCGTGGGGTTCGCGCGCCTGAACGGAAAATCGGTCGGCGTCGTTGCCAACCAGCCTGCCATGCTGGCCGGAACGCTCGACATCAACGCCTCGGTCAAGGGCGCGCGCTTTGTGCGCTTTTGTGACTGCTTCAATATTCCCCTGGTCACGTTCGAAGATGTTCCCGGCTTCCTCCCCGGCACCAATCAGGAATACGGAGGCATCATCAAGCACGGCGCCAAGCTGCTCTACGCCTTCGCCGAAGCCACTGTGCCCAAGCTGACCGTGATCACGCGCAAAGCTTATGGGGGCGCGTATTGCGTCATGGCCTCCAAGCACATTCGCGCGGACGTGAATTACGCCTGGCCGACCGCCGAAATCGCTGTCATGGGCCCGGAAGGCGCGGTGGATATCGTTTACAAGCGCGAACTCGATGCCGCGAAGAACGGCGCCAGCGGCTCCGAGCGCGAGCACCTGCGACAGGCCAAGATCGAAGAATTCCGCGACCGCTTCGCCAACCCCTACATCGCCGCCGACCGCGGATTCCTCGATGCGGTCATCCAGCCCAGAGAAACGCGCAAGAAACTGATCCAGGCGCTGGAAATGCTGGAGACCAAGCGCGACAAGAATCCGCCGAAGAAGCACGGGAATATACCGCTGTAAGCACAATGGGGGCAGTCGTCTAGAACCAATGAAGGGCGCTTAGTGGATCCGGTGCAAGGAAAACATAGACCTTAGCCAGAGCCACATAGACTTCAGCTTGAACTTGAGGTCAATCAGCGTCATCTGAAGTACCGTGATTCAGCGCCAATTCAATTCGTAGACGATCCCGCCAGAGCAGTCCTGCAGGCGGATCAGAATGGCCACATTGAACAAAGTGGCAGAGAGTGGGTGTGCGTTGCTGGGTGGATGTATCGGGACAGCAAGAGAGAAGGCACATGCGGGCGAAAATCTGCCCGATCTCAGGTCAAGGTAGCCTGTCCAAGTCGTCTACAGTCAACAGGGGTGAACCCCTTTATTGAGACATTTCGTGTGTCTACACTTGCCGTCATTTTTTGCAGTGAACCCTCACGTGAAACAAAGCCCCTCGAGCAGGCGGCGGTCGACCTAGGCGGACGCCGGCCGGTGGACCGTCCCTTCACCTTGATCCGCGACATACCGGCGCGCACCCGCTCGCTGATCAGGTTGTGCTACAGCTCCGCAATCGCCAAGATGAGGGCGGGCACGGCGCGGCCCAGCGGGCCGCGCCGTGTTCAGCTATCTCCAGGTCGTCTAGAAAGAGAACCAGATAAAAGCATAGGCTATGTTGTTGCCGGAGGCGTTGCGTCCGTTGCCGTCGTAGTTACGGCCGGCGCCGTTGAATGTCACGAAACCTTTGTACTGCACTCCCATCTCGATGTTCTGCATCGGCCAGAAAGCAAACTGCGTGAGGTAGCCATCGTTCTTGGGCTTGTGGTTGGCGCTGCCCGTCACGGCCGCCGCGGGATACAGCAGGCTGTCTGCGGTTCCGCTGGTAACGAATGGTCCCGCGGTGAACGTGTACCGCGTGCCCAAATGGTAGCCAGCATCCAAGCGAAAGGTCTCCAGATTGTGATCCGGCCTACTGGCTCCACCTTCGTTGAAGGTGGCAGTGAGATCCTGCTTTTCGTAAATGAACGTGCTGTGCACCACCAGCAAATCCTTTTTTCCCAATTTTCGCTCATAACTCAGGTCAGCGGCAGTATCGGTGAAGGTGTCGGTGGGACCGCTAATGGCAGCATTGCCGGTGATCGTGCCCGGAAACGATTTCGCGAAGATTCCGTACGTTCCCACTTCAAGATAATTGCGGCCGCTGCTTTGCTGCCACGCGAACCTCCAATAGGGTGCCGCGCCTTTGATGTTATGGGCATAGCCAATACCGTTCGCAGGCTGAGGCCCTCCAATGTGCTGCGTTCGGTAGAGCGTCACATCGCCATAAAGATGATGGTCCCACATGCCATAGCCGCCAAGCCCCAATACGTCTCCGCCCAGCGTGCCATCGATCAGAGTAGCGGCCACGGGCGAAACCACCGCGTCCGGGCTTGCCCACGGGAACCCATACGCGGGCGTACTGTTCCACAGATCCTCGAACGTAGGGTTGTTATTGGCGTCGATGCCCCAACTCATATCTTTGCCGGCTACTTTGGTCTGCCGCGCGTAGCGGAAGAAATCACTGTTGTCAAAGCCAAAGTGGTTGGCCTCCACGTTATAGGTCATCTGGGTGTAGCTGCCAATATGTTCGGCGATCTTACCTGCATACCAAAGATTCAGCTGGGCAGGCACTTCAAAGTTGGAGTTGCGTGTGCCGGGCTGACGATTCCCGGTTTCTGTGTACGCACCACGAAGATTGATTGAGAGCGGCAGCCACTTGGAAAGGTCGAGCCCCGACTGTCTTTCCGTACCTTTTTCCTTCACGTCCGGGTTGGCGCTCAAGGTGTAGCCGTTGAGTTTGAAGTCACGCCCGAATGGCGTGAGTTCAGGGAACGTAGTGTGGCAACTGGTGCAAGACAAGTTCGTCTGCCTGCTGAAGCTTGCCGTGGCGTGAGCGTTTGGGATCTCCAGACAACCGAACATAGCCAGCCCTGCCAGAACCGGCAGAGATTTCGCGAAGGCTCGCGCAATGTGTGGGTTTCCAAGCAAACGAACGCATACAAGAATGGCTTTCGAAATGAAAATCATAGTAATTCCTCTCTGGAACTGGGTTCCGGTCAATAAATTGTTTGGAAAGGGAATGTTGCTTGTGGGCCATGATGGCGCCCTCGCCCGTCTAGCGCATGGTGCTGAGGCTGGACTGCGCGTCGGCGTCTCCCTGTTCCGCCGCTTTGCGCAACCAGGCGGTCGCCTGCGCCTGATCCTGGGGTACGCCGCGGCCATACTTGTACATCAGACCGAGGCTGTACTGCGCCGCAGCCAGACCCTGCTCCGCCGCTTTGCGATACCAACCCACTGCTTGTACGTAATCCTGCAGCACACCAAAGCCGTCCTGATACATCACGCCAAGGCTGAACTGCGCGTGGAGATCGCCCTGCTCGGCTGCCCTGCCGTACCAAAGCAAGGCTTGTCCATAGTCCCGCGGCACACTCAGGCCGGTGTCGTAGGATGACCCGAGCTTGAATTGCGCGGGTGCGTATCCCAGTTCCGCGGCCTTGCGGTACCAGAGCAGGGCTTGGGGGCTGTCCTGCGGCAGCCCGCGGCCGGCGTCGCAAAGGAGGCCGAGGTTGAATTCCGCGCTGGCATGCCCCTGCTGGGCCGCTTTGCGATACCAAACCACCGCCTGTGCGTCATCCTGCTGTACACCGTGGCCGTTCTGGTACAACACGCCCAAGTTGAATTGGGCGTCCGCATTGCCTTTCTCAGCGGCTTTGCGAAACCAGTTCACGGCCTGTCGGTAGTCCTGCGGCACACCCCGGCCCAGTACACACATCAGGCCGAGATGGTTTTGCGCTTCAGCGCAACCTTGATCGGCAGCCTTGCGGAACCAAGTCGCCGCCCGGGTGTCATCCTGCGGCACACCGTGGCCGTTCTCGTACATGACCCCCAAGTTGAATTGCGCGCCGGCGTCGCCTTGTTCGGCGGCCTGGCGAATCACTGCTGCATCGTTGGTGGATTGGCCTTCGCCGTTGCGTGCCAGCGCCACGGCGCCGGCAACAAAGATGGCCAAGAATATTAAGAAACAAGTTCGCAATCTATGCATTGGTCTACTCCTCCTTCGTGCGGCCCTGGTCGCGAATTTGGTCAAAGGAAGGCTCGCGATGGGCCGACCGTCAAAACTAGCCCTAACCAAGCCGTACTACCATGCGTAGTAGGCGACAGATAGCTAACTACTACTGGTGGTAGCAGAAGGTTGGTTCCCGGTACACTCGTGGCGAGTAACAAGAAGACGCTTTGCAGCGTCAAATTCCGGGCAGGCCCCGGAAGCTGGTGAGCCTCATGCTTCGGTGCATGATCGGTTCTGGTTAATGGCACTCATGCAGAAGCGGCGCCTGGACAAGAAAGTCGACAAGGATTGGCTGAACACGAATTTCCCCTGCATGATGGCGTGCCCCGTGCACACCAACGCCGGCCGCTATGTCGCTCTTATTGCCGAAGGGCGTTTTGAGGAAGCGTACCGGTTCGCGCGCGACCCCAACCCGTTGGCGGCGATTTGTGGCCGCGCCTGTGGGCACCCGTGCGAAACCGCGTGCCGCCGCGGACAAATCGACCAGCCGGTCGCAATCCGTGCCTTGAAGCGCTTCCTCATGGAGCGGTATGGGCCGGGGTCGCAGCATCCGCTGGAGGTGCGCAAGACAGCCGAGAAACTTCCTTTCAAAATAGCTATCGTCGGCGGCGGCCCGGTCGGACTTTCCGCCGCTCACGATTTGGCGTTGATGGGGTACGTAGTGACGATATTCGAGGCGGCGCCGGTCGCGGGGGGCATGCTTTCTCTGGGCAATCCCGAGTATCGCCTGCCGGGAAAGGTAGTCGAAGCGCAAGTTCGGGAAATCGTGGCGGCCGGCGAAATCACGTTGAAGCTAAACCACGCCGCCGGCCGCGATTTTTCCATCGGCGAATTGCGCCATCAGGGATTCGATGCCGTGCTGCTTGCAGTCGGCGCTCATCTCAGCCGCGACCTGGGCATTCCCGGTGTCGAACTCGACGGTGTGTACCGCGGCCTCGAGTTCCTGCTAAACGTGAACCTCGGGTACGAGTTCACGATCGGCAAGCGCGTGGTGGTCGTCGGGGGCGGCGACGTCGCCATGGATGTGGCCCGTTCCGCGGCCCGCGAAGTATTGCGCCAACACGGCCCGGCCAGAGAGGGCACGCGCCGGGAGGAAGAGGCCGGGGGTGCCGCGCACCAGATGGCAGGCCTTTCGCTAGCGGCCTTGAGCCTGGACGCCCACGAAGTCCACATTCTTTGCCTGGAGCGTCGCCACGAGATGCCAGCCGCCCTCGAAGAAATAGAAGAAGCTGAAAGGGAGGGCATCATCATCCATGCCGGTTTCGGGCCCAAACAAATCCTAGGCTGGAAAGGCAAGGTCACAGGGCTGGAGACCCTCGACACCAGGCGGGTATTCGACCAGAACGGCCATTTTAGTCCGGCATTCTTTGAAGGGACTGAGAAGATCCTGAATTGTGACACCGTGATCATGGCTATCGGTCAAAGGGCCAACCTGGAGTTTCTGCAACCAGAAGATGGCGTACGGATTTCGCAGCGTGGTTTGATTGCCGTGAATCCCGACAGCCTGATGACCTCGGCGCCGGGTGTTTTTGCCGGTGGTGACTGTGTGTTCGGTCCTCGTTCGGTCATCGACAGCGTGGGAGACGGCAAGCGCGCGGCGGCCGGGATCGACGAGTATCTGCGCGGGCGCCAGCGCCGGGAACCCCGAATCGAAGTTGAGGTTCTCGACTGCCATGGTATGTGCGAAAACTTCATGGCGCTTTCCCGCGCACCAGTGCCGAAGGCGCCCATCGATCAGCGCACCGGGATGACAGAGGTCGAGATGGGCTACGACGAGCAGGACGCGATGCAGGAGGCACGTCGGTGCCTGCGCTGCTGGATCAACACCGTCTTTGAAGGTACACCCGAAGATCACACCGAATGCACCCTGTGCGGCGAGTGTGCGGATATCTGTCCTGAGGGCTGTCTGAAATTGGTACCCCTCGAGCAAATCGAGTTCGAACCGGGCACGCTCGCCCAGGTGCGGCAACACCCGCAACTTTACAGAATCGAATTGGGCGACGTTTCTGCCGAAGAACTCGGGACCGCCAAGGGCACTGCCATGATCAAAGACGAGACGCGCTGCATCCGTTGTGGCTTGTGTGCGCTTCGCTGCCCGGTAAATACAATCAGCATGGAGGCTTATCACGTCGCATCGGCCGAGCCCTCCGGACTGATTCCGGTTTGCTTCTTCGATGTGGCGCACTGACGTTTCGGTCACGACTCCGGACCTGGGCGCGTTCGGCGGACCATGAGAAGAATATCCCACCGAGTGCCCTGAGGTGCACCGCACCCACCATTCCCGTCGTTCAGGAAAACGCTGGCAGAATCATTATCCTGATTCGCCGTAAGCACGCCCGATGGCCATCACCGTTAATGTTACCAACGGCCATCGAATACGACGAACTATCGCGTCGATACACCCTCGGCGGCCCGGAATTTCCTTTGCCATCCCTGTGGGCATCTGGTTTGTCCGTCACATCGCTGTGGTCGGTTTTGAGGGCGGTCCCCGCACTCTTGGCTGGGAAAACTTCAGTATTTATGCGGGTCTGCACGCTAGGGCACCTGGTGCAAAACCAGGGTGGTCGGTTTCGAAGCTCCCGCCGCTGCTGTAAGTAGTTGGAAATAAACGGTCGGGGAGAGAGGATTTGAACCTCCGACCCTCTGGTTCCGAACCAGATTCAGGTACTCATCGAAACTTGTAGAATCCTGTTGTTTCTAAGTGATTGTTGTGGAACCTGTCGCAGGCCGCTCGTTTGAAGTCTGTTGAATTCTGATGATTTCTGGTGCTTTGACAGCTACAAAATCGTCTACAGTCTTCTGGGGTTGAACGGCTCCATTGAGACAGTTTGCACGTCTACACCTGCACTCATTGCTTGAAATGAACCCCCACACGCAACCCCGAGAAACAGATTCGGGCTTACCACTACACTTGACATCGTCGGTACCTTGGAATTCTGGCGAGGCACTGACGGGCGGTTTCACCGGCACGCAACTGTAGGCGAGGCTGCGCGAGCGCGGCATCGGCATACTAGTGATCGTCGGCGTCTGACGCAGATTTGCTGCGATACAACTGCGCGTCAGGCGTTGCACGTCGGGTTCAACGTCGAGTTTCTCGCCTAGGGACGCCAGCGGTACGCTCGCCGTCAAAAACGCCGCAGGCGAAGGCACGGCTGGGAATTGCATCGCACCACCCTGGCCACGCAACAGGTGCGCTTCGCTGCAATGCTCCCCACTGCTCAGCGCATCAAGAACATCGGAGGGCGGTGAATGGAGTAAACCAACGCTGACGCCTGGAAGCCTCAGTGCTTCCATAAATGGTTCACTCTCCCGTCCGAGGAGGTCATGTCGCCGGGCTGGATTCCGGCTGGACAACCACCAACATACTTCGTGTCCATGATCATCACCGTCTCACTGATACCAGCCAGTGCCGGAGTGTACGTGGCATGGGTCTCGCCATGGGCCGCTGTATCTCCCTGATAGGTCGTCGTTCCTTTGGTATGCACTACCGTGCCCGTCTTCTCGCAATTCATTTCGACGGAATACTTGCCGCCTTCAAGGCTTTCGCTGACCATGGTGCAGCCTTTTTTTGTGCTTTTCGCTAGAGAGTGAACATATTCATCATAGGCATGACTGCGGCAGATGGTAGATGTTGACTCGGTTTTCTTGTTTCCGGGATTGTCGATCGACTGGGTGTGAATCGACCACAAACCCTCTTTCAGTTCCGGTGGGTTCGCGGCCTTGGCGATCCCGATGGATAACAGGAGTGTTCCTACCGCATAAACCAGTATTCTCTTCATCGTGTGCCTCCAGTTGCCTTCATCGTAATCCTGTCGCGTGACGCGTTACTGCGCCGTTCCTTCTTTCGAGGCCAAGGCGGCGGTTTGCGCCGTCGTCGCCTGAGCAGGCTCAGCGGCACGCGCGTGCACCGCTTTCTCCGGTCCCGCTCCGAACAGCTCCGGATGCAGGTAGTGGCCCTGCTCCGCGGGTGGTTTCACTTCTTCTACGCGAATGCGGTGGGCGTTGGCGTAGGCGTCCTGCCGGATTCCGGTCACCTGCCAGGAGACTTCCACTCCGGGCTTGCTAGTTTTGATGGTGAAGTGGTTGTTCTTGACCTTCTGCACCACGATGGCCTGTGCGAACTGTCCGATCACCGTGAGCTGATAGCGGAAATCGCGGTTTAGCGCCTCGAACCAGTCGGGTAATTCGATGGTGGCCAAGCCCCGCTTGTCCGTGACCACGTTGCCGTTGTAGATGTTCATCATGTCGGGCGACTCGACGAAAGAGTGGTAAAGATACTTGTTCGCCGGGTCGAGCGGATGGTCAATCTTGAACGAGCCAGATGCTTTGCTGAGCGTTCCGACGACATGGACATTGCCCCAAGGATCGATCGTCATCGTGTCTTGAAGTCCTTGGTCCGGACCGCCCGGCTTGTTGGCCTGGAAGTGGAGTTCGTCGGAATACTGCCCCCCGCCCACGTCCACGGCCTTGATGCGGGCTGCCGGGTTGTAGTTGCCGGAGCTAGTGTAGCTGTTGAAGTCCAGGGACATGGCGGCGCTAGGACCGCCCTGATTGGTTAGGGTAATCGTAGGACCGAGAGTGCCGCTTGCCAGTAGGGCTATCTCCAGAGATGATATTGGTGCGGTGGTGCCGATGCCGACGTTCAGGGCCCCCGGACAATTATTGTTCGCGGTCACGCAGCCCAGCACCAGGGCGTTGCTCTCGTCTACCTCAGCAAAGGCCCCGATGGCCGTGGCATTGCTGCCGCTCGGAAGGCCTTGAACCGTGTAAGCCCCTAAGAACGTGTTATACGAGCCGGTCATTTGTTGAAAACCTATCGTCGTTCCGGCGGCGGCGCCGCTGGCGGTGTTGTTACTGCCCGCGGTGTTATCGTAGAGCGCAGCCTGGCCGACGGCGGTGTTGTAACTGCTCGTGTTCTGCTGGAGCGCCTGCGCGCCGCTGGCGGTGTTATAACTGCCCTTGGTGTTACCGGAGAGTGCACCCCAGCCCATTGCGGTATTATTCCGGGCGTAATCGCCAAAGCCGCTGGTGTCGTTGTTGTTGTACAGCGCTTGGAAGCCGATTGCTGTGTTTTTCGTTCCATCGCCTCCCGGGTCCCCGGCGTTGGAACGGAGCGCACCCGAACCGACAGCCGTATTCTGGCTTACTTCGTTCGCGTAGAGTGCCTGGTAGCCAACCGCGGTGTTGTCGGTGCCATAGCCAGTGTTCCCCGCGAACCCGAGAGAGGCGTTCCTGGCTGGATAGAGGCCAGCGTCAAACATAACGCCTCCTAGGTTGTAGCCGACACTGGTATTAATCGATCCATTCACATCCAATGAGAATGCGGGCGTCGGTGTGCCGATGCCGACGGCCGTCCAAGCCGAACAGTTGTTGACTCCGTAGGTGCAGCCCAGCACCAGCGCGTTGCTCTCCCCCACTTCCGAGTAGGCGCCGATGGCAGTAGCATTGCTGAGGCCGCCGGTTGAGGGATTGGCTTGAGCACCGAGGAAAGTATTCCAACTGCCGGTCAGTCGCGTACCGTCAACCGGCGCGCCAGGTTTGAAGCCGGCGGCGGTGTTATAGCTGCCCGTGGTGTTGTACGGGAGCGCCGCGCTGCCGGTGGCGGTGTTGTAGCTGCCCGTGGTGTTATACAAGAGCGCTGTGCCGCCGGTGGCGACGTTGGCATTACCGGCGCCGTTGTTGTAGAGCGCTTGATCGCCACTGGCGGTGTTTAGGCTGCCCGTGGTGTTGTTAGCCAGCGCCTGGTAACCGGCCGCGATGTTGCCGCCACCGGTCGTCGTGGAGTTTCCCGCAAATCCGAGGAATGCGTTCTGGGCGGAAGACGAGCCGAAATCGAAAAGGCTGCCGCCAATCTGGTAACCGCTGGCGCTCAGGTTCCCATTTATCGTTTGATTACCGTTGAAGGTGTTGCTGGCGTTCAGTTGCGGCACCTTGGTGATGTCGAGATTCAGCGTCACGTTGCCGCTCGTGCCGCCGCCGGTAAGATCGGTGCCGGCGGTCACGCCGGTGATCGTGCCCCCGCCGCTCAGACTGGTGCAGGCCCAGGCGCTGCCGTTCCACTCCAGCACCTGACCGCTGCCGCAACTGGTCAGCAGGCTCAGATTTAGCGTTCCGCTGGTGCCGCCGCCTTGTAAGCCGCTGCCCGCAGCAGTGAGCACGCCCGTGATTGTGCCGCCGCCGCTGCCCGCGAACACAACATCCAGCTCTGCCGGGTGGCTCGTCCCCGTGTTCTCTTTGCTATCGAACGTGGCGTTGAACGTCCCGTTGGCCACCAGCGCGATGCCGTCGTTGGCCTGGCTTCCGTTCAGCCACGCCTCCACTGCTGGCGTGAGGTTGATCAGGATGTACTGGTTCTTATCCTTCGTGGTGATAGGCACGCTCGACACAATCGTCGTGCCCAGCGCCGGCGAGTCGTTCCAGGTGATCGTGCCCTCCGACCAGGTGCCATTGACGTAGTCCACATTGAAGCTGCCCGCCGTGGTGACCGAATTTACGTAGAGCTTCAGGGTGGCTTGGCTGACGCTGGCCCCGGAGGGAATCGAGGCCAGATTGAATTGAATGTAGGTGATCTGGGTGGCGCCATCGACATCGAGCAGGGTCTTAGCGCCGTAGTTGATGGTAGGGGCCGCGCTGTTGGTGTAGCTGTCGCCCAGTGGTGTGATCTGCGCGCAGACGACACCGCTCATCAACAGGATGAACAGAACCAATCTCGCCCAACGAAGGGCCGAAGCGTGATGTTTGCGGGTATGCATGATTTCCTCTCCTTAACTAAGGCGGCATCGCAAGGAGGGAACCCGCCAGACGGTCATGACGAGGCGCATGACAATGCCGCGTTCGATTGACTTGCGTGTTACCAATCCCGGTTCTTGCTCAGGGCGCGGCGGAGCGAATGCCCCACGTTTTGCGGTTTTCGAAACGTGGGATTCCGCCGCGGCGCGAGCTGCCTGCTGGCGCGCATGGGTTCGTTCAGAACTTCGTAGCGCGTCAAAACGGAACAAAGATCATCTGATAAGGGCCCCAGATATGCGTGGTGATGAAATTCGTCACCGCGCCCGTAGCCGGATCAATCTTGTAGACGACGTCCGAGCTGAAGTCATCGTCCATGCACGCATAGAAGGTGCAATCATACGGATACTGTCCTTCGTAGCGGCCCTCCGGGTTGTGAAAGCTCGGCAGATATAGCGCGCCGCTGTTATCGACCGCCAGGGCATCCACATCAGGGACCATGCCGGAAGCGAGTTCGTTCATCGGCCCCTGCCGCGGCACCGCTTCCACCCAAACCTTGCCCGTAAAAAGGTCGCTCACGGTCAGAATGTTGTTGGGCCCAAACGCCAGCCCTGCGGGTTCGAGACGCCCAAACAACTCTGAGGCATAGTCGAACACCAGGGCCCCGGTGCCGGGGTTAAAGCACTGCACCGTTTCGCTGTCCCACGACGCGATACAGAGGTCTCCGTAGGCATCCCACGCCATCTGATCGCCGCGGTTCAGATTGGTCACGATAGTTGCGCTGGACGCCGGCGAGGCTTTCAAGATTTGCTTCGCCGTAAACTTAATGATCACCACTTGATAGCCAGCGGTGCCGTAGTAAGTGGCCACATACAAGTTGCCGCTGGAATCGAACAGCAGGCCCTCGATGATGTTGCTGCCAATCAGGGAAGACAAGTTAAATGAGCTCCAATAGCTTCCCGTGGGCCCAAACGCCGCTCCAGCCTTGGTGTAGCGCAGGATGATCGGCGTGTCTGTCGATGCGAATACTTCTCCGTTCACGGGGCTTGCCGCGATACCATCCACTTTGTAAGGTCCGGTGGACGCGAAGGTTTTGATCCAGTTGCCGTTGTTGTCGAACTTTTCAATGGAATGGCTTTCGCTGCTCCCGACCAGCTCATTCACCACCGCGTTGGCCGGAATCGCCAGTATCGCTAGCGTCAGGCAGAAAGCCACAACCGTGTTCTTGTAGACTGCGAGTTTCATCGAAGTTCTCCTCTTATGAATTTTGCGTTCAGCTTGCCAACCGGTGCGGGTTGGACAAAATAGAGCCGAGAGCCTGTTGCCAGTTTCCTTTTGCAGCTTCGGCGTTGCCCTTGAATACTTCACATTGGCGGCTTGACACTGCCATATTCGTAACGCAGCGACATGTGCGTGTGGCCCTCAATCTCAGCTTCCTGGCGGAGCGGCACGCCTTTCGCCTTGGATATCCAAACCTGGGTGTTCCCGCCGGTAGCTGCGAGGTGCCAACTGTATACGCCCGCCATTTCGCCGTTCACCGATTCGTCTTTCACATACTTGCAGGCCATGTCAGTCCATGTCTTTGATTTCAACATCTCCGCCCATTCCTGAGCTGACATTGGGGCGCTACTCCAGTTGGTGTTATCAGTCCGCCAGTAATAGACGCCGGGCAGGAAAATCATCTCCATGGTATGTTCTTTGCCGTTCCTGCTGATTGTGCTGTAAACGTGAGTGGCAGATGTCACCATCTTGCTTGCTGCTGCCAGAATCGCCTTGCAGTCGCCCTGGGCATTCAGGGGATTGGCGCCCACGAGTAGAAGTCCGAAGGCGAGACCCGCCGCCACGTACAGCTGTCTCTTCCGTGCTGTAGCCATAAGCTTTTTAACTCCTTCCAGTTATGTTGCTTGCCGCTTCAAGAAACGGAGCCGAGGGAGGCGCGTTAGAAGCCTGCGCCCACGCGCCCCTCCCTCCCTTCCTCGGCTCAACCTATTTCTTGGAATTCAGATGGAACACTGTGCCGTAGCCGTAAGCGCCGCCTTGCCCGGCGGTGCCATACAGGATGCCTTTCTTGCCGAGGATCAGGCCTCCAATAGGTTCAGCCCCGTCCGCCCAATCGAAGCTGTGGAGCACTTTCTCCGTCCACGAACCTCCCGATGGCGTTAGCTCGAAGACTGTGCCATAACCAAAGAAACTATCGGTGAAGGGGTCATAGCCGGAAGTTTCGCCATAGAGATTGCCCTTGGAGTCGAAAATCAAGCCGGCCCAGGGATAGTCTCCGTCCGCGCCTCCAGCGAAACTATGCAGGACTGTCTCGGTCCACGCGCCACTGTCGCCGCTGGGCGGAGTTAACTCAAACACAACGCCGCAACCGTAATAGGCAACGTTGCAACCCGCAAGGTCGCCACCGATCCAAGTGGTGCTGTAGAGATTGCCGCTCTTGTCGAAGAGCAAGCGGGCATCGGGGAAACCGCCATCCGTCCCGCCGGTGAAGCTGTAGAGCACCTTTTCCGCATAGGTGGTTTTGCCCGTCTTAACCAGCTCAAACACCGTGCCGTAGCCATAGGCGCCGCCAACATACGTTGTGCCATAGAGGTTGCCTTGTCTGTCGAAGATCAACGCCATATCCCCAGGGATAGCCCCATCCGTGCATCCCGAAGCGGAGCAGAAGCTGTACAGCACGGTTTCCGTCCACCCGCTCTTGGAGGGCGTCAGTTTGAACACCGTGCCGCTGCCGTGAGCGCCGCCAGCCATGGTCGCGCCGTAGAGACTGCCGTTCTTGAGAGCTACGCTCGAAAAGGGCTCTTCTCCGTCTGCGCACCCCGAGGCGGAGCAGATGTTGTAGAGCACCTTCTCTGTCCAGCCGCCCTCCGCGGGAGAAAGCTCAAATACCGTGCCAACGCCGTGCGCGCCCCCGAGCTGCGTCGTGCCATAGAGATTCCCCCGCTTATCGAAGATCAGGGATTCCACGTCAGGAATTCCCGCGTCTGGTGACCCGGCGAAGCTATAGAGCAGGTTGAACGTCCAGCCACCTTCCGAGGGCGTCATTTCAAACACGGTGCCGCAGCCAGTGCCATCCGGCGGATTGGAGCAGTTCTGGATACCCCCGTAGCTGGCCAGGCCGTACAGGTTACCCTGCTTGTCCGCAACCAGGCCGCTAAAGGGGTTGCCGCCGTCTGAACCATAAGTGAAGTTGTAGAGCGTTGTTAGCGTTTGCGCCTGCGTTGGACCGGTCGCGCATGCAACCAAGCCCAGAACGGCCGCGCCTAGTATGAGTTTCAAGCCCATACGCTTCGGTACAAAGTCTGAATAGGACATATTCACTCCTTTTTCATCCCTTCTCGTTCATTAAGCTTCTAACTTGATTGCCGCTTCCTTAGCGGCCTTTCGTCCAGCGGGGGGGGCCGCCACTTATTCCGCGAAGCCCCCATCTCATCCAACTAGTTCTCCTTTTCCCACTCGTAATCTGAATGGGGCTCAACTTGAGGTTTCATGGTTTGGCCTCGTGTGGCTTCCCGCCGACGGTCGCGCTGAGGCTCTTGGGCGCGGCCTCTGGCCAGGGCGGCAACTGTGGGGCCTGCCGTTTGCGATTGCCTGGTCCGGCGGCCGCTTGATCGGCGCTATCTTGCGGTTGACGCGGCACGAGCACCGAAACCGATTCCCGCTCCACCGTAACTTCCACGCGCCGGCGCACTAGGGTCTTCGCGTCAACTTCCTTGCCATCCACTCCCGCCGGCGGTAGAATGCGGGCGAGAGTTTTGACGTACAGGCTCTTGATTTGCCGGATCATGTTGCTTTACTTCTCCCCCGCTCGAGCGCACTAAAGCACATGTGGAAATTAGGAGTCTTGAAGGCGAGATGAATCCTTCTGAAAAAATATGAAGGCTTCTCATGTCCCCACCCATCAATAAGTTGTATCGGTTTGACGAGTTTGTACTTGACCCTTCCAAGCGCACTTTTGCGCGCAACGGCGAATCTGTTTCGATCTCCCCGAAAGCTTTTGACGTTCTTACCTACCTGGTGAACAACCCCGGCCGGGTGGTGACCAAAGAGGAATTGCTTAAGGCCGTCTGGCCTGACTCCTTTGTGGAAGAAGGCAACCTGGCCCAACACATCTCCTGGCTGCGCAAAGCGCTTGGGGAGAGATCAAGCGACATCGCAACCGTTCCCGGCCGTGGATATCAATTCGCGGCGCACGTGCGGACGGAACCTGCGGCAGATTTGTTTCCGGAAATACAACCTGGAGACACACTCGTTCACCGAGCGCGCGAACGCACTCACATGGTTATCGAGGAGTCATTGCTGTTACCTCTCGCCGAGAAGACCACGCGGGCCTCAGCCCGAGTTTGGCGGTACTACAGCCTCGTTGCCGTTGGGGTGCTCGCCGCGGCGGTTTGGGCGGGGTGGAAATGGCGGCAGCCCGCGGTGCCCGCCGATTTTCTCAAGATTGTGGTGGCTGACTTTGTCAACGCCACCGGAGACGCCACCTTTGACCACACCCTCAAGAAAGCGTTGGAGATTGATTTGGGACAATCTCCGTTCCTGGATGTGATAAGCCAGCAAGAGGCCGTCAGCACGCTGCAATTGATGGGTCAGAAAGCGGACGCTGCCATCACCGCGAATGTGGCGACAGAATTGTGCGTACGCAGCAACCGGCAGGTGCTCCTAAGGGGGAGTATCGCCAGTGTAGGCCGCAACTATCTGTTGACTTTGGAGGCGACGGACTGCAATTCCGGGAAGGAGCTCGCCGGCGCCAAGAAACAAGTCTCCGCAAAGGAGGATGTGTTGGGAGCGATCGACGCGGTCGCCGATCGTATCCGGAAAGGACTGGGCGAATCCGCCAAGTCCCTGGAGAGCTTTCAGGTGCCGATCCAGAAGGCCACGACACCCTCCCTGGACGCGCTCAAGGCCTACTCCCTCGGCAAATATCTGGACGCCCAGGGAAAGGAAGAACTCGAAACCCTGCCTTTCTTCCAGAAGGCCGTCGAACTGGACCCGCAGTTTGCCATGGCCTACGATGCGCTTGGGATTTGCTACAACAATCTCAACCAATATAACTTGGCGGCAGAGTACTATAAGCGAGCTTCCGAATTAAGCCGCAATGTGAGTGAAAGAGAGAAATTCGTCATACAGGGCCGCAACGAAAGCGTGCAGCAACGAATCAAGACCTTTCAACTGTGGGCTGCAACCTATCCGCACGACTCTGTTCCGTGGTTTGACCTCGCAGAGGACCGGACGGAACTCGGCCAGTTTGCGGCGGCGATTCCAGCCGGACTGCGGGCGCTCGAACTGGATCCCAACCGGTGGGTCAACTACTACATTCTGGCCCGCGCCTATGAGCGGACCAACCGCTTCGCTGAGGCTAAGGCCGTCGGTGCGCGGGCGGTGCAACGAAAGAAGGATCCTGTTCGCCTGCATGCTATTTTGTTTGAAATTGCGTTTGCCGAACAGGACGAGAGTACGCTCTCACGAGAAATCCAGTGGAGCGAGAACCATGAGGAAGACTACTATCTTTTGGACATTCGGGCGTGCGCAGCGGCAGCCCTGGGAAAGTACAGGGAGTCCGAAGAACTGTTTCGCCGCTCTTACGAATCGGCGATACACGACAACCTGCCCGAAACTGCCGATGATATTTTGCTCGATCAGGCCATAATGGAATTCGACTTTGGCCTGCCGGCTACTTCCCGCGCCACGCTTGGCCGCATTCGCAAGCCCGACCCGGGCTCGTCGGACCTTGCGATTCTGCGCGCGAGATTGGGAGACCCCTCTGTCGCCGAACACTTTCTAGTCAATCACGAGAACGAAACTCGCAATGAACTGATGGCGTATATAAATGTGCCTCTGGTGCGTGCGACGTTGGCCATGAAGCGTCAGAAGCCTGCTGACGCCATTGCCGCGCTCCAACTTGCTACCCCGTACGAAGTGGTCGACTATAACGTGCCCATCCTGCGAGGCGAAGCTTGCCTCCGCGCCAACCGCCCGGAAATGGCGGCTGTCGAGTATCAGAAGATACTCGCCAATCGGGGGCTCAACCCTGTGTCTCATTTGTACCCCATGGCATATCTCGGCTTGGCGCGTGCCTACGCGCTCGAAAAGCACAAGACCGAGAGTCGGAGAGAATATGAAAAGTTCTTTACCCTCTGGAAAGATGCAGATCCTGATGCCCCGGTCTTGAAACAAGCGCGGCTGGAATACAAGCATCTCCAGTGACTTATCCAAACGCAAGACTGCCGTGCGTGCCGCGGGAATCCGGAAAGATCTGAGCAGACGCAGATCATGCTTCATTCCGAGTTTTCTTCTTCGATGCCTACTTTCCTGGTCGCTGTGCTCCGCAATACCGTCCGCCGAACCGAAATCACTGGGAACTCGACCTTTTGAGCACAACAGGTCGTCGAGGGGAACTGCTCGCGGAACGTTCTATCCAGAACACAAAGCGAGGAGGATCGAGCGGCCCCGGTTTGTTGGCGTCATGAGATTCTACAAATTCCAACGGCTTCAATAGGGAAATCCGGCAAGGAAACAACGCTTGTAGACGATTTTGAGGATGTCGTTGCACGCTGTCTGTGCAGAAGGTCCAGTGTTTATACGGCTCCCAAAGGTAGACCCCATGGGCAAAACCAGGTGTTCGGGTTTTGGTATTAGCGATGCGATGTAAGTGAATGAAAACAATTGGTCGGGGAGAGAGGATTTGAACCTCCGACCCCTGGTCCCGAACCAGATTCAAGCGCCTATTGGAATCTATAGAATTCTGTTGTTTCTAAGTGATTGTTGTGGAACCTGTCGCAGGCCGCTCGTTGAAGTCTGTTGAATTCTGATGATTTCTGGTGCTTTGACAGCTACAAAATCGGCTACAGCGAAGGGCCATGCACGGCTCTGCCTTCACCTGACTTTCGATATCAGTAACCGTGGAAGCCAGGGGCGGTAAGCTGAGGCCTGACCAAACGCTGACCTTGGCCGTCAACATTTACCGTCCCCATCTAAGGTATTCTGGCTAGTCGTAAGAATCGTGCTTGTCCACTACTTCCGAACTACCTGCTTCAATGCCTTGGAAGCTAGCGGCAGATAGTTTTGATCACCAGAGTACTTCGCCACGATAGAGAACTTTCCAATAGCTTCATTGCTGGACCACTTGTATCAGCGGCGACGAAGTGCTCTTATTATTCTCCGCATCCCCGTTATACGTTGCCGTGATCGAGAGATTCCCAACTGGCAGCTTTGATGTTGTCAGTGTTGCCACTCCATTTATCAAGGTAATTATGCCCAGCGTCTTGCTTCCGTTCTTGAATGTGACTTTTCCGGTCGGGACGACCGGTCCGGAGGAACTGACGGTAGCCGTAAATGTGACCGGCTGTCCTTGTTTAGATGGATTCGGATTCGATGTCAACGAGGTGGCGGTCGTATACTTGTTCACGACTTGCTTCCACGCCTTGGATGCTGCCGGCAGGTAGTTTTGATCGCCTGAGTACGTAGCCACGATCTGGAATGTTCCAGCCGTTGTGAACGTCGTCGTGAAGGTCGCCTGCCCATTCACCAATGGGGCTATCCCCAGAGTCTTCGATCCTTGCTTGAAAGTTACGGTTCCCGTGGGTGTAGCTTGGGTTCCCGAAACGACGGTGGTGAAGGTTACCTGCTGGCCGAGAAGGGAAGGGTTCGGCTTAGATGTAAGCGTAATGCCGGCTATACCCCCACGTTTTATCACCTGAGTCACCGCGTTCGAGGTGCTGGACAGGAAGATTCCATTACCTGGGTAGTAGGCGGTAAGGGAATGTTTTCCCCCAGTCAAGCTGCAAGTTATCAACTGTGCCGAGCCGTTCGTCAAGGGCTCAGTGCCGAGCGAAGTCTCGCCGTCGTAGAAGATTCCATAACCAGTGGGGGTGCCGGAAGTCGCAGTTACGCTGGCTGTCAACGTGATGCACTGGCCGTAGTGGGAGGGATTTAGCGAAGAGCTCAAGCTTGTGGTGGTAGCAACAACCGCTTGCGTCGAAATCGTGAATTGCCCCTGATACGACGGGAAGGCGGTGCCATAGATCGTCACACTGTAGGTGCCCGCAGCATACGAG
>Ga0187803_10000272_pt1 | contig 21206 bp, 16 predicted proteins | sample NC_wetland_sal_i_2_FD_132425 | JGI IMG/M metagenome (GOLD analysis project Ga0187803, IMG submission 132425) | Wetland sediment microbial communities from Neuse River Estuary, North Carolina, USA - Control_3 | ecosystem: Environmental > Aquatic > Freshwater > Wetlands > Sediment | place: USA...
GCCAGTCGTTGAACTTGTCCCAGTCGATTGAAGTGGGCGGGTTGCCTACGGCTGCGACAGCGATAGTTTCAAACGCCTTGTAAGCAGGTGGTCGTGGGATCGAATCCCACCCGTGGCTCTCTCCTCAATGGCTAATGTGAATCAACGAAGGTTAACCGCAAGCCATCCGATATGTGTCAATTGTGAAATAACCGGGTATTGGTCAGGACCGGATCCAGGTTAGGTTTCCATACGGGTGCTCGTATACCACCACCTTGTGGGTGGGATTGGCTGAGGTATGGAACCGATACTCGTCTTCGCTCCGGAGAATCTCGCCATCATCCAAGCATTTCCATTGTTTGAGAAGAAGGCTCATAGTTTCAGGGCATTGCATTGTAAGCGCATTATATATCCAGAATCCCGATTCTCAATCCTGATAATGAACGCACTTTTTGGGGATTCTGACGCTGATTTCGCAATCCCACCCGTGGCTCTTCACACTTCTTTATTGGAGATGTGATAGCATAAAACAGACCTAATCCAAAGCCGCAAAACCCATGGAATTCCGTCAGCTCGGCAGGACTGGCGAGAGGATCTCGACCATCGGACTGGGCACCTGGAAGATGGGCGTCTATTCTGGCCCTTCCGAAAGGGCGAAGCAGGTTGAGGCCCTCAGAAGAGGCATTGAACTAGGATGCAATCTCATAGATACCGCAGAGATGTATGCCGACGGCAGGTCGGAGGAGGTAGTCGCCGAGGCCGTCAGAGATGTTCGCAATGATGTCTTCATAGCGTCCAAGGTCTCGCCTGGGCACCTTCGCCACGATGACGTCATCACGGCGTGCATGCGGAGCCTGAAGAGGCTTGGGACGCCCTACATCGACCTTTACCAGGTCCATTGGCCGAACCCGAGCGTGCCGATAAGGGAGACGATGGTGGCGATGGAGGAACTGGTCCGCGACGGGAAGATCAGATACATCGGTGTAAGCAACTTCAGCGTGAGGCAGACTAACGAAGCACGGGAGGTCCTCCCGAAGAGTGATCTAGTTTCAAACCAGGTCGAGTATTCTCTCAGAAGCCGCGCGGCCGAGACTGACATACTGCCATACTGCGAGAAAGAAGGACTTACCCTGATCGCCTACACTCCACTCGCAAAGGGGAGCGTTCCGGAGGCTGTCATTCCTCGGACCATCTGCAAGAAGTACGGGCTAACGCCCATCCAGGTGATGCTCAACTGGGTGACAAGAAGCGAGAGCGTGGTTGCGATACCGAAGTCGGCCGACATCAAACACGTCGAGGAGAACGCATCATCGGTCTCAGCCAGGCTCTCGGAAGCGGAATATCGGACGATCGGAAGAAGTTAGACCTTCGCCTTCCTCCTTTCCTGTACGTGATCCAGTCAGCTTCATCTATAACTTCGTCAACTACCGCATAATTACATCGTTTACAGCCGTAGTTTAAATACGCAGCCTAGGATTTGTCCAGTCGATGCAGAGCTTCGTCGTTGAGCGCTGTGTTTGGTGCAACCGCGTGCTGGACCCGACGAACAGCCTGGAGCTGTCGTATCAAACCTGCGCAGGCTGTCTGATTCCCTTGCCCACCGAGTAGCCGCACCTTCAGCTTGGTGTACGCTCTCCCCGGGTCACTTTGTCAGGTGGTGCATCCGCACCAAATCCTTCTCGAAGTGCGCTAGATTCGCCGGGATTCTGACATTGATGGAGTCCTTGAGCGCAAGTCCCTTGTCCCTCTTCGTCTTCCAGACTTGGGCGTTGAATTCCAAGATGCTCTGGCTCACCTTCTCGCTGACTTCGAATCTCTCCGGCTTGGGTAGCCTCTCGAGGTGGATGCTGCGAGTGCCGTACAGCTTCCTCCAGGCATAGTCTGTGATGTACGGGGAGATCGGAGCCAGCAGGAGTAGCAGGCTCTTCACGACTTCGTGCAGAGTGTACCAGGCGGCCTCCTGCTCTCCCTTCGTCGCGGCGTCTCCATAGGCTCTCCCCTTCGCCATCTCGAGGTAGTTGGAAGCAAAGACGTTCCAAAGGAACTCCCGCACCTTCGTCGATACGGTGAAGATGTCGTAGTCCTCATACGCTTTCGTGCATTCCTCTGTCAGCTTCCCGAGCTCGTTTAGCATCCACTTGTCGGTCCAGGTCAGCTCGGCCGTCTCCGGCCTCGGGAATGAACTGATGAACCTGCATGTGTTCCAGAGCTTCGTCAAGAACTTCCCGGCGCCAGCAATCCTCTCCTCGCTGAAACGGAAGTCGTACCCAAGGCCGGCCTCGGAGGCCCCCCAGAACCTGAACGCGTCGGCGCCGAACCTCGCCAGCACTGGCTCCGGGTCCACGAAGTTTCCTAGGCTCTTGCGCATAGCCCTCCCCTGAGAGTCCTGCCCCAACCCTCCAATCCAGGCCTGCTTGAACGGGGCCCTGCCCGTCAGCTGGTAGCACTTGAGCATCGTGTAGTACAGCCATGTCCTCACGATCTCCTTGCCCTGGACCCTCACGGTAGTTGGGTAGGTGAGGCTGAAGAACCTGCGGTTGTTCAGGTACTTCGTTATGAAGAGAGGTGAGAGGCTCGAGTCCATCCAAGTGTCGAAGGTCCTCGTCTCGCCGATGAACTTCGTGTTTCCACACTTCTTGCACTTCTTGAACGGCGCTTCGTCCCTCCAAGGCCTGTAGTATCTGCCCGGCTTGGGCAGGTGGGGCGTGTTGCACTTGCCGCAGTACCACACCGGGATCTCCGTCGAGTAATACCTGCGCCGTGAGATCGGATAGTCGGTCGTAAGAACGTCTATCCAGTTCAGCAGTATCTGGCGGTGCATGTCAGGATGGAATTCCATCTTCTTCGCGAGCCTCTTCAGGGCCGGCTTGAAGTCCAGCTGCTTCAGGTAGTACTCCTCCATCGGTATGATTTCTATCGGGGTGCGGCTCCGCTCGCAGAGCGGCGTCCTGTGTTGGATCTGTTCAATCTTAGATGTCACCCCCATCTCCTGAAGGTCCTGGATTATCTGGGACCTGGCGTCCTTCACCGCCACTCCGGCATACTTGCCTGCGACTGAGGTCAGCTTCCCGTCGACATCAATCGCCACGACCTCCTTCAGCTTGAATTCCCTGAACACGAGAACATCGTTGTAGTCCCCGTAGCTACAGACCATGAGGGCTCCACTTCCGAACTTCGGGTCGACGCTTTTGTGGGCCTTGATTGGCACCTCCTTACCGTAGATGGGAACCACGGCAGTCTTCCCGACCAGCTTCCTGTACCTCGCATCTTTCGGGTTGACCATCACCATCTGGCACGCAGCCAGTAACTCGGGCCTGGTCGTCGCCACCTGTATCTCCTGCTTGGTCTCCTTGACTCTGAAACGGTTCGTGACCAGGTAAGTTGGGAGCTCTTCGTATTCGATTTCAGCGTCAGCTATCGTGGTGTTGCAGTCCACGCAGTAGTTGTTGGGCCTGTTAGCGAGGTAGATGAGCCCCTTCTTCCACAGCTCCATGAAGGACCACTGGGTGAGTTTCCTGTACTCCTCCGAGTCCGTTCTGTACTTGTTCTGGAAGTCACCCGATATCCCCAGCGTCTTCATGAGCCCAACCATGTAGGCTTCGAGATCGTCCAGGGCGTGCTTGCAGAGGTTGATGAACTCCTCCCGCGGCGTCTTCCTCATCTGGACTCTGTACTTCCTCTCCGCGAAGATCTCTACGGGGAGCCCATTCCTGTCAATCCCAACGGGGTAGAGGACCTGCAGGCCTCTCATCCTTGCGGCCCTCGCTATCATGTCGATTTGGGAGTACTGTGTGAGCGCCCCGGGGTGCCACGGCTTCCCGGAAGGGTAAGGCGGGGGCGTGTCCATCACGAAATTCAGGTTCTTGTTGTTCTTTGGGTTGAATTCAAAGATTCTTTCTGTTTCCCAGACCTGTCTTAGCTCGGCTTCCAACTTTGGGTCCCAAGAGGTGGCCTCAAGCTTTGCCGAAAACTGTGGCTGCAAACGCCCTCAGGCGCACTCCGACCTATTTGAATGTAAGAAGGCGCATGAAACGATTTCAGGTCTAGGCTGCATATGCCGATGGATCTGTGACCCCCGCTTCCCGGAATGCCAGCTTGCGCCTCTTGCAGTTGGAGCAAGTCCCGCAATGGACCGGGAGCTTCCTTCCTTTCACGGTCTTGAAACCGCATCCCGCGTAGCAGCTATAGGTGTACTCCCACGGGACCCCGAGCTCCTCGCCGAGCTTCACCACCTTGTCCTTGTCGTAGGTAATCAGCGGCGCCAGAAGCCTGTAGCCCCCGTGATGGGTGGCCTGCTCGGCCAGCCTGTTCATCTCCTCAAGGAATTCCGGGGTGTTGTCCTTCATCGCGACCGGTGTCTCCCTCCGTATCCCGATGAAGACGTCATAGCGCTCGCCCCTCGAAATATAGAATGACTCCGCGTGCGAAAGCCCGACCAGGAGCAGGACCGCGTTCCTGCAGGGGTCCCACCACTGGAGTATCCGCTGGCGGGCCTTCTCGGGATCCCACAGGTCAGATTCTTTCGTCTCCTTGATTTCCACCTCCGGATGAGTGAGGACCGATGTGCTGATGTCGCCCAGCCAGCGCAGGTCAATCGTCTTTAGGGGCAGGTCGAGGCGTTTCGAGACCTGTTTGATGCAGAACTCTTCGTACCGGTATGTCCTCTGCTTGTAGTCGCAGAAGATGAGCAACTGCTTCCTTGGCTTCAGAACCTTGGCGACGTAGTAGGCAGACGTGACCGAGTCGACCCCACCGGAGATCATGTTGACCGCGCTCCTGGGCTCCTTCGATGCCAGCTGGACTTCGACGGTCAATCGGGGAACCTCCTCTGCAGCACGCCGAGCCCTCGGACCGACCTATAGAGCAGATACCCGAACACGGTCGTCGCGAGGAATATCCCGGCCGTCACATAGGCAAAGCCGGCGTATAGCGAAATCTTCCCTCCCTGGCTCAGGAATCCCACGAAATTCAAGGCGAAGCTGACCGAGACTCCAAGCGCCAAGGAATAAAGGGTCAGGCCAAGCGCGACGCTCTTCTTCCTTAGCCTCCAGAGCAGCCATGAAAACATGAAGGAGGGGACGATGTTGACCAGGTCAATCGGTCCAAGCTGGTCACCGAACGCGGGTTGGTTCGCTATGAAGACTCCAAGAGTCTGGCCAAGGACAGCCGGCCACCCGATCAACGGAATCAACCCGACGAGCACGTTGGCCACTCGAAATTGAATCACACCGTAACTTATCGGGCTGAACAGAAGGACGAGCGCCGCATACATCGCGGCGTAAACGGCCGCCGTTGCCACAACTACGCTTCTCTTCACTGGTTTCTCCTCCAACTCCGTGGTTTCTATGGCGGATCGGGTGGAGGTCACTCACCCGCCTTTGGTCAGCCTCAGACCGTTGCCGATTTAAGCGATTTCCGGAATCTCACGTCGAAGTCTTCCGAATGTGCGGAGGTGAAAGCGGCTCGACTCGGCTAGGTGTCTTTCTAGCTGCGCTTCGCGGTCGAGACTATCGAAAGAACGTCCCTGTCTCTCAGAACGTAGTTCACCGGGAGGTGGAGCCCGGACCTGATGTCTAAGGCATACACGAGCCCCTTTAGGAGGTCCGAGTGCACGGCTCTGGCTAGTTCCTCTACCGTGGACCCAGTGGGCATCAGGTAGACGTCGGGGAGAACCCGGCCGTGCTTGTCGGTCATCTTCTCGACGTCTGCCACGGGGTAGATCGCGTTCATCTTCAGCAGTTTGAAGACTGCGATGTTCACGCCGAACTGGACGCCCGTCCTCAGGTACTCTCCAAAGACCTTCCTCCTAATGTAGGCCAGCGCGCTCCTCTGCGCACCGTTCAGGTCCTGAGGCTTCAGAATCTCGAATCGCTCTTCCCCCGGCACGTATCTGATCAGCCCCTTCGCCTCGGCCCTCCTAAGGGTCAGCTCGGCCTCACCGCTCGTCGGGACAACAATCAGACCTTTGTACTTCTCCCTGAGCCTCTGGAAATTCTCCGCCGCGAAGGGCAGGTCCATCTTGTTGGCTATGATGAGGGTGGGCTTCGAAAACTCCCGCAGAGACCAGCAGAAGCCCTGTGCGTCCTTCTCGTTCCAGGAGTCGAAGGGCTTGTCGGCGAGCATGGACTCGTTCATCGCCATCACCACGTGCTCCTTCTTCACGCCGATTCCCTGCATCACCTCCTCGACCGCGATGGGCACCCCGTAACCCGGGGTCTTCGAGAGCTTGGAGATCTTCGGAAGGTTCTGAGTGAATAGCTTCGTGTACCAAAGGACAAGCTCTAGCTCGACATCGGCAAAATCAGCAATAGGGTCCCCCGTGCCAGGCTCGGAAATCTTCCCATCCTTGTCGACACTACCCGACGCATCGATCACGTGGAGCAGGGCGTCAGACTGGGCGGCAACGCTCAGGAACTGGTTGCCGAGCCCCTTCCCCATCCATGCTCCCTTGATCAGGCCCGGCAGGTCTGTGATTTCGACCGGGATGAACCTCCATCCATCCTCGCACTTCGAGTTTTGCGGGTTGTCGGTGACCCCGAATTCCTTGTGGACACACGGCGTCACCGCGCTCGCTATGCCAGTCTCAGGTGTCTTTGTGGTGAAGGGATAGTTAGAGACTTCTCCCGAAAGCAACGTCATCGAGTTGAAGAGAGTCGTCTTCCCTGCGTTCGTCTTTCCGATGAGCCCTATCCTGATCATCGGCTGTCCCGCAAGGAGAAAAGAGCCCTACTTATAGTTGAGTTGAAACCAGGCTGCTTCCTGTTCAGCCTGACCTGTACCTGAGAATTGCGGCGATGCCCCCGAAGGTCCTGAGCATGCCCCCTTCCTCGGTGCCAGACGAGATTACCTCGACTCTGGAGGCCACCTGGAACGCCATCTCCTCTAGGATGTCCACAATGTCCCTCTCAATCACGTCGTAGTCCATCCCTCCACATTTCGTGCACGCAGCCGATATCAACTCTTGCTTCCTCTGGACCTTGGCCGAGGCCTGCGTCACTTCAGACTTGGACATCCCGCACTTCCTGCACTTTGCATCCAGCCTGACTGTGTCCAAGTCGTCTGAAACAAGGATAACTTCGACGTTGGCCTTCTGCAGCGCATCAAGGATTCTTGGCAGACCGTAGACGGCCAAGCCGCCAGGCTTGTTGACTTCGGAAAGGAACCTCTGGACCAGTTTCTTCTCCTCCACCAGCCTGACGTCGGCCAGCGTATCCGACGCCTTCTCCACGAGTTCCCTGACGCCCTCCCTACCTGAGTATCCTGTGTCCAGGACGACCAGCACCTTCTTCCTCAACTCGTAGTGCAGGAAGTCGCCCTTCAGGAACTCCTCCTTCGTAGGTCCTGGGCCTCCGACGATCATGCCAGTAACTTTTCCGCTGTCGATGAAGACCCGCGTGGCGTGCTCTCCGACCCGGTGGTAGTAGTAGGTCAGTTCCATCTCCCTGCCTCTTTCGTACCTCCTGGCCGACTGACCTCCCTTCCTAGTCTTGCCGGACACACCTGAAGTCAGCAGGTCGGAGATTTCAAGTCTGTCGCCGCTCAGGATGCCGAGACCGGCCTCGCTGGCGTCTATCGACAGAATGCCGAAGACCTTCTCCTCGCGTAGCATGTCTCTGAGCCATTCCAGGTGGAAGTGGTCGTCGCACTGGTAGAGGTACGCGGTCACCGGCTTGGGCGGGGATATCTCGTAGAGGTTGATCACCTCGCTGCCGGGTCCGTTGGTCGGAAGGGCCCCGCAGAAGATGACGAGCCCATTTTCAGGTGGGGTCCTGTAAAGCTTGAGCCTTTGCATCGCCCTCGTTAGGGCATCCTGAACATGGTTCCTCGTCGTGTCTGACTTGATGTTTCCGGCGGTCCCCCATTCCTCGCGAAGGTTAGAAATGACCTCGTGAATCGGCTTCTTGGGAGGGATGTAAAGCGTAACGAGCTCGGTGCCCCTGCCCTCCTTACTCGCCAGCTCCGAGATGAGCTTCCTGACCTTGTATAACTTGACCGAATCGGGTTTTGTCGACAATGCGGAGCTACCCCTGAGTCAGGCGGAAGAACCCGATTCAGAACCGGAGGAAGCCCTCATTAGAACAAAACGTTTGCCCCTTACCCATTTATAAAACCTGTCGCACAGAGAGGCCTAGAAGGCGAGGTTTTGCCTGTGAAAGCTGTGTTGAGAATCGGCGGCTCGGTGCTTGGCTCCCCGCCGTCGGCAAAGGTGGTAGGCGCCTACGCGGCCGTCGTGTCCGACCTCAACAATGAAGGCCACTTCGTCGGAGTGGTCGTCGGGGGCGGCGTGGTCTCCAGGGACTACATCAAGTCTGCCGAACAGATGGGACTCTCTCCGTACCAGCAGGACACGATCGCAATCCACGCATCTAGGCTCAACGCCCGCCTGGTGGCAATGAAGCTAGGAGGCGTCAGCTCAGTCCCCACATCAATAGACGGGATGCTCCAGAGACTCGCGAGGAACAGAGTGGCCGTAATGGGCGGGCTCAGACCAGGCATCACGACCGACACCGTGGCGGCGATAGTAGCGCAGAGGTGGAGGGCCGACGTGCTCGTCAAGGCATCTGACCGGGACGGGATATACACAGCCGACCCCAAGCTCGACAAGAAGGCGAAGAAGCTGGACCGGATTTCCTACGAGAGGATGAAGCAGATCCTCGGCGGTGAGCACAGGCCAGGAATTCACAGCATTGTCGACCCGGTTGCAGTCGACCAGCTTTTCACGGCTAGAATCAGGTTGGTCGTCTTGAATGGAACCGAACCTCGGGGCGTGGCGAAGGCGGTCCACGGCGAGAAGATCGGAACGCTTGTCACCTGAGTGCGGCTGGAGTCAGAGGGGTTACCGGGCTTGGTTAACGTAGCTGTCTTCATCGCGCTTTTCGTCGCTATCTTTGTTTCGTTCTGGTGTTCGCTCATCGAAGCCACCTACCTCACCCTCCGCCCCTTTTCGCTCAGCTCGGAGATCAGCGCAGGGTCGACTCGGGCGGCGAAGGCCCTCGAGATCGTCAATGAGAAGACCAGGCTGGTCAGCGTCACCACTTTCATCGACACAATCTCGAACGTCATCCTAGCCAGCAGCATCGGGCTCGTCCTTTCAGACTACTTCGGACCGCTCGGCTGGGTCTACAGCATCGTCGGCGGGTCCCTCTTGATCATGATTCTCCTGTCCCTCCTTCCTAAGGCTATCGGAATCGAAAACGCTCTCCGAATGTCTATCTTCCTCGCGCCGGTCACCATTATCCTGATGGACGTGCTCGCCCCTGTTGCCGTTCCCATGACCTCCCTGGCGAGGTCGCTTTCGGAGCTTATTGTCGGGAAACCTGGCTACAAGGAGATCGACCTGGCGGCCGAGTTCGAGGACGTGGTTGCAATGCTCGAGAAGGCGGGTCACATCGAACCGGACGCGGGCCGGCTACTCAGGACGGCGCTGACCTCTTCGAAGAACACTGCACAGGACGCCCTCACTCCCATCGATCAGATAATCCACATCGAAAGTGACACGCCCATTCTTGACGCCCTGAAGGCGATGGGGAGAGCCGACCATCCCAGAATGCCAGTCTACGATCCGGTTAGGAAGACCTACGTGGGCGCCGTCACCTTCCGCACTCTGTCAAAGGCGTTTGGAAGGGACCAGCATGAGGTAAATGTGACCGAGTACATGATACAGCCTGCCAGAGTTTCGAAGGACGATGGAATCGCATCCGTGATGGAAAAGATGCAGGACGCGGCTGCCACGATAGCATTCGTCTTCGACGGCGACACGATGATTGGAATGATTACCCTCTCTGACATCATCGAGCAGCTACTTGGCGTTAAGGTGTAGACGCTAGTTCTGACCCGTCACTGCTTTGGCGAGGCCAAGCGGTTCAGTTCATCGAACGTAATCGCGCCATCGACGAGCGTCTGGTACGTCCCGTTCTCCAACACTTCTCTTGAAGCTCGCTTCAAAAGACCCATGGCCGCATAGGAGGCGCTTGGTCCGAAGCTGACCCTGGCTACGCCGAGCCGTTGCAGTTCAGGAACTGGCGGTAGGCCTTTTCTGACCATCACGTTGATCGGGAAGTCTAGGGTCTCCACGTAGGCCGTTATCTGCCGGGCATCGACGAGGCCCATTGGATAGACGCAGTCTGCCCCGGCATCCCTGTAGAGAGCCCCCCTCCGAATCGCTTCTTTCAACCTCGCCTGATCGCCCCCATGAGCGTATCTGAAAGCGTCGGTGCGGGCGTTTATCACAAAAGGGACCTCCAAGGACCTTCCCAACGCCTTCAGCGCGACTATCTTCTCGACCTGTTTCTCTGCCGAAACGAGAGCCTTCGATTCGTGAACGAAGTCCTCCATGTTTATTCCGACAGCCCCAGCCTCGACAACCTTTCTGACCGTCTCGACCACTTCCTTGGTCGTTCTACCGAACCCGCCGACGACATCGGCACTGAGAGGCACCTGCAGGGCACGCGCGATTCTACCTGTCGCAGAGATGAACGCTCGCATCGGGATTGCCTCTCCGTCCGGGTATCCAAGGGAGACCAACATCCCCGCACTGGAGGTCGCGACAGCAGGGAACCCCTCATCTTCAAAGATGCGCGCACTCGGAACATCCCAGGCGTTGGGAAGGATGAGAATCCTTTTCCTGTTGTGAAGGGCCCTGAACTCTTCCGCCTTCCTTGCCCGGCTCATACGAAGTGAAGGCGCCGTCATGCATGATGAATCTTCAACGGACTGTAAAAATACTTTGTCACTATTGACCAGATACCCAAACAAGGAGGATTGCCTGCCCATCGGCTCACATTGGTACACTTGAACGCTGAGCTAACACAATGACAGCTTCCGCTGGCAAATCTGCCTACTTGAGAAGATTCTTGACGTTGCGTGCTATGAGGTCCACAGCCTCCTCGACGCGTCTCTTTCTTGTCTCAGTCGTCTTTGCGCTGGCCAGCCACATTAGGTACCGCTTCCTGTAACTGGGGGCGAATTTGCTGAAATTCTCGAATGCCTTCTCGTTCCACTCCAAAGCGGCCAGGAGGTCCATCGGTACAGAATGTTCGTCGGACTTGAACTGCTCAGCGAGCGGCACCCTGTCGGTCTTCCGTTCGAATGCCTCCATCCCCCGCGCCGTCATCTTGCCTTCTCGAAGCAACTTCTCGACTCTGGAGATGTTAAGCTTAGACCAGACGCTCCCGGGTCTGCGTGGGGTGAACCTCAACCCGTACCGCTGATCATCGACTTTCCTCACCTTCCCGTCAATCCAGCCGAACGTCAACGCTTCTTCGATGGCATCGTCATACGAAAGACCGCCCTTGCCGACCCATTTCTTGTAGAACAGGAGCCAGATTGCCTTCTTTGTCTCCTGATTCGCCTCCAGCCACCTTCGCCATTCCCTCCTCTCAGAGACTTGCAGGGTGTCCAACCTAGGCGGCACGGGTCGGGACGCCAGGCTGTATTAGTTCTTGACGAGATAGGAGGCGAATGCGGGGGGGTTGCGTAGCGAACTTTAGGTTCAGTGCGGTACGTCGAGGTGCGTGGGGGTTGGGTGGGAACCCAACCTTAGGTTAGAATCGCACACCGAAAAGGTGGAACCACGCGGCTCATGGTTCGAATCCGCTATCTGTATTGGCGAATGGACGCACAAAGCCAAGGTCTTTTTGAAAGAACTATGATTGCTACTCCCAGCGGAAGTAACGAATCGCCACAAATGCGAAGACGGCTGTGTAAGCAACCATCGTCACTATGGCCGTGTACGGAGGGGCGGTATTGAAGACCGAATTGAGTAGAGCTTCAGCGGCGGCGCCAGACGGAGAATAGTACATGATTGTCGCCAATGGTCCACCCACCGTGGCAGGCGGAACCCAGAGGCCCGCAAGGAAGAGCAATCCAAAGGTCAACAGCCCAGTCAAGCCGGTCGCGACCGTCTGTGATGGAGCCAGGGCCGCGACTACCAAGCCAAGAGAAAATATCACCGCAATCGAGAGAACGATTGAGAAAACAAAATACGGGATGCCTACGTCAAGTGGCGCCCCGAAGACTAATTCGCTTCCAAAGATGACAATTAAGATTGACGCAAGGGCAAGCACGAGGTTGAGAATCAATTGGGCTGCGAGTAGTCTTGAGGGAGGCGTTGGAGTGGTTGAGACTCTTCGCAGCCACCCCATCTCCCGATACCTCACCAGGGTGACAGGTAAGATATAGATTCCCAGGAAAATAAATGCAAAAACCATGATTATTGGAACGTATAGGTCCAAGACCGTATAGCCTGTATTGGCGACGTTCCCTGGCGACTCTATTCCAATGAGGCCGAATACTAAGAGCAGGACGATTGGAACACCGATTCCCATGACCAACCCTGTTGGTTCTCGCAGCGCGAGCTTTCCCTCCACCCTGAGGAGTTCCGCAAAGTGGCCTCGTGATTCCTTCTCTTTCGATTCGCTTGCGACCGAGGTCATGGTTGAACCCCTCCTGAGGCGCTCGATGCGTCGTGCGTAGTCAGCTTCACGAACGCATCGTCAAGGTTCCCTCCTCTGGCTTCTATATCCGAGACGTGCACTCCAATTCTCGCAAGTGAGTTGATGACAGATGCTGCTAGATCGCCGGTACCAGTGACAGTGATGTATCTTTCTTTTCTCTCAACCTCAACCACACCGGATATGGCATACAGAGTCTTGTCGTCCACTGGTTGCGAAGGAACAAATCGCACTCTGTTCCCTCCTGCCAGCGCGGCAATCGCTTCAGGTGTATCCAACACTGCGAGTTTACCATGGTTGATTAGGGCGAGGCGGTCGCACAATCTCTCGGCTTCGTCCATGAAGTGGGTCACCAGTATCACGGTGACACCGCGGTCTCTGATGTTCTCTATGAGCGCCCACGTCTCGCGCCTAGCCTCCGGGTCGAGGCCCGTGGTCAGCTCGTCCAGTATGGCAATCTTCGGGTTCCCCACCAAGGCGAGCGCTATAGACAGCCTCTGCTTCTGACCACCAGACAATTTCTTGAATATGGAATTCTTGACGTGGCTTATCCCAAGGGTCTCGAGCAGGCCATCCGGGTCCACTGGGTCCGGATAGAAGGAAGCGAATAGATCCACCGCTTCGCCCACCTTGAGGCGCGGAGGCATGGAACTCTCCTGCAGCTGAACGCCGAGAAACTGCCTTATCCTGTTCCTATTCTTATAGGGAGAGAGCCCGTAGATGCTGATCGAGCCCGAATCCGGCGTGCGGAGCCCCGAGACGCATTCCACTGCGGTAGTCTTGCCGGCACCGTTGGGTCCTATGATTCCAAAGATCTCGCCCTGCTTTATCGAGAAGGACACGTCGTTGACGGCGACGAAATCCCCGTACCTTTTGACGAGGTGTTGAACCGTGATCACCTGCTCAGACTCTTGACCCACAATCACATCCTCTGATGGATGAATTCCAAGCAGGTCGATGTGGATCCCATTTTGAGTTTTGTTAATAGTCCCCCGGTGCCAACAGAATCATTGACGCACCCAACCCTGGGTTCAAATCGACATTGGAGATTCGAATTTCCTCTCGTTTCATGTGCAACCAGTGCGGGGGGTGGGATTCGAACCCACGAACCCCTGAGGGACAGGATGCCCCATCCGAAGCGCTGCCGGATCTTGAGTCCTGCACGTTTAACCAGGCTTCGTTACCCCCGCATCAGCCCCTGGTTCCACAGCTTGCGATAAAGAACCTATCCGCCGTCCGTTACGTCGTCCTCTCCGAATCTCCCTAGGCAATCGCGAGTTCTATTCTGGGCAACGTGATAACCGGAATTACCATCCCACGTCATTTATTCGACCTAATCGAATATAGGAGAAAACGCCTCTTTTCGCCAGTAAACGAAGATTACCCCCGACTGAATAGATACTCTCGTTGAAAAGACTGAGGTATCAGCTGGGAACCGCCCCGCAACCTCAGAGAAGTCTCCTGGCGACGTCTCTCGTAAGGCAACCGATCAAAGTCGGCGCCGCGAAACCAGTCTCACGCATATACATGATTCCTGAACGCTGCAAGGAATGCAACTACTGCTGGACCTTCTGCCCCAATGAAGTCCTCGAGCTTTCGAACGAGACAAACGCGAGCGGCTACCGGCATCCTCAGGTAAAACCAGGCAAGGAGAACGACTGCGTCGACTGCCGGATGTGCTCCTGGATCTGCCCCGAGTTCGCGATTTACACTGTCGAGGTGCCCCCATGACACTGACCACCGCTCCCGGGACCATCGCTCCGGGAACGTACTTCATGATGGGTAACTTCGCCTGTGTGGAGGCGGCCTTGGTTGCGGGTTGCAGGTTCTACGCCGGCTACCCCATTACACCGTCTTCGGAGATCTTCGAGAGGGCGTGCACCAGATTCCCGCAGCTGGGTGGATACGCCATCGAGATGGAGGACGAGATCGGCAGCATGGCCGCCCTCATCGGGGCCTCCTACGCCGGCTCGAAGGTGATGACCGCGACGTCGGGACCGGGTTTCAGCCTCATGATGGAGAACATCGGCCTCGCGTTCGTCCTCGAAGCCCCGAGCGTCATCGTGAACGTCCAGAGGGTCGGCCCCAGCACCGGCATCCCCACCCTCGTTGGGCAGGGTGACATGATGCAGGCCAGGTGGGGGTCCCACGGAGACCTCGAAACGATAGCCTACTGCCCGAGCAGCGTCCAAGAGTTCTTCGACCTCACGATTCAAGCGTTCAATACGGCCGAGCGGTTCCGGACTCCCGTCTTTGTCATGGCCGACCAAGTCGTCGGCATGATGTCCGAGCGTCTGCGGGTCCCGCCGCTTGAGGAGATAGAGGTCGTCGAAAGACAGGTCGCCGACCCTGAAAAGTCAGCTGCCCTCCACGAGTTGCCATTCGACTACTCCAAGGACTTCCTCCCGATGCAGATTGCGGGCACGGGCTGCCGGGTCAACATCGAGAGCCTCACCCACGACCCCAGGGGCTATCCGAGCAACGAACAAACCGTTTCACAGAAGATGATAGACCACCTGCTCGGCAAGATCAGGAACCACGCGAACGAAATCTGGAAGTGGGAGGAGACGTTCCTAGAAGACGCCGAAGTCGCGGTCGTCGCTTACGGGTCGACCGGTAGGTCAGCCCTTTCGGCCGTCAAGAAAGCCCGGTCGATGGGCGTCAAGGCGGGGCTGCTGAGGCTGATCACAGTCTGGCCGTTTCCCGACAAGGTCATCGAGAATCTTAGTAGGAAGGTGAACGCCCTCATCGTGCCTGAAGTCAACTACGGTCAGGTCGTACACTCGGTCAGGGAGACCGCGAAGTGCCCGGTATCCGGCGTCAACTGTGCGCCGGGAACACTTGTCGACCCCAGGAGCATAGTGGACGCGTTGGAGCTCGCAATCTGATGGCAACCACTGGAGCGCAAGTCGGTGGCCCAGCCATCAGGACCGAGCATCATCCCAGAGACGGAATCCTCAGGGCAGAGCGCCTACCCAACATCTGGTGTCCCGGTTGCGGTGTCGGGATAGTTCTCGAGGCCTACACGCGCGCTCTGGCGAAGTCGGGAATTCCACAGAACAAGCACGCCGTGGTCGCCGGCATCGGATGCACTGGCCGCTTCGCGGGATACCTCGACCTCGATACCTATCACACGACCCACGGGAGGCCGATAGCCTTCGCGACCGGCATCGCCGTCGTCAAGCCGGACCTCGAGGTGACTGTTATCGGAGGCGACGGCGACCTCGGCACCATCGGTGGGAACCACCTGATTCACGCGGCCAGACGGAACATCGACCTGAACGTCATCATGGTCAACAACTTCAACTACGGAATGACGGGAGGTCAGCACGGCGCCACGACGCCCTCGGGCGCCAAGACGTACACGTCTCCATACGGGAACGTCGAAGCCCCCTTCAACGTGCCGTACCTCGTGGCCGCCGCAGGGGCCTCCTTCGTCGCCAGGTGGACGGCCCTGCACGTTACCCAGCTCTACAAGGCAATCAGGCGCATGATGGAGGTCGAGGGTTTCGCTTTCCTGGAGGTCATCTCTCCATGTCCCCCGACTTTCGGCGAATTCAACGGCTTCCCTGACGCTCTCGATGAAATGAAGTACTTCAGGGAGAAGGCCATCGTCGACCATAACGTCGATCTGAGGGAGATTGGCATCTCGATGCGCCCCGACGGTCGTGTCGTAGTGGGCAACTTCATCGATAGGAGAAGACCTTCCTACCAAGAGCTTCTAGGCGAGTTGAAGGTCAAGGCCTCAGGAGGCACCGGAAAGTGAGGTGGGAGTTCCGCATCACCGGCATCGGCGGGCAGGGAGCGATCAGCATAGCTCACATAATCGGCAGGGCGGCGGTGATGTACGATTCGAGGGACGCCGTCGTCACCGAGGGGTACAGCCCCTTCATAACGGGCGGTTGGTCTAGGGGGGATGTCATAATCTCCGACGAACAGGTCGACTTCCCATTCGTCTCCAAGCTCGACGTCCTCCTTACGATGTACCAGGAGGGTCTCGACCTGAACCTCAGGCTCATGAAGCCGGACGGGGTCATCTTGACCGAGAAGAGGCTCGTAGATCCCAAGAGCGCAGGGCCGGCTAGGCGGGTCGTCGAGATTCCAGCCATGGAGGCGGCCGAGAAGATAGGCAAGAAGATCCTCACCAATGTGGTTATGCTGGGGGGCCTTTCAGCGGTTTCGAAGGGGGTTTCGCCCGAGGCGCTAAAGAAAGCGCTCGCCGAAAGGTTCCCGAAGGCCAAGGACCTCAACGCCCGGGCCCTCGACACGGGCTTCGAGTTGGCCAAACGCTTCGAGGAGGCGCCCCACGTTGTCTGAGCAGGACACAATTGTCATCATAGGGGGCGGGATTGCCGGCATACAGGCTTCCCTCGACGCAGCCAATGCCGGCGCGAAGGTGGTCCTCGTCGAGAGGGAACCGACTATCGGGGGAAAGATGTCCGTCCTCGACAAGAACTTCCCTACGTTGGACTGCTCGATCTGCATCGAATCTCCCAAGATGAGTGACGTCGGGCTCCATCCCAACATCGAGCTCCTCACCTGCTCGGAAGTCCAGGGTCTTGAGGGGGAAGCTGGGGACTTCACTGTAAGAGTGAGGGAGAACCCGAGGTACGTGACCGACGCGTGTACGAGGTGTGCTGAATGCGTCCCCGTCTGTCCGGTCGGCCTGAAGAACGAATTCGACATAGGCATGTCTGCCAGGAAGGCGATCTACATCCCCATCGAGCAGTCTGTTCCCGGGGCGTACGTGATAGACGTCGAGCACTGCCTGAACAAGCCCCCGAACTACCTTCCTTGCAGCCGCTGCACGGACGCCTGTGGGCCCGACGCGATTGACTTCAACATGATGCCGAAGACCCGTGAAGTGAAGGCTGCCGCCGTGGTCGTGGCGACCGGCTTCGACCTGCTCAACCCCGAGCTCCTGACGGAGTTCAGCTATGGGAAGCATCCCGACATTTTGACCTCGATGGAACTCGAGAGACTGCTACAGGCCTCGGGCCCGAGCCTGGGAGAGATCGTCCGCCCCTCCGACGGTAAGCATCCTAGGAACGTTCTCTTCGTCCTCTGCGCCGGCTCCAGGGACCAGCGGTTCGCGAAATACTGCTCCAGGATCTGTTGCATGTACACGATCAAGGAATCATACCAACTCAAGGACCACGGCATCGAGAACGTCGATGTGGCTTACATGGACATCCGCGCGTTCGGAAAGGGCTTCGACGAGTTCTACGACAGGGCGCGCGACAGCGGGGTACGCTTCACCCGGGGGAGGCCAGCCAGGGTCAGACCTGCGGGAGCGGCGCTGAAGGTCTCGTTCGAGAACACAGAGACCGGCGAGCTGAGCTCCGAGCAGGAATACGACATGGTGGTGCTCGCCACGGCAGCGGTCCCCTCGAGGAGCACGGGCGCGCTCGCCTCGACCCTGGGCATCGAGCTTGCTGACGACGGCTTCTTCGAGTCGATGGAGGAGTCGGGCGAGTACGTCACCAGCACGCGGAAGGGCGTCTACCTCGCAGGCTGCAGCACCGGGCCGAAAGACATCCCAGACAGCGTCCTCGAGGGAGGCGCCGCGGTTGCGAAAGCGATGACGCACCTGAAGACGAGGTCTTGGCCCGAGCCCCTGGACGTCATACCGCTAAGCACCGAGGGCGAGCCGCGGATCGGAGTCTTCGCTTGCCACTGCGGCTCGAACATAGCCGGGGTCGTCGACCTGCCGGAGCTGGTGGGCTACGCAAGGACGCTGCCGAACGTGGTCCACGCGCAGGACCAGACTTACTCATGCGCGGCCAACACTTTGAACGACATCAGCGGCGTCATAAGAGACAAGAGGATCAATAGAGTCGTGGTCGCTGCCTGCTCCCCCAAGACTCACTACCCCACCTTCCAGGGCTCCCTCGACCGGGCCGGCCTGAACAAGTACCTCCTGGAGATGGCGAACGTCAGGAACATGGACTCCTGGGTCCACAAGGAGGACAGGACGGGGGCTCTCCTGAAGGCGAAGGACATGGTGAAGATGGCCGTCCTGAAGGCGTCAAAGATGAAGCCTCTCACTCCAATGAAGTTCCCTGTCACCCAGAAGGCGCTCGTGGTAGGCGGAGGCGTTGCAGGAATCGCCGCGGCTACGAACCTCGCCGAACAGGGGTTCGAAACTCACTTGATTGAGAAGGGTGAAAGGCTGGGAGGCCTCCTCCTCGGTCTGGGAGAGATCGCGCCGAGCGGCGTGAAGGCCGACCTGCTCATCGGGCTGGGGTTGGACAGGCTGCGTAGGAGCGGGGCCTCGGTCCACACTTCGACTCGCGTGGAGAGCATCACCGGCTTCGTTGGGAACTACCATGCGCACCTGACTGACGGCTCAGACCTTGACGTGGGGACCGTGGTGTTGGCCACAGGCGCTCAGCCGTACGCCCCCACCGAGTTCGAGTACAAGCAGAACGCGTCCGTGGTGACCAGCCTCGACCTGGAGAAGTCCATCGAAGGCGTTGGTCCCCAAAAGAACGTCTCGATCATCTCCTGCGTGGGCTCGAGGAACGGCGAGATGGGTTGCTCCAGGTACTGCTGCCAGACAATGATCAATCAGGCGATACGGCTGAAGGACATGGGCAACAACGTCAATGTCTTTTACAAGGACATCAGGACCTTCGCCAGGTTCGGCGAGGAGGAGTACGAGGTCGCGGCCCGCAAAGGTGTCTCGTTCATCCAGTATCCGCAGGACCTCCTCCCCCAGGATTCTATCAAGCTCGAAGGAGGGAACCTGATCATGAAGGACGAGTTCCTCGGCACAGAGGCCGAGTTCCCAACGGATCTGGTGGTCCTGAACGTCGGGATGGCGCCCGTGATCGAGGAGGAGGGTGTGATGCACCAGCTGAAGGTCCCCCGAGACCAGCAGGGATTCGCCCTGGAGAGCCACCCGAAGCTCGGCCCGGCCGAATCGGTCGTCCAAGGCGTGGTGCTGGCTGGGACTTGTCAATATCCGAAGAGCGTCAAGGAGTCCTCGATTCAGGCACTCGCGGCCGCTGCCAAGGCTTCGACGATACTCTCGAAGAAGGAGATCGAGCGGGAGCCCTTCGTCGCGGTCGTCGATCCCGATAAGTGCACCAAGTGCGGTCGATGCATTCCAGTGTGCCCCTACAACGCGATCAGGGGGGAGCAGGGGAAGAACATCGAGTTCATCACTGCGATGTGCCAAGGATGCGGGACCTGCGTGGCTGAGTGCTCGGTGGAGGGCGCCCTCAGGCAGGAGGACTTCACCGACGGGCAGGTCATGGCACAAATCGATGCCGCCCTCGAGGAGGTGCCCCAGACCAAGGTCCTTGTCTTCGCCTGCAACTGGTGTTCCTACGCCGGAGCGGACCTAGCAGGAATCATGAAGATCCAGTATCCGTCCAACTCGCGGGTCGTCAGGACGATGTGTTCCGGAAGGGTCTCCCAAAGGCTTGTCTTCTACGCCTTCTCGAAGGGCGCAGGGGCCGTTCTCGTCACGGGGTGCCACCCGGGAGACTGCCATTACATCAGCGCGAACACGCAGACGGAGAAGAGGGTCGCCAGGTGGAAGGTCATGCTCAAGGCCCGGGGCGTCGACCCGGAAAGGCTGCAGCTCTGGTGGGTGAGCGCAGCCGAGCCTAGGCGCTTCGCCGACAAGGTAACCGAGATGGACCGTATCATAAAGGCCCTTCCGCCGGAGGAGCTGTCGTCCACCACGACGAAGGTTAAGATGACGGTGAGGTCACCATGAAACTGGAGCCAACCTTCACGAGCAGGATTGAGGGCACGTCGAACGACAAGCTCTCCCTCTGCTATCAGTGCGGGACCTGCACGGCAGTCTGCCCGGCCGGCGTTCCCGTCAGAAGCCTGATCCGCGGTTCGCAGCTGGGCGCGAGGGAGTCCGTCACGGGCGACCAGCGCCTCTGGCACTGCGCCACCTGCAAGCTCTGCGAACTGGGGTGCCCCCGTGGCGTTAAGATCACGGACACTATTCACGCGCTCAGGATCGCAGCCTATGAAGACAAGAAGGTCCCGCAGAAGCTCGAGACCGCGCTGTGGGGCGTTTATGAGGACGCGAACCCCTGGGGCGGAAAGAAAGCCGAGAGAGGGAAGTGGGCCGAGGGGATGGGCATCACCCAGGGAAGGCCCGCGAAGTACCTCCTCTACGTAGGGTGCGCCGCCTCGTTCGACCCGAGGCTCCAGCATGTGGCGCGCTCCCTGGCCTCGATACTGGGCAAGGTCGGAGTCGACTTCACAATCCTCGGCTCAGCGGAGAGCTGTTGCGGGGACGTGGTCTACCAGATGGGCGAGGAGGGCTTCCTCGAAGAGCTGATCCAGGGGAACATCAAGAGTTTCGCGAAGTCAGGAGCGGAGGCCGTAATCGCGATCTCTCCCCACTGTTTCAACATGTTCAAGTCGGTCTACCCCAAGTACGGCGCCGGCATGCCAACCACCCTTCACTACACCGAGTTCCTGGCTGGGCTCTTGGACAGGGGGTCGCTTACCTTGGGCCGGATGGACGGTGACGCTGCCGCTGCCGTCACATACCATGATCCCTGCTACCTCGGTCGCTACCAAGGAATTTACGAAGAGCCGAGGAAGCTCTTGGAGGGCATCCCAGGCGTCAAGCTCTCCGAGATGGATGACACACGGGCGAACGCCCTGTGCTGCGGCGGCGGGGGAGGGGGGATGTGGGTCGACCACGAGGGCGAACGGCCCAGCATGCACAGGGTGAAGCAGGCCGCGGACACAGGCGCATCGCAGATGGTGACATCTTGCCCATACTGCATACAGAAC
>Ga0187803_10000273_pt1 | contig 21169 bp, 28 predicted proteins | sample NC_wetland_sal_i_2_FD_132425 | JGI IMG/M metagenome (GOLD analysis project Ga0187803, IMG submission 132425) | Wetland sediment microbial communities from Neuse River Estuary, North Carolina, USA - Control_3 | ecosystem: Environmental > Aquatic > Freshwater > Wetlands > Sediment | place: USA...
ATCGAGCCACCCCTTCCGCAGCAGCGACCCCGAGGCCCCGCTGTGGCTGACCTCGTGCTCCAACCACCAGAACCAGCCCCTGAGCTGGGTCGGGTGCTCGAGGCTGCTCAAGATCGCGGCGAAAAAGGCGGGGATCAAGAAATCACGCATCCACATGTACATGTTCCGGCGCGGCAGCGCCACGAGGAACGCCAAGTATCTCTCGGACGCCGAACTTCGGCTGATGTACGGGTGGAGTCCCTCCTCCCGGATGCCCGCCGTCTACATCCACCTCAGCGGTGGGGACTTGGACGAGAAGTACCAGCAGGTCTACGGCTCGGGGAGGCCAGTCGAGCCTCCGAAGCCGAGCTTCGCCCCCGTGATCTGTCCACGGTGTCAGGAGAAGGCCTCCCCCGGGATGCTCTACTGCCCGAAGTGCGCCACTCCTCTGGATCAGGGGGAGAGGTCGAAGATCGCGGTGCAGGAAGAGAACACGAAGAAGGAGGTGTCTGAGCTGAAGGGGCTCTTGGAGAAGTACCTTAGCCAAGTCCCCAGGGAGCCAAGTCCCTCAACGGATGACGCCGCGGCACAGAGAGGCACAGCTCCCGGCTGAGGGACTCTCCTTGGCGCGGGACTTCGAAGTACCTGCGGGTAAGGTATTCCCGGCGGAGGCGCAATGAACCCTGTGTATGAAGAAATGCCGCGGGTCGGATTTGAGTTGACTTGAACCGCCCTCCACCTTTCACGTATTGAGGACCCAGACATAGTAATTCAATGCAGACGCTATGGTCACCCAGAGCATGTACGGGAGCAGGAGCGCAGCGGCACCCCTGGAGACCCTGTAGGAAAGCGCCAGGGTGACCAGAATCATAGCCCAGAGCGTCGCAATGATGACGAACCCGTAGAACAGCTCATGCGCCCCGAAGAAGACCACCGACCACGCGACGTTCAGGATTAGCTGGATCACGAAAGCCGCCAGCGCAGCACCCGCCTGCTGCCTCTTTCCCCAGAGGAGGTACAAGGTGACCCCCATGAGGAAGTACAGCGTCAGCCAAACAGGGGCGAAGAGCCAGTTGGGAGGAGTGAACCAAGGCTTCTGGAGTGCGGCGTACCAAGTGGGTATCGCGGAAATCGTGAACACAGAACCGACGACACCAGCTGCCTCACAGGCTACAATGGAAATCAGCAGGCGACCCACATTTAATCTGCCGGATCTCACATCAAGTCGACTCGCTTCAAGCCCACAAGAAGGAGACTCTTTTGAACCTATTCACGAAACATCGGAAAATTCCCTTCCCGACGGAGGCACAGTGGTCCCCTATGTCTTGTATCTTAGGGCAGTTTCTGCTTTACCTTGGAAATGATTCTAGAGGCCCTTGTAACAGCGTCGCGCGCCTGTGAGCCTTTCATGAGGTCCGGCTGATACTCAGCCTGATTCTTGAGAGCAATCAATCCCGTGAACTGCTTTGCAAAGTCCCTGAACTCGGCTTCGTCGAGCGCGCCTTTGACTGCACCCAGAGCCTCTTCATGACCTCCCCCATGCCGTCTGCCGAAGTAGAACACAGCCAGGGCGTCGAGGGCGTTTATCGCGCAATGGACAGACGCTGCAACCGCCGCGTTGTTTTTCGACCTATCAGCCGCATATCGCGCCACATCGAGCATCTCCTCTGACTTCTGGAGATAGTTCCTGTAGAGGCTCTTATCTACCGACTTCGCCATTTCCTATGATTTCCCTGAGATCCCTTCCGCAAACCATCGTATAAGACCCCAAGATTGATTCTACGAGATCTCCGCCTTGTCTGAAACTGGCCTCGTCCATGACTAGCGGAGACAGTCCCAAGCCAAACTTGGAAAGCGCTGCAGCTGTAGCTCTTGCGGCACATTCATTCGCAAGGTCCTCGTCGCTCGAAACGATCAGAAGGTCGACGTCGCTGATCCTCTTTTCAAGCCCTCTTGCAACACTTCCGAAGATAGCTACGGAGGAGATTCTATTGTCTCTGAAGAACGCTCCGATGGTCGAAACGAGAGCCCTCAATGTGTTCGTCTCGGCAGCAATCAGCGGTTCCACTACTGACTTGAGTATGTAGCTCTCCTCGTTCAAAATCACCTGGTGTGCTCTTCCGACCGGTTGGAGCCTTACGACACCCCTGCGTTCTAGGTCCCTAACCACAAGCGAAACCCCTGGGTGTGAGAGACCTGAGGTTCTGGCCAGCTCCCTTATGGTGAAGACCTTTCCTCTATAGCGAACCAATGTCTTTAGCACGCGGATGCTCGCCTTGCTGCCAACGATTTCATCCACGTAGTCGTGTAGGGCCATGAGCTTTCCACCTAAGGCTGGTAGAAAAACCTTCTATATGGTAATAAACCTTACCATGTCGTTACCTAGGCAAAGCGTGTCGCTCGCGAACTGATGAGCGTGTTAGTTTAGTGATGACTGTGATGTTCAACGACCATTCAGAATAATACTTCAGAGACATACGCTGTCTCTTTCACGCATCTACATGGTCATGGTTTGCTAGCTTGTTCCAGCCTCGAAAGCAGAGTCATGATTCGCTCGAAGTCAGATTTCTTGATCTTCACAAACTCCTCTTCTTGGTTGGCGCTTTCTTTAGTGCTCATGGCCTGTCTGTCTGGCCGCCCATTTAACATGAGTTTGCACATGTCATCCTTGCCAGCGGTTTGGCAACCTCCGTACACTGGTTGGCAACCCTATCGCCAGAGGTTGCCAATTTGAAGCTCCAGGGTTGCCAAATGTAGGCTCAGGGTTGCCAAATCCCCAAGAGGGTTGCCAAAACAGGGCTCAAAGCGGCATTTCAGATGGCAACCCTGCGATCTATTTGGCAAGCCTTCCGTGGCGCGTTAAATACCTCTTCCCACTCTCTTGATTACTTCAAACAATCTCTCTCTTTGGAAGAGGCACACCGACTGAAAAGAGGCTGGCTCCTGTACGGAGCTTGCCGGCCCCATGGCCATGGCAAATAATGAATGGAATTGCGTTTCGACTCTCTGGCGTTATAAGACCAGCAAGACACACTTTGTATGCCAAAGTTCAGAGGCCTAACAACGAGGCTCTGTCCGAGCTGTGGCAGGGCCGAGGCACACAGGACGCTCTACGTCAAGACAGAGTCCCATTACAAATCCACTTGGCTCAGGATCTTCTGGGCTTGCACTACGTGTAATCAGTTGAACCATGTTATCCAGCCCATCTACAGGCTTCAATTCGCCCTTATGGATTCGCCATCTCTGCTCGTCAGTTGCGTCACTGACGCGTTGAACGAGAAGCCCCTGGACTTGGACGAGTTGGTGCAGAACCTACGGGAACACTACGCGAATGATTTTGAGATACTCAGCTCGGAAGTTGCCCTTGCCCTGGAGTACCTCAAGGCTCGGGGTGCTGTCAAGGAAGAAGGGGTCGACAGGACAGAACGGACCCTGGCCACGCTCAGGGCCAGATCGGCATGGTCGAGTCATCTCAGCCCCTGTCCTGCAGAGGCTAAGCGAGGCATAGTGAGCAGGGGACTTGTTTCACTATACGCACAGCACAGGCTGCAGGTGGAGATGTTGGGCGAAAGGACGCGTATGGGCCAGCTGAGACTGGCGCCTGTGGGCGTCTACTGCATCCAGTGTGGGTTCCACCATGTTGACCCCGATCTTCTAGTGTAACCACATTAACAGATACGGATTCTCCCAAGTCCACACCGAAGGTCCAGTCACACCTGCCGGCCATCTGAAGCCTGCCGTAGAGACATGCGGATATGGCAATCCCCTCCTCCGTTGTGTTTTTTTGAAATATTCTCAAGGTCTCTACTGAAGGCCCAATGGTCACCGTCTGACCATGACTTCCAGGAAGCGTCAGGGTTCAACGCTTGCTTTGACTGGAGTGAGCGTCGGGGTTCGACGGTTGTGTCGATGGGCCAGGTGCCAGGGTTCGGCAGGGAAACCCGCCGGGGTGTGGCTGAGGTCTTCCTAGTTGGATGCGGGACGCATTTCGAGGTGCAAGGAAAGGCACTATGACCTTATAGTCAAACCCGATCCTAGGGGAGAAGCGTGAGAGAGGCAGTCCGGCCGGGAAACGTAATCTCGTACTTCGAGATGTGCGCCGAAGAGGGCACCAGCTTCAGACGCGGAATGAATTACCGGCTCCGCGGGAAATCAACCGTGGTTTTGATGAGCAGAAGAGCTGATGCCCCCTACGGCGACAAGGTCGAAGATGAGGGTCGAGTCTTGATTTACGAGGGACATGATAATCCCCGCCCACCAGAGGGAAGACGGCCCAAGGATTCCGATCAGCTGGACAGGAATCCTGATGGCAGTCTGACTCAGAATGGGCGGTTTTACACCGCCGCAATGGAATACAAGGATGAGAAACGCGAACCCGAAATTGTCAAGGTGTACGAGAAGATCAAGCCGAATATTTGGGTATACAACGGTCGATTTTCGCTTTTGGACGCCTGGTTAGCAGAGTCGAACGGAAGGAAGGTCTACAAGTTTCGCCTCAAACTGCTGGGAGACGAAAACATGCCATTGGCTTATCAGGACGACGTTGACCAGACTAGGGTGATTCCATCCGCCGTTAAACTGGAAGTCTGGAAGAGAGATAACGGGAAGTGCGTCAAATGCGGTGCGAAGGACAATCTGCACTTCGATCACGTGATACCCTATTCTAAAGGCGGCACTTCACTGGATTCTAGCAACATTCAGTTACTCTGCCTTAGACACAACCTCGAAAAACGAGACAAAATAGAATAAGTGTCGATTGTGAAGAAGTTATGGCGCCTGCCTAGGTACTTGTCGGTGTTTGAATTCGCGACTTGAAGTATTGCTCCGTGTCTTTATCCATGAAGTAGACATAGCAACCAAGCATTCCTCTCGTCATGAGCACACGATAGGCGTTTCTGACATATCGGAGGAAGTTCTGTTTGTCCCTTCTTGCCAATGAATCGGCCGAATTCTCTGGGTGCCCAATCCATGAACTCTGAATCGGGTCATAAACCAAATCCGTCCCGAAAACCACTCCTACGTAATCGAATTCGAAACCCTGGATGGTGTATATGCTACCCATTTGGTTCACTCCGTTTGGATCATAGGCCCAGAACTTGGCACGAGGGATTCCTGGTTTCAGTCGGCCGACGTCGTTCTTCGCTTCCCAGGTCATTCCGAAATCCCCAATCACAACATCTTCATTCAGCGTACCGTCTGAATTCGGATTGCTCCAGGGCCAGCAGAAGCCCGCTACCATTCTCGCCGAGTTCGGTTTCTCTTCATTCTTCCTCTTGATCGCAGTGTAGAGTTCGTTCGGGCTTTCGAAGATTCGGAAATCCATTTTCTCCTTAGGGGTCAACATCACGTTAACTGTGTCTCGCACTCCAAGCGTGTTGTCTAACCAGTTAAGGTATCCATCAGATCCGTTGCACCTGAATTGCGTCTTAAGTTCGAATTCGTGGATCTCAGCACCAAACTTCTCTGCCGTTTCTTTGATCAGACCCGTAGACCCTATCTCAGATGGACGGACTACTTGGTAATCATCAATAAAGAAAATCGAAAGCTTGGCTGCACTGATCAGTTCCTCAATTTGCGACATGTTTGACCTGTGGTCCTTTCGAGTGAATCTGTCATTGCTTGTCCTCCTGATTCTATGAGCCTCATCACATATCAACACGTCAATCTCGTTTTCCTTTGGATTCCCCAACCTGTTGAAGTACTTGAACAGAGTTCCTGTGCGCTGACCAAGTATCCTGCGGAGTGTACTCGTAAACGCAGCAGACCCTGTGGCGTGGAATACCGTAAGGCCCCTTGAGGCGAGTTCAGCCATCGCATTAAGTGCTATCAGTGATTTGCCGGTGCCCGGACCTCCGCTGACCAAGATTACAGACTTCGTACCCAGTTTTGAACACTTTTTCGCTCTATCAACAATCGTATTGTATGCAGTGATCTGATCTTCAACCAGGTGGAATACTTCTTGACCTGCAATCATTTCCTTGGCATACGCGAGTAGTTTCTTGGACGGTCCTATTTCGCTATTGGAGAAACGGTTGAAGATGTCCCAGCCGTGCCCTTGCCCCAGTTTCGCTTTCAGATAAACTGAGAGAGGTTTGACGTCCTCCTTGGCAAACAGTGGAAATTGTGCTCGAATCTTCTCGAATTGTGGCCCAAACAACACATCTGCGCTCCTCGAGTAGTTGTGGCAGTATGCAATCGAATTGAGCTGGATGGCGGAATTTCCTTCGAACACGCGGAGATAGTCCTTCAGATAGTTGTGGTAGCCCGCCACCTGATACGACGGATGGGCCTCTGGCCTGTTGCCTCCGCCAACGAATGTCGTAACATTATTTTCGACATCAGACTCTGTGACGTGGGTCCATTGTTTGAGTTCGATCAGGACGGCATTATCGACCTGATCTTCCCCCCTCCCAAACAACACACAATCAATGCGCATATTTGAGAAGGGTGGGATATACTCGACCATGATTATGTTATCGCTTAGTGAAGCGAGTTCTATCAGGTTCTTTACGAATTGCAACGAGTAGGTCCAAGAGGCGACTTCTCGCGGGTTCGCCATCTTGTAGAAGTAGTCTTCGTAGGCGGCTTTGATCTTGTCGTCAAGCTTGTTGGTTAACGCGTCTTGGACAAACTCGTTGGTAGTACCGGCGTAGAGCTTCACGGCTCCAACTCGCCGTATTTCTTATTTGACCCTTTGGCCTTCTCGATCGGGTACCTCTTTGCATTCTTTTCGATCTTCTTTCCGAGCTCCGTTGAGAGATCTATTCCAAAGCGTTGTGCGAACCTTAGCACGAAGTAGAGGATATCAGAGAGTTCTTCGTTGATTTCGTTTCTCGACGAAACAGATTTCACTAGAGCATCAGCCTCGGACTCGGACTTGAATCTGAACTTCTGCAAAAGCTCAGAGCCCTCCGTCACTATTCCTATTGCGAGATCCTTCGGATTGTGGAACTGATTCCAATCCCGTTCCTCCGAGAAACGACGGACCATGGCTTTGAGGTCTTCGACTGTTGTACCCTTATCGTTACCCAACTCAACTGGAGAGCTTGTTGCCGTTCATAAGCTTCATGCTGACACGTGACCGTCTTTCACTTTCTCGTTGTCAATCAGAAATTGAACGGCTTCTGATTTACTTAGAGACAAATCTACGAAGTCATGAGGATTGCGAACGTTTCGTAGCTGATGCAATCTCGCATCGAAATAGTAGGTGATTCCATCAATGGTAACTGTTGGGAGTCCTATCGGCGATTCCATAGATCAGAAGGTGGCAGGACAATATAAGCCCCCATTACTTGTCTACCTCGAGCCATCCTCACCGGAAGAGTAGTGATGAGGAGAGGCCTATCAAGGAAGCCAACTACCCTCTTCAGGTTTGAGAAGTCACGTGTCTGTATGAGCAGTATTTGTCACAGTCAGAGCCCATGAGATAGGCTCGCAAGAACTACATGATCAGCGTCCCATCAACACGACGCCAGGATGAGGTGTTCTTGACCGAGGCGCAATGAACCCTTTCTACAGCGAACTCGCCGGTCGGTCCTAACCCCAGCCCCCGCCTGTCCAGTGCCCCAACTCAGAGTGTGTCACGGATTTGAACCTCCGCTTTGAACCCGTTAATGTCTCGATGTAGGTTCCAATAGAGAATGTCGTTATCCTGAGAACGAATTTCAAAACTGACTGTCGCAACTGGGGTGTCCAGATGACTCCTTTTCCAGGACTAAATGTCGCCACGCGGAGAATGGGACGTTACGGGAAAGATGGCGGGTAACGCATAATTGTTCCTCGGACATCCCGGATTCGTTCGGGGGTTCTTAACACAATACTTGCCCAAATGCATACTGGCACCATAGTTCTAACAGAATAATTGTTGCAACTCGCAATCCGCTGCCGTAGGTTCGAATCCGGCGGGATGCCCTTAGGCATTTAACGAAATCTATGTGCACATGGCATTTCCTTAAATTCTTGATGAAAATGGCCAAAGCACTGGAAAGTTGCCAGAGACAAAAGAGGTTTCCTTTCCTCCCGGGTACAGATGCCTTTGCTTCTATTCAGTGCAGACTCTGCAACCAAAGAATCTAGAAGCCATCTATCAGTTGGCGGCCAAATCATTTGATCCTGATTTTTGGTTTGGGGTCTGCCTCGGAAAATACGACTTCGTCATAGAATTCAAAGAAGAGAACGCAATGATCGCCTCCTACAAAGTGAAGAAACTCCAATCGGAAATCCAGAAAACTGTAGGGATACACTGTTCGGCCTCTCTCTACCTCTGCAAGCAGATACATTCGGAAGGGACCGACGGTCGTCCCTCAAGTCTACGTTCGTATGTCTTTGTGAGGCCGGCCGATTTGGATTATCCAATGTCTGAACTACTGAAAGGTCTGAATTCGTCCTGCGGCAAAGTGACTAGGGGCAGACTCATGTGGAATACTACTTCCTATTCTGCAATCGTCACGTTGGAAGGCGAAAACGTGCAAGACCTAATCACTGGCGTCTTGACGTTCAGAAAGTCAGTTGAAGGGAGAATATCGGACACGAGTACCATCGTCTCGATCGCGTTCGACTCCAACGGCATCGCATCAGATAAGAGCATCGACAAAAACGTTCCTTGCATAATCCACGTCAAGATGAAGAAATATGACGAAGGAGAATGGTCCGGAAGTCGCCTAGGCAAGGCCGAAGTAACCTTGGGTTGGTTCGACCTAACATTCGAAGAATCATTCCAATCGGTCAACTCATTAGTGAGTTCTATCTTGGAGTTGAGACAGGCTTCCGCCGATAGGATACTTGAGACCGCTACCGTCATATTACGTAGGAGGACCTGAAGTTGTCTTTAGCCAATCCCGCAAAACGCGACCCCATGAAGCCTTCCCAGCCTACGAAGATAGGGTTGTGGGGCCAGCTATATCCGCTATGGATGCAGTATTGTGGCATGGCAGATGAATATCACGCAATTGAAGACAAGTGGTCGTTCCTTAACGCCCAAGGATCAGGACGAAACGCATTCTTGCCCGTCATCCCAGGGACGTTTGGTGCGGTCAACAACTTGGTCGACTTCGCAGGCGACCTTTTCGAGACCTTTTTCGGCTTCACTCGGACCAAAGAGCCGGACTTCGCAACATTCGATGCCCACCTAGGATTGTTCGGCGAGCGGATCAAAGCTCGCGGATTGGACGACGGGGAAATGAACCCTTTCTACCTCCATGAACAGTTGTCCACTTCAATCGTTCCAAGTCTGGGGAAATACATATCGATACTGAGAGAATGCTTCAACCAGAGGACTTCTTCAGACGAGATCCCTGAACATATCGCGAGGTTCTCGCACAATGTTGAAAGAACATTCGGCAACGAGTTAATGCTCGCGGCGGCGGACAAGCTGACTCGAGACTACGTTTCCTCAATGACGGACGCAGCGGGACTTTACGAGATTCTTGGATGGGATGGGGTGGTCTCTTTGTCCTATGCGACTGTCCCCAGTTTTGCGGGGGCCCAGATTTACGAGTCTTCACTGACGCGAACCTACCACATCTCGCTCGCAGAAGAAGCGAAGTACTTTCCTGGGGCTTGCGCGTTTGTTGCTCACGAGCTGGGACATGTCTTGCTCAGCCTTATCACCCCTGACGAGAAGCTGACGAAAGCGCCGTGGTATTTGATCCTAAGGACGGAACTCGAATCAACTTCAGAAGGACGATTCTTGACCACCCTCAAAACGTGGGATGGCTATCTGCTTGAGCAATGTGTCTGTGATACGCTTGCGACTTACGTTGCCGGCCCGGCACCTGTGTACGCTGTGGTCGACCTGAACCCTTCAATCCACACTGTCTTCCGGGTTGCCTTCGTAAGGGGGTTTTTCCACAACGATCCAGACTTAGGAAGCATCATTCAAAAGGAGCTGAATTCTGCAAAGGAACAGGCTTTTTCGACCTACCCAAAGGAATTCGAGGAGATTGTTCAATATGTAAGACTGGGTAGTAGGCTAGGTGAATTCTTCTGGGACGGTCAAGTACATCTCACCTCCAAGGCTCCCAAATTCTTCCCCGAAATCCCGTTCGCCGAGTCGCTCGACAAGATGGGGCTTCCCAGGTCAAGCGAGCCGAAAGATCTCCTAAGTTTGCTATTTCCCCACTCTAGATACACTACGGACAAGACCCGCGACGAAGAAATCATAGGCCGACTTGAAAAGAGGATGCCCTTGGTCGACGTCCTCCCAAGATACGTCATGCACGGTTACTACACTCTCTACCGACGCCGCTTAGCTTCCGGCGAAGGCGAAAGGAAACCCCCGAGCTACTCCGACACAATCCACAGCCTTGCGTATGGCAAGGCATGATTGGGTCCGAACTTCGCTATGGTTTCTTCTTCTTGAGGAGAGAGTACAGTTTGGTCTTGCCAACGTGTACTTCGTCCACTTTGCCACCCGCTCGGAGCAACTCAAGGTGCATCCTGGTAGTCGATAGCGGTTGATCGAGCAACTTCGCGACTTCTTGTGCTGTCAGTCCCTCGAACTTTGGCGGGTCCTTGAGAATCTCCTCTATTTCTCTCTCGAATTCAACTTCTGAGCTCAGTTACTTCTCACCTCATGGTATACATATGTGCGTCATATATGTGTTTATAGGCAGTTTTGAACATGCTTTTGCTGTTGAACATAAGTTTAAGTACATGCACAATTGCATACTTATTTGCAAATGTCAACAAACGAGAACAATTCACGTATTTCTTCGGTCTCTGGCTCTAGAACAGAGATCGAGAAAACAAATCCGAATTTGGTCGGCTCGGCCGTTTCGAGATTTCCGCGATTGGGGTCCCCGGCATGAGTCCGAGCAGCGGGGCAGGAGCCCGTACTCTAGGAACTACGAGGGAAGGTGTGTCTGCTGCTGCAGTGGTCGGGGCGGTGATAGTCATCGCCCTGTTATTGGTAGCGGTGGCCTACGCGATGGGGGCATTTTCCGGTGGAGCATCGAATAACTCCAGCACTGGGACTGTCACGGTTGTTCCGAATACTCCGGTGCTCAAGGTGGTACAGTTTCCGACGTATGTAGTCTTTGCCAACGGCACGTCCAGCCTAACGCTTTCGGTAACGAACACCGGGAGCCCGGCCTCTGACGTGGTGGTCCACCTGTCTTCGGAAGCGTTCGAGAACGCACAGAGTCCGCCCGGGCAAGTCACGAGCGCGGGCGCGACACAGTTCATCATCCTCGTACGTGCTAACGACAAAGCAGACGCAATCTACCCAGTGACAATCACGGCCACATATTCTGATGGTTCTCAGTCGGTTTCGTTGGGAAGTGGCAACGTGATGATCGGCCCGATGGTGACCTTGACGAACATCGGTTGGCCGTATGACTTTCCGGCCATTTCATCCAAATCGACCATAGGGCGGAACGACAGTACAGATTCATATCTTACAGTGCACAGTTTCAGCAAGCTAGCACAATATACAAATGTCAACGTCACCGAATCATTCGAAGGAGACCACGCGGGCCTGACGATTACCCCTTCAAGTCAACCAGCGGGAATCATCGGACCCCAGAGCGACAGCCAAAGACTCACTTTCCGTATTGTCTCAAACAATGCCCCTACCGGGACATATCCCATACTCATCCGTGCATGGGAATCTAACGTCGAAGTTGCCGAATTCACGATTTACCTGGGAGTCTCCGGGTAGGAGGACGTGAGAGCTACCGTGCACAACTCAAGAAACGGAAGCGAACAGGCGAGGCGAGTCTAGATGGCGGACGGCAAGATGGCGATGGCGGGGGCAGCTGGGTTGCTGATCAGCCTGATGTTCATCGCTGTGGCGATGTCTCTGCAAAACGCCGGCGCGTACCCCGCATCCGAGCAGCCCGGATTAGCTTTGTATTATCAATCATTCAGCATAACAGGCCTGATTTCAGGTCTAGTCGTGATACTCGGCTTCGTGAGTGGGAGACGGTGACCTACTTGGAGAAGAACGACTTCGGCCGCGACTTCAGCCACTCTGCTGAGAACCCAGCGGTGAAATTGTCGTCCAAGGAGTCGGCGAAAGACCCCACGCTTTACTCGGATTGGCTGACCCTCTTGGGCTACTTCGAGGAAGCGGAAGCCTTGCAATATGTCCAGGGGCAGGGCGTACCACCTATCACCACAAGTGACGAATGGCGCGAAGGAATCAAGAAAGCAAGGGCGGCCGTTTCAGGTTTGTCTGGGCGTTCGAAAATGCAGCCTGAGGTGAGGGCATTGGGTGATGAATTCGAGACACGATTTGCAGAACTCAGACAAGAGCCAACATTCCAGGAGCACACTATTGGGATGAAATCAACCAGCTTCGCTCTGGTTGAGCTCAATAAGATTCACTGCTTCCAGCGCCACCTTAACGTGGAATACGTCGAGGCTCTCGCCGAAAAGGCACCGTCGCGAGAGGACTTGGCAGGTCTGGTTAGCTTTTGCCTGCCTACTCGAAACGAAATCCTCCCAACTCCGATCACAGCAGGCTTCAATCCAAACACAAACACCTTCACCGCGGTGACCCAGAATCTCGACCTGCGTGTCGCAGGAACGTTCCAGGGCCAAGATCCATCAACACATAGGGCGATGGCAGGGTTCACATACGGTTTTGGCCTACCCCAAATCTCAGTCGTGGAATACAAAGGGTACTATCTCCTGAAGAATGGCTATCACAGAGCGTATGCATTGCTAATGAAAGGCCACGAGTTCATGCCTTGCATAGTTCAATCGACTGATGTTTACCAGCTCACTGGAGGGCAGGTTCCTGGATTCTTTCCTATCGACCTGGTAATCTCCGACAGGAGCCCTCTTCTGTCAGACTTCACGACGGAAGCTGCCGTCCCCGTACCCAGAAGGAGGCTGAGAGTAATGGTCTCCGTTCATGCCGAGTTGCAGGCCGTCCCACTGTGATAGTCATGGGCGAAGGACGCGTTTCCAGGCTCTGTCAAACCAAAGGGAATTCGTCTCCTCGTCAAGGTTCGGGAGGCATCTTATGATGAAGAGGGCTGATCTGAGGCGTTGAAGGCAAGCACAGGGGCGGCGTTGTTTTTCGCACTCTTCGGACTTCTATTACTTGGCGTTGGATTCCTTATCAACGTGGGAAACAACCTTGTCTCCAATCCACTCACACAGGCGGCGACGAACGAGACGTACCATAACCTAATCCTGCCGCTGTATGTAATTGGTGCTTTGAGCATAGTCGCGGCCTTCCTCATACTTTGGTTCAGCAGGAGCAGATCAGACTCCCCCTATTAACAAAACGAGAATCTCTCCAATCAGGACGCAAGCACCTCCGGCATCCGCCCCAATCACGAAGAACCTCTTCTGAGGCCTGCACCAGAGCAGTAGGAGGCTTCTGGATAGACGTGGAACAGCCGGACGCAAACGCCACCGGGCTACTTGTGCTCATGTGTGCGGAGCCGAAAGATAGGTATGTGAAGGAGTGGGGGATGAAAGAGTGGCCAGTTCAGGGGGTCCCGTGGCAGGTTCACTTCGACAATGACAGGAAATACACTTCCAAGCTGATATACGTGGGGCTGACGCAAAACGGAATCAAGCCAACGTACAGGCCAAAGGGCCAACCTCGTTACGGCGGCATCCTAGAGCGCCTCTTCAGAACAGTGGAAGAGAAGTACATTCACGAACGCCCAGGAACCACCAAATCGAGCGTCGAGAAACGGGGAGCCTACGATTCTGGCATGCATGCGGACTTGACGATAAACGAGTTCACTCGGGAATTTGCGCTGGCTATTGACGAGTATCACCACACCCTCAGCAAGAACCTAGATGGGAAGACCCCGCTTGAAGAGTGGAAGAGGATGGTGTCCCTGCACGGGACACCGAGGCGGTTGAGTGACCATGACGCATGGAGGTTCAGGGTTAGGTTGCTTCCCTGCGTGAAAAGGACAATCGGGAAGGATGGCATCGAGTTCTTTGGTAGGAAGTACGGCTCGGACGAACTCGACAGGGAGGAGATGCCGGATGCAGAGGGCAATGTGCTTGTCAGGTTCGACCCAGAGAACACCAACGAAATCTATCTCTTCGACCGCAGAACAGGGGATTTCCTAGCAGTCCCAGCTCTGAAGCAGACCGATGAACCTGTCGTCCTCAGCCAGTGGATTCTCGCACGCCACGAGCTTGAGCACGAAGGGAACCAGAGCCCCTCCGAGGAGGCTACATTAGAGCGGTATAAGGAAAGGATGATCCGGCTGCGAGATCACGCGGTCTCCAGCAGGACAGCGGCCAGAAAGCTTGAATCAATCGAAAGGCGCTCGGGCTTGTCCGAGCGACACAAGAAGATGGCGAACGACCCGCCCAAGGATCAGAGACAGGCCGAGCAAACCATCGAGTTCACGCCCAATCCCACGGCTCTATCCGGCATAACCCCGGTTAGAGACCAGTCCGAGGTCTGATTGGGGTGCTGAGCGAAGACTACAAGCACCTGGGCGCCGAAACCAAGGCGACGCTCGACTGGCCGGTTGAAGAGCGCATCAGGTACAACTGGCAAGACTGGTGGGTGCCCTATCAGGCGGGCGAAGAGGCGGTAAGACGAATTGTTGCAGCAATGAAGAGACCGAAGATGACTCGGCCTCGTGGAATAGTCCTTGAGGCGCCTGCTGGGAATGGGAAGACTAGCGTGCTGAAGAAGGTATCTCAGCTGTTCCCGGGTTACAGCCTCCCCGAGGTGGAAATCAAGCCGACTCTCCAGGTTATGACCCCCGCTTCCGCTGGCGATGGAAGAATCCTCGGGGCTATTCTCTATGCCCTGGGATACGTGAATGACTGGGACAAAGGCAACTCAGACTTGAAACTCCGACGGGTGATGAACGCACTCTCGACATGCAAAGTGGAAATCCTGATGTTCGACTCCGACGGGTGATGAACGCACTCTCGACATGCAAAGTGGAAATCCTGATGTTCGACGAGTTTCACAACCTCCTGGGCGGCGGGAAGAAGGCTTTCGAGTCCCTCAGGCGTCTCAAGAATATCACGAATGAATCGGGGAGGCCAGTAGTAGTCGCCGGGACTGAAATGACAAGGAACGTCCTGAAGTATGACCCCCAGTTCACGACAAGGTTTGACCTAGTAAGACTTCCCCTATGGCAGTATGACAAGGATTTGGCGGCTATGATTTACGGCGTCCAGTCGAAGCTGTCGCTGAAGGAAGACAGCCAGCTCTACGGAGACAAGCTTAGGCTCATCTTCGACCTGTCGAAGTTCGTTGATTCCGACAGGAGGAAGAGGCCGGGGATTCTCGACAACATGATCAGGCTGGTCAAGACAGCCGCGGAGACCGCTCTTACAAGTGATCGTGAGATGATCGAGGGCGAGGACTTGAGAAAGGCTGCGGAAGAGCATGCTTGGGGCGAATGAGATTGGCATGCGACGGGTCGGATTGCCGATTCATCCCCGTCGCATAGTTGGTGAGTCACTAGAATCCTGGGTCAATAGGTTCGCATTCTCTAATCAGTTTTCACGCTGGCAACTAATTGGGACAGCCAACGACGCGGACCTCCCATCATCCTACTCGTATTCTTGTATGGTGAGACAAATCTCAAGTGCGTTAGCAGCTTCCCCAAATGAAATCAAGAGTGCCTGCTTAGCCACGTATTCAATCCTCGGAACTCAGAGAGATGACATCTCGTCTTGGTCGACTGGTCGCACAGGTTCCCGCTGGTATTGCTCGGAGTGCCTCAAAGAGGATCAGATACCACATTTCCGTCTAATGTGGCGTTTAGTGTTTGCGCCGGTATGTGTCAAGCACCATACCTTGCTCTGTGGCTCATGTCCGAATTGTGGAACGCCCGTAGAGCTAAGGAGGAGAAACAGAAGTTTTGACGTTGCCAAGTGCTATCGTTGCTTTTCATCTCTCGCCACAGTCAGAAGCAACGCATTGCGGGTAAGCAAACAAGAAGTGGAAATGGTTTCAGACGAATTAGGGCTTCTCGATGGAAGTCTGAATCCGTCGGAAATAGGGTGGCGGCAGAGCAGAAGCGACTACTTCAAGACCCTCGAAATCGCCGTACGAGTGCTACTTAGGGTTCGAAACATTAACCAAGGGAAGACGTTTCAAACATCGCCGTTGATTGGTGCGGAACTTCACGAGCCTCGAGTCGCTCTGCGTTTCCTTCTAGAGGCCTGGCCCTTACTCAAAGACTTTGAAAGAATGAAGAAGTTCAAAGAGAGACATAAGGCGGTCTACATGAACAAAGTCGGAATGAATGGCTACCCGCAGTACCTTGAACCGCTTCACCCAGAGAGAGGACGGATTCATCACTTGGATCTTCGCCTGATAGAGGGTGCCATTAGAAAGCTTGGGCAAAGCAACACGCCGCTGACCATGAAGGCAATCTCGCTCGATACAGGATATATCCTTGGTTCGATAAATTCAGTGATACTACGCGAACCTCAGCTTAGGTCACTGTACAACGAAACGAAGGCGAAAACTCTAGAAGGAGCGGCAGAGGAAAAAATGGACACCGTTATCCCTTTGTAGGCTGCGTCATTTGTTTTGAAACAAACGACACATATTCAAGTACAACGACGCCTAATTCTAAAACCTACACTCGAACGCGAAGGTATATGTGCGGTCGCCGGGATTTGAACCCGGGTTACAAGCTTGGAGGGCTTGTGTCCTCTTGGCGCTGGTGACGCTAGACCAGGCTGGACGACGACCGCACGACCTCCGAGCCTTCAGCTATCGCTTTTAATCGTTGAACCCGTCCCGGCCTTCTCCAACTCGTAGATCACCCGTGAGGCGACCACATGCGCCTCCAGAGGCTTCGCATGTATCCTGACGAGCTGGTCCAGGACCGAGAGCGTCCGCTCAGAGAAGTGCCCATGGGGGAACCCGCCTACGACCAAGCATGGATCCTTGGCGGCCGAAACCATCTCTGCCAGCTCTTCCACTGTCATCTGCTTCCCCTGCACCGAAAGCCCGAAGACTGCATCGGGTGACACCTTCCTGACCAGTTCCTTGACGCCTAGGGGGTACACCCTGATCAATCCCTGCTTCGGACGCTCGGCCAGCGCCTCCTCCATCAAGCCCCGGAACCGAATGTAGTTCTTCGGAATCCTCGTCTTCTCCGCGATCTCGAGCACAAGGTCGCCGTACGTATGCACAAAGACTCTGACCATCCCGTCGAGGTACAGCGGTGTCCCGGTGACGCTCAGCAGCGCGACATGCACGAGGTCCGGCCGCCCCCTCTTCTCCGAGTCCTTCAGCCTCGCCATCGCCGAATGGTGGAAGCTCCTGTCAAGTAGGATCTTCGAAGCATCCTTCTGCCTGCGCTTCGCGTCGCTTGCCACCGCCGGGGACTTCGCAATCTCCTTCGGCACGAGCTCGAGGGCCGACTCGGCGAGGATGAAGTTGAGCAACGCTGAGGCCGGCGAGGAAGAGCATGATTAAGCCCTTACACAGGGGGTTCCCGCCGTGAAGCCCCGCAAGGCCCCGAAGGAGGACGCAGCCACCATCGTAAAGCTCCTCACCGAGTCCGCCGTGAGCCTCTCCCACGCCGACCCGGCCATAGCCAAAGAGCAGGCGGCCCTTGCTAGGAAGGTGAAGCTCAGGTTCAACGTCCGCCTCGGCCCCTCTCTGACCCGGTTCACCTGCCGAGGCTGCAAAGGGCTCCTCGTCCCAGGGGTCAACGCTAGGGTAAGGCTTGGCCACGGGAAGGTCACGATCATCCGTGTGACATGCGCCGATTGCGGCCATGTAAACCGCCGAGTCGTCGGAACGGCTTAAATACGATAAGAAAAGGCTCGGGAAACCGCTTCGTGAAACGTAATGGTAAATGTCCACGACGTCCCGTCGGCCAACCTGATCACCGCCCTAGCGGTGCAAATGAAAGAGGTCCCCGGCGTCGAGCAGCCGGACTGGGCCCGCTTCGTAAAGACTGGCTCTCATGCTGAGAGGCCCCCAACCAACTCCGACTGGTGGTTCACCCGCGCGGCCTCGCTCATGCGCAAGCTCTACCTCCATGGCCCCGTCGGCCTGGGGGACTTGAAGCGCGCCTACGGCGGAACAAAGGCGCTCCACTACAACCCCAAGCACCACAGGGACGCCGGCGGCTCGTCGATAAGGAGGATACTCAAGCAACTCGAGCAGGCTGAGCTCGTGACCAAGACCCCGAAGGGGAGGGTCCTCTCTTCGAAGGGGAGGGCGATGATCGACAGGGCCTCCAAGGACGTCTTCGCCTCCATCAGCGGGGAGAACAAGGCGCTAGCGAGGTACGCATAGAAATGTCCGAGCAGCCGCAGAGGCAGCCCGACAAAGAAGCCCAGGAGCGGAAGATGATGAGGGAAGCCGCTCTCAGGATGGCCCTCACGTCAGAAGCAAGGCAGCGGCTGGCCAACGTAAGGATGGTCAGGCCCGACCTGGCATCATCCATCGAGGAGTACGTCATCCAGCTGGCGTCTTCAGGGAAGCTCAGGAGCGCTATCGACGACGAGCAGGTAAAGCAGATGCTCGCCACATTGCAGGGCAGGAAGCGGGAGATCAAAATCAGGAGAGCATGACATGGCCAGAGTGAAGGACACGTCCAAGAAGAACAGGCTTGCAAAGGCAGGCAAGCGGTCAAGGTCCGTCCCCACCTGGGTGATAGTCAGGACGAACCGCCAGGTCAGGTCGAATCCGAAGCGCAGGAACTGGAGACAGCGCAAGCTGGGCCTAAAGTGATAGTGAATGTCTGAGCAGAAGATGGAAGAGCTGACGAGGACCTACACCGTCCCGCTGGGGGTCGTCTACGAGGCGGCACCCTACAGAAGGGCGAAGAAGGCAATCATCGTTATCCGGGAGTTCGCCACCCGGCACATGAAGGCCAGGCAGGTCAGCATCGACGCCGAGGTAAACGAACTGATCTGGGCCAGGGGCATAAAGCACCCGCCTCGGCGGATAACGCTCGAGATGGAGCGCGACGAGGACGGCGTCGTGAAGGTCAGGCTCCCCCCTGAGCCAGAGAACGTGTGACCGAATGGGTCTGCACCTGATAGACATCTACAGAAGCCCCAACATAGGCGTCTTTCTGAAGGGGAACGAGAAGTTCCTCCTGGTGCCCAAGGGGCTCGCCCAGACGAAGACTGACAAGCTCTGCCAGGACCTCGAAGTCTCTCCCGTCCCCTCGTCCATCGGAGAATCTAGGCTCCTCGGGCCTCTCATCTCGATGAACAACAACGGCGCACTCGTCTCGAGGCTGGCGGAGGACGTCGAAATCATGGAGATTGAGAAAGCGACGGGCATGAACGTCTCGAGGCTCGACTCGAAGCTGACTGCCGTCGGGAACCTCGTGGTGGCCAACGACAGGTGCGCCCTCGTCTCCCCGGTCCTGGACCCCAGGACCCTCTCGCAGGTTAGGGACATCCTCGGCACCGAAGTCGAGCGGATGCCCATAGGCGAGTACTACCAGGTCGGCTCTTTCGTGGTGGCGACAAACAATGGCGCAGCGGTCTATCCCGGCCTCGACGAGAAGGAGGTGGCCAGGATCGGCTTGGCTCTGGGGGTCGACGCCTACCCGACTTCCGTCAACAGGGGCGTCCCCTTCATCGCGTCAGGCGTGGTCGCCAACTCCAGAAACGCCATTGTTGGCAGCCAGACTACCGGACCTGAGCTTGTCTTTATAACGCGGGCACTGGGCGTCTGAAAAATCAGTTTTCAAATGAGCAAACAGCCATCGGCTGAAGAGACTGTCAACGCCCTCGTGGTCGAAATACGCGTACTCGAGAGCACATACAACGAGCTCTCGGCCAGGCAGAACCTGCTCGAGAGGGCGCTAATCGAGAGCCGCGCCGCCCTGGACTCAATCAAGGGACTGGATGGCAATGCGTCAAACGAAGTCCTGACCCAGATCGGAGGAGGGGCGATGCTCCGCTCGCCACCGCCGGTGACCGACAACGTCCTCTTGAACATCGGCTCAAACGTCGTGATAGAGAAGCCGAAGCAAGAGGCTGTCGCCATGCTGGAGGAGAGGAGCAGGGATGTGGAGAAGACGATAGTCTCTCTCGCCCAGCAGAGGAACGAAATCGCCGAAAGGCTGAACGCCGACAGGGAACTGCTGAACAACTTCATGGCCAAGAGCCAGGACGAGTAGCCCTTGTTCGACAGGCTGAAGCAGGCGTTTTCAGCCGTCACGACCGCTGTAAAGGAGAAGCAGCTCAGCGACAAGGACCTGGACGACGTCGTCTTCAACTTCCAGCTCGCCCTCATCGAGAGCGACGTGGCCCAGAGTGTCGCCGAGGCGCTCACCAATGAGGTTCAGAAGAGCGTATCCGGAACGAAGGTCGACCGCTCGGCCGACCCCTCGGAGGTCGTCGGCCAGAGGCTCGCTACCGTCCTGCAGGCGGCGTTCGACAAGGCAGGCACCGTGGACCTCATGGCCAACATCAGGGAGAAGGTGAAGAAGACGGGCGAGCCCTATGTCATCCTCTTCCTCGGGATAAACGGAACAGGCAAGACGACGACTGTTGCGAAGGTCGGGAGCTTCCTCCAGAAGAATGGCCTGTCAGTCGTCTGCGCTGCCGGCGACACCCACAGGCCCGGGGCCATCGAGCAGCTCACGGAGCACGCGGGGAGGCTCTCCCTGAAGGTCATCGCCCAGCGCTACGGCGCCGACCCGGCGGCCGTCGGGAGAGACGGCGTCCTCTACGCCAAGGCGCACCACGCCGACTCCCTCCTGATCGACACCGCCGGTCGCATGCAGACCAACCAGAACCTGATGGAGGAGATGGCCAAGATAGTCAGGGTTGTGAAGCCCGACTTCCGCATATTCGTCGCCGACGCCCTCACAGGGAACGACGCAGTCTCTCAGGCGGAGCTGTTCAACCAACACGTCGGCTTCGACGGGGCCGTACTCACCAAGGCGGACGCAGACGTCCGGGGCGGCGCCGCACTTTCAATCGTCTACTCGACTGGGAAACCGGTCATCTTCCTCGGCGTGGGCCAAGGATACGATGACTTGGTACCCTTCGACACTCAGAAGTTCCTCGACTCGCTGCTGAAACCCTAGTCGGGTTCCAGCGCGTCTCTCGGGTAGGTCCTCTTCGCCCTGTCTGCCTTCGCTTTTTCTATTTCGACGGTGACGAACGGCCGCCCATTCGACGTGAGACCAAGGATTCTGCCGTCAGGGTCCACCATCCAACCGCGTCCGGCGAACGTCGCCTCTCCCCTCTTCCCCGACCTGTTGGATGAAGCGCAGTATGCCCCCGCGACCACGGCAGC
>Ga0187803_10000274_pt1 | contig 21154 bp, 16 predicted proteins | sample NC_wetland_sal_i_2_FD_132425 | JGI IMG/M metagenome (GOLD analysis project Ga0187803, IMG submission 132425) | Wetland sediment microbial communities from Neuse River Estuary, North Carolina, USA - Control_3 | ecosystem: Environmental > Aquatic > Freshwater > Wetlands > Sediment | place: USA...
TGGGGAACTGCCGAACCGTAATGCCCTGCCCTTCCCCTGAGAAGTTGCTCCGCAGGAACGGCTCGAGTTTGGCTAAGTCCAGTTCTTCGCCAGGGCGCACCTGTGTCGGCGCGTCGAGAAGCTCGCTTGCTTGCGATTTGGTTCCGGGCTCCACGGAATTTAGGCAGCCGCGCCGCGCTCCAGCTGAAACTCGGCGAACGTCTTACCCTCAGAAACCAACTGCTTGAGCAGCGGCGCGGGCTCCCACAGCGCGCCGAACTGCCGGTGAAACTCGCAAATACGAGCATATACCTTATTAAGGCCGACGCGGTCGGCGTACCACATGGGCCCGCCACGGTAAGACGGGAAGCCGTATCCGTAGAGATAAATAATGTCGATATCCGTGGCGCGCAATGCGTAGCCCTGCTCGAGAATACGCCCGCCTTCATTGACCAGCGCGTAGATGCAGCGATCTACGATTTCCTCGGAGGGAATGCTGCGTTGCGGAATGCCCGTCTGAGCGGTCCATTCGCGCAGAAGCGCAACGACCGCAGGATCGGAGCTGGCCCGGCGTTGCTCATCGTATTTGTACCAACCGGCGCCGGTCTTCTGTCCGAATCGGCCCATTTCGCACAGCTTGTCTTCCGCAAACGGCTGGCGCACGCCGGGAGCCTGCAGATGGCCGTATTCCCTGCGGATACGCCAGCCGACGTCGAGCCCGGCAAGGTCGCCCGTGGCCAGCGGCCCCATAGCCATTCCAAAGTCGTAGAGCGCTTTATCGACCGCTTCGATGGAAGCGCCTTCTTCCACGAGAAACTGCGCCTCGCGACGATAGGGGCCGAACATGCGGTTGCCGACGAAGCCCATGCAGTTCCCCACCAGCACTCCGACTTTGCCGAGTTTTTTGGAAAGCTGCAGACAAGTGGCGATGACCTCTTTCGAGGTTGCTCGGCCACGGACAATTTCCAGAAGTCGCATCACATTCGCGGGGCTGAAGAAATGTGTTCCAATCACGAATTCCGGACGCGACGTTGCCGAAGCGATTTCATCAACGCTGAGGGTCGATGTGTTGCTGGCCAAAATCGCGCCGGGCTTGCACACGCGATCAAGTTCCCCGAACACTTGCTTTTTCAGCTCCATGCCCTCGAAGACCGCTTCGATAACCATGTCTACCGCCGAGAAACGGTCAAAGTGTAGCGTTGGCTGGATGAGTGCGAGCCGCTCGTCCATGAATTGTTGCGTGATCCGCCCTTTGCTGACGGAGTTGGCATAGTTTTTCCGTATGTTGGCGAGCCCGCGGTCGAGCGCCAGTTGATCCACCTCTTTCAACAAAACGGGAATACCGGCGTTGGCAAACACCATGGCGATTCCGCCGCCCATGGTTCCGGCTCCCACCACTGCCGCACTGCCGATGGGCAGGACCGGAGTTTCCTTTGGCACGTCGGGGATTTTGGCCACTTCGCGCTCGCCAAAGAAAACGTGGATCAGCGCCTTCGATTGCTCGGAAAGCACGCATTCCAGGAAGCGTTTTTGCTCAAACGCGCAGCCTTCTTCAAAGGGCATCGTGGTCGCCGCTTCAACGGCATCGATCGCCGCCGGCGGGGCAATCATGCCACGCTGCCTGTTGCGGGCGTTTTCGCGTGCCGCCGCAAATAGGGGCGCGTTTTGCTCCGGCGTGCCGAGTTTTTCGTTGCGTTCCCGTGTCTTGGGTACGGGCTTTTCCGCGATCTGGCGTGCAAACGCGACGGCGCCCGCGCAGAGATCGCCGTCAATCAACTGATCCACAATGCCCCATCGCAAGGCTTCCTCCGCTTTGACCGGACTGCCTTGCGCACACATCTCCACGGCCTTGGCGACGCCTGCAAGGCGTGGCAAGCGCTGCGTTCCCCCTGCTCCCGGGATGATTCCCAGATTCACCTCGGGCTGGCCGACCTGCGCGGTTGGGCTGGCCACGCGATAATGCGCGGCCATCGCTAACTCGAGTCCGCCTCCAAAGGCGCCGCCGTGGATCGCGGCGACGACCGGCTTGCGGCAATCCTCCAACTTCAAGAGCATCTGAAGGAATCGAGATTCCCGCGGTTTCTCCGAGGTGATTTTGGCAAACTCTTTGATATCCGCACCGGCGACAAAGGTCTTGCCGGCTCCGATCAGAACGGCGGCCTTCACTTGCGGATCTGCGGCGATGTTTTCAATGGCTTCGCCAATCCCTCCGCGTACATCCGTGCTAAGGGCGTTGACCGGCGGATTGTTGATCGTAATGACGGCAATTTGGCCATCTCGACTGACTTGTACCAGTTGGTCGCTCACCGTGTTCTCCCGAGACTCGTAAGGCCGAAGATGTGAAGCTCAAGCGCTCTGGCTCGCCACCGACTTTGTGTCTATCGCTAGGCGCGCGAGGCGTTCGCGATGAAACGTTGCATCACCAAACGCGGTCTCCGACGCTTTGGCGCGCCGGTAGTAAAGGTGCAGATCGTTCTCCCAGGTAAAACCCATGCCACCGTGGATCTGGATGCCGCGATTTCCCACGGTGCGGCCGGCGTCACTGGCATAGATTTTCGCGATGGAAACGGCTGCGCGCGCATCAGCGGCGTTCTCCTGTAGCGCCCACGCCGCGTAGTACGCAGCGGAGCGCGAGCTTTCCGTCTCCAAATACATATCCGCGCACTGATGCTGCACCGCCTGGAACGAACCAATGACCTTGCCGAACTGCTTCCGCGTCTTGGCGTACTCGACGCTCAAGTCCAAAGTGCGTTGCATTCCGCCAACCATCTCGGCAACGATGGCGGTGGTCGCGATGTCGATAGCAGACCCTGCGGCAGCCAAGTCACCGAGCCTTTCCGCAGGCGTGTTGTGGAATGCAACGGTATACAGCTTGCGGGTCAGATCCATGCTGGCCATGGCCGAAACCGTGAGGCCGGGCGAACCCTTTTCCACCACAAACACGCCATTGCGCGCCAGCACCAGAATCCAGTCGGCGACCGCAACATCTGAGACAAAAAGTTTTTCGCCACTGAGTTTTCCGCCGACGGCCGCCATCTGGATATCGTTCAGATCCCAACTCGCTTTGTTCTCGAGAATCGCAACGGTCGCGCGCGCTTCCCCGCGGCAAATCGGCGCGAGGTATTTTTTCTTTTGGTCCGCCGTGGCTACAGAGTTGAGGAGCGAACCCGCCAGCACCACAGTCGAAAAAAACGGCCCTGGCAAAAGCGCACGGCCGGCTTCCTCCATCAGGAGGATCAACTCGACTTTCCCCAGGCCCACGCCACCGTGGTCTTCATCGAAAATAATTCCGGTGTAACCTTGCTCCGCCAATTTGCTCCATAATGCGACATCATAAGCAGTATCCGTTTCCATCAGACGGCGCACTTCGCTCATGGGACATTCGCCGGCGAAGAAACGGCGCGCGCTGTCCCGCAAAATTTCCTGGCTCTCGTTCAGACCAAATTCCATGATGTCTCCCTAATAGCTCCGCGGCAGTCCGAGCACAAAATGCCCGATGATGTTGCGCTGCACTTCGGAAGTGCCGGCTTCAATGGTGTTGCCACGCGTGCGCAAGTAACCATACGACCACACGCCTTTGTCCACCGCGTGAGCGTCCGCTGCCAGCAGTTGCCCGTAGGGACCCATAATCTCCTGGGCAAGCTGCTGCACGCGCTGATTTAATTCGCTCCAGAAAATCTTTTGGATAGAGCCTTCCGGGCCCGGGACTCCCGTAGCAGTGATGCGGCTGAACGCGCGGAGCTGATTCAGACGCATGATTTCGATCTCCGCCAAGCATTGCGCCAGTTTCTGGCGGATTACCGGGTCCTCTACGGCAGTCCCCCCATTGCGCGGCGTGCTGCCCGCAATCTCGATCAGTCGGCTGATGTTGCGCTTGAAAATCAAATGCAACCGCGCTCCATACGACCCACGCTCGTACATGAGTGTGCTAACCGCCACGTTCCAGCCATCATTTACTTTACCGAGCACGTTTTCTGCAGGCACGCAAACATCGCGGAAGAACAACTCATTAAACTCGCTCTCGCCGGTCATCTGTCGCAACGGACGTACTTCGACACCCGGCGATTTCATGTCAACTAGAAGAACCGTCAACCCCTTGTGCTTTGCGGCCTCTCGATCGGTTCGGACTACCAGTTCGCACCAGTCGCCGACCCAGCCATAACTGGTCCACACTTTCTGGCCGTTCACAATGTAATGGTCGCCGTCCAGGCGCGCTTCGGTCTGCAAGGAAGCGAGATCGGAACCTGCGTTTGGCTCGGAAAAGCCCTGGCACCAGATTTCTTCCGCACTGAGAATTTTGGGGATGAACCGTTTCTTTTGCGCGTCGGTGCCGCAAGCGATGATCGTCGGACCAATCAGGCCAAGTCCCAAGGCGTTCGCCATCGGCGGCGCTTCAACCCGTGCCATCTCTTCCCAGAAAATGGCCTGCTGCATCAAGCTGGCGCTGCGCCCGCCATATTCTTTCGGCCAGGAAACCGCGGCCCACCCGCCTTCGTGCAGCTTCCGCTGCCACGTTCGCAGATAGGCAAACGATTCTTCCAACGGCTTTCCCCGCCAAGCGGCCCAATCCGTGGGGACGTTGACCGCGAGCCAGGCGCGAAATTCGTCGCGAAAGGCAACTTCCTCGTGGGTGAGGTTCAAATCCATTTCGTACGCTGCTCCTTTGGTACTCCGACGATCACCTAGTTTGCGCCGCGCTCTTTGCGTCACCTTGCCAATACTTCTTGCGCAAATCGCGCTTCAGCACTTTTCCGGTGCCGGTCCTCGGCAGGCTCTCCAGGAATTCCACGGAACGCGGGCACTTGTAGTGCGCGAGCCGCGTGCGGCAATGCTCGATCAGCTCCATCTCTCCAGCCTGCGCGCCGTCCTTTAAAACGACCAGCGCCTTGGGTACTTCTCCCCATTGTTCATCGGACACTGGCAGGACGGCGGCTTCTAGTACGGCAGGATGCGACACCAGTGCTTTCTCAACTTCCAGCGAGGAGACGTTTTCTCCCCCGGTTATGATGATGTCCTTTTTTCGATCGACGATGAGGATGTATCCCTCTTCGTCCCACACCGCCATATCACCGGTATGAAACCAGCCGCCGCGCATCACTTCGGCCGTGGCTTCCGGCTGTCCCCAATACCCCGCCATGACGCCGTCACTACGGGTGATGATTTCGCCGATAGTGTGCCCGTCCCTCGGTACGTCCTGATCGTTGGGGTCCACAACACGAATCTCCACTCCCGGCATGGCGTAGCCGGTCATGGCTTGCCGCACAAAGCGTTCTTCGCCTTCCCACGACTGGCCGCCTTTCATCAGTGAGATGGACAGGACCGGCGACGTTTCCGTCAGCCCATATCCGGAGAAGCAACTGCATCCGAGTTTTTCTTCCACTTCCTGCACCAAAGTGGGCGAAGATGCCGCGCCACCGATGTTGACCCGCCGCAAGCTGCTCAAATCGTATTTGGCACGCTCCGGACAATTCACCAGAGCCGTGGCCATCGCCGGCACGAGACTGCAGTAGTTGACGCGTTCCCTCTCGATCAGTCGAAAAACCTCCACGGGGTCGAAGCGTTGAATCATGACGTGTTTGCCGCCCAGCAGCGTCAGGAAATGCGGCACGCCCCAACCGTTGGCGTGGAACAACGGTATGGTATGAAGCTCCACTCCATCCCTCGCGCCATCATGCAGGCCCAGGCCGGTGTTGTGCGCGTGCAGATAAATGTTGCGGTGGGTGAGCATCACGCCCTTCGGTTCGGCGCTGGTTCCGCTGGTATAAAACAGCTCCGCGACAGAGTTTTCGTCGATAATCATCACGTCCGCACGATGCATGGGCCCTTGGGCAAGCAGCGCCTCGTAATGGGGTTCGGACTCCCAGTCTTCTTCCTTCACGCCGTCGAGCATGTAAAACGCCATGATGCTCGAGACGTGCGGACGCAGCGCCTCGACGACCTCCACAAAGCGCTTCTGATAAAACAGCACGCGCGCGCCGGAATCATTCAACACAAAGGCCAGCTCCTGCGGAGCCAAACGGATATTCAGAGGCAGCAAAACCGCGCCAGCCTCAATAACGCCATAGTAGGCTTCCAGAAGACGATGACAGTTGGTACTAAGAAAGGCCACGCGGTCGCCGGATTGCATGCCGGCCTTTCGCAACGCACCGGCCAGTCTGGCGACGCGTTCCGCAAACTGCTCGTAAGTAAAGCTCACTTCCCCGCAGACCACGGCGGTCCTCCGCGGATACTGCTGCTCCGCATAGCGGAGAAAACGGATTGGCGTCAATGGAATGTTCATCGGTTTGCCCAGCCAGCTCAGGCCGTCTGTCCCCCATCGACCACCAGCACCTGCCCAGTCACATAATTCGAAGCGTCGGAGGCCAGAAACACCACTGCGCCCTTTAGATCGTCATCACCGCCGAATCGGCCTGCCGGAACACGCTTCAGCAATGCTTCCTTATTCCTCTCAATAACGGCGGCGGACATATGAGTCGGGAACCAGCCCGGCGCGATGGCATTCACCTGAATGTTGTACCTGGCCCATTTGCACCCCAGGTCTTTGGTGAACGCAATCACGCCTCCCTTACTGGCGTGATAGCCGATGGCCTGCAACTCCGGTGAACCGCCGTGAAGGCCCGCCACGGAAGCGATGTTGATGATTTTTCCGCGGCGCTGAGGGACCATGACCTTGCCAACTGCCTGCGAAAACAGGAATGTCCCGGTCAGATTCGTCTCGATCACTTTGTTCCAGTGCTCCAATTGCATGTCTTCGACCGGCGCGCCCCAGGAGGTGCCGGCATTGTTGACGAGGATGTCGATTCTCTGGAACCGCGCGATAGTTGTGTCTACGACCGCCTTGATCTGTTCGGGGCTTCTCACGTCACAGCCAAGCGCCAGCGTCTGCACCCCGAGTTGCTGCAATTCTTTTGCAGACTCCTCGCAGCGTTCTTTCTTCCGCGCGCACAACACCACGTTCGCGCCCATTTCCGCGAGCCCTTGCGCCATTTGACGCCCGAGCCCCACGGAGCCTCCTGTAACGACCGCGACCCTTCCGTTAAGGTCAAAAAGCTGCTTGGTGTTCACCATGGTTCCCGCAATGAATGGATGTCCTTTTTCACCGGTCCAGTCCGGATCCGGGTGCGATGAAGTGCCGTTCAGCAGCAGAAGACACAATACAATCTCGCGCTGGGCGTCGCCGTGCCTTATTAATTGCCGTCAGAAGGTCAGACGCAAACCCAGTTGGATCTCGCGATTGGGAAACGCCGCGGTGAATCCAAGGGGCTGGCTGGGCCCGACACTCGCCGTCCCATGCACATTGAAAGGTGGAGCAAACGCTGCACCAACGATGTTGTTTACGCTGGAATAGTTGGTGTGATTGGCGACGTTAAAGCCTTCGGCCGTGAACAGAAGGCTCGCCTTTTCACCGAATTTGAACGCGCGGCTAAGACGCAGATCCAGGTCAGTATAAGCCGGACCGAGTCCGGTATTGCGCCCGGCGCCGGGCGGACGGTCGTTTGTGAAGTGCCCATCGCTATTGATGTCCGCTCCCGCCAGAAGGTTGAACGGATGGCCGCTGTTATAGCTGAAGATTGGAGACAGTTGAAAGCCACCAAATGCCCGCGATCGCTCAAATGGGCTCTCAAAGACTCCGGCGATTACTACCTTGTGCCGCTGATCAAAATCAGACAGGGAGCGATCGCATTTCAGGCATGTGGCATCGAAAGGAGAGTAATCACTGTTGAAGTCAGTCGACTCGTCGATGGCTTTGCTGAAGGTGTAGCTAGCCAGCATCGTAAAATGATTCGAGAATCGTTTTTTCGCCTCCAGAATGGCACCATTATAAATTGCCGAACCAACCGAGCTGTACACATTGTTCTGCAGGATCGTTCCCTTGGTATCGGAGAAGCACGAGGGAGACAAGTTAGGCGCAACCCCGCACGCCGGCGCACCCCAATCCTGGAACGTCAATCCATTGGAAGGCAGGCCGGTAGAACCGGTATCAAACGGCGCGCCCGGCAACAGGTTGGTGTCAATCGCCACCGGCAGATGCGTGGTGTGAACGTAGATGTAATTTGCGGAGATAGACAAGCCACCTCCGATCTCGCGCTCTATACCCAGCGAAGCCTGCTGTGCGGTCGGGCTTTTGTAGTTAGGCTGGCCAGCGAACAAAACCGTACCGGGCGGCAGCGGTCCGGTATTGGAAACCGGCACGAATGGAGCCAAGTCTGCTTGCGAGATGCACGCGTATTGTCCCGCTGGCGGAGTGCCACAATTTATTAGGCCTCCACCAAAGAAGGTTTGAAAAATGGCAGCGGAGTTGTCGGCGGGGTTGCCCGGCACACCGGTGAGCTTCACCAGGGTATTGGCGATCGTTCGGGTGTTATTGTTGTTGCCAAGCACGCTGACTACGCCTGGTATCTGCGCATAAATCTGGGAGTAGAAAATTCCATAACCGGCGCGAATGACGGTCTTATGGTCGCCAAACGGATCCCACGCCAGGGAAACCCGGGGCGCAAAATTTTTCTTGGGCGTGTTCAGGGGGCCAGATTGCGAATCCAACTCATACCGCAGGCCGTAATTCAAAGTCAGGTTCGGCCGGACTTGCCAGGTATCCTGGGCGTAAACGGCGGTGTACGGTCGAGTCTGTTTATACTTGGGATTCCCGAATCCCTGTTCGTAGAAGCCTGGCGCCCCCAGGCTCAGCGATTGCAACGGCGTGATCGCGACTGGTCCCCCCGAGAGATTGCAAAAGGCGGGGACCTGCAAGCACGGGCTTAGGACTATGCCGGGCAATTCCAGAAATTCAAATCGTCCGGCAAAAAAAGTCTGCGAAATGGTATCGTTGCCCCGAACGAGTTCATTGAAGCCCATCCTGAGAGTGTGTTGGCGGCGATTCAGACTGAAATTGTCCCCAAACTGAAAACGTCCTGCCCGAGTGTGGCTAGGAAGGAAAATGCCACGCCCAAAGAACCCGAAACCCTGCACGTCTAGCCCCGGCCCTCCAGGATCGTTGGTGTCCACGTTAAATTGATACACGTTCCATTGAAGGAGGACTTCATTCTGGGCGGTTGGGCTAAGGATGTGAAACCAAGAACCCTGAAGGGTATTGTCCCAGGCCAACTCCGAGGTACCTCGCGAAAAAGCAGTGAGAGCTTGCACATCGGGATCTTTTTCCGTCAGGTGGACAAAACTGTATCGCAGGAAGACTTGATCATTGACGCTGAAATGGTGATCGAGACGCGCCGAGGCTTGGTGTTCGCGTATGGGGAAAGGGAACAACCCGCCGTTGATCTCAGCTTGATTGATGATGAAAGGGTTCAGTTTCTGGGTAGCTAGGTTGGTTTGGCAGGGGGACATAGTGGCCGTGATCGTCAAGCAATGCGAGAGGATGAACGCGCAGACTGGCGCCGGATAAAAGCTAGGGGGCCCAAATATGGGATTTGTCGGGTCGGACAAACAAGGCACCATTGTGGTCATCGGCTGGGCCGCCAAACCCGCGAAAATCGGGAGTTGCTGGGGAGTTGCGTTAAAAACATTACTGTTTGTCAACAAGGGCACGGAGTCTTGGGCATCGGAGCGCAACCCTTCATAGGCAACAAACAGGAAGGTCTTGTCCTTTTTCAGTGGAAGGCCAATATTGCCCCCGAATTGCTGGCGGGTTAAAGAGTTTTTAATAGGCATACCGACGGCATCCGGCGAGAACGGCTCGCCTGGCTGCAACGCTGGACTGATCGCGAAAGGATCGCGAGCGTCCATCGCATCATTGCGGAATAATCCATACAAGTTCCCATGTAGCTGGTTCGTGCCGGATTTAGAAACGATGTTAATTGATGCGCCGCCAGCACCGCCCAACTCCGCGGTGTAATTGCTCCGGTTAACTTGAAATTCCTGAATGGCGTCCTGACTCAGGTTTAAACGTACGCCTCCCGCATCGTCATTGAATTCGCCTCCATCGACGGTGACGCTGTTACCACGGCCATTGCTGCCGTAAAAAGACAAGCCGCTCTGCGGCGTTTGCTTTACGCGAAAGTCGGCATTATCGGCGATGGTATTGGAGTTGCTCACGCCGGGTAGCAGCAACGTAAATGTCAGATAGTCGCGGCGATTGATCGGCAAGTCAATAACATATTGTTCTGGAACGATATCCGCTTGACTACCGCGGGTGGTCTCGATGGCTACTGGCTCCGCAGAGACCTCAACTTGAGCGCTCGTCCCGGCCAAGGCCAGGTGGAAATCCGCGATCGCTGTCTCACCGACTTGAAGTAACAGGCCTTTCTGCACTTGGGCTTGCATACCCGGGTGCCGCGACGTCAGTTCGTAAGTGGACGGAGGAAGGTTGGGAAACTGGAACTGACCGGTGGAGTCCGTGACCGCCGTGTACCGCGTTCCCTTAGCCGTATCGAGGGCTTCGACCGCGGCGTTCGGTATTACGCGACCCGAGGGATCAAAGACTGTCCCCTTAATCTGACCGGAAGCGCCCACGCCCTGAGCTGCGATTATCGGACTTCCAAGCAATGAACCGATGACCAGTAACAGTGAGGCTGCGATGAAAGCCACTTTCATGTTCCCTCCAGTCATGCTGCACACGTGCAAACCCATCTCCGACCGCGCTCCGGCCACCGCGGTCCGCGGTCGACTACATCAGCAGTGCACCTGGGAGGCGCTCGAACTCCGATTCACTTTCTTGCTTCGAACCCGTCCTTCCCCTGCTTCAAACATCCAAGATTGTGATAGTCGGTATCACATTTTAGGAACTAACGTCAACACGAAATTTCATTGCGCTCATTTGCCCGGCTTATGAGGCTTGCTTTGACGCACTCGGGGACCGGGGTGACCTGCGGTGTGTGGGACTGCCGGTACGGGTTCCGTCAGGAGAATACCAGCGCGGTGCGTCCCGAGACCTGTCCGCGGCGCAGTTGCTCGAGCACTTCGTTGGCACTCTCCAATGGATGCGAGTTCACATGGCAACGAATCTTGCCTGCAGCGGCCATTTCCAGAACTTCCCGCAGATTCTGGCGCGTTCCTACAGCGCTGGCCTGAATGCGCACTTCCCCGGCAGCCATCGAGATGGCCGGGAAGGAAAGATTCTCGGCGGGCAAGCCCACAACCAGCAGCATGCCGGTGGGACGTAAAGAGGCAAAGGCCAGGTCATAGGCGCTTTTGGCGGCAGAGGTTACGATGGCCACATGCGCGCCGCCCTTTTTTCGCAATTCCCTAACGACATTCGCCGATGTCGCATTGAAGCCGTGCGCCGCGCCCAGCGATTTCGCCAGCTCCAATTTCTCGTCGGAGACATCGATCGCGATGATCTCCGCTCCGAGTTCGCGGCCCAGTTGCACAGCAAGATGGCCTAGTCCGCCGATCCCGAACACCGCCAGCCGTTGCCCAGGAGATATCCTGGCTTGCGTCAATGCCCGGTGTACAGTCACTCCGGCGCAAAACAACGGCGCTGCCTCAACTGCGGAAAGACCAGACGGAATCCTCACCGCATGGCTCGCTGGAGCTTTGACAAATTCTGCAAAACCACCATCGACGGTGACGCCGGTAATCTTCTGGTTCGCGCAGAGGTTTTCGTTTCCCTCGCGGCAAAAGTCGCAGGTGCCACAGGTCCAGTAAATCCAGGGCAGGCCTACGCGTTCTCCGATGCGGAACCCGTCGGCCGCCTCGCCCGTCTCCACCACGCGGCCCGCAATCTCGTGCCCGAGTATCAACGGCTTCTTGGTGATTCCGGTGAGCTGCGGCCAATCTCCATCCGCCACATGCAAATCCGAGTGGCACACTCCGCAGGCTTCGACCTGGACGAGCAACTCGTCCCGCTGCAAAGTTGGCCGGGGGACATCTTCTAACGTCAGGGGTTCTTTGAATTCGTGCAGAACAGCAGCCTTCATGCTTGGCCTCGGTGCTAAGTACGGAAAATGAGCGGATTCAATCTGCAATATCTTGAATTAGGGCTTTGCAGCCTCCAGGAAGAAATCGACGGCGCTGTGCACGCGCTCCCTCAGACTGTGCGGTCCGGTGAGATCCACCGCCCAGCCTCGGACAATCGTCCGGTAAAGTCCCTCCATAAACTGCGCCAAATGAGCCACGGGGAACTTCTTGTTTACCTCGCCGCGCTTCTGGCCGTCCTTCAGGATTTCCGCCAGCAACGCACAGGCCACCTCTTCGGCGCGACGCATCTCGGGCGAGCGCACCGGGTCCATAGCGCCGGAAAGGACGACGGCTCTCCAGAGCGGCCGATCCGACTCGACCTCACGGGCCATACCCTCGTACATCCGCATCAGGCGTTCCGCCGTTGTCGCGTCGCTGGAGAGTTCCGTTTCCAGACGCTCCTTCATGCAGTGAAATCCGCGCCGCCCAACTTCGCGCAGGACCGCATCCTTGCTTGGGAAATAGCGGAAGAACGTGGGCTGGCTGATCTCCAGGATCTGCACGATATCCTCGATTCTCGTGTGCTCATATCCGCGCTTGCGGAATAAACGAATCGAGGTATCGATAATCTGTTGCCGCAGCCGCGCTTTCTTACGTTCTCGAAGGCCTACCTCTTCACCCGTATCCGAGGCGGCCTTGCGTGAAAGCGGCTCCGCAAGAACGGCTTTCCTGCGAACGCGCGAAACCGTTCCTTCGCGGACAGGCCAGCTCTTGCGAAGGCTTTTCATGGGCATGGGGAGCATCTCCTCGACCGATTTGTCAGCACCGACAGGGACGAAAACGCAAGAGTCACTCTAACATGATAGAAACTCACGTCAAGACAGCAACGGAGCGAAAATCGCCTTATTTTTGCTGCGATTTACTCACTTTTCCGGGCTGTCTCTCTTCCGAAACTGTCAACTGTGAACTGTTGACAGTCGCGACTTTGTTGCGTGCGGGGCCCTCTGGTCTGCTCCCCATTTCCGCGCACGAGTGGATATGAGTCTCACTTCGGTGAGCCGTCCCTTTCCCTCGTTCCAGATTCCCAGTTGTTTGCGCCGGTGCCAATCCGTCCGCTTGATTTTGGTTTCGGAATCCGACGCTCCAACCTGGGAACAATTCGGGAACATTAAGAATTCCCTACTGTGTCTTACTGGGGGGTTCTGCTCCTTCACACCCTCGTAAGCCCTTGAAATTCCATATCAAGGAGCCCTGTCACGGCAGAGGTCGCGAGTTCAGACTTCCCAGAACCGGACTTCTGGCACGTTTCGGAGAACTGGCAGTTGAGTCTCAGGTGTGCACAGCCAACTGGCGGAATTATCTCCCGGTATGCCGTCCGCCAGTAAATCTTTGTTCGGATGCAAGTTAGAGATGCTAACGAACAATGTTACTTTTTCAGCGAACGAATGAACGCGATCATGTCCTTCACCTCATCCGGTGTCATCGTTTTGTAGGCGGGCATCTTGCCTTTTCCGTTTGTGATGATGCCACTCAGATCGGCATCGCTCTTCTTCTGGACATCGGGGGACGTGAAGTCAGGAGTCTTCATTGATTCTTTGCCCTTGCCATCCGATCCGTGACACATTGCACATTTGGCCTTATACGTGGCCCCTGCACCGGCCACATCGGCGTTCGCGAGCGTGATGAATAAACAGGTGGTTGCCAGCACCGCCGCACCCAACGTCACAACAACGAGGCTCTTAATTGTTTTCCGCATTTTACTCTCCTTGACTGAATCTTGACGGGGAAGGTCCCTGCTTTCCCCATATTTCAAAACCCGAACCGTAAGTTGAATAAACCTAGCGGTGCAACTCCGCCGTCTCCACATTGTGCGAATTGTTTTCAATTTGTCGAATGTATAAGCGCAGTCCGAGCAATACGGCGAGGATGATTCCCAAAGACAGGCCCAGACCCCTCCGGCGACGATCGCGCTCAGCCAACGCCGCCTGGCCTTCCGCTTGCGTCTTTGCGGTTATCTTGAGTCCTTCCTGAATGTCCTGTTCCACGAGTTCGGTTTGAAAACTGTGGATGGTGACGCGCGCCTTGGTCAAAGAATCCCGGGCTTGATCCTGCTCTGTCCGAGCTCCGCTGACCTCCATGCCTGATGACTCGGCGGCGGTCAAGACTCGATCGGCCGATTTGAAGGCATTATCCAATTGCGTCAAGTCCAGCAGCATTTTGGCCCTGGCCTGATCGCAGGTGTCGCCTGGTTTATGGCAGCGCATACAAACAGCCTCGGGGCCAGTACCGAGTTTCGCATCCGTGGGGAAACTTACGTCATGATTGCCGTGGCACACGACACATCCGGGAAGGCCAGCGGATTGAAAGGCTGGCTTGTGAGTGCTCTTGTCATACATCTGCGCCTGAAAGACGTGGCAGTTCGCGCAAACATTTCTTACGGAGTCAACTCCTGGCGGAGTGGCGCCATGATTTCCGTGGCAAGTCGAGCAAGTTGGCGCGCTTAAATCCCCCCGAACGGTCATGGCTTCGTGGTGCACGCTGCTTTTGTACTTGGCATATTGGTCCGTGGGAATGCCATATCCTTGCATATATTTGGCGTCGGAGTGACACCGGGAACAGGTCTCCGCCACATTCAACGGGCTGATTTTGGAGCGCGAGTCGCTCGCCGGGCGCAGGTCGTGCACGCCGTGGCAGTCGATGCAGACTGCAACCTTCGTGTCTCCCTGAAGCAGCCGCTTGCCGTGCACGCTGGTCCTATATTGGGCCAGTTGGTCGGTCCGCAACGACGGGTTGTATTTGCGCATGAACGCGCCGTCGGAATGGCAATGGCCGCAGAGTTCGGGAATCTGGTTGCGCTGAATCTTGCCACGAAAACCGGCGGCTTTACTCATGGCATCCATGTCTGCCTTGGTGGGGTCACCGCCGTGACAACTGGCGCAGGTCAGCCCTTTTTGCGCATGAATGTCCTGAGAAAACTGGGCTTGGGTCACCTGTAGCGGCGGATCGAGAGCGGCGTGACAATCCAGACATGTACTCGGCGCCTGCGCGTGAGCCGTGCCGACACAAACGCAGGCAATCATGAACCCTAGCGTTAGCGACCGCGCAAAACCGTTACTTAGCCATGTATCCATAGATGGTCATCGCGATGATATAGCTGAGAGCGAACATCCCGGCGCCGAGAACGAGTTTCCGTCCGCGCTTGTCGCCCGCTGGATCGAAGAACGGCAACAGCACCCAGAGAATTCCCGCCACGCCAAAGGCCATAATGCCCAAGACATCTCCGTCGGCAAACCACACCTTTGCCGGAATTTTCTTGAGCGTCTGGAACATAAACATGAAATACCATTCTGGCCGGATGCCAGCCGGCGCGGGAGCAAACGGATCCGCCTTCGTCCCAAGCTCCCAAGGGAGAATCGCCGCCAGGGCCCCGAGAACTCCCAGAGCGATGTACCAAGCCATCAACTCGCGCAAAAAGAAATTTGGGAAGAACTTTATGTGACGCGCTTCACTTGGCAAGGCTTTCCAGCGCGCCTCCACGGCGGGCGGAACACTCATGCCGAAATATTGAACCAAAGCGATGTGAGTGAGCAGCAGGAGCGTAGTCAATCCGGGCAAAAGTGCCACATGAAACCCGAAGAAGCGAGTCAGCGTCGCGCCCGTCACGTCTTCACCGCCGCGAAGGAAAACCTTCAGGCCGTGGCCGATAACGGGTACCTGGCCGGTAATTTCCGTTCCCACCTTGGTAGCAAAAAACGCCAACGTATTCCACGGCAGCAGGTAACCGCTGAAACCAAATCCCATGGCCAGAAACAGCAACAACATGCCGGTGATCCACGTCATCTCCCGCGGCTTGCGGTAAGCCCCGAGAAATAACACGCTGAACATGTGACAGAAGGCGGTAAAGATCATCAGGTTGGCGGCCCAGGAGTGGATGGAGCGCACCAACCAGCCGAACTGCACCCTAGTCATGATGTACTGGACGCTCTCGAAAGCCTCGGTGGCACTGGGCCGATAATAAAGAAGCAACAGAATTCCGGTGCAGACCTGGATGCCAAAGAGAAAGAGCGTGATGCCGCCCAGGAAATACCAGTAGGACAAATCGTGGGCGGGGACGGCTTTCTCACGCAAAGGAGCGGTAAGGTCAGCCCAGTTAAATCGTTCCTCAATCCAATTGCGCATGGCGGCAAACAAGGTCATGCCTCCCGCTTCCGCGAGACCAACACATCGTCTCCCTGCAAGTGGACCTCATATACCTCGAGCGGCCGTGGTGGCGGACCCGAGACGTTGCGGCCATTCAGGTCGTAGAAACCGTTGTGGCAGGCGCACCAGATCTCTTGTACGTCGCCGTGGTATTGCACGATGCAACCCAGATGCGTACACGTGGCGGAAAGAGCGCGATAACTCCCATCGCTGTTTCTGATGAGCAGACCCGGACGGCTGCCGAAGCGAAAAATCTTGGCCGAATTCGGCTTCAGTTCGGCGATCTTGCCGGCGATGACTTGATCGCCGCCGAGTTCCGCAACGGGCGGGGGTACGAGGTATCGAAGCACAGGATAAATAAAAGACGCGAAGGATCCGAGCAGGCCGCCGCCAAGAAGGACCTGGATTATTCGTCGGCGCGCGGGCTTGGACTGGGGATTGGAGTCAGCAACCATGGGCTGAACTCCGTGCAACACACGCTGCGGAGGCCTGGACTGCAAACTTTACCATTTTCATCGAATACTCTCTTGAGCATCTATGCGGAATGTTTTTCCACCGTGCGCTGCATTTCTCGCAACCACATCGCCTGGAATAGTTGCAAGCGATGTCCAATGACAACTGCCAGGTTCAAAGTGACTTGGTACCCCACGGAGGAGTTGGCCGCGAAATGCTTGCGCAATTCCTCCCGGAGCAGAGCGATGACTTCTGTTTCAAGCGGAGCTGTGGCAGCAAGCGTGAATTTGTGAGGGGGAATCAGTGCAGACCAGCCCACAGTCTGACCTGAGGTTCGCTCTTCGACGACCACATCCTCTTGCCGCCCGCGGACCTGCATCGGAAGCGTGAGCCTGATTCTTCCGCGCTCAATCAGAAAGAGACGCTCCGCCGGGTCACCCAGTCGGAACAAAGAAGCCCCGCTGGGCACCGAAATCCTGGTGCCCAGGGCCAAAATGCGTTGAACTTCCTCCGCGGTGAGATCCTTCAGCAGTTCCGACTGTTCGAGGGCCATGAAAGGAGTCTCAGTTTACGAATGCCGAAGTCGTCTTGGTGTGCAACTGAGCATGCGAAGGGGACTCGAGGAACGACTCCGCGGCAGCCTGCTCCAAACGGACATGGTTTTCAATTTGCGTCAGCAGGATTTCCGTAGGCACGTGGGGTCGCGGAGCAGCAGGAGGCATGACTTGGTCGGTAAAGAACCGGCCAGCCGCCACTGCTTTAACTGGCCGAAGGTCAGGTTGAACAGGCGGAGCTGGGGATTGCGGCCGCGTCGCCGCTGCAAATGCGATAGCCGCGACAGCCACGCCCAACATACTCATGCATAGTGCCATCAAGAGCATTTCCATGGTCGAGCACCTCCCTGAATACTGCATAGGCACGCGCCGTTCCAGATCGGAGTGGCCCTAAGTTCCTTGATTTCAACAAATGCGGAAATGCAGCGGCGGTTGATCTGACAAGTTGTCAGGACGGACCTGACATTTCGTCAGTCATTGACGTGCCCAAGTGCGTGTGCCATGCTTCCTTTAATTCGGTAGCCCACGGCATGAAACTGCGTTCCACCAGCATGACGGTTGTTCTGGCCCTCGGAATTACGTTGGTAGTGGTCATTGCCTGCACGGCAGCTTCTTACATTTACTCCGTTCACCATTTCCAGAGCCTCCTAGAAACCGCGCGCAGCACGGCCCTCGCGGAAGGCGACTTGATCCGCGTAGCGATGGAGCATCAGATGATGGAAAACGACCGCACGCTGATTGGGCGCATGATCGAAAGTTTTGGGAAGCAATCACGCGTGGAACAACTCATTCTGCTGGACCGCAACGGCGTGGAGCGGTATTCCAGTAAGCCCGGAACGGTTGGGAACAATTTCCGCATCGATTCTCCCACTTGCCAGGCCTGCCATCGTGATCCGCCGGAGCGCAGGGTCACCAGCCGCGTCATCGAGACGCGAGGCGGCGAGATACTTAGAACCGTGGTGCCGATTCGCAACCGCGAAGAGTGCCACAAGTGCCACGATCCACAGCAGAAGATTAACGGCATCCTCATTCTCGACTACAACGCCGGAGAAGTCCGCGCCGCGATGACGCGGGACCTGCGCTGGATGGTGGCCGGAACCGGTGCGTTGACCTTTGTAGTCGCGGGAACCATCTTGCTGCTCATCCGGTTTTCCGTGCTGCGCCGGCTGAACCAATTCGAAACTACAGCACGCTTGATTTCACAGGGAGACCTGCAGCGCCGCGTCCCAGCGGAGGGTTCGGACACATTGGCGTGGCTGGGCCGTGAGTTCAACGCTATGGCGGACTCCGTGGTGGGTTTGGTTGGTGAAGTTCGCACGCAGCGGGAACGCCTGGAGACCGTCATTAACAGCATCGATGACGGTATCGTCGTCCTTGACCCGGAACGAAGAATCCTGGCGGCGAACGATGCCTTCCTGCAACGCACAGGGAGCAACCGTGATCAGGTGCTGGGCTGCAGCTGTCTGGAAGTCGGCTCGGGCCCCTGCAATGTGGTCGATTGCCCCGCGCTTGCTTGCTTGCAGTCAGGTGCACGCCAAGTGCGCATTTGCGAACGCAGAAGCAGCAAAGGCACGCCGGTCTGGGAAGAGATTCACGCTTCTCCAATTCTCGACGCCGCAGGTCGCCTGACCCAGGTTGTGGAGGTCTGGCGCGACATTTCTGAGCGCCGGGCGGCAGAGGCAAACCTGGCTGAGTCGCATCGCTTGGCCTCGCTGGGAGTGCTGGCGTCCGGGTTTTCCCACGAGTTGAATACGCCACTGGGAACTGTGCTGATGTGTGTCGAAGGAATTCTCCGTGAAACTCCCGCGGGAGAGAGGGGAAATGCGGAGGTAGACCCTGCCAGGATCCACGACAGTGCCAGCATCGCCCGCGAACAGATATTGCGGTGCCGTGGCATCACGCAGAACTTTTTGAGATTGTCGCGGGGCCAGCGTGCCCCCGGAAATGTCGTGGAATTGGAGGTGGCAATCGCAGCGGTACAGAGGCTTATCGATCCCACGGCGACTGCTCACTCGGTGAGCGTCGAGGTGCATCCGTTCCCGCCGGGCTTGCGCGTGCGCGCAGACGAGGCCGAATTACAAAACCTCTTGGTCAATCTGATCCTTAACGCCATCCAAGCCTCAAAGCCGGGAAACAAAGTCGTCGTCGAGGCCACCGGAGGCGATACCGTTTGCGTGCGTGTCTCCGACGCGGGGTGCGGGATTGCCCCGGAATACCGGGAGAAGATTTTTGAGCCCTTTTTCAGTCTTCGCTCAGGTGGCACCGGGCTCGGTCTTTTCCTTTCTTTGAACGCCGTGCGCAACTGGGGCGGCGACATTCACGTGGAGAGCACTCCGGGAAATGGTTCTACTTTCGAAGTCGTACTCCCGGCAATCCAGGCAGGCCTGCAGCAGGAGGTCAGACAATGAAGCAGGCTTCCCTCCTCCTGGTCGACGACGACGCAGTCTTTCGGCAAGTGATGGCGGATGAACTAAGTCGGCTAGGCTATGAGATTGAGGCGGTGGGAACGGGCGAGGCAGCCGTTCGACTAATGGCCACTTCAGAGCCCGAGGTTGTCTTGCTGGACCTGCGCCTGCCTGGGATGAATGGCCTCGACGTGCTGAAAGCCATCCACGCCAGCGCGCCGGCCAGCGAAGTAATCATGTTGACTGGCCACGGTTCGATCGATACCGCAATTGAATCGATCCGCATCGGTGCGTTCGATTACGTTGTGAAGCCCTGCCCCCTCGATGAGCTTCACATTCGCATTCAGAGGGCACTGGAGCGGCGCTCGCTGCGCCAGAGGGCGAATCTTCTTGAGCGCGGGTTGACCCCGCCCGATCTTGGAAGTTCGTTTATCGGCGAGAGCCCGGAGTTCCAGCGGCTGCTCAAACTGATCGAACTGGTGGCCCCGAGCGATGGCACAGTGCTCATTACGGGAGAGACCGGCGCGGGGAAAGAACGCGTCGCAAAGCTGCTTCACGCGCGCAGTCCTCGCAGGTTCCGGCCGTTCGTGGTGGTGGAGTGTGCCACATTGCAAGAAAGCTTGCTCGAGAGCGAGCTGTTCGGCCACGAACGCGGCGCATTCACTGGGGCCGACCGCGGAAAACCTGGGTTATTTGAAGTCGCCCATGGTGGCACGATTTTTCTCGATGAGATCGGTGAAGTCAGCCCTGCCACACAGACCAAGTTGCTGCGCGTCCTGGACTCATCGACCTTCCGGCATGTCGGTGGAACAACTGAAATTCGCGTTGATGTACGGGTTTTGACCGCGACTAATCGCGATCTTTCCTCCATGGTCCGGCAAGGTCTCTTCCGGGAGGATCTGTTTTACCGCCTTAGCACCATTAGCGTGGACGTTCCTCCATTGCGGGCCAGGGGCGCTGACGTCGAACTGCTGGCACGGCACTTCGTGGCCACGCTCAACGAGCGATTTGGCTCTGGCAAACACATCAGCGAGGAAGCCTTACAGTTACTGCGGCGCCATGACTGGCCTGGGAATGTGCGCGAACTTCTTCACGTTGTCGAAGCGGCCATGGTGTTATGTGAAGGAAGCTGCGTTCTCCCGGAACACCTCCCCGCCACCTTTTGTAATTCGCGCGTCGCTGCTGTACCGAGCGTTTCATCGGACGGTGCTTCGTTGCCGACTCTGGAACAAGCAGAGCGGGAGCACATCCGGTTGGCGCTCGAAGCCAGCAAGGGCCACCGTGGAAACGCGGCCAAAATCCTCGGTATCAGTGAACGGAATCTTTACCGGAAACTCCACGAGCACGGTCTGTTGTCCTGAACCGACCGCGACTAGGTTACCAGACGACGGCCAGTTGCGAGCTAGAAACGGGGTTCTGGGAACTTGCCGGCAACAAGTCCCCGATTCTAGACGGATTACCGGGTACTAGAAAGCAACCGTCACGTCACCTCAGCGACCAAAAACAGACAGCCGCGTTGCAATTCACACGCTTGCACCATAAAAATTCGGGCCGCGTCGAACCATGAATTCTTTCGGCAATCAAAATCCGGTTGTCACTCGTGCCGCTGAGAATTCTTGCACGAACCGGATCATCGGGGTTATTTGCCCCCTTGCGTTTTTGCTAAGTACCTACCGTTCAGTGGGATGATTGGTAGGGGCGGTGGGGATCGAA
>Ga0187803_10000275_pt1 | contig 21118 bp, 22 predicted proteins | sample NC_wetland_sal_i_2_FD_132425 | JGI IMG/M metagenome (GOLD analysis project Ga0187803, IMG submission 132425) | Wetland sediment microbial communities from Neuse River Estuary, North Carolina, USA - Control_3 | ecosystem: Environmental > Aquatic > Freshwater > Wetlands > Sediment | place: USA...
CCATCATCAACTCCGAGCAGCTCTACCAGGCGTTGAAAGTCCTGGGACGCACCGCGGAGCTCGTTGTCTATCCCGGCGAATACCACGGGTTCACGAAGCCAACGCACCTAAAAGATCGCTACGAGCGGTATTTGGCCTGGTATGCGAAGTACTTGAAGGGCGAGGGGTCGGGACGGCCGGCGGAGGCAGGAGCCGAGTAGAAACAGAAATCGAAATTCGGGCACAGCACACGGTTGGCATCCGAATCCGCCAGCGGCCGTTTTTCGAATTTCGATTTTCGATCTTTGAACGCCATGAACCCAGGACAAATCCCGGGTGCGTCCAAACCGCCCGCCGGCCTGGCGCGGCGCATCTGGCGCGTCATCTATTGGGGTACCATCCTGGCGGGCGCGTGGGGAATTATCCTGATGCTGCGGCGCGCGCCGGCGCCGCAGGTGACCACGAGCTCGGAGGCGGCTCTCAGCGCGGGACAAAAACTTTCCGCGCTCGCTGCGCCGCCTGCGCTGCATCTTTCGCCGGGCGAGCCCCAGCGAATCGAGCTGACGGAAGAGGAAGTGAATTCGTTTCTCGCCGAACGATTGCTGGAGGCGGGAACCCAGCCGCCACTCGGCCAGGGAATAGGGTCTGTGCGGGATGTGAAGGTGACATTTTTCGGAGACCGCGCGCGCATTTACGCTCTGTTCAATCTGGCGGGAAAGGATCTGTCGCTTGCGATGGAGGGGCGCCTTCGCGTGGCGGGCGGCTACCTGCGCTTTGAGCCCACGGGCGGGAGCCTGGGCGACCTCGCTCTGCCGCCATCCGCACTCGATGCGTTTATGTCGAGGCTTTTCGACAGCCCCGAAGCCCGGGAGGCGTTTCGCATGCCTCCCAGCATCCGCGACGTCCGCGTGGAGAACGGCGAGCTGGTGATCGAGCGTCAGTGACGCTTGCGCCGCGGCGCGCTGCGGCTCTTCCGGCGGGGCGGCTTCGGCGCGCGTGCCGGCGCGCTGGACAGTTCCTGTTGCAGTTTCTTCGGGAGGGCGGCGCGGACCATTTCGTAGGCGGCGCGAAGCAGGCTGCGAATCTCGTCGTCGCGAACGGTGTGCGGCGGCAGCACCGTCACCCAGTGATAGCGCGCCGCATACGCTGCCGGTTCGACGCCTTCGCGCTCGATGAGCTCGGCGAACCCCTCCGGTGTGGATTTGAAGGATAACCTGCCGAGCTGCCGGTCATCTAATACCACTGCGGCGTACATTTTTCCGCCGATCTTGAAGACCAGATCCGCTCCCCATTGGATTTTTTCCGTGGTGTGCGGCAGCGAGAGACAATGTTGACGGATGGCTTCGATATCCATCGGGAGACTCCCATGAACCAGAGGCTGTGGATCGCTTCCCTCTGTGTGATTTTACTCGCCGCAGGTCTCGCGATTGCGCAGAGGCCTGCGCTCTCAGCGCCTCTGGCGGGTCTGCGGGTTGGGGACGCGGCCTCCGGCGCCGCGACGCCGGCGGTCCGGTCGCTGAAGATTACCATCCTTTCCACGATGCTGGCCGATGAGGGGATCGGCGAATGGGGCTTCGCCGCGCTGGTGGAAGTGGACGGCAACCGCATCCTCTACGACACGGGCGCGCGCCCCACCACGGTGCTGGAAAACGCGCGCGAGCTGAAGATTGATCTATCCGGGGTGCGCGACGTGATCCTGAGCCACAACCACGCGGACCACACCGGCGGGCTGGTGACTTTGCGCCGCGAGCTTTCGCGCCAGAACCCTGCCGCGCTCTCCCGCGCGCACGTGGCGCCGGGAATCTTTTACAGCCGGCCCAATGGCCACGGCGGCGAAGACAACACCACGATCGCCGCGCGGCGCGAATACGAATCGCTGGGCGGAACGATCATCGAGCACACCAAGCCGGCGGAAATTCTTCCTGGTGTGTGGCTCACCGGACCCGTGCCGCGCGTCTATCCCGAACGCAACTGGAGCGTCACGGGAAAAGTGGACACTCCCGCGGGGCTCGTAGAAGACACGATTTCCGAGGACCAGGCGCTCGTCTTCGACACCGGCCGCGGGCTGGTGATGCTCTCCGGCTGCGCCCACGCGGGGATTATCAACATCCTGGACTACGCCCGGCACATCGTGCGGCCCGCGCCGGTTTATGCGGCCATCGGTGGATTTCATTTGTTTGCCGCGGACGATGTGAAACTCGATTGGACGGCGGGAAAACTTCACGAAATGGGGATTCAGAACCTCCTGGGCGCGCACTGCACCGGACTGCATACCATCTACTACTTGAAGGACAAACTCGGCCTCCCGCGGCAGGCGTGTCTTGTGGGAGCTGTGGGCGCGGTGTTCACGCTAGACAAAGGAATCGCCCCGGGACGGCTGGCCCAGTAGGGGCACGACATCTCGTGCCCCTGCGGAGAGGGCGGGCTAATCGAGCGGTGCGAGCCAGTGTTCGAGTATGTCTCGCGTGTCCACTCCGGTGGCTTCGCGAAACCGCACCGGCAGCTCATCCATGCGAAACGCGCGATGGTTTTGCGCGCTCCAGCCGATCAAATGCCGCAGTGCGTCGCGCAGGCTCTTCTGACCGTGAGTTTCAGCGCGGATGCGGTCGTCCATCTCCGCTGCCATCAATCCGCCGCGTGAAAATGTGAGCTGGCCGATGCGGAAATCGGCGGCGTACTGCGTGGAAGCGAGGAGCGAAAGCTCGCGGAGCGGCATTCGGCGCAGCTCCGGAGGCGCTTCGCGCAGCACGCTCCGAAACCTCCGCTCCAGCATTTCCTGCCTCTGCTCCTCCGATTGAGCCAGCGCCGCGATGGCGGCATATTGCGCGAAGCCTTCGCTGAACCAGATGGTGTCAATCCGCGGAGCGCGTTCCCAGGTAAAGGGGTAATAGCCTTCGCCGTACGAGCGCTTCGGAATCCAGGCGTGAGCCATGTGGTGCGCGATGTGATAGAGCAGCCGGCCGTCGGGAAACGAAGCGGGATCCGCATCGCCGGCCGCGAGCGCGGCGTGGAAACTCTCCAGGTGCTCCATTCCGAAGCCATAGCTGTGGTCCTTCGAGAGTGGCGTCAGGAACTCCAGAAATACCGTGTAGTGAGGGAACGGAGCGGCGCCGGGCCCGTCGAAGTATTCGATCATGGCGGCCATGGCTTCTCCCGAAAGCCGCTCCAGGCGCGACTGGTCCACGCGTGCTTCCGAGTAGAAGGCGAGCGTGAGCGGCGCGTCCTTTTCTCGCGCGTAATGCACGGGCGTGACGCGCAATCCCGGCCCCAGCATGGTTTGCGAATCGGCCAGGGCGTAGAAATTTTCGACGCGCATCGGGCCGCCAGCGGGCGCGAGGGTGGAAAACACCGGCCATTCTTTTGGCGCTTCGACTTCGAGCTCGATGGGAAGTTCTTCCGCGCCCTCGATGAACCCAAATACGGAATAGCCGAGCAGGCAGACGTAGCTCGGGCGGACGCGCGAGCTGTCCGTCGCGCTTGGAATCTCCTGTTCCATGCGCACGAGGTCCACGTCGTATTCCACGCGCGCTGCGGCGCCAACGCGCCAGCGCGGGCCCTCCGCGCGCGTCACCGCAAGCGGCTTCCCGGCAGCGTCGAAGACGTTTACATGAGAAACAAATCGCTCGTAGGGCTCTTCCGAGTAACCCATAGGGACGGCTCGCGGGATGAGCAGCGTGCGAGGCGCCACACTGGCGCCGGACAGTTCGATCCGCACGTGCGCTGTGGCGTTGCCAGGCACGGCATAGCTCAGGCGGTAGCGCACTCGCGCAGGCGGCTCCCCGCGGCCGGCCCTGCCGAAGGCGACCAGGCAAACGACCGCACAGACGAAGAGAAGAGCACGCATGGCAGTGCGGCCATCGTATCGAAGCGGAGGGGCGAATCCAACTGACGGCATCCGTTGACGGCTGCGCGCGTCGCGGTTAGGATGGCGCCACGTTTGACCTGCCAGCGGCAGGGAGCGTGGAGGAGAGAATGGCCAAAAAGAACCCATTTACGGAGGCCGCAAAATCGATCGGCTCCGCCATCGGCAGCGCAGAGAGCACGGCGCGCTTGGCGGCGGAATCCGCAGAGAAGGCCGCGCGTACCGCAGCCGAGGCGGCGCAAGACGGCATTGACCGGGCGAAGAAGGGCATCTCGCAGCTCAATAAAACCGTGGGCGCGCTCGAGAAGGACCTGAAAAAGCTGCAGAAGAAGATCAAGAAGTCGTTCCGCTAGGCCCGTCCCCCGCTCCCTGGCTGCGGCGAGGGGGAAGCGTCGATTTCCGCCTGACGGATCGGGGGCCACTGGCGCTCGCCCATCCGATACTGGAAGCGGGCGTCGCCAGGGCCTCCCGGATCGTTGTCCCGTCCGGCTACTCGAAGGAGTTTGATGTCCACAGGCTCCACGGTTCGCGCGCATACCCCGCTGGACGTTGCCTGGGTGCGCGCGCAATTTCCGTCGCTGCGCCTCACCGTGAACGGCCACCACGCCGCATTTCTCGATGCGCCCGCTGGCACGCAGGTGCCGCAGCAGGTGATCGACGCCATGCGCGACTACCTGCTGAACGACAACGCCAACACGGCGGGCTCGTTCCTCACCAGCCGCCGCACCGACGCAATGCTGGCCGGGGCGCACCAGGCTATGGCCGATTTCCTGGGCTGCGAACGCGACGAAGTGTTCTTCGGCCAGAACATGACCACGCTGACGTTCGCGTTCGCGCGCGCCATCGGCCGCGAGCTGAATCGCGGCGACGAAATCGTCACCACCACGCTCGATCACGACGCCAACGTGGCGCCCTGGCGCGCGCTCGAAGAGAACGGCGTCGTGGTGCGCCAAGCGGACATCCGCCCGGAAGACTGCACGCTGGACATGGACGACCTGCGGCGGAAAATCACGGCGCACACGAAGCTTGTCGCCGTCGGCTACGCGGCGAACGCCGTGGGCACGGTCAACAACGTTGCCGAGGTTGTCCGGCTGGCTCACTACGCCGGCGCGTTGTGCTTCGTCGATGCGGTGCATTACGCGCCTCACGGGCCCATCGACGTTCGCGGGCTCGACTGCGACTTCCTGGCCTGCTCGCCTTACAAATTCTTCGGCCCGCACCAGGGCGTGATGTACGGAAAGCGCGAGCACCTCAAGCGTCTTCGCGCCTACAAGGTTCGTCCCGCGCCCGAATATCTGCCCGACCGTTGGGAGACCGGCACGCTCAGCCACGAGGGGATCGCCGGCGTCGCCGCGGCCGTGGATTACATCGCCAGCATCGGCCGCCGCGCCGTGCCGAATCTTCCGGATACACCGGGGGCGGGGCGGCGCGAAGCGATCCTCGCCGCCTATCGCGTGATTCGCGAATACGAAGGCGAGTTGGCGCGAAAAATGATTGCAGGCCTTCTCGAAATCCCGGGGCTCACCTTTTACGGCATCTCCGATCCCGCGCGTTTCGACTGGCGCGTTCCGACGGTGGGAATTCGCCTGGCGCGCGCAAAGCCCGCGAAAATCGCTTCTTTTCTCGGCGATCGCGGCATCTTCACCTGGGACGGCAACTACTATGCCGTGAATTTGACGGAGCGGCTGGGCGTGGAGAGCGACGGCGGACTGCTGCGCATCGGCCTGGTGCACTACAACACCGCGGAAGAAGTGGACCGCCTGCTCGCGGCGCTGCGCGAGCTCGCCGCGCGTTGAGCGCGCGGGTCCGGCATATTGTAAACACTCAAACGGTGACGGGATTGGGCTTCGCCGGGTCGATAGCGAGTTCTTTGAACGCACGCTGGATCGTGGCGGCGTCCACTTGGCCCTCGCGGTGGAGTTCGGCGAGAACAGCCAGGGCGATTGACGGGGCATCCACTTCAAAGAAGTGACGCAGGGCGGCGCGCGTGTCGCTGCGGCCGAATCCGTCGGTACCCAGGACCACCGGCTGACGCGGCATCCACTTCGCCACCATCAGCGGCAGCGCCTTCAGGTAATCGCTGGCCGCGATAATCGGCCCGGACGCCCCCGCGAGCGACGAGGTAAGGAACGGCACGCGCGGCTTTGCTCCGGGGTGCAGCATATTTTCACGGTCGGCATCCATGGCATCGCGGTAGAGTTCCTTGTAGCTGGTAACGCTCCACACGTCTGCGGCTACGCCGAACCGTTCTGCGAGCAGCTCCTGCGCCCTCAGCGCTTCCGTAAGAATTGCCCCGCTGCCCAGCACCTGCGCGCGCAGTTTGGCTTTCTTGCCCGCGGCTGGAGACATGCGGTATAGGCCGCGCAAAATTCCCTCGCGCGAGCCTGCGGGCATGGCCGGCATCACGTAAGGCTCGTTCATCAGCGTGATGTAATAGAAGATGCGCTCGCCGTCCTGATACATGCGGCGGATGCCGTCCTGGAGAATCACGGCAGTTTCGTAGGCAAAGGCGGGATCGTATGCGCGCAGGTTGGGGACGGGCAGCGCCAGGATGTGGCTGTTGCCGTCCTGGTGCTGCAGCCCTTCGCCGGCCAGCGTGGTGCGGCCCGACGTCGCGCCCAGCAGGAAGCCCCGCGCGCTCATGTCCGCCGCGGCCCATACCAAATCCCCGATGCGCTGGAGCCCGAACATGGAGTAGAAAATAAAAAATGGAATCGTATTGATTCCATGGGTCGCGTAGGCCGTGCCCGCGGCGGTGAACGAGCAAACCGAGCCGGCTTCCGTGATGCCTTCCTCGAGGATCTGTCCTTCGACCGCTTCCTTGTAGTAAAGCAGCGTGTGGACGTCCACCGGCTCGTATTTCTGCCCGCCGTGCGCGTAGATACCCACCTGGCGGAAGAGCGACTCCATACCGAACGTTCGCGCCTCATCCGGCACGATGGGCACCACGAGCTTGCCGATCTCCGGATCGCGCATCATCTTTCGCAGCATGCCCACGAACGCCATGGTGGTCGAGACTTCGCGGCCCTCGCTGCCGAGTTCGAACTCGCGGAACAGCTCGCCGAGGTTGGCTTTCACCGGCGGCGCGAGAACGGAGCGCTGGGGCACAAATCCGCCCAGTTCCTGCCGGCGCGCGCGAAGGTACTGCATCTCCGGACTGTTTTCCGGCGGGCGGTAGAAGGGCGCTTCGGCCACATCTTCGTCGCGGATGGGAATGCCGAAACGCGAACGGAACTCGCGAAGCTCGTCTTCGTTCAATTTTTTCTGCTGGTGGGTGATGTTGCGGCCTTCGCCCGCCTCGCCCAGCCCATAGCCTTTGATCGTTCGCGCCAGGATCACGGTGGGCGAGCCGTGATGCTCGACCGCGGCCTTGTACGCGGCATAAACCTTTCGCGGGTCGTGCCCGCCCAGGCGCAGCTTGCGAACCTGCTCATCGGAAAGGTGTTCCACGAGCTTCAGCAGGCGCGGGTCGGCGCCGAAAAAGTGCTGGCGCGTGTAGGAGCCGGGCTCCACCACGTATTTCTGCGATTCGCCGTCCACCACTTCGCCCATGCGCTGGACGAGCGCGCCATCTACATCGTGTTCGAGCAGCGCGTCCCAATCGGAGCCCCAGATGACTTTGATGACGTTCCAGCCCGCGCCGCGGAAGATGGCTTCGAGCTCGGCGATGATCATGCCGTTGCCGCGAACGGGCCCGTCCAGCCGCTGCAGGTTGCAATTGACCACGAAAATCAGGTTGTCGAGCTGCTCGCGCGACGCCAGCGTGATGGCGCCCAGCGCTTCCGGCTCATCGGTCTCGCCGTCGCCCAGGTAGGCCCACACTTTCGAGTCCGAGCGCGGCTTCAGCCCACGGTCTTCCAGGTAACGGTTAAACCGCGCCTGGTAGATGGCCATGATGGGGCTGAGTCCCATCGACACCGTCGGGAACTGCCAGAAATCCGGCATGAGCCACGGGTGCGGATAGGAAGCGAGTCCGCCATCGGGATGCAACTCGCGGCGGAAATTTTCAAGCTGCTGGACGTTCAGCCGGCCTTCCAGGAACGCGCGCGCGTAAATGCCGGGCGCCGCGTGTCCCTGGAAATAGACGAAGTCGCCTTCCGAATCCTTGCTCCGCGCGCGGAAAAAGTGGTTGAAGCCGACTTCGAAGAGCGTGGCCTGCGAAGCGTACGTGGAAATATGCCCGCCGATGTTGTGCTCCACGCGGTTCGCGCGAACCACCATGGCCAGCGCATTCCAACGGATGATGCTCTTGATTCGCCGCTCGATTTCCTGGTCGCCGGGAAACGGCGGCTGCTTGTCGAAGGGGATGGTGTTGATGTAGGGCGTGTTGGCCGAGAAGCGCAGGGGAATGCCCGTGCGCTCGGCGTGCGCGCGCAACTGCTCCAGGATTTGCGCTGCGCGCTCGGGGCCGCTCTCTTCCGCCAGCGCTTCGAACGATTCAACCCATTCGACCAGCTCGGGATCCGGCGCCGCGGCGGGCTGGCCGTTCGTAACTGGATTTGTGACGGGATTCGTTATCGTGCCCATTCCCCCAGCCTTCGGTTCAGGGACACCCGGAGAACGAGTCTCCGGCCCAGGGCATTGTCCCAGAATCGGCCTTAGTATAGCCGCTCCGCCCCGGCGGGACAAAGCGGGATCGGGCTCGCCCGATCGGCCGGCGCGCGGGACGCTGCCCGTCGCTCCCGCCCGCCTTACTTCTTTTTCAGGAATGTGCCGCGCTCGATTTCCTGGAATGCGTGGCGCAGCTCTGCCTGCGTGTTCATCACGATCGGGCCGTACCACGCCACCGGCTCTTCGATCGGCTTCCCGGAGACGAGCAGGAAGCGAATCCCGTCGTCGCCGGCCTGCACCGTGAGTTCGTCGCCGCTGTCAAAGAGCACGAGCGAGCGGTTCTGCACGTCCGAGGGCGGCGCCGTGTCCAGCCAGCCCACCGGCTCGGTGGGCACGGCCAGCGGTTCGGAAGAGTTGCCGAATTTTCCAGCGCCGGAAAAAACATAGGCGAACGCGTGCCGCGTGGTCTCAATCGGGAACGACTTCCTGCGGCCCGGCGGCACGGAAACATCCAGATAGAGCGGGTCAGCGGCGATCCCATCCACCGGGCCCGATTTTCCCCAGAACTTGCCGCACACCACGCGGACGTGCGTGCCGTCGTCGTCCTTGATCTCCGGAATGTCCGGCGCTTTCACCTCCTGGTACCGCGGCGCCGTCATTTTGAGCGACGAGGGAAGATTGGCCCACAACTGGAAGCCGTGCATGCGGCCGGCCGCGTCGCCTTTCGGCATTTCTTGGTGGATGATGCCGCTGCCTGCCGTCATCCATTGAACGTCGCCCGCGGCAATCGCGCCGCGGTTGCCGATGCTGTCGCCGTGTTCCACCGTTCCCGCGAGAACGTAGGTGATGGTCTCGATCCCCCTATGCGGATGCCAGGGGAATCCGGCCAGATAATCCTCGGGAACATCATTGCGGAAATCGTCGAGGAGCAGAAAGGGATCGAACTCGGTGGTATTGCCGAAACCGAAGGCGCGGCGCAGGTGCACTCCCGCGCCTTCGAGCGTCGGCTTCGCTTTAATAATTCGCTTCACAGGTCGTAGGGACATGATTGCCTCCAACAGCGCCGGCAAAGCATGCGTCAGCTATTTCCGTAAACCGGCACAGCCGCGCCATGAACCACCGCGGCGGCGTCGCTGCACAAAAAGACGATTACGCGCGCGATGGCCTCGGGCTTCGGCCACTGCGCGAAATCCGACTTGGGCATTGCCTTCCGGTTCGCTTCCGTATCAATGATGCTCGGAAGAATCGAGTTCACGCGGATGCCGGTGCCCTTCACGTCCGCGGCCAGCGAATCCATCATGGCCACGGCGGCGGCCTTGGACGCCGCGTACGCTGCCGCCCCGGCGCCATGATCGAACGCCGCTTTCGCGGCGACGTTTACAATCGCGCCGTTCCCCTGCTTCAGCATCACGCGCACGGCCGCGCGCGCGAGCGCGTAGCTGGAGCGCAGATTCAGGGAAAGCATCTGATCGAAAACCGCGGTGTCCAGCTCCCACAGCTTCACGCCGCCCGCGTAGCCACCCACCGTGTTCACCAGGGCGTCCAGACGGCCGTATCGCGCGGCAACCGATTCCATCATTTGATTCACGGCGGCTTCGTTCGTGACATCGACGCGAGAACCCTCGAGCAATGAGGCATTTGCACCTGCGGCAGCCTTCAGCGCATCCAACTCTTCCTGCTTCCGGTAGGTGGCAATCACGCGGGCGCCTTGCTCGAGGAACGCCAGGCTCACCGCGCGCCCCAGTCCGCCCGTGCCCCCGGCAACAACCACGATTTTCGGCGGTGCAGCGGCTTCCTTGGGCATTGTGGGCAGGGTCATGGTAGTCCTTTAGATGAGCGGAAGAGCGAAAATGGCTCGCGAATCTTTGCACACTTTCGGTCGGCGGCTCAACCGGCGCGGCGCCCGATCGCCCTGCGCGTTCCGGCCGATGCGGACGTTGACGCGCCGAGCACCAGGAAATAGCATGGCTGCCATTCCGGGAGATTGCGATGCCTGCTGAATCGAGCGCGCCTGGAAATGCGAGAGCCGAGCGGAGAACGATTCCGCCGGCGATGATCGAGGACGCGCGGCGCCACGTCTATGAAGCCGCAGTACGAACGCCGCTGGTCCGGCTGAACTACGCCGAAGCGCCGGCGGAGATCTACCTGAAGCTGGAAAACCTGCAGACCATCGGCTCGTTCAAAATCCGCGGGGCGTACAACCAGGTGCGGCTTCTCCCGCCGGAGGCGAAGGCGCGCGGCGTGTGGACCGTGAGCGCGGGCAACGCGGCGCAGGGCGTAGCGCTGGCCGCGAAGAAGGCCGGCGTGCGGGCGAGCGTGCTGGTGATGGACACGGCGCCGGCGACGAAACTCGAAGCCATCCGCCGCCTCGGCGCGGAGATTGTGAAGGCGCCGTTCGATGAATGCTGGAAGGCGCTGGGCGAGCGGCAGCATCCGGCGATGACGGGCACCATGGTGCATCCGTTCGAAGACGACGAATTCATCGCCGGCAACGCCACGTGCGGCCTGGAGATTCTGGAAGACCTGCCGGGCGTGGACGCAGTGGTGGCCGCGTTCGGCGGCGGCGGGCTGACGTGCGGAATCGCCACGGCCATGCAGGCGAAAAAACCCGGAGTCAAAGTGTACGGAGCCGAGCCGGAAACCGCGTCGCCACTGGCATATTCCTTCTCGAAAGGTTCGGCGCAATCGTTTCCCAACTGGAAATCCAGCTTCGTGGACGGGAGCGGAGGGAAAAGCGTCTTCCCGCGAATGTGGGCGCTGGCGCATCATCTGCTTGCGGGCTCGGTGGTGTGCACGCTGGACGAAATTCGCGCGGCCATGAAGATTGTTGCCGAGCGAAATCATGTGATCGCGGAAGGCGCGGGCGCCTGCGCGGTGGCCGCAGCGCTCAGTGGAAAATGTGGCAGCGGAAGAGTGGTGGCGGTGGTGAGCGGCGGCAACATCGATCTCAGTAAGTTCCACGAGCTGCTCTCCACATAGCCTCGCGAGCGCTTACCTGCTTTCCCGGAAGGAATCGATTCCCCAGGCCACAGACGGCAAGCAAGTGGAGCCGGTTGCGCGCTGGTCCTCGACTCGCTTGGATTGCAATATGGTCATTTACATGTAACCATAGTGACGAGGAGGCAGACCATGAGACAGATGAAAGCGGGGGCTTTCAAGGCACACTGCCTCTCGGTCATCAAGCAGGTCCAGGCCACCGGCGAGCCGGTGATCATCACCAGGCGTGGAGTTCCCCTGGTCAAGGTGGTGGCCGCGGAACCCGAAAAGCACAGCCTGTTTGGATTCATGGCGGGCAAAGTGAAGATCGTGGGTGATATCGAGTCCCCGATTCCTGTCGAGTGGGAGACCGGTAAAGCGTGATTCTCCTCGATACACACGTTTTGGCTTGGCTGGCCTCCGAGCCGGGAAGTCTGTCACGCCGGGCGAGTTCCGCCATACACAGAGCTGCGCGCGCAGGTGGTGTCGCTATTTCGGCGATCAGCTTGTGGGAACTGGCCTGGCTGGCAACCCACGGCCGCGTGCAAACGATCGGAACGGTGGAAGCATTCGTCCAAGAACTCGCCTCCAGGGTTGCTGTCCGTCCCCTCACTCCAAGGATCGCCGCGCTGGCCAGCCAGCTACCCTCAGATTACCCAAGTGATCCCTGCGACCGGCTGATCGGAGCGACGGCTTTGGAAGAAGGTATGGCGCTTGTCACAAAGGATGCACGAATTCGGGCGTGCAAGCAGATTCGGACGATTTGGTAAGCGGCACGCTGCTGCTTTCAGCGGATTTTGGCGAGAGCTTCGGCTTCGTCAGCGGAGCTGGGGATGACGTTGAGCAGGCGGGTCAAATCGAGAATCTGGCGCACGCGATCGGAGACATGGAACAGGCCGAGTTTGCCCCCGGAGCGTTGCAGGCTCACGAACGCCCGCACGATGGTGCTGATTCCCGTTGTGTCCACCTGGGTGACGCCCTTCATATTCAACAGCAGCCTGCGCGCTCCCTTTGCCACCGCCTCCTGGAGCGCGTTGCCGAGCGATTCCGTGGCCGCGCCCAGGACGAGCCGTCCTTCCAGATCGAGAATGACGACGTCGTCGGTTCGCCGCGTCGAGATTTGAGCACCGGCCATTCCGTAAATTTCCTTCCAAGGCGGGCGCCGTGCCTATCCCCGCAAAAGCGGCGGCCATGTTAGGCCGCGGCCCTATGCAAGTCAATCGAGCGACGCGGGGGCACCTTCTCCGCTGAAAGTTTGCGAGGTTGAGGGTAGAATACAGGCGTTCTGCCGCCTCGAGACAGCGACGGTTTTTCTCTGACGATCCACGCGCTCCCCTTTCATCGCGAAGCGGCTGGAATCAAGGGGAAGAGGATCCCGAATCCATGATTGTGGGTGTGCCCAAAGAGAGTTTTCCCGGAGAGCGCCGCGTGGCGCTGGTACCGCTTGTCATTCCCACTCTGACCAAAGCCGGCATGGAAGTTGTGGTCGAGGCGGGCGCGGGCCTGGAATCCGGCTTCGCCGACGCCGACTACACGGCCAAAGGCGCCAAACTGGCTCCCGATCGTGCGGCGGTCTTCGCCGCTGCGGATATCATCGTGCAAGTCCTGTGCTACGGGTCGAACGACAAGACCGGCAAGGCAGACTTGCCGCTCTACCGCAAAGGACAGGTGCTCATCGGGTTCCTGCGGCCGATGGGGGATGTGACCACGGTCAGCGACATCGCGAAGGCCGGCGTCATTGCGCTGTCGATCGAGTTGATGCCGCGCACCACGCGCGCGCAGAGCATGGATGCGCTCTCCTCGATGGCCACGCTGTGCGGCTACAAGGCCGTGCTGATCTCCGCGGACCTGCTGCCGCGCATGCTGCCCATGTTGACGACGGCCGCGGGAACCATCACGCCGGCGCGCGTGCTGGTGATCGGAGCGGGCGTGGCCGGGCTGCAGGCCATCGCCACGGCGCGGCGGCTGGGCGCGGTCACCTCCGCCTATGACCTGCGCCCGGCGGCCAAGGAGCAGGTGGAAAGCCTGGGCGGGCGGTTTGTCGAGCTGCCCATCGAAGCGAAAGACGCGGAGGACGCCCGCGGCTACGCGCGCGCCCAGGACGATGCGTTTTACCAGAAGCAACGCGAGTTGCTGGGCCGCGTGGTGGGAGAGAGCGACGTGGTGATCACTGCGGCCGTCGTGCCGGGAAAGAAATCGCCGGTGCTGGTGACGAAAGAGATGGTGGCGAAGATGGCGCCCGGCTCGGTGATCGTGGACCTGGCCGCCGAGCGTGGCGGCAATTGCGAACTGACCCGCCCCGGCGAAAAGGTGGTGGAGCACGGCGTGACCATCGTCGGCTGGTTCAACCTGGCCAGCGCGCTTCCGCATCACGCCAGCCAGCTCTACGCGCGAAACATCAGCTCCTTTCTGGCGCATTTGGTCCGCGAGGGAAAGCTGCAACTGAATCTGGAAGACGAGATCATCCGGGAGACTCTGCTGACTCGGGATGGTGAGATCGTGAATGATCGCGTGCGCGAATTTTTCAAATTGCCTGCGCTCGCGGCGGTGAAATAAGGGGGGAACGAGTGCCTGCTGATTTCCTTTCCAACCTATACGTGTTCATTCTCGCGGGTTTTGTAGGTTTTGAGCTGATCAAACGCGTCTCACCCCTGCTGCACACGCCCCTGATGTCGCTCACCAACGCGCTCGACGCCATCGTGGTGGTGGCCGCCATCATCATCGCCGGGCGGCAGGAGAGCCCGCTTGCCACGGTCCTGGGCGCAATCGCCGTGGCTGCATCCTTCAGCAACATGGTCGGCGGATTCGTAATCACCGACCGGATGCTGCGCATGTTTAAGACCGGCCAGCCGAAAAAGTCATGACGCCCGAGGTCACCCAGCAACTGCTCGACGCCGCCTACATTGTCGCCACAGTGCTATTCATTCTGGCGATCAAGTGGCTCAGCTCCCCTGTTTCCGCGCGGCGCGGCGTGCTGGCGGGAGAAATTGCCGCGGCGCTGGCCGTCGGCGCGACGCTGTGCAACCCCGAACTGGTGGCCTACAAGTGGGTCATCATCACGCTGATTCTGGGCGCCGCTGTCGGCATCCCCCTCGGCCTCGTGCACATGACCGCGGTGCCGCAGCGGACCGCGCTGAGCCACGCGTTCGGCGCTCTCTCCGCGGCACTCATCGGGATTGCGGAATTCTACGTGAAGGCGCCCAACGTGCCTCGATTCGGCATGGCCGAGATCGGTCTGGAAGTCATCATCGGCTCGCTGACGTTTACGGGCAGCCTGATTGCCGCGGGAAAACTGCAGGAAATCCTTCCACAGCGCCCCATCGTGTATCGCGGGCAAAATCTTGTGAGCCTTTCGGTGCTGAGCGCGGCGCTTCTGCTGGCCATCGCTCTGGTGGTGAACCCGGCGAACACGATTCTGTTTCCAATCATGGTGGTGGTCGCGCTCGTGTTCGGCGTGCTTCTGGTGACGCCCATCGGCGGCGCTGACATGCCCACGGTGATCTCGCTCTTGAATTCCTACGCCGGATTTTCCGCCGCGCTGCTCGGCTTCGTGCTGAACAGTAAAGTTCTGGTCGTGGCGGGCGCGCTCGACGGCTCCTCCGGCTTCATCCTCTCCGTGATCATGTGCAAGGCCATGAACCGGTCGTTCACCAACGTCATGTTCGGCGCGTTCGGGCAGGTGCAGGCAGGCGCGGCGGCCGCGGCGGAAGAGCGCACCGTGCGCAGCGCCTCGCCGGAAGAAGCGGCGGGAATCCTGGCCGCGGCAAACTCCGTGGTGATCGTGCCGGGATACGGCATGGCAGTGGCGCAGGCGCAGCACAAAGTACGCGAGCTCTACGACGTGCTCACCAAGAAAGGCGTGGCCGTCAAATTCGGCATTCATCCCGTGGCCGGGCGCATGCCGGGGCACATGAACGTGCTGCTTGCCGAAGCGGACATCCCCTACGAGCGCCTGGTGGAGATGGAGGAAATCAATTCCGACATGCCGCAAACGGACGTGGCGCTCATCATCGGCGCCAACGACGTGACGAATCCGGCCGCGCGCACCGACGCGTCAAGCCCCATCTACGGCATGCCCATCCTCGACGTGGACAAAGCGCGCACCGTGATGGTCATCAAGCGCAGCATGAACCCGGGCTTCGCCGGAATCGAAAATCCGCTCTATTACCTCGACAAAACCCTCATGCTGTTCGGCGACGCGAAGAATTTTGTCGGCTCAATTGTGCGCGAACTCGCCGGCGGCCACAGCTAGACTTAGCTTCCACTCCGCAATCTGCCCGCAGTGTAGCTGCGTTCACGGGCTCTCCACATCCACGCCCTCCAGGAGGATGTCCTGCGCGAGCGGGTCCGTCTCATCCCTGGATTCCACGATGTCCAGCCGGGCCCCTTCGGCGAGTGTGCCCGACGCGGCTTCCCTGAAATGCTCCCCAAAATGTTTCGCCGAGATGTGACACAGGGCGCCCAGCCTGACCTTCACGCTCACCACTCTGCGCGCCTCGTTCTCCCGGGCCAGGGACACGATCTTCTGCATCAAGTCCTTCATGAGCGAAAATTCGTGCATTACGGATTCCCTTCCTTAAGCGAGCGCACTTCGTTGAGGATCCGCAGCGTCACTGCGGCAGAGGCTTCCTCGACCTCGGCTGACAGCGCGACCCCGGCGCCAAAGTTCTTGCCCTCAATGCCGTACACGATCAGGCGCGCCGGCATTTGGTTCAGGGCGCGGGCCAGCTCGACCGCCTCCGCCACGCCGAACCCGTGAGTCGAATAATGGAACAAACGGCTGGGAATCTCTGCGGCGCACGCGTCCAGGCGGTGGACGGTTCCCGGCGCTTCGCCCGAATGAACCGCGTCCACCAGAATCACGGTTCCAGCCCCTTTCCACAGCTCCAGCAATGCCGCACCGTCGCCGCTCTGTTCGATGATCGCGGCCCCGTCCGTGATTCTTTCCCGCACGCGCTTCGCCACCGCGATCCCGGCTCCATCGTCGCTGCGATATGCGTTGCCAATCCCGATGATCCGTATGTCCGGCTGGGCCGTGCTCATTGGCGCTCGATATGCAGTTTCAAGAAATGCGTGGCGCAGGAGATACAAGGATCGTAATTGCGAACCGCCTGCTCACACTGCCATTGCAATTTTTCGGCCGGCATTTCGATGTTCGCCGTGACAAATTGCCGCAGGTCGTCTTCGATGGTCTTCTGGTTCTGCGAGGTGGGCGGAACAATCTTCGCGTCCAGGATCACGCCGTGGTCATCCAGCCGGTAGCGATGATAGAGGATTCCCCGGGGCGCTTCCGTGCAACCGTAGCCCGTAGCAACTCGAGGCTCGACCTCCACCGCCGGCCGCTCCGGCATCTGGAACCCGCCGATGATCCGCAGGGCTTCGTCGCAGGCGTACACCATTTCCACGCCGCGCACGATCACGCTCTGGAACGGATTGCGGCACTCGGTGCCGAGACCCGCAGCCCGCGCCGCATCCTGGGCCAGCGGAGAAAGTTTGTCGAAATTCAGGCTGTACCGTGCCTGCGGTCCCACAAAGTAGGAGCCGCGCTCCTTGAGCACCGAGTGGAGTGCGTTCGAGCGAGCCACATGTTCTTCGGCGAAGTGCTGGTCGTATTCCCGCACGGAGATGTCCAGGCCCTTGTTGGAAACCAGGCGTCCTTCGTTCATGGGATATTCCCCGGGATGGCGCAGGGCCACAAACTCATAGTCACGTTCGAAAGCGGGAAAAGGAAATGTGGCCACCCAGCGGACCGTCTCAAGCGCCGCGTCCCGCGCCCACTTCAGTTTTTCTGCCAGCCCGGCGAGTTCCTGCTTGCTCGGCACCTTGTAAAAGCCGCCCACGCGTACATTGATGGGATGGATCTCGCGCCCGCCCAACAGGCTCATCACTTCGTTGCCGGCCTTCTTCAGTCGCAGCCCGCGCTCCACCACGCCGGAGTGGTCTTTGGCCATGCGGATGGCATCTTCGTATCCCAGGAAGTCGGGCGCGTGCAGCATGTACACGTGCAGTGCGTGGCTCTCGATCCATTCCCCGCAGTAAATCAGCCGCCGCAGCTCGCGGATCGGATGGTCCACCTGAACGCCGAACGCGTCCTCGATCGCGTGGCAGGCGCTCATCTGGTAGGCCACCGGGCATATGCCGCAGATCCGCGCGGTAATGTCCGGGGCTTCAATGAACTTGCGCCCGCGAAGGAAGGCCTCAAAGAATCGGGGCGGCTCGAAGATCTTCAGCGCTACGTCGGTCACGCGCCCGTCCTTGATCTTCACGAAGAGCGATCCCTCGCCTTCCACGCGCGCCAGGTAATCCACCTTGATGGTCTTACTTTTCATGCCTCTCACTCTCTTTGCGAAAGGCCTCGGCGTAGGCGTTGAAACCGCGGAACGCGCGCATCAGGTCGGGCTGGGAAACCCCGAGGTGGCCCCACCACCCGCTCAGGGAGACGGTGTTTGGGGTTTCCTTCGGCCCAAAGCATCCATAGCAGCCGCGGGCATAGGCCGGGCAGATGGCCCCGCAGCCCGCTTGCGTCACCGGGCCGAGGCAGGGGACTCCCTGAGCCACCATCACACACACCGTGCCGCGTCGCTTGCACTCCACGCACACGCTGTGCGCCGGCGTGTTGGGCTTGCGGCCGTGCAGGTAGGCGCTGATCACTTCCACCAGTTGATGTTTGTCGATCGGGCAGCCGCGCAGTTCGAAATCCACATGCACGTGGTCGGCGATAGCAGTGGACTTGCCCAGCGTCTCGATGTATTCCGGCCGCGCATAGACGATCGAGATGAATTCCTTCACGTCTTTGAAATTGCGCAGCGCCTGGATTCCGCCGGCCGTGGCGCACGCCCCGATGGTTACCAGGAACTTCGAGGCCCGGCGCACGGCATGAATCCGTTCCGCGTCGTGGGGAGTGGTGATCGACCCTTCCACCAGGGAAAGGTCATACGGGCCTTTCACCACGGCGCGCGAGGCTTCGTAGAAATTGGCAATTTCCACTGCGCCCGCCACGGCAAGCAGCTCGTCCTCGCAATCCAGCAGGCTCAACTGGCAGCCGTCGCAGGACGCGAACTTCCATACCGCGAGTTTGGGTTTGCCTCGCCGGGCCACCTCAGACCTCCGCCTTGCCAAAAATGGCCGCGATGCGGTCAAAGCGAAATACCGGCCCATCCTTGCACACAAACGTGTGCCCGTACTGGCAATGACCGCAAAAACCGATTGCGCACTTCATGTTGCGTTCCATCGACAAGTAGATGTGGCGGCCTTCCATGCCGCGGCTCTCGAGCTCCCTCACGGTAAACCGCATCATCACCTCGGGTCCGCACACCATGGCCGTCGCGTTCGAAGGATCGAATCCGGCCCTCCGAACCAGCATGGGCACCACGCCTACCGTTCCGCGCCACTCGCCCCCGGCCCGGTCTACCGTGACGCGGACTTCCAGATCCAGCTTGCTCCTCCACCGCTCCAGTTCCCGCCGGTAGAGAATGTCTTCGGGCGACCGCGCGCCGTAGAGCAGCACAACCTGCCGGTAGCTCTCGCGGTGCGCCAGCAGAAAATAAAGCGCGGGACGCAAGGGGGCCAGGCCGATCCCTCCCGTCACGATCACGCAATCGCGCCCGCGTGCTTCCTCCACCGGCCAGGGACTCCCGAACGGCCCGCGGATGCCCACCGTGTCGCCCTTCTTCAACCCCTGCAGCGCGTTTGTCACCGTACCGACGGCGCGAGTCGTGTGCTGCAGGGCGGAAGAATCCCCGGAATCGCTGGAAATGGAGATGGGTACCTCGCCCACGCCAAACACGTAGAGCATGTTGAACTGTCCGGGAGCAAACGAAAATGTCTCCCGCCCATCCGCGGGCACCAGATCGAGCGTGAACGTGTCCGCCGTTTCCTTCCGCAGCCGCTGGATACGGAAGGGCCGGGGAATCATCGCGTCTGCGAGTGGTGCGGAAGCCATGGGTCTCTCAAACCACGCTGCCGTACAGGTCCATCAATTGCAGCCGCGTCACCTCCAACCGCTCGGAAACAACGTGGCTGAAGCGTTTCAGAATCTCGTAACCAAGATCGTGGTCTTCCTCACATTTGGCAAGAAGGCATTTCCCATCGAAAGCCAAAGCTCGCGTTGGTATCAGGGCTTGGCCGTCAAAATGCCACCGGTAAGGGGCAACCAGCCACGACCAGCCAACCACTTCTCCCGCTGCAACCGTCTGCACAATGGTGCGGCCGCGATGCGGGACCATCAACTCCACCGCCACCAGCCCTTCTCGGATGAAGTAGAAATTAACGGCGGGATCTCCCTCCCGGAAGATGACTTGCCCTTCCTCGAAGCGCACATTCTTGGCGCAGCCCACAATGAAGCGGATGTGCCGCTCCTCGAGTCCATGGAAAAATGAATGTTCGGCGATGATTCGCTCAAGATTCTCGATCACGGCCGCTCCTTTCCGGAGGTTCCGCGGCTTCGCCGGATTCGCTGTTCCGGATCGCGCCGACCTCTTCGGTGATATCAATCGCCACGGGACACCAGGTGATGCACCGGCCGCAGCCGACGCAACCCGAACTGCCGAACTGGTCGATCCACGTGGCCAGCTTGTGCGTCATCCACTGCCGGTAGCGCGACTTCGTCGATGCGCGCACGCTGCCCCCGTGGATGTAAGAGAAATCCATGGTGAAACACGAATCCCACTTGCGCCAGCGCTCGGCGTGCTCCCCGGTCAGGTCGGTCACGTCCTCCACCGTCGAACAGAAACAGGTCGGGCAAACCATCGTGCAGTTGGCGCACGTCAGGCAGCGCTGCGCCACCTGATCCCAGCGTGGATGTTCGTTGTTGCGGTAGAGAAGTTCCTTGATTCCTGCCGTGTCCAGGGTGCGGCCCATGTGGCCCGCCGTTTCCGCCACCACGCGTTCTGCGGCCTGTCGGTCCGTTTCCCCCGCAGGTTCGTGAGGAATCTCGGCCAGGATCTCGGCCCCGCGCTCCGTTCCAATCTCCACCAAGAGGCGATGGCGTCCCTCCTCCAGCACTTCGGTGAGCGCGAGATCATAGCCGGATGAGGCTTTCGGCCCCGTGTTCATGGAGACGCAGAAACAGGTGCCGCCGGCTTGGCCGCAGTTGACCGCAACAATAAAAGCCTTTTCACGGCGCGACTGGTAGGTTGGATCCGTGTGTGGGCCCTCAAGGAAAACCTTGTCCTGGATTCGAATGGCGTGCAGCTCGCACGCACGGACGCCCAGAAAGGCGAACTTCGGAGGCTCCTGCTTCTCCGGCACGATGGTAAAGCTATTCGCGCTATAGTCCGCTCGCCACAGCCGGACCGTGGGCGGGTGGAGGAACTGTTTCCACGAATGCGGGCCCACGGCGTAGCCGAACAGCGCTTTGTCCCCTCGCTGCTTCAGGCGATACGTTCCACCTTCCTGCTCATCGGTCCACCCCACCGGCAAATCCTTGGCTGAGGCCAATCGATCGTAGACGATGGCACCCTCACGAATTGTGGGACCGACCACTTCGTAGCCGCGACGAGTCAGGGCCTGAATAAGCTCATCGAGATGATGAGCCTCCATGACGGCAGTGTCGCTGGTCTGGAGGCGGTTGGTAGGCACGGTTCTTCAGCTTTGCAGTGGTCGATTCAAAGAGTGGGCCCGCCTGGATTCGAACCAGGGACCGACGGATTATGAGTCCGCTGCTCTAACCGCTGAGCTACGGGCCCCACACTTCATCCTATACCGAAACCACCTCGACGCTGCCCTGTAAGCGCGCATCAGCCATGGGCC